>Ga0307512_10002380_pt1 | contig 23975 bp, 34 predicted proteins | sample 14_EM_MG_FD_200267 | JGI IMG/M metagenome (GOLD analysis project Ga0307512, IMG submission 200267) | Populus trichocarpa ectomycorrhiza microbial communities from riparian zone in the Pacific Northwest, United States - 14_EM | ecosystem: Host-associated > Plants > Roots > Unclassified | place...
TACCTCTGCTGCCAGACTTGTCGAAAGGAGACAGACGTTGTGGGATCTCCCAGGGACATCTGGACCACGACGACCACCAAGAATCAACACCGACCTCGCGTCTGATGGGTCAACATCAAGTCCTAAAGTACCGCCGTTGTTGAAGAGAGCCGAGCCAATCTCTCTCCCACCTACCACACCTCACACGCCACCCTTCACTCGCCTGTCTTTCAAGGGGAACAAGTCCTTGAAGGGTTTCCCCTCGATCCAGAACATCCAGGCGCCAGCAGATGTTCTTAGTCCGTTGAATTTGACACCCTCCATCAATGCTGAAGGATTTTCGTTTACGATTCCAGTCCCTCAGCAACTAGACCTTTCGGCAACTACGGAGAAACTGATCAGTATCGCCACTATGGAGGAGGCAAAGGTGCAAGAAGGCAAGACTAAGAAGGAGAAGGGATCTCGGTGGACTGCCGGGGCCAAAGAGAAGGCCATTCGCTTTAAATGCCGCGGTGTTCTCGTCAAGAACTGTTTCTCTCGTTGGAAGCAGAGACTCCTGGATCGGGTGGAGTACCTGGAAGCTGTAAGAAAGAGCGACGAGTATAGCAAGAAGCTGCAGATGGAGCGAGAGTTATCTGCAAGCATTTCCGTTTCCTCGTATAGCGGAGGTGACAGGAAACGCAGAATCTCGGGAATGTCCCCTGATTCAGCCCAGAGAAAGCGTGCACGGAAACGACTGTCTGTGAAGTACACCCCTTCGAGAACACAGGATGACCTGGTTAGGAGGCTACAAGAGGTGCGCGCTGGTTGAAACATGTCCACATCGCTACTAGCCCACTCACTTCCGAGAATCGCAGAATCACGAGGAAAACGAGCGGAGGTGGGCTACAGGGACATTCACGAGGTCCCTACACGAGCGACTTGAAAGAGAGCGTCTTCCTTCGAACTGGCTTGTCTGGCTGTCGATCAATCAGGACAGCGATGGGACAGCTATTTGGTTGCAACGCAAGTTCGACGTTCCGTCTTCTGGAACTTGGTTATCCGATAATGTCTTCCAAATTTGTCCTACCGCTTCGACCATTGACGCGGAAGATGGTACTCCTGGCTTGATAATTTTTGAATGCACCCCGTTCGAAGATTTGGATGACGAACTCGAGAAAAAGTATAGAATCCTGGACGATTGCATCCGTCTGAGGGAGATCTTGTTGGCGCTACCGGAAGGACGTCACTTCTTACCTTCACTTTTGTTCATCCTCTGGAGCGAACGAGAGCCTTCAGTCCACGGATCCGATTTGCAGGAAATGGTTGGTGCCAGATTTTCGTAGCATCGGACAGTTGACCCACATTCACGTACAGGTATCTGATCTCGTTGCTGAGGGAATTCTCAAATCCTTCTCGACCTTCACGGTGACTGCGACCATGAAGGACGCAGATTTCAAGTTCTCAGAGGCAGTTTCTTCCGTACAATTGGATGTTGAGGGCGAACTTGCCGTCAGGTGTACTGGAAGCTGTGAGTACTTGTCCTCGTGAAAACTCCGCCCCCTAATTTGTATTATCCAGCACTCGTGCGTTCCCTATCCATGGAATGGATGGAGAACTTATCAGAGTGGACGGAGAGCTGTTTGGTAGATGGCCGTGGTGCGTCCCACCCAAGTTCTGGGATCCTTAATTTAACTGTTGCGCAGCGGACTGGACATCGTATGGCGAGGTGCTCCAAGCTTCTAGCAGGATCATGGATAACGTCGCCTACCATGTTACCACGCTTTCGAAGACCAAGGGGATACATTTACCTGTCCTCGTGGCCGAAAACGTTGAAGACTCCAAGTACGTTCCATGGGACCACGTTCTGATATGATACTTGACCTCACACAACTTCAGATCTGCATCAAGGGCCATTGCATCATGGTTGGACGACCCCGCATGGCTGCGAGTATCCAGCAATGTGCTAGTATACATCCAGTCGTATGAGACCTCTGGAGCCGGTGTGTATAATAATCATTATGTGTACGTGATGACGTTACTGAAGGGACGGCAGAATTTTCCATCACAGACTTCAGTTCTCAACTACCGCAACTTCTCTCGGCGACACTGGGTATTGCATGCGGCAAAGTCTTCCACACCAATGTTTACATCGTCAAGGAAGAGTACGAGGGCCTGTTCAAGCAGTTCAGGGACCAGTTGAGAAGCGAGAACGATGCCCTCGTCGAATCTCGCGCCATGAGGAACTCGAGGCTGCTATTCAAACGACCTCTACCCCCTTCCAACGGCTCGGAAGGTCAAAGGTACGGAATCTTGTTTTCCTTATGCCGTTGTCGTATAGTAAGAATGTTACTGGTTTACAGCAGCTACAAACGAGCACGAACAGTCCGGACACCGAGTCCAAGCCTGAGTTCCGTAGAAGAACCACCCAGTCCCTCTTCGCGATCTTCGAGCAACACGCCTTCTATTACATCGAAGAGACCCGCGGTAACGTTGGATATGCTTCGGGACCTTACGAAAAGTGTGATGAAGAGTTATCAGACATGACTGTTGCTATCAATCTAGTTGCCATTTTGCATTTGTATTCTGCTATCCGCCTACAGTGTTTCCTAATACTATGATCATTTATCTTAGCTGCTGAGACCGTGAAAGTTAGTTTGGGTTTCAGTGACGGTGATGAACGACAGAGTATCTGACCTCGGATCGTTGCATCACGATATTTTGAGTGTCAGGGAAATATAATAGACGGCAACGAGCAGAGCGATGAGGGCGAGGACATAGATGAAGGTGTCGAACTTGACGTCTGACAACGGTGGATTTTCGATTTTTCGAGTGGGATCCTTCTGGTCTTTGCTGGCCTTTGGGAGGTCCTTGCTCGACATGGTAGATTCGTTTGTTCCCCGTTCGTTCGACATTGTAATCGTAGGTTTGTGGGTTTGGCTCTGTGACGTCACATTTGAACACCGCAAACATCAAGTGTATTTTCCCACCACTCCCCCTCAAAACTCCACATCCTCACTACGTCTTGTGAGCCGCGGACGAACCGGAAGTCCCTCCTCCATGCGTCCTTCGCCTCCGCTTACCTTTTCCCTTGTGGTACTCACCTCCAAAAATACCAACCACTGACTCCAGTCGCCCCCGAACCGCTACCAGCACTACCGTATACATGAATATCTCAAGCATGCCGATACAGCCATGGTAGACACGCACCCCATCATCCGACTTCCCACTACCACCCTCAGCCCGCTTCCAGTTCATCCCAAAGACGAGAGGTCCCAACATGCTGCTTCTGACCTCACGAGACGGACAGGATGAGGACTATCGTTCCACTCCTCTTCTCCCCCTTCCCCGACCTCTTCACCTTCCATCACAGGTGACAATGCCATTGATGCAAGATCACAGACTGCGGGCCCCGAACGAGCCAACCCCAGTTTGCGAAAACCGGTTGAAGTCGCTCTATCCGAATGATCATCATCAGCGATAACGGAAACCCGCCGCCTCACTCCAACAGATCTTCGCCGGCTCAGGATCTCCTCTCGCATCACAGATGGCAATCGGGGTCCAGGGTAGAACGTGGCTTTACCCTTGGATATCACCACAGGAGGTGGATCGTCCTCCCAGTTCAACGGTTCGAAGAAGTAAGGCTTCCTCGAACGTCGGTGTATATTCCCAGCGTTGATTGAAGCCTCAGATACAGCAGAAGATGAACTGGTTGATGGAGCAGATGAGTGTGGCCTAAACTTGACCCTGATAGTCTTGCCAACGAACCGACCCAGCCGTGCTCCAAAGCGCGTGAACAAGTGCGGGCGCGCAGGCTTCAAGGCACCGTCGACAAAGTAGGTTTTAACAGCGTGGGGGTCGTTAGAATGGTCAATAGGGGGAGGCTGAGGCACCGAAGGTATGTTGCCTGAACCTCGGCTCTTCGGTGGGAACGGTCTTCCTGACTTGCGTTTAGGGAGGGTGTCAAAGTCGATGTCCGCAAAGTAGATATGAGTCTTCATCTCCTCCAGAGACATCCGGTTCTTCACGTCCTTCTTGAGTACACGGTCCATGAAATCGAACGTGATCCTATCGATCTTGTCCGAGTCCTCGACGGCCAATGGCACGAAACTGATGGCGTCGCCCATCCCCCATCCCGCAGCCTCGCATTCCGCAAGACCAAAAGGTAGCCTGTGGGTCAGTATCTGGTACATGATCACCCCCACAGCCCACAAGTCAGTATCGAAGGAATAAAATTGGCCTCGAGCCACCTCCGGAGAATTGTATGCGGGGGTGCCGCACTCCGCCGAGGTGACGAAATGGTTAAAGCCATTCTGCGCATAGGAACCAGTTGGTTTCTTGCCAAAAGATCGGGATACACCGAAGTCGGCAAGGACTATGTGTCCTTCCTCATCGACCAAAATGTTAGTGGGATTCACGTCGCGATGAATGATCCTCCTGGAGTGTACATGCTCCAGGGCGATGATCAGCTCGGCGATGAAGTACCGCACTTGACTCGACGCCATCTTGCCTGTATGGGCGACTTGAGCATAAATGTCCCCGGAGGGGAAGTAATCTGTAAGGAGATAGTAATTGACATCATCAACGAAGAATCCACGTAGGGTAATGGCGAAAGGTGCCCCTGCTACTTCCCGGAGTATGAAGTACTCTCGCAACGCTAGCTCTGCGTTTTCGGATCCAGTCGGGATTATCTTCATTGCAAAATCCCGAGACGTAACCTTGTCCATGACGTGATAGACCGAACCAGACGATCCAGCCCCTATGAACGAGATCACTTGGAAGTCGAGGAAGGAGAGTTGTCGACCAGCGACGAGTGGAGAAAGAGATTTTTCAAACTCTGGTGGGCAAGACATGTTGAGCGCAGGAAACTGATGCAAGATCGATGAAAGCGGCAAGCGATCTTATGGAGGGGAGGTGAAGAGGGCCGACCGACTGGTGAAGGCGTTTTATAGGTGGTTTGAAATATTTTTGACCGGCGAATGCAGTGCCAGGTCCTTAGGTCTCAGGGGCCGACACGGTCTAACAATCATGCTGAGTGAACCGGAGATGCGATAACCGCGGATATACGTAAAGGAGGGGTTTACAGGTTAGCGAAATGGCTCTGAAAGGGAATTCTGATAGCATTCCACAAAGTACAGAGGGAAAGAAAGTAATCTAGGAGCGTTTATCTCAAACCTCCACCTTGTTGCGGTCTGCGGGGGTCCCTAGTTGGGGTGGGCGGGGGAAGCTGAGACTGTCGAACATACCCTGGGTGAGGTGAACGTTGGTTAGGGTTGTGTACATGGGGTGGAAGGGGTGGCTGGGTGGAATTGTGGCCGTGGGATGGAGGGGGTGGTTGGTGGGGAGGGCGGGTGAGGGGCGGAGGTGGAGGGGCCGGCCGAGAGATAGATAGATTCTGGGTCAAATCAGAACCAGGCTGCGTATAGACTGGTGAAGGTAAAACGCCTGGGATTGCCATGGGTAAAATCGGTGAGGTTGAAACAAACCTCAGGGAATAAGGCTCACCGGATCTACTGTATTGCCCGGCTTGAAGCTTTGCCGCCTCCACGACTGCCAGAGGGTCGAATTGAGCAGGTCTATTTGATGTGGTATTAACCGGTGGAGGCCCAGAGGTTGATTTCTGAGATGAGGCGGATAGTTGTGGGACCACAGACCCACGGAATGAGGTGTTAGGTGTCGGAGTTGTTGCAGGAATGGCCACTTTTGTCCGTGAGGTGGTGACCCTTGGTTTCATTGGGCCAAAGGAAACCGGAATCGCGGTAACGCGGGTCTCGGCGGATTTTCCCTGGCTCGACACCGTGGACAAAGACACCGGTTTTGTCCGACGCGCTAACTGAGGGCTGCCGACGTGTGGTGTGGGTTTTCGACCAGGCCCGGCATCTTCAGCACCATCCCGTTTGCGTTTTGCCCGCTGACCGGTGGTGGTCTTACCGACGAGGCTATTCCGGAAGTTATTGACGAAGGTAAACATGGTTTTGAAAACCTTGTTGTTCGTTCGGATGTCATCATGCTTTTCACGTACGTCGTCACGGAGGTCGCCAACCGCTTTAGAAATATCTTCATCAGCACAGCTCTTCCTGATGAGCGACATGAAGTAGCAGATCATAATGAATTCCGCCGGAGAGAGTCGTCCACGTTTGATTGGCTCGGAAAGTTTGGGGTTTAGCACGAGAGATATGAATTTTGTAAAAGACTCCAAGATGTCTTCTTTGATGTTATCGTCGACAGCGGCCTCTGTATTCAGCCACTTTTCCAAACTGGCAATAGTGGGCATAACTTGAGACGGTGCCTTGGCGATCAGAAATGCGACGGAAGCAATGCTTTGAAAATCCCGAGCTCTTGCGGTCTCGATCCTAAAGGCTTTGGTGAATCGCTCGTTGTCGATCATAAGCCTACGAGCCTCTCGTATTATATCGGGGAAGGGTCCGTTGATAGCTTGAAGGCGTTCTAAGAACAAAGGTCATAGCCGTCCCTTGGTTAAATGGAAATAAACATACCTGCAGGGGTCAGCGCCATTCCCATCTGTACTCTCTGAGGGATGTATGTGAGGAAGTCGAGATGCCAGTATCGAGAAGTGAAAATACCTGGAACATTTCACGTTCTTGATCGTCACTGAGCCCTTCGTACTCGATGCATACAATCATTTTGTTTTCGAACATGGATCTATACTTCTCGGGAAGCAGCTTACGCACTGTCTTCCCCTTCGTCTGCTTATACCAGAGTTTTTGATTCGTGAACCTGGGGGGGGATCAGGATGAAAAACAGGAAATGGGAAGTTAAGTATGACTTACGAGTCTTTGACTGACGAAGGAGGCGGAGCATTAAAGTTGTGGTACGTGCAGCGAGATTAACGAGACTTACAACATATCTATCACGCGCATGAGTCAAGTAGGAGTTAGAAAGCGAGCCCTAGACGTACCAATCCTAGGAAGAACCTATCGTTGTTCGTTAGCAATCACTGCCAGTCATAAAAACCGGTAGGCTATCACCTGTGGATGGAGGTAAGACGTTGTTTCCCATCGATGCAGGTCCGTTTTTCGGTCCCATCTTCCTCAGACTTGACGCCTACCATACTTGAGCACTTGAGTGATTGGCGGAGACCGGCGGGGCCTTACTCACAGAAAATGATTGGAGGGATATAGAAGTTGTGGAGGACAGAGTCAATTAAACCCATTTGTTTCGTCTCTGTCCAGACAACATCACGCTGGAGAACAATTGTAAAGCAAGCGTCTGCTGGTTTGTGAGTAGATTACCTGATATTCTGGGTCGAGGTCAATATGCTGCAATGTCAATTGGTCTGTTGGAGAGATTGCGTTGAGTGACACCCTGAGGACAAACGGTTTGCCGCACCATGCAACCATTTGGTTGTGTACGAGACGGATCTGGGTGGCCGAAGTGTGTTCTTGAGGACGAAGGAGTCCTTTGCGGGTTGTTTTCCCTTAGAACCCCTCGTGATAGAGGATGTTGTTTCGTCACCCGAGCTGAGTTCTGTGAGGTCTGAGAGGTCCGTGAATTCGAGGTCTGCTGGCGTCGACATGAGCAGCGAGAACGAAAGCAACGGAGGATGCCTTGGGATCAGAAAGAAGGAGCGTGACCGTGGGGAATAAGACGCGACGCGTCGGTGGCGGCCAAGTCAACCTCATTTCAACCCCTTCCCGCTGGCCCCCCTCCTACTCCTACTCCAGACCTCTTGAAGCCATGCGCATCGAAGAGCTTGTCCTAGAGGGATTCAAATCTTATCCCGTACGCACCTCCATCACTGGTTGGGATGCCTCTTTCAACGCAATCACCGGCCTCAACGGCTCGGGTAAATCGAACATCTTGGATGCAATATGCTTTGTCCTTGGGATAACGAACATGTCTCAGGCAGGTGGAAACGTCTCCACGAGCCTATCTATCTCCTAACGTTGTCGTCCAGATGCGTGCTCAGAACCAACAGGATCTCATCTACAAGCGTGGTCAGGCCGGTATCACGAAAGCCAGCGTGACTATCGTCTTCGATAACTCCGACCGTGAAAAAAGCCCGGTTGGACTAGAAAATTGTAAACAGATCACCGTCACTCGTCAGGCATGTACCCTTCGTCTTCCACTTCTGAATCGCTTGATCAGACGTATTGTATTCATTGTATTCAGATCGCACTTCCCAACATATCCAAATACCTACTTAATGGCCACAAGTCGACCCAACAGAACGTTCAGACGCTCTTTCAAAGCGTTCAACTCAATATCAACAATCCCAACTTTCTCATCATGCAGGGTCGCATCACCAAGGTTCTCAACATGCGCCCCCAAGAGATTCTTGGTATGGTGGAAGAAGCGTCTGGTACTCGCATGTTCGAAGAGCGCAAAGATAAGGCCAAGAAGACCATGGGTAAGAAGGAGAAACGCGTCGAACAGATCACTGCCCTTCTCAATGAGGAAATCACCCCCAAACTTGATAGCCTGCGAGCCAAGAAAAAGTCGTACCTTCAATACCAGAAGTCGTGCTCCGAGCTGGAGAAAATGGTGCGCATCATCAGCGCTTGGGATTGGGTAGAGTCCACCAAGCTTGCTGAGAGGAAGGCTGGAGAGATAACTGCCAAGACGAACGAGAAGTCCAAGGTCGAGAAGACGAAAGAGAAGCACATTCAAGAGCGGGATGCTGCTGAAGAGGAGCTTGAAGCTGTCACTGCACAACGGGAAAGGGAGCTGAAGAAGGGAGGGAAAGCCAAGAAGCTGGAGGAAAATCTCACCAAGATCGACATGGAACTCGTGAAGCTCAAGACTCAAATTGAACTCAAGGAGAGTTCTGCTGCTGGGGAGGCCAAGCGAGTTTCTGAGCATGAAAAGGAAATAAAGAACGTGAGTATCCATGTTTTTCCTTCATTATCAGTGGTGTAAAATTACCCGCATCCCCCTAGCTCCACAAAGATCTTGACAAGAAACGTGAAGAGGTTCAACGCAAAGAGAAGAAGTTCAACTCGGTCAAAAATGAACACGACGAACTTCAGCAGACATTGAGCAAGTCCGAGGAGCTTCTCCAGACACTGCTGACAGGAGTCACCTCGTCATCTTCCGGAAATACTGGCGGCGGATACCTTGGCCAAATATCTGACGCTCGGGCGCGGCTGACGCAGGCGACGACTGAGGAAGAACAGTCCAGAATGAAGCTCGGGATGAGCCAAAATGAGCTCAAAACCCTGGAAGCGAAATGGAGAGATGTCGAGAGGGACGCTCAAGATGGGCGGAAGAAGCTGGATGTAATCTCCGCAGAGGTCGAAAAGTCGAAGAAGCAGGTCGTGGATTCTGGGTGGAGTGAGGATGCTGAACAACGAAGCCAACAACAGCTGAATGATGCCCGACGTGATTATCGAAACCTAACAGAGGTACGTCGAGCTGTCCCACAGCTTACCCATGGCTGATCACTATCATACCAGGAGCGGGAGAATAAGAAACAGAGGGTCCCATCCCTGAGTTTCGACTACGATTCCCCATACCCCGCTTTTGATCGGTCAAAAGTCAAGGGACTCGTTGCTTCCCTGATCTCTCTGAAACCCTCTGACTATGATAAGGCGACTGCCCTCGAGATTACCGCAGGTGGGCGGCTGTATAATGTCATTGTCCAGGACCCGCGAGTTGGCCAAGATCTCATTGACAAGGGACGTCTTCGGAAGCGCATCACCATCATCCCTTTGAACGGTATCGGAGGTCGGCGACTGAGCCCCCAGGTGAGTCTCCAGCTGCCAAATAATCAAGTCCATTGCTGATGAACCTACAGCAAGTCAATGCTGCCTCCCGCATCGCCCCAGGGAAGGTTGACCTTGCGTTATCATTAGTCGGATACCCTGACGAAGTGGAAAAGGCTATGGGATTTGTATTTGGCAGCACTTTTATCTGCAAAGACTCAGAGACAGCCAAACATGTCACTTTCTCGAAAGAGATCGGTGGTGCAAGGTCTGTGACCCTCGAGGGTGATGTCTACGAACCTTCTGGGACATTGAGTGGTGGTGCCGCTCCGACCAGCAGTGGTATCCTCGTCAAAGTACAAGACCTTCTTGATACCGAGAGACGACTTGGTGAAGCGAAGGGAAGGCTCGACGTTCTCGAGAAGCAGAACGAAGGGGACCGGGATAGGAGGGAACGGTGGAACACTGCATCGCGTAACCTTCAAATAAAAGAACACGAGAAGAAGCTTTTCGAAGAGCAGCTCGGTGGCAGCAACGCTTCAAGGGTAAATCCATTCGCACCCTTCCATCAGTTTCCTCAATCCATAATATACAGGTTGGAAACGACATCGAAGCGGCCAAAAAGGTTATCGAAGATCTCAAGGAAGCCGTAAAAATGGCCAAGGACAAACAAGTCGCCGCGCAGGCCGAGATAAACAAACTCGAGAAGGATATGAACGAATTTAAGAACAACAAGGAGGGCAAGATCGAAGAGCTGAGGGTACGTGAACTGCTTCTCTAAAACTTCCTCGCCGTCAACTGGTTTGCAGACAAACATCTCGAAGCAAAAGTCGGCGATCCAGAAACACAACGTCGTCATGAAGACCCAGCAAAAAGAGATGCAGACAGTTACGTTGGAGCTTGGTGAGTTTCGTATTCTCTCTTATCTGGGCTTTTCTGATGTGGACATAGAACAACTTGAAACCGATCTCGCGGCCACTGAAGAGGCTGTTGCTGATATCAGGGCGACGGCAGAAGCGATGCGTCAGGAGCTCCAGGACCAATGCAAGCAACGAGACGCAACCACGGTATAAATTCCACAATGCTACTTGGAGAGTTCATGCATTGACCCGCTTACCCCTAGGCGGAGCTGGAAAGAGCAAAGGCATTGCATGCAGAGGAACTCGCCCATCTGACCCGTTTCGACGAACAGCTGAAGGACCTCGACAAGGCGATCTCCAAGAAGAAAGACGCCATTGCTGATTGCGATGTGCAGCTGACCAAGATTGACGGAGAATTGAAGGGCCTTGAGGTACAGAAACAAGAAGCACTGGGACACGTGAAGCACCTGGAGAAGGAGCTGTGGATTAAGGAGCAGTGCCAGTGAGTTGCTCTCCCTTCCCGAGCCTCGGTTCACACTCACAAGGCGATTTTCCCCGCAGCACCTTCGGAAAGAAGGGGACAGAATTCGAATTCACGACCGACATGCTCGGGATGAAGGAGAAGGCGAAAGAACTTGAGCAGCGCGTGAAAAGCATGAGCGGCAAGGTCGACCGGAATGCGATCAGTAAGCTCGAAAAGGACGAAAAACAAGAAGCTTCAGCGAAAAGCATGTTGGCTCAAGTTCTCAAAGACAAGGAGAAAATTGAAGAGACGATTAAGGAGTTGGACCGATGTAAACGGGAAGCGTTGGAGAAGACTTGGGAGAAGGTCAACGGGTGTGTTTATTTCACCTGCCAGTTTTTTTAGTGTTTCATCCATACGACATTGACAGCGACTTTGGTGCTATATTTGCTGAGCTGCTGCCTGGGAACTTTGCGAAGTTGCAGCCACCAGAAGGCCAAGACCTGACCCAGGGTCTGGAGGTCAAAGTGCGCCTAGGCAACGTGTGGAAACAAAGCTTGACCGAACTTAGTGGTGGTCAGAGGTGAGCTCGTCATGAGAACAATGGAAGTCATCGTACTGAAGCAGCATATTCGAGGTCTCTCATTGCGTTGTCGTTGATCATGTCTCTACTCCAATTCAAACCCGCACCGATGTACATCTTGGACGAGATCGACGCAGCCTTGGATTTGTCACACACCCAACATATTGGACACCTCTTCAGGACCCGATTCAAGGGTTCCCAGTTCATCGTCGTCTCACTCAAGGAAGGTTTGTTCACGAACGCCAATGTCCTGTTCCGGACGCGGTTTAGGGATGGGACTTCAATAGTGGAACGGACGGCTCAACGGTCCACATCGTCACTGTACAACAATTAAGTGATCGTGGGCGCACGCGCACGCCTTGAATCTGTTGCTATATTATATGCACTGGTTGCTGTGTTCTACTTTAGTATACTTGATTGTGATAATACTGTATGATTTTCGCCGTGAGGAATCTACACTGGTCGGTCGCCTTTGTGAGGTTTGGACGTGCAATAAGGCGACGGTGCGCTTTGTTCCTTGTTGAGGCATGCGAGCCATGAGACATTTGAGAGTTGTACGGGCAATTCAACGTGTATAAAGGGGGCTGTACCCAGGGTTTTGTTCAAAAACACACGCTAGCCACCCACGCTCCTCCTCCTGTCTTTCTGGCGTTGATCGTCCCAGACGGCCTTTTACACCCACGATCGTTTTCCGTATCACTCTGAAATGTCGCCGGCGGTACACCCATTCATCATCTCAGACGAGCTCGAGGTACCACCAACGACCAATGAATTAGAGGAGGATGAAAGGAGGGAGTTGATATTGTCGGACCGCAAAGTTTCCAAAGTCCTCGGAGCCACTATCCTACGGGCCCCAAGACTGACGATCGACCAGAAGGCGTCGAAAATCCTGGGCACCAACGTCGTGAGGTCAGGGGTAGACTGGGAGGCGTGGTTGAATGGAGGGTTCGTCAGTCCGAGCGGGAATCGACCGAGAGAGAAGTTTCTGATGACGAAAGTCGAACCATTGAGTTTTGGAGGGCTGACGGAAAGGAAGGTAGACTTTGGGAGGGAGGGTCAGAGGGTGGTGCTGAGTCCGAGGTGGAGGTCGTCTCGGATGGTCAGGAGGCATACGATCTCGTATGAGTCTGGATTTAACCTGCCACTGCCCTCGGCACCTTCATCGCCAACGTCGATGACGGTGGCCGTTAGCCCAACTGCGTCGACCTTTGCAGAATTACTGCCAGAAGACCGAGGAGAGGGGAGCGATTCAGGCCTGGATTTGGACGTAGCGCTGGAAGATACAGCGTCGGAGACAGCCACTCTGGTGGACCTAGATATCATCCCCCCACCAGTGTCGACATCCTGCCCTCCATCCCCTATAGGCCTGCTGGCGCCCCTTCCACCGTATGGGGTGCCGGTATCGCCGACGGCGAGGTGGAATCCCGTGTTACAACGACGGAGAGAGATGATTCGGTCGGCGAACAAGTCAGTACAGATCTTGGGGATTGAGGCTAGACGTGCGATTCTGAAGAAGATGGAGATGGAGAATGCGGGGAGGATTGGATGGACTGGTGTTTAAAGAATGTTGTATGCGTTCGTAGCCAGTAGTAGTTCATCACCGTTGCGGAACACGCATAACTTACCGTTCTCCCCCACCAGCCCCCACCATCATCTAACATGGTAAGCCAGAGTCTACAACCACTGGTTTTTTTCTCTCTTTAAGACTTTGCCAGTCTGCGTTGTTCAACTTTCAATCACTCCTACTGGTCATCATCCTCATGATTTGCACATGCACATACATCAGAGCTGTCGCACCAGGAATCGTGGACAGAAACAAGCAAGGGTGAGTTTGCGCATACTCAGTTTCTTCCCATATTTTCTTAATTGCGTCGTTTGCAGTTTCTTGGGTTTGTTCTGGATGTCGGCTCGGATAGGTGAGGGAGTTGCATCCAACCAATGACTACCTTTGCGCTGAGACGTTTCCGCAGGGGAGAGGTTATCACCATACGTTGCAATTGCATGTATAGCCATGGCGGTCAAGATCCTCATTCAATAATTCTGCCAGCACGTCACTTATTGCTCACCCCAAGCAAAGTCGGTTACGTCATTGCGGTCGTCGTGAATTCCGAGGCGCAAGCTGTACTACAGCGTTGGTACTACTACAAGAAGGATTATGGTACAGAGCGTTCCATCGAACTAGCTCTCTACGTGTGATAGGGGTTACCTTGGTGTTGAGGGGGAGGACCAGGCGGGGGCGAGTAACTAGGGTACGGGGGTGCCTGCAAGACGAGGATGAAAAGGATGAAAAGGCTAACAATGGGATCATACTCACCGGCTGGTTCGGGTGGCCCTGGTCGTAAGCAGCAGGAGGATACTGAGGGGTGTTATACTGCGGGCTGTATTGGCCATTGTGCTGTGGGTTGTAGCTGTTGTACTGTTGTGGATCGTAAGCCGGTTGGTCTTTCTGTCCGTTGCCTCCAAAGAAGCCCCCCTGAGGTGGCGGCGGGGGGTATTGGTTAGGGTAGCCCTGCTGCTGGTTATTTGGGACAAAGGCCATGTTCGCCCGCGCAATCCTCCGCCTTCGGCACATGCCAAAAGTAAGGAGGATCGCGATTACGACCACGAAACTGATGACCGCGATGGCAATGCGTGCAGCGGTGCTCAGCCTTTCCCGGCAAACGACATCACCGAAACTAATGGGGGAGGTCAGCTGAGGCCAGGTTGAGTGGACTTGGGGGGCAAGCGAGCTGACTTGTTGTAATAACAGTAAGTCTCAGCCCTTGCAGCTGAGGATAACAAGGATAGAGTGAATAGAATCGTCACTGCAATGCAGATTAGCTGGAGAGACCTGAAACATGTTTGAAGCGCTTACAAACCGTCATGCTAGTTGAGGGAAACGGAAGGTGGGTTGTTTACGCAGAACGCATCCTTTTGTACCAACAACGTGGCACGCACAGCCGCTAGCACGTGTCCCTGCGGCGTCCGACGGAGACTGGCGATGCACTCGTCATTATTAAGTATAAGTAAGTCATTATATATGTAATCTACTTTTTGGCCTGGGGTATCGTCTTCCTGTAAGCATCCTCCAACTCCTTCTGGACATTGGGCAAAACCGGCATGTGCGTCTGAGTCTAACAGTCAGCGATGTCCCCCAAGCAGGACATAAACCAACTCACCTTGTATTCCATCGAAAACTCGCCCTTGCCCTGAGTAGCCCCCCGCAGTTGATTGGAATACCCAAACATGTCGTTGAGCGCCACTTCAGCAAGGCACGTGAACTCGTCTTCCCTCACTTCAGTATCGACAATCGTTCCCCGTCGCGAGTTAAGTCCCCCAATAACCGCACTCTGGAATTCGAGTGGCGCGACGACCTCGACATTCATGATTGGCTCTAGGATTACAGGTTTCGTCCTGCTGTACACCTCTCTGAATGCCCCGATCGCAGCAAGTCTGAAAGCCAGTTCACTTGAATCGACTGCATGGAATGCACCGTCCTGAAGAACCATTCGACACCCTGTAATTGGGTTTCCGCTTAGGGTTCCTTTCTCAAGCGCCTCGTAGAATCCCTACAAAAAATCAGATAAATGTTCCAGCAGACGGCACAGACACTTACACGCTCGACGGCAGGAACATAGTTAGTAGGGATATTACCACCCATAACCAGGTTCTCGAACCCGATATCTTTGCCACTCTCTTCGTCCTTCTCCATAGGTTCAACGTATCCAATCACTCGAGCGTATTGTCCAGCACCACCGGTCTGTTTCTTGTGTGTGTACTGGAACTCTGCACGTTGAGTGACCGTTTCACGGAACGCCACCTTGGGTTTTCCGGTCGTGCACTCCACATTATACTCCCGTCGCATGCGCTCGACGTAAATTTCCAAGTGAAGTTCTCCCATGCCGGAGATAATCGTCTACGGGACGTCAGATTGAGAAAAGCTAGGCAATACAGGAACCTTACTTCTTTACTCTCGTGATCAATGTGTACGCGGAATGTGGGATCTTCCTTCTGGAATCGGTTCAGAGCGCGAGAAAAGTTGGGACTCTCTTTTCCGACAGGCTTCAACGCGAGTGAAATAACTGGATCCGGAACGAACATGGAAGTCTGATAGAAAGGTGCCCTCAGCCACACGTCTTACATTCAGCCAGTGAATACAAACCATCGAGTAACTTGTCGTCCCATCGGTGAATGTGTCACCACTGGCACAGTCCACGCCAAAGATGGCGCAGATTTCACCAGGTCCGATTTCGTCGATCTCCTCCATCTCGTCACTGTGCAACCGCACCAATCGAGGGATCTTGACCTTTTTCCCCGTGCGAGCGTGAAAGATGAATTGACCCTTCTTCATTGATCCCTGATACACGCGCATATACGTCAATTGTCCGAAACGGCCCTCCTCCAATTTAAAGGCAAGCGCAATTAACGGAGCAGCAGCAGCAGGTGTCAACGGGACCTGAGGCGCAGAAACGGGGAGGGAGGTATCGTGTGCCGTAACCTCGGACTCGGATGGGGTAGGGAGGTAGTTGCAGACGCCATCTAGGAGGGGTTGTACGCCGGTGTTCTTGATAGCCGAGCCAAGGAAAACGGGGGTAAAGTTGAGACCGACTGTAGCACGACGGATCGCCTCAGCAACCTGAGCCACGGATGGTTCCTCGTCCATGATTAACATTTCGCCAATTTCGTCGTCGACCTCGGCGAGTTGTTCCAGGAGCTCCTGCCGTTTCTGTTTTGCCAGGGTAATGACCGATTCTGGGATTTCATCTGACTCAACCACTTCGATGCTAACGTTTGATGTGTGAGGATTCACGCAAGATGAATTCGAAAGTGTGCATACCCCTTTTGACCTTGGTTGTAAATAGCTTTCCATCGGACCAAATCAACGACTCCTTTAAGTTCATCCTCAACACCGATGGGAATCTGAACCGCCGCGGCTGGCATCCTCAACTTTTTTCTGATCTGGTCTACCACACGCCAAGGATTCGCACCGGCTCGATCCATTTTGTTGATAAACGAGACTCGGGGGACATTGTACCTCCTCATTTGCCGGTCAACGGTGATGGTTTGGCTCTGGGTTGACTGTCAAGGCAGAATGATGGATAGGTCGAAGTGGACACTACCTGGACGCCAGCAACTGCACACAAAACTAAAACCGCACCGTCAAGAACGCGTAGGGCGCGTTCAACCTCTATCGTAAAGTCCACGTGTCCTACATTATATGATGAGCGTTGCGTGTGTTGGACAGGGTGTCAAGGCTTGTTACCTGGAGTATCGATTATATTGACCGCATACTTTTGCTTGTCACCGGTCGCGGGATCCTTGGCGAGCCAGTCACAGAAGGTTGCGGCGCTCTGGATTGTGATACCCTTTTCACGTTCTAGGTCCATGCTATCCATCTTGGCCCCCACGTTGTCGCGACCGCGGACCTCATGAATGTCCTTGATTCTACCGGTGTAATACAGAATTCGTTCCGTCAACGTGGTCTTACCCGAGTCTATGTGGGCGGAGACTCCGATATTCCGCTGGAACTTAAGTCGTGCTTCGTCCTTTTCCGTGAGTTCGTAAACTGGCGGAGGGGGATATGTGGGTGCTTCCGGAGCGACCTGTAGGGGGGCTGTCGCTGTAGAAGCGAGGCGCCGAGAAAAGGAGAGCCTGCTAAGCGCAGTAGCGGTAGAGGACCTGCAGACGGAGGAGAAGATCCATCCGGACGCGAACATGGTCGTCGTTGACGGATGAGGTGGAAGTCGCGGAACGGAGTTGGCTCGATCGGAGTTGGACGGGTGGAAAAAATATGCCGATGTCTTTGGCAAGCCGTATAATCCATTCGACACCTTCGGGACTCGGCGTATCTCTCACAGAATTAGCTACAAACTTCATTGCTGCATCAATTTCCCCTCGTATGCGCTCATAGTAGTGCGGTCAAAGAATAACACTACCCTCTGACGCGACAAAGTTAGCACACCAAACAACGTCGCAACTCAGGTTATTGCCCTGAAGCATAGTTGGATCACCACCTTGGGGGCCATACAGACAAGATGATTCCTGGCGACTGTCCGCTATCTACAGGCACCGAAGTGTACCTATCCAGCATCCATGGATTGAAAGAACATTCACTGGACAGGCAAATTCCTCGCCGCGGGACGCGGACTTGGCGAAAGACCTGAACATGAGGGTATATTTGTAGAATACGATATCAATGCCGTCAGTCCCCCATTGAGATTCCACGGATAATGCCAAAGATTTGTGAACGTTGGTTACACACACTTTCCTTTCGTAACGACCGTGTTCAATCTTATATAGTGCGGCGAGTGCAGCGGAGGTAACTGGACTGGAGAAATGTTGACTGAATCCAAGTGACGACGGAAGTGTTAGTTGTAAAGATGCTCTGTCCCAAAGGTGTGGCATGTAGGGAGAGTAAACGATTGCTTTCTTGCGTGAATGGTGCGGTGGTGCGGTGGGAGTCGATCGCGTCTTTCCGCGACTTCCGATCAGTCGATCACGTGACTGTGGCCATCCATTCTCCCTCCCCATATGAACGGACCAAGACAAAATGTTGAATCAACAACGGCGAACCCTTCTGCCTCTCGTCCTTCAAGGTCTGCAGCCGTGAAACGAGATTCTCTCACCGCTGAGCTCGAACGTGGTGTGTGCAGCACAAAACTCTCATACATCGTAGTATCGACATCCCCATCCCAGATCCACAGTTTTCGGCCGCAAAGCGACAACAGCGTACGAACGTTTTCACCTCGAGCATGGCACATGCCTCTCTTGAACGTCAGCTTCTCCAAGCCCGGAGTGAGAAAGTAGAGTTGGAAGCGAAACTACGCGAGCGTGATTCAACTATTGAAAGGTTGGAAGGTGACAGGAGGTTGTTGGCTTTGAGGGAACAATCCGAGAGGGAGGAGAAGGAGCAAGAGCAAACAGCAAGAGAGAAAGACAAGGTACGCCGATTCGCAACTACCGGACGTGCAATCTGATCTCTTACCCTCTTGCCACAGTTATCCTTACATGCAGAGATTCAGAGATTGCGCACCTCTCTGCTCGAGCTCGAGGAGGAGAAGTCAAACTTGGATGAAGTTCACTCACAGCTCTCGCGCTCGACAACACAAACGGTCAACGGCCAAAAGTCACAACTAGCAGAGTTGACACGTCAAGCGAAATTCTTCGAGGACGAATCTATCACATGGAAGCGTAATGCGGAGGAGCAAAGCCGGAGACTTCGAGAACTGGAGGAAGAGAACGATGTTCTCAAGTCCCGTAAGCTTTCTGAAGGTCCAGCCACCACGGATCCATTTACGGATAACGACTGGAAGATCGTGAGGGACGAGCTCACCAGGCAGGCCTCGTACCTACGAAACCTGGAATCCTCCAACGCTCGGATGTCTGGAGAACTCACTCAGCTGCGGCAGCGAAACGAGAGCATCGAGGTTCTGAAAGAGCAGAAGCGTGATCTGGAGCGAAAGTCAGCTAACACTGATTCATTACGGCAGTCTGTAGTCAGACTCGAAGCAGAGGTCGAAGCTGCCCGAAAGGAAAGGGAGGAATGGTACGTTCGTTCGACGTTTCTCACCCGATCCTTGTTGATTCCAATTCCCCAGGGCATCAAAGACACATGCATCTGAGCTTCCCGCACGCACTCCCGCATCTGTGACCCGCAGTCTCACTAGCCTACGACTTGAACATGGGCGTGTGTTGGAGGAGTTTGGCGCCCTTAAAGCCGTTTTGCGGCAGAAGGAGCGGGAGATACTTGATCTGACCGCACAATATGACCAGTCAAAGCAAACCATCGCATGCTTCGAGAAGCAGCTCAAGGCACTGGAGGACAAGTCCGGGCGGAACGAGCGACGAGCTATCCTTGCAGAGAGAGAAGTTTCGTTCTTACAAGCTATGCTCGTGAGCTTCGACACTCTCCCCCTCAGGTACCTCACTGAAGCACCTCATCATAGACTAGCTATAGTGCTGAAGACTCTGGCAAAAGCTCCGCATCAGTTGACCATGCGAAAGAGCAACGCTTGTCTGATCTCGAGAGCCTCCTCTCTGAATATAAATCCGCCATCAGAGCACTGGAGGCCGAGCTTGACGCCATTGGGGGGAGCCCTAGTTCCCTCGGAACTGGAAAAACTCGAGAGCTACTGCAGTCCGAGATCGAGGAGTCCGATTCTAAAATTAAGGCTCTAGAAACCGGCACGTCCCGCGTTTGCTCGTTGAACAAACCATGTTGCTCACTTAGTTTATCAGACTTGAAAGAAGCGGAAGAAGCGGTCGAAGAGGGACTCGAAAAGATCGAGGAGCTTGAACAAAAGCTATTTGATCTTGGCGGAGAAATCGGCGCAGGAAGACAAATCCCTCCTGGGACGCGGGTGCTAACGCTCAAGGATAACCCTGCACAGCAGGAGGTCGATCTGCGCCAAGCAACTTTGGATCGACTCAAGAGCGAGAATGAAGCGCTACTGGAAAAGCTGGTAGCGTTGGAATCTGGTGGGCATGGTACCAATGCATCCTCAGCGGATTTCGTCCCGAAGGAGAGCTGGGAAGTAATGAAAACGGAGAAGGCTGAGTTGGTCTCAGCATTGGGGCATAAAGAGAAGCGAATCAAGCGACTGCAAGAGGTCGTGTTACCGAACCTCTCTCTCTTCATATACACCGACTAACCGCCCCCATAGATTTATGCTAAAAAGAGTGGTGAATTCCGCGAAGTAGTCTCCTCAATCCTTGGGTTCAAGCTCGCCTTCAATCCGAACGGCACCGTGCGGATGACATCAGTATACGACTTGAACGCCGTATTCGTGTTCAAACCAGCAATGAATGGGGATGCGACCTCGATACAGCTAGTAGGACAGGGTGAAGGCGGACCAGACGACCTACCGCAACTGATGCGACACTGGTTGGAGGAGGTACAGTGTATGCCAGGATTTATGGCGAGTGTGACGCTGGGTTGCATCGAAAACGCAGGGGGGCAGGTCCAGGGTCAGACAGATTAAGGATACTTGTATGTTAGTTACTGTTACATTGATGGTTTGTGTAGCCTCAGTTCGATGAGAAACCCCTTTCATCTCAGCTTATACGTCCAGTTGGGACCAGCGGGATCGTATGTTTCATGTGCAGGGCTTGTCCAGCACCCCACCCAGCCCGCAGCACTTTGCACACCGCCGATTTGAACTCCCTCCGTATGCCACCTCATCTCTCCACCCACAATACTACTCACACTCCATCTAATCACCCCACTTCCCTCATCGTGCACTGTGCCGCGTACTCTGGCTTCGTTTTCACCTCCGCCAAGGGTATTTCCCTCAAAATTAATGGTCGGTCTTCTCTCCGGATGACTTCGGGACGGTGGATCGATCGATGTAACGCGCATGGTGACTTGAAGGAACGCATGTGCCTCGATAAACCACGGGTTGCGGAAAACGCTCGAGTCTAGTTCATCCTCACCACCCGGCAGTCTACCGTCCGGCCACTGCAGCGTGAAAACTGGATAAGGCTTTTGGCACGGAAGGTTGGATATATCTTACGTTGTATTCTTCAAGCTCCTCATATCCTACCCATGACACGAAGCGCAGCCAGTCGCCTTGAACGCCGGCCCAATCGCCGTCGACAGGACTCGGAGGGGCGGTCATCGGCCGGGTGTTCTCGAACCCACGCTTCATCCACACATGAGCGTCATCGCTATGGCTGTCGCGAAGGTTGTTTAGGAGGACATTCATGAGGTATCTAAGGTGGACGTAGTTGATTTGGAGGGGCCCATCCAAAACCCGTGGCATGAACGGGCCGTAGAGATTGGAGCGGCGGTAGTTGCGCATGTCATATACAAAAGTGCGGGCCTTGAACCTGTCTCCTGGTCGACCGATTTTATCGCATTCGAGAACTTGGAGCTCGGCCTGTGATTGTGGATGTTGGCCAAGTCGGGGGTGAGCGGAGGTTAATGGGGAGTGTGAGGGCCATAAAGCGGGGTTTGTGAGGATACGGTCGAGCCACATTATGTTCTTGGACCATCCCGGTCCTGGATGCGCAGATCGAGCTATTCGAACTAAGATCTTGAAAGCATTCTCGATTTCTTCGCCAGATACGTGCGCAGAGAAGAATGCGAGGATGGTATGTTTAGCTTGGATGCGAGACTGGACTTGGGATCTCCAGCTTATAGATTGGCGGTGTTCCTCGGGTAGGTCGAAGTACTTTGCAAAGAGAGTCTTCCAGAGGAAGACGTTGTCTCGGATGTAGGTGTGGAGAGCACGCGATGTCTGGGAGACACTTGAGACGGTCTCTGGATTAGTCAGGCTGAGGATATGATCAATGACCTCGAATGGAGCCGACTGAAAGGGACTGGTCATGGAGGTATAAGCACCTGATCAAGCTTCAAGGGCGGAGCGATCACTGTCACCGTCAGGGGAGAAATGGAGGGAACCCGCCGATCACCTGAGAGCGGGCCTCCCTTTCGTCATCATGACAAGCCTACACCACCGCGAGTGGTCACAGGTAGCCACTCGAATATTATCCAGGTGGATTCCCAAGTGGGGGCACTCCTAAGTGGTGTTGAGTAACTCTCTGCACTTCCGCAAGCTTTATAAACAGCTCGACCGCCACAGTTCCATCTCTACATCACCTTTGCTATCATCATACCACAGATGGCTCTCTTCCATGTGTGAGTCGCTTCTCCCTGCTCACTATCTTGTATATTCACAGTCAAAAGTCGCGGAGGCAAGTCTTCCAATGGTTTGTCGCGGAATATTCAGAACTTCGATTCTCGTGGATAGCTTTAATCGGATATGTGGCTTTCATGCTGACCATGGTTGTTTCCATGGGAGGCGTACGCGTTTTGGTTCCCAGGCTCGGAGAGTTTCTGACCAGCTAAATCCAGTTCATTTTTGGCGTGAGACTAATTAGTTCATCCTGTCCTCTTTCCCTCTAACTAGAATCCTCGCGATACGCAGTATGATACCGGCCAAGTTCGTCTCCCATCCATCGAATTATCCAAGTGGTTGACGCGCCTGCAGATTTCAGACATACTTTTGATGAACGACTTCAAACTTCGTTTCGCTCAGTGCAGTACTACTGGGGATGTATCGTCCTGCAAGTTTTCTCGCGTTCGTGAGGGCCTCATCGTGGCTCTGTTGAGTATCGGCACTTTGATCGGTGCCCTCTCTGGTGCTCCGTATGTCCTTTCTCCGCAAAAAAGTGTTCACCCAGTCACGACCACCAAACAGCATCGCAGATTTCTTCGATCGTCGGATTGCAATGTCGCTGGAGTGTGCTGTCTTCATCATCGGTGTAATTATTCAGGTCACCGCTTTCACCTCCTGGGTTCAGGTTGCTCTTGGTCGACTTGTCAGGGCCTCGGTGTTGGTGGACTCAGTATCACAGTCCCTATTATTTGTTTCTGGACCTGTGTATGGTTCAATTCTGTTTCTGATTTGGCTAACTTACAGTGCCAAGCCGAAACCGCTCCACCTCAGATTCGGGGAGTCATGACGTGAGTTGGTTGTTCCAACCTCTTTGAGCCTTAGGTCCCATGTGAATCGTTGAGCAGCGCCACATACCAACTATTCATAACCTTTGGGATCCTTGTCGCCTGTGAGTTCAATGCCTTGGATCCGCAGAGCCACTTTCCTGATCCTTCAAAGATCTTATTTGTTTGGGGACCCGTGAGATCGACGGTTCTGGGTCATGGAGGACAGTTGTAGCGATAGGCATCATCTAGGCTTTGATCCTTGGTTTCGGAATCCAGTTCATGCCCGAGAGCCCCAGGTATGTGCTTTCGACAGTAGTATTGATGTAACTAACCGTGCATTTGAAGGTGGCTCGCTGATCGTAATCGCATGGAGGAAGCGAAGTCCGCCTTGGCCCGCACGCGACAAGTGCGAGCTGACGACACACAGATGAACAACCTGCTCGAGCGTGAGATAGAGGGCATCCGAGAAAGTGCTGAACACGAAAGGAAAACTCGAGCCGGGTGGCTTGCTTGTTTCAATCCCTGGCGGAAGATCCTGTATAGGACATTATTAGGTGGGGCGATTAGGCTTCTTCATTTCACGAGTATTCGACACCCCGAGTAGGAATGAGCTTTACAGTGTTTGCAGCAACTGACTGAAGCAAATCACATTTTCTACTACGGTGCCACGATTTTCCAGTCGGTAGGAATTGACGACTCTTATGTCACTCAAATTATATTGGGCTCTGTTGATTTTGGATGTACTTTCGGAAGGTTGTACGTGACGGAAAAGGTAAGGATACTAAGTTCGCTATGACACATCAGCGAGCAACAGTCCTTATGGAAATAGTAAAACTATTACTGTAAAATACAAGGCGAGGGGGGAAATTATTCAACGGGTGGGGTAAAACTCCCTCCCCTACCGGGATGGGGTTTTACCCCGCTGCACGCTTCGGGATATCCCTGGGAGATTCCCACGACCCGGGCACCTCACGCGCGGGGAATTCGCTTGATCGGGGGGATCCCCGATTGACCAGGGGGT
>Ga0307512_10002381_pt1 | contig 23963 bp, 29 predicted proteins | sample 14_EM_MG_FD_200267 | JGI IMG/M metagenome (GOLD analysis project Ga0307512, IMG submission 200267) | Populus trichocarpa ectomycorrhiza microbial communities from riparian zone in the Pacific Northwest, United States - 14_EM | ecosystem: Host-associated > Plants > Roots > Unclassified | place...
AGAGACCCACCTTTCACCTTTTGACATCAAACGTTTAGAATCGTGATCGTAACGGAAAAGAAACGCCGTCTCGTATATGCTGTGTATGTACATGTATAGTATGTGCGTGTATCTGTGTAGTACTACTGTATGTGGATCTGCGTGGGTTCCAGTGTGTGAAAAAAAAAAAGATTGGGTGCCGTAATGGTGGAGGGTGTGGCAGGGGAAGAACAGAACAGGGCTGTGGTGCGTAAGGGTCAAGGGGCTGATGCGTGGTGACAAATGTTGCTGCAGGGCCGTGATACACAGAGGTGAAATACAGAAAGTGTCAACGATGCTTTCTACACAAGCGTTCCGATGGGATGAAAGCTGAGGTTGCCCGATCGGCATATATACCAATTGAATCGAGGGGAAAGGGGGGGGGGGAAAGAGAAATAAGGTGCGAGGGACAAGGGACCGACGACGACGAGGGGGCGTTGTAGAAAATAAAAAAATAAAAAGCCGAACAACAAGGGAAATCTATTATTGGCTGTCCCGTTCCCCACCCACTTTGGGGAGGGCGCGAACATTTCATGCATTATGGTTGATATGAACGATATTTCATTTCATCAAAGTTTGGAAGAGGAAGGGCTGGCCCCCGTCGGTGGATTTGTATTTAGGCGTTGAATTGGCTGGAGCTTCCGCTTGATATCCCGCAGGATGGCGGTCTTGGGGTGCCAATCAGGGAAAGCGTTGCGCAGGCTGGCGAAATCGCTCGCGAAGAAGTGGGCCACGCGCTCGTCCGCAATCAAATCGCGTAACGCCCAGGGGATCTGTGAAATGGGTGAAAGAAGAAAAGAAGGATTCAGAATCACGTAGGCGCACACACAACGTCCGATCAGAGGTCGAACGAATGAATGAGGGGCGAGGTGAGAGGGAGGTGGGGGGAAAGAAGTTATGGCTCACTTCGTAATCGTTTAGCTCTGTATTGGCATCGAAGGGTTGGACGGCGAGTTCCGGGTGCTCATTCGATCCATGGTTCGTCATGAATAGATAATTCACAGCCAGCCTATGCCCATTTTCCGTCAGAAGGGGTAGTTGGAGGGTTCTATGCTGAACACATGATACTCAACGAATACGTCGCAAGTTCTTCATACGCTTTTGAATGCCCGATACCGTTCAATGATCCCGCAGTCGCTTCGGAAAGATGCGTGAGCAGGCCGCTATCCGAGAGGCCAACGTTCATCACGCGGAGGAGCAACACCAGCAGATTAGACAGGAAATCAGATGAGCTGCAGCCGGGAGAAGAAGCAACCGTAATCTTAGGCACGATACGTTTTTTTTTCGCAGAATCGGACACGTACTGATACGCATCTCCGTCGATGTACAACGCCCGCAGGATCAGAGGGTGAGAGGCGGCCGTGAACAGACCCGAGTACAGCGGTACCACTTGATCGTTAAGCGAGGCGACGTATACCATCTTTACCTGTTTGGAAATTGTCGTCACATGCCCCGTGATAAAGCAAAGTAGCGCTCGTCGACGTACTCCATGGTCTACGACATTTCGCAGCGCTTTAACGTAAGCCTTTGATACTTCACTGTTCGTGTTCTGCGTCCGGTCAGGTACGTGGAATACGAATCGGATAAACTGAACTAACCTGGAACTCAAAAATCTCCTTTGCCGCCGCCGATTCGAAATACTGATGGGATCCTTACTTAAAGGCTCTCACGTCATACAAGGCCATCGCTCGGGCTTACCTGAATGTATGGTTGTACCAGAGAACTCGAGCTTAGATAACGAAGGGGCCCGTGATGGATTCCACAGAGCGCCAAGCAGCATACCCTTTGGGCTGGGGCCGCTGCCAGACTCGTGCCGCCGGGAGCGAGGGCAGCCGAGGCGCTCGCTAAGAGGTCCAACGCCCGCGATGTCCTGATGTGCTTTTCGTGTATGAGTCGATCGAGCAGATGTGTTGAAACGATGGAGCCCTGGGAATGCGTCGCCACTAAAATTGCATCTGCCGCATGGAGGTCCTCCATCCATTGGCTATTCGCCGTCAAGTTGGAGTACAATCTACAAATAGAGCAAAAAATAAAATAAATTCAGTGATAGGGGAATCTATGATATTCCGGTAAGCGAAGGGTTGGAGTTGTACACACTTCTCGACGCGTTTGCTAATCGTTCCTTCGCCTTCCAATGGAATTTGCGTCACCTTCTCGATGCGTACGCCATGTTGTTCCTGAAACACTTCCAGCGCTTGGCACATCATGTTGACAAATTTGTTGCTCGTGCCAGTCGGCTGCAAAACATGTGGATCAGCAACCAATACATCCGTACAATAGTATAAGAGAACGAACCTCCCCGAGTACGGTCCGCATGACAGCACCTGTTCAGAAGGGGATGACAACGTGAGCCAAATAGCCCCTGATACGTGTCTTGGCCGTACGAGGCACAGAAGTACCGCAGGCATCGGGAACGTACCAGGGAACCATCCGTGTATTCCAATAACCACGATCCGTTTACACCCTCGCAAAACGTCCCCATCTAATCGTTCGCCGATGACGTCCCAGATACGTGGAAGTTCCCCCCCAAAATCCGCAAATCTTTCGTCATCTGTTGACCGTGCCTTACCCTTGCCCGTGCTTGCGCCGTCGTCTTTCGCCCAGAGCATTCCGCTTACGAAACGCACCGTCTTCGCGAGCGCAGTATCACTCTGCACACGTGGTACAGAAGAGCGGGGCATAGCAAGAAACGTATCATCCCATGTGGGCAGTACGAGATTTGGTGGCGGTGGGACACGCGGAGAAGCACGCCCAGAGCTTTTGGACGGCGCAGGTGAGACTGACGTACGCTTCGTTCCCTTGAGATCATCAGGCTTTGCTTTCGGGTTTGGTGACGGTGACGGCGAGCGCAGTGGGGCAGGAGGCTGTTTGACCGCCCGCGCCTCTCGCACGACTGTATCCTTTCCCGCACGAGCCTCCGAGGTCACGATGGTGCTACTGCGTTCATAATCACTCTCATCGATGACCATCACTTCCATCGTATCCTCCCCTCGATGCTCGGTATCTGTGATGCGCTTGGCTAGCAATGTCCTAGAACTGAGGAATGAGGTCCAGCCGTATATGTTAGCCGTAATGGAGGACTGGATGGGGTTCGCCGATTCCACGTGCGTTGATGATGCGGCTCCCTGTTCTACGGGCGCCTCCTTTAAAACTTCATCCTCAGCCTCCGCCGTCTTCGGAATCTTTTTCTCCACTTCCACCTGGCCGGCGCATTCTTCTTCTGGCTGAACTATTTCTGGCGTAGGTGTCGGCGTTGACTGACCGTACCAGGGCCATGATGCCAGCCAACTCGAGCCTCGGACCTGAGGCGTTTCTGCCGATAAGGTTGATCCGTGCGGAGCCTGTTCATGTGCAGGCGTGTTTGAGCTCAAGATATCAGTTTCCGCCGAAGCCTTGTTGGCGGCTACCGCCACCGATTCGTGATCAGATGGTTCTGTTGGAGGTGGATCCTGGGCCTGAGAAGGCGTATATGAGGTGGCACGCCAGCCCACGAGTCCCCACCAGGAACCCTGCGTTGTGAGGTCTTGGATATCACCAGCGGCGGCCTCGGAATTCGGCCCGCAAGGCAGCACACTGTCCACGGAGGAATTTTCTAGAGGATGGCATGGTTTGCAACTGGCGATCAGTTAGAAGGGCGAAAACTCACCTGTGGCCCCAGATCTAGACTCTCCACTCTCCACCGTAGATGATTCCTCGGATGAAACGGGTGAAGCTTCCTGCTCCGTTCGGATGTCAGTAGCCTGTGCAGATGCCATCGCACGATCCAGGGGAAGTTTGGGACGGCCAAGGAAGGGAATGCTAAGCGAGAAGCGGCTTGCCGATGGGTTCAAAGATGACAGGTTCTGATTCGACTCAGTTGGAAACATCACGGGAGCTGAGACCGACTCTGTCGATGGGAAGGCAGATGGTAATTTCGGCACTTGGTCGTCAATTGACGGTGGCGTGCGGGGAGAAACAATACCCGCTTGGGGACCTGAGCCGGGGCGCGCCTCCGATTCGGGTGATCTGGGTTGTGGTGAGGAAGAAGAGAACCATTTGCGAGCAGGGGGTATGGGAACAGGAGCCGTTTCTGATGGAGGCTCGCTCGAGCCCTCGATTCGAGTGAGCTCAAGTTTTGGGGGTGTTGGAGGGATGACGTTTGTAACAGGGGGTGGTGCTTGCGGTGTTTCGAGAATTGGGGCCGGAGTATCTGTTGTTCGGGCAGCATCGATAGGGGGCGATGGTTCATCATCGGCTCGAAGCTTGCTCGGTCGCTTAGGGGATGAAGATGAAGACGAGGCGAACCAGGCGCGTTTTCTCGGCACTAATTTGACCTCCGGTTCTGACCGACCTGCGTTGACGGACGAAGGTTCCGAATTCGGCAAGTTGGCAGGAGCGCCCTCCGATTCGGGATGTTCTTCCGGCGGCGGAGACGGCGTAGCAGCTGCTACATTTACGGTCGGGTGGGAAGCAGGTTGAGCGTTGGCTGGCTGCTCGCTAGGGGGCGGCGGAGGTGCGTTTTCGGCAAGCTCATTCAGAGGAACGTTGGATGAGCCGCGCCGCGACAACGATGCAAACCACGAGCGTGGCCGGGGTGGTGCGGGTGGTGCAAGTGGTGCAGGTGGTGTTGGTGTGGATGTTGGGCCATGTGTCTCTGGCGCGGCGTTCGTGTTCATGTTCGCGTTCGTGGGATCGGGACTAGAAGCCGGTGGGTCGCCCGCGCTATCCGTAGGAGAAAGAGAAGGGGATGGTTGTGCAAGGACAGGTTGCGGCTCGTCTGGAATAAGACAGTCAGAATTGGGGGATTGGATGGCAAACATAACACGGCCAAGACGTGTCGCGCGGAACGAGCAAACCCCGTATATATATGGAAAATGAATCGAAAGCGCTGCTTACCGTTGCGATCTGCCAAGGATGGCTCGCTGTCTGCCTTCGCCGGTGACTCAGGATCTGCATGCGGACGCCTTGAGACCTCCATATTGGCTTGGATGAAATGGGACGCACCTTGAACAGCGATACTGTCGCTCTTCGCGTCACTGACATTCGACATTGCGATGGGCGGGAGATGAGCGACTGCGGAAGTGCGACGAGGGGCGACTTGGGGGGTGGCTACAATCAAGGATAGAGAAGTCGGCGCTTGAATCTTTGGGGAAGTTCTCCAAGGTACAGATGAACGAGATGAGTTGCGAGAACGAGGGGTAGATGACATGCGAGAGCGATAGATGGGGTGTAAGAGCCACGGCAGCATGAACCGCCAGGGCAGAGCGTCTCGCCAGAGCGCGACTTGAGCGTCTGTCTGTCGGCGTTAGCGTCATTTCCCTGGCCACATCACATGATTTATTCCACCACCAACTACACACTCATCTGTACTCGGATATAGAACTATCTACACAAACACCGGGTATGAGAATAGATCCACGATTTCCCAAGCATGGAAGACATTCCGTCCGATAAGGGTAGTATTTGTGTCTGGGTGACGTGTCAAGCTGCCCAGCAAAGCCAACTTGAACCATCCCCCATTATGCCCAAGATTGATCGATGGGTCCATCTCCCTGCTTCGAGCGTCGTAGAAGTAGGAGTACAAGAGAAGTAGCCTAATGTATTTCTCCCTGTGTTCGGTCATCCATTCTGCATATCTCTGTCTGGATCCTGACGATCTCTGCCACAAGAAAGTTCCCACGACGCAGATCGTGGGATATAAGCGTTGCATATCCGAGTCATACCGCTCAACCTTAATCATTTACTCAATCTCGTCGGTACCGCGAATGACTGCGGAGGGTCGACTTTGCAGGGTGGCAACAATGGTGGAGAGCTCAAATCCATTCTCCAAAATATCCAAAATAGGAGTTGGGAAGGCAGCGTGAACCGCCAGGACAGAGCGGCTCGTCCGAGCATCAGCGACACGACATACACTTTGCCACTAACTACCAAGACGCAAAAATACAGGTTTTCCAGTAACTATAAATACATAAAAAGTACCCTTCATCCCACCTTGAAATATTACACAAACATCGGATATGAGAATAGGTCCACGTCAACCTTTGGGTTATCGATATTGTGCCTGGAAGCCAGAAATCGGACCTTAGACCGTCAAAGATAATGGCAACAAGAAATCGGACGTACTCTGTCTGAACATGCCAACTAACCTCCCATCTGCTCTTCATAATTCGTCCAAACGATGACGGGCCGGGCGAGGGGTAATCGGAACAGTGATTGCAAAGCCAAGTTTCTTTATCCGGCAGCAGAGAGGTCCAGACGCTGTCATTGTGGGTGTCGCCTCTCAGGGCCTCCTCATGGGGATGCACCAACCGCCATAGTGGGTATGGATGATCGGCCACCGACGCGTCGATGAAATGCATAACCTAGACAACAGTTCCGGCAAAGCGGTCTGGGGATTCTTAAACTGCTGGAACTTACACAGGCTCTCCAGGAACGATGGAGCCAGTCGGCGTCCATCGGGCAGCTTGCGCAGATGAAGCGCCTGTTCAGCAGCTCGAGATGAGATGCCGTCGTCTTCGCGGGGTCAAGCCGCAATTCTCCAAGGAGAGAGTACACAGCCGCAGCCCCACGCTCGACAAACTCTAGTTCTCCTTTCATCTTCCAGGCGTGGCAAACTTCCCGTCCAATCAGGAGCGTATTCATGGCTGGGTGACGAAACACGGAGGTCACCAGCTCGAGTTGCCCTGCAAAGTCAGACATCCCTCCATAACGCCAAAGATTGATCGACGGGTCCGATAACAACCTGACCCTCATTGCATGGCTTGGAACGTCGTAAAAGTAGGAGTACAAGGGAAGCATCCCAGTGTATTTGTCCCTGTGCTCGGTCATCCATTCGGAGAGGCTCCCGGGAAGTCGTTCTTTGGCCTGCTCCCACTCGGCTTGAGGTATATTCCTGTCTGGATCCATAAGGTTTCTGAAACAAGAAAGTTCCCGCGCTTGGGAGATCGCGGGAAGATATAGCCGTTGCATCGGAAGGATTTGTCGCAGTATATCCGTGTAATACCGGTCAACCTTAATCTTGTACTCAATCTCTCGTTGGTACCGCTCTGCGCGTAGGCGCGACTCGCGAGCACCAATGAGCTTGGCCTCAATCTTACTCTTGAGACGTTTCCACGCTGTGGGAACGGGTCAGGTGATTTCTCCTAAATTAGTGCATGTACGACTCGCCCTCCTCCGTGAGTTCTTTGTCAATGTTTGCACCAGGAATGGCATGCATCCCGATCGAGTCGATATCGGCACTGTCGAACCCTGCAGCTAGTATGCGTTCTTTCAGGCTGTCAAATCAGGATATCGTCAGTAAGGAGAGATGCCAGCAGTGACCAGTATTCACTCCTTGCGTCTCTGGACTTTTCTTTCGCGGGCAGTACGAGCTTGGACATCTGCTTCCTCTTTGGCCCATTTCTCCAATTCAACGCTGCTCTGTTCGACGAATGAGGCTAACGTGGACGGATGAGATAACAAGACACACCTGAACGATAGACTCAGCCAAGCGAGCTTTCTCAGCACGAAAGGACTCCAGCCTCTGCTCCGCTCCAGGTTTGCCCACGTCTACACCATGTTCAAGTTCGGCCAACCTCTTGCTCATCTCATCTAGATCTGGCTTCCAGTAGAAACGACTACTGGAAACGCGGCGATGTGCCCATCCCCCACCTGCGCAGCCACGGAGCAGTCAGCCCTTGACATGTGCAAGATTTCAGGATTCTGAGAGGAACGGTATCGCACGTTTTGAATATGGGAGGAGATCCATAACAGATTCGTTCAAATCTGGACATAGAGACCGAAACTTGACCGAGGGGACGAAGCTATATGGATTGCCCAATCAGATACTGTCCGAGGCTCTGGCAGAGAACGTTTCGTTCACTTTTTCTTCCTGCAGGTGGTGCATAAGCGACGACGGAGAGCAAAGTCGACCTGATGGATGTTCTTCGTAGAGCAGTGCTATGGGCCCGCAACGGGGTTGAGAAAAGGAAATGAGTAAAATTGATCGACCACGCACAGAACACACAGAAGGACCGAAAACCAGGAGCGCCCATGCGGGCTCGGACATGTCCTTGGGCGGCTCGGGAACCTTAGTAATCCCTGCATTCCGCCGCACGACCATCCAGACCCAAATAGAATTGCGTGACATCAGAACCCCCCGCAGAGCCTTGCTGGTGCGGGCCAGGTTGACGAGATCCATGGGTCCTAGTTCTGAGAATATCTGAAGGGTGGCTGGTGTTCAGCAACTAACGGGAACGCCACTTTGTCTGAGGTAGACATACCAGGAACAGAACGTCGAAGGGCAACGTCAGCATGTTCTGCAGTCGACCCAGAACCCTACGGCTGATGCCAGTCCTCTTGGTCTTCGTAGGGGATACCGATGACGTAGCATTCCCCGAGGGCACAGCTTTCTCCAGCTTACGACGTTTTGAGACAAACGACACTGTACAGCTAAGTACTTAGCATGCTCCGCCACCCGGAATAAACGTTGAAAATACCTTCAAATTCGTCCTCGACATCAGGGTAACCACTCTCCCCATAGTTTGACTCTTTCCTCAGAAACATCAGACAGGTATAATGTTCACATTATTCGTGCCTCTCACCTTCTTCGCTCGGAGACAGCCCAAAAAAGAAGCCGTTCATAGGGTCATCGTCATCTACGCCCTCTTGCATATCCATCGATGGCCCAACATCGGCCAATATGCTCTCCGTTTCGTCAATGGGGTTGCGGTGGGTAGGGCTCCTAGGTTGAAGTATGGTCGTGACGGACATCAAAGTGTGACAATAGGGTGTGACAATGGCACTTCAGGTACTTCGGGCCTTTTCTCTTACTTATATCAAATGATGTGTGGGTGCCAAGGCCGGATATCAGCGCGGGAATTTGCCGTGTGGGGGAGAAGATAAGCAATGGTGGTGCTGGTGCTGGAGTGGTGCTGATGGGAGTGAGTTGAATTCCGCGAGTATTCCTTGAGCGATGAAGATCCGCACCAGACGCTTCGCGTTTTTATCGTGGGCCCTTGAAAGGGAGTCAGCGCATACGCGAGTTTTTGTGGCGTTCAAGTGATTAGGACAATGGGCTGCCCTGGACTTTGACGACGCAGAAGCGGACAAGGGTCTTTGAGAAACAAGGGGAATATGAACAAAGTATTAACTCACGCCAGCGAGGTTTACCAGAACATCAGTCGCCATACCAAGCGCTTTATACCCCTCGCATAGGCAGGGGCTGCCGCCTCAAGGCAGGCAGAACCGGCGGAAAACGTTTTCCAAATGTCGATATTGATCGACTGCTTGATACATGCACGAACATCGAGGCGAATGTTTACAGTACGATGACAACGTGACCGACGAGAACTGTGTTGTTTATCACATGACCCACTCATCCATTGGTGGGCCTTAAGGGGACCTTATCAGCATGGTGCCACCATCTAGGGTATCGTAACAGGGTTTCCAATAAGAGCCTTACACCACTACAGTACCAATTCCAAAACACACAATGTCCCAAAATCGATAACGTCCAAACCAGTAATCTCAAACATTGGCCCATAAGCATCTCCGAGCTTTCCAATACGATTACCCATCGAGGCTTGCAGAAGATGTCGGGGGATGTCAGACAACGGGAGGAACCGAGAACAGATCCACGTCGAGCACGAAATTGTCGATGTTGTGTCTTTGGATCAGCAATTGAAGCTCAGCAGGGCGAACGCAGTAGGAAAAAAATCGGGACTTACACTGTCTGCACATGTTGAACAGCCTCCTCTTTCGTCAAAACACATCGGAAGGGTTGAGGTGACATGGGTGAGACATAATCGGAACAGTGGTTGCAAACCCATGCTCGGGTTCTGGGAACGATCCAGACAGAGTGCTCATCCACCGTGGCGGCCTCTTCGGGGCTCACCACTCGCCACTGAGGGTCTGGGTGATCCATTTCCGAACGCTCGATAAAATGCACAACCTGAACAGCGTTTCCAGCCAGTTGTTACGACATTCGGAAGGAAAGAAACCTACGTATGATCTCCAAGAATGAAAGTACCGCACGGTGTCCTCAGGGCAGCTCGTGCAGACGAAACGTATGTCTAACTGATCGAGCATCGATCCGGTCGTTGTTGTAGGGTCGAGTTGCAATTCTCGCAGCAGAGCGCGCACAGCTTCCGCGCCACGATCGACAAACTCTAGTTCTTCTTTCAACTTCCAAGCGTGGCAGGCGTCCCGTCCGATCCAGATCGAGTTCGTGCTGACACGACGAAATACGGAGGTCGCAAGGTCGAGCTGTCCTGCCAAGCCACCCGAAACCTCGTGACGCCGAAGACCGATCGACAGGTCGGACAATAACGTGAGTTCCACGCCTTTCGCTTGGGTGCCGTGAATGTGGGGGGGAAGCATGCTGGTGTATCTGTCCCTGTGCTCAGTCACCCATTCGGAAATGCTCTCCTCAAGTCGCTCGGCAGCTTGCTCCCATTCGTCCGGTTGCACGTCCCTATCTGGGTCTACAAGCTCTCTGAAACACGAAAGTTCCCGCGCTTGGGAGATCGCGGGAAGGTATACCCGTTGTACCGGAAGAATTTGCCGCAGGATATCCCAGTAGCGCTCCGCGGCTTTGGTCCTGTAATCCATCTCTCGTCGGCGCCTTTCAGCGTCTAAGCGGGCCTGGCGAGCATTGCTGAGCCTAATTTCGACCTTAGTTTTGATACGTCTCCAAGCTTAGAGAAAGGTCAGCTGGTTCCTCCAACAAAAAAGTCATTACACACCCTCCTCCGTAAGTGGCTTGCAGATATTTGCACCAGGCACTGAGGACATCCCGATATAATCGATATCAGCGCTATCATAGCCCGCAGCTAGTATGCGCTCTTTCAGGCTGCGAAGTTAGAAGGTTAGCAGTATGAAGTGACCCTAGTTGTTACCGTACTCACACCTTGCGTCTTTGATCTCTTCTTTCCTGCGCATCATAAGCTTGGGCAATTGTTTCTTCCGCGGCCCATTTCTCAAATTCAGCGCTGCTCTGTTTGACGAATTAGTCTAACGATGGACAGACGACACAATGGGACCGACCTCAACGATAGCGTCAGCTAAGATAATATTATCTGCGCGGAAAGATCTGAGCCTCTGTTTCGCTCCTGGCTTGCCCGCGTCTCTGTCCTCTTCGAATTCGGCCAGCCTCTTGCCCATCTCATAGAGATCTGGCTTCCAGTAGAAACGACTACCGGCGGTGTGGCCGTGCCATCCCCCGACTGCGCATTCGGGTCAGCACTCCGTATGAAAACTGGGGGATGATTGATATCGTACTTTTTGTATACGGGAGGAGACTCATTACACATTCCTTCAAATCTGGGCATTGAGACCGAAATTGGTTCGAGAAAACGAGGCTGCGATAGGTCTCACCATTAGAATCATTCGAGGCTGTAAAAGAAAACAGTTCCTTACTTTCTCTTCTTACACCTGGCGCACAAACGGCGACGAAGGGCAAAGTCGACCCGGTGAACGTTCTTCGCAGAGCAATGCTGTAACCCAAAATCAGCTCGAGATTGAAGCGATATGTGAGGGTGCTTGGCAACGCACAGAGCAGACAGCAGGTCCGAACAGCAGCAGCGCCCAAGCAGGTTCGGACATGTCCTCGGGAGGATCGGGAGCCTTTGTGATCGTCGCATTCCGTCGCGCGACTATCCAGACGGACATAGACTTGCGTGACATCAAAACTTGCCGCAAGGCCTTGCTAGTGCGGGCGAGATTGACGAGATCCATAGGCCCCAATTCGGCGAATATCTGAGCGTAGGCTCGTTCAGGATAGACGGGAATGGGATTTTCGGCGAGACGGGCGTACCAAAAACAGAACGTCGAAGGGTAACGATAACATATTCTGCAGTCGGCCCTGGACCCTGCGGCTAATTCTAGTCTTCCTTGTCTTCGCGGTGTACTTTGATGACGAAGCTTTCTCCAGCTTACGACGTTTCGCCACGGGAGGCGATACTGCATCATGTGTACAGTTAGCCCAAGATCCGTGGCTGCTGTGCGTGTGGAACACACCTTCAAAGTCGTCATCAGATTCACCGTCATCACTCTCCTCGTGATTCGACTCTCCCTCGGAAGCAGCAGACTCGTGCTCATTCCTCACTGATCGATAATCCTCGTCTTCGCTGTCGGACAACTCGGTGATGGACCCGTCCATAGGGTCGTCGACATCCTCACTCTCTCGCAAGATTCTCGCCGGCATGTCTTCGGGCCATCCGCCAATGACGTTGGTGCTGAGAAGGCCCCTGGATTGACGACGGGTGGTGACTGGCATGGGAGGTGTGGCGAATGGGTTGCGTCGTTGCTCTTTTCCCCCAAAATATCAAATGATAGCGAATGGGGCAACAGAAGCCGGAATTCAGCGCAGGGAGTTGCCGCGTGTGAGAAGGCGACGTGTGCAGGTGGTTGAGGTGTCTGGAGAATATGATGACGAAGTCACTTGAGGAAATGGCGCACAAAGGATTTGTCGTCGTTGTTTGTGATTCTTGTTGGGGGGGGTTTCAATGCGCACGCGAGTTTTGCTGCCTTGCCTTTGAGCTCGATCGGCACACAACAGTCACAGGAATACTCTGGGAATTCAGAGGGTCGAAAGGTATTGACTTGCTAGCTGCGACTCACAGCTTGGGGTTCTGCAGGAACTTACAGCCTCCAAAGCTGGCGTTATATACCCTGATGAACGTGGTAGAGTCGGCGGTGTGGGTGTACGCGTTGAGGTGGGCAGTGTCAGAATGTGTCATAGTGACTCGGACGAGGTCAACGTCGACGCACTGATCGCATATTTGATCCACGCACGAACGAGGCGCGGTTCATGACAACCTTGGCGGGGGCGACGGATGACTCACTCACCCCGAGCACGGGCGGCAACTCCATTTCGGGAAGTGTGTGGTTGACCTTAAATTAGGGTTATCATGTGGCGCGGGTCCGGTGACTGACTCTGCGCATGACTGGATCAGGCGAGCGTCGTTTGGGACGAGATCCGAAGAAAGAAGAACATTCGTTTTGGGAAGGTGTCCTGGGTAGTTCAGCATTGAATGCATGGGACCCGTCATCAGAGTTATCTGGGATAAACTGATTAAAATGTGGAGTGGCCGCCGTCGTGGGGCGTGTGCCAAATCACGATGCGAACCTGCTGACCGTCGAGAACTTCAACGATGTGTGTGCCTCGGACTAGATCCAATACACAAACTTGAAAAAAAAAACGACAGGGAGACGGTGGTGCCTCTTGAAGGGAGGCTTCAGCTGAACAGACCGCAATGTATGGCCTATAACTAAACTGTCCTTTATCTCCAGGGTCTTCCTTACCTGTTACAACTATGGGTATAACTCAGAGCGGCGACGGACCTGAAGCTGCGTTGGGGATCAGACAAAATAAAAATCGGTCTAGTTGAATAGACCGTGCGTTCGGGTTCGATTGGCCTTTTCAGTATTCTCTACCGCTTATCCGACCGACGACAACACATAACTGGACCTGGTGGAGCCGTACCGTGATAAAATGTTTGTATTTCGTTTTCTGTCCCTGCTCCAGACCACCCAGACACTAAATGGACGGATATGAAAAGAGTTTAGCACGTAAGGTTGCGTCGATGCGAAAGACCGCACCCGTGTGCATCAGACAATTGACATTAATTGGCGCCTACCCACGATTTATGGACTTGTATCGAAGTTCTGTCATCGATAGAACCCTCAGGGAGGCTCTAGAAAATTGCCCCGAAAGCCGTTCTATCAATATGCATTAAAACGAACCCACGGCGCCACGCTCTGATCCCTTCGATTGCGTGCGCTGATGCAAGTCCCTGAGGAATGGTCGGAACCCTGGGGCCCCATATCGAGTCGTATCTCCGGGGACCAGACTGGAGAGCGGCATCGAGATGGATTTCGATGGAATGCAGGATGCAGCCGCCACAGGCACGGGTAAATCACGGGCGTGACAAACAGAACTGAACAGGGAATCCGTGCGGGATGATAGCTCCGGAAGGGACGCTGGGTAGTTCGCACAGCGTAACCGCGCTATCACAATCGGTGCGAAGAAGACGTACTAGTAACCTCACTGCACCCAACATACAGTACTTACGGATATAGGTCCCACGGGGACCTGACGACCAGGGCCAAAAACCGTGATGTGGAAGGAATTTCACCAGCTTGTTTTTATTTTTATTTTTTTATTTTTGCCGCACCCGGCGACGGGTCAACATGAGGTTTGTCGATGACTAGCTGATGCTGACGAGAGAGGCGAGTCTAGAATTTAGACATTCATCGGGAACCGAAAAAGTGGTGGCTGCGATTGTCATGGCGTGTCATGTGTTCAATTCCCTTGAAGGTTCAGATCGAAGTCCGCGTCACGACGCCGTTCTGTTACAACGCGACGGTTGTAAACGGGTGACATCGCTGAGGGGTACTCCCAAGGCTCCGCAGCTGGTCGTTGAGGAGTGAAGGGGAATGGAGTAGTGGTGGGGCGGAGGGAAAGAAGCCGCTGTTACCCGTCTTGGGTGCTTCGCGCCTACCGAGCATGTTCCATCTCTGGCAATTACGGCCTAAAAATGTTCGTGATAGGGTGTGTGACCACGGAGTGATGAAATCGGATTTTGAGCGGGAAGGTAGAGCTCATTTTCATCGCCAAAGAGCGGGACCACGACTCACGACATGAATTAAGCAGCAATCAGTGGCGCGGCTTGTACTCACATGCCGTCGCTACCTTCATTACAGCAACGCCGGGGTCCACGAGGAATATTCCAAGCAATCATGTGGCAAAGTGGATATAGTTCATCAACGGGTCCTATTCTCACACCTTCCTCGCTACGATAGGAAAGCGGTGGAGGGGCGCAGATGAATTTGCCGGCCGAAGAATGGGGGTTTGGTGGGCTCCACGAGGTAGGGTGAGATAGGGTCTTCCCGGTAAAGCCCAAATTCCAATAGTCAATATCGACCGGCTCTTGAAAGACCGCTGAGAGCACAGGAAACAGCGTCATTTCATGAGTACTCTACTCAAAGTCAAGATTTTCCAGCATGTCTCTTATTATCTTCTAGCCTTTCCGATAGAGTAGTTGTGCGCAACGTTGCATTTTTCTCCGAGGTGAGTCAAGCAGCCCATACGAACCGGGATAACAGAGCTACCACCGTAGGCAGGTTCGCATCAGTCCAGCCGTTATTTGCAGAACGACGACTAAAGTCTCAGTCAGCATGCCAAAGTTACGGCCGTGTTCCTCAGAGATCAAAATTCGTCGGCCATTTGATATGGACTCAAGGCCCGTGCAGGAAGAAGGGGGCACAGGGACAGCGCGGAAGTCTACTCCTTGCGTTGGGTTCCCTAGTCAGGGTCCTGTACAGAAAAATAACCCAAGGAGAACCCGGAGAAAAACGGGTTGAGCATGCACCCAGATATTGAGCAAACGAGGTGGGCGCAACGTTCAGGGTCACTGTCCCTCAAGGTAAGAACGAGCTGCGTACATAGCATGGACCAGCCTCACGTCAGTAACAGAACTCCCAAAGCCAATGCATGGCTGCTAACTCTGGATAACGACGGCTCGCGCGGTCAGGCCTCACTTTCATGAATCCCACGGTTATCGGGTTTCAGCTTGAACAACGTATGATAAACGCAGGCGATCACATGCGTACCAATTTCCGGCTATCATGCCCTCTCCTCGCCCATTATCTCCTCACCCCGATGCTCGGCGGCCCAAAATGATACGTCGCTCGGAAAAACCATTCAAGGTTTGATTCGTACGAACGCTCCCTGTTCTCTATGACAACGCAAAGCCGCTGGCAGCCTCGGGTGGGATGGTTTGCGCTATATTCAGAACTTGAACGCTCATAAACACGTCCAGCGGGGGCATAGGACAGGCGCCTGATCAAGGCTCGTCGGAGATAGAGCACGAGAGGTATGGCGAAAGTACGCCGGAGGAGCCCATAGTACCGCCGGAGCATCTACCCTTGTGCAGACTGACAAATTCGACGACGAAACAATGGGAACAGACAGGGCCAGACGAATGAATCCGCAGATCCTGGTAGTCGAATTCAGAGGAGTTAAAGGACAATACGATGGTTCGTGAGAGAAAAGACTTGCTCGCGGCCAGCCCAAGTCCAGCAAGGGATATGTGAGTCATCGCCCCGATGTGACTAGGACAATAATTTATCCGGATCCCCTTAAGGGGTTGTACTTCCGCGTGGATGGTGCTGTATGTCTGGCGTTTCTCGCTGTCGCAGTCATTTCTAGGGATTAATGAAAGGGACTCTCATGACCCTTTCCAAAGTCGTCAGCTATTTTGGACAGCTATGACAGACGTACGTCACTGTTTGGCGCCAGAGCGCTGCCTAACGAGTACGGCAGGCTTGTCTCCCATCTTTGGCTGTGCTTTGAGTGTAGAGTGCGGACTTGCAACGCCACTGACACCAAGGAAGGGGGATGGCCAAGACGAGGATAGTTGGGAGGACGGTCGAGGTCGCGGGTAAGATGAACTGCGGACGGTGCTCAGTTGTCATGAGGACATTGGCATGGCATCCGAATTAAATGTCCATGTCGACTGGGACTAGGCCCGTGGTTATGTCCTTGCCGCTCTCAATTCATTTCTGGCTCAAAAACTGGGAGGTACGGGATTTGCGCATCTGAATGCGGTGGACGTTGCGATTTGAATGTATGACGATCGCAGCTGGTTAGAGCGATATCGGTGGTGATTTGTGCCTAAATAAGGTAATTTCTGGGTAGATTGGTTGGCTGACTGACTCGGAGCCTCTCTGTTGTGTCGCAACAAGCGCACTTTCAACTGGCAGTAGAATAAGAAAACCCCTGACACCACACTGATCCGATTTCTGGTTGCCACTTTTTTCCCCAGCCAGACCTTTTCTTGGTGGGTATTTCCTCCTGGCCACCCCTAAACTCATCCGTGTACGACTCACATCGATGTTGGGCGTCATTTAGAAACCAAAATTTTTGGTGCTCACATGGCTCCGGAGAAAGTCTGGGGTCGTGTGATGCTACCTGCCTGTGATGCTCTCCACCATATTCCAGCCTGCCAGTGAGGCCAACAACATAGTGATATCTCTGATTAATGTAATGCGCTCTGGAACGTGAATTATGTATTGTTGCAAACCAGGCTGATACACCATGTCCTCTACACTCCACAACATCATGATTCCTAGCTATGTGGACCGTAATCCTGCGCCCTGCTCGCTTCTGCTGGATTATTCAACCACATGCCCGAATCATCTTTGTCTAGTTGAGGTTCTAGCTGGTTCAAGAAGGTCTGGGTCTGGGAACAAAGGACATGATGGTTTGTGGAAGATAGTGGATGCAGATGCAGGGAGATGGAGGTTCTTTACGAGGTTCCTAATTAAACCTAGCGGGGGTTAGTGTACTGTGTGGACAAGTTTGCACCAGTCATTATTCAGTCACTTGATGAGAACCCGTGTCACTCTGTTGAGAGTATGTGCGATAGGACAAATACGATACAACGCGCACGGACCTGTATGACAAAGTCCGGGCTCCATATCTGTAGTATCCGCGCTGTCGTCCCTTATAGTACTGTCCCCCCGGAGTATCGGAGTAGATGAGCGAGTGGGTGTCCCCACTCCTGCGTTGGTGTGCCGTTCCTCTCCATCGCGCTTATTGCGCTCCAAACCTACACACACATTCTTGTGACTTCACACTCCCACTCCTAGGAATACCCCATTTGGTGCTGGTGCCCAGTGGAAGAACCTTATCCTCTTACCCTAGAATTTGGGCATGTATGCACTTGATGGGGATTGTGGATTCTGATAATCGACTTGTGATTTGGTACGGATACGGACATGAAGGGCTCTCCCTTGAGCATGTGACTAATTTCTAATTGCTAGGGTAGTCTTATTTAAGATATTGCAACGGATAAGAGGGTGTCAACCAATTATTTAGTTATCTTTATATAATTTGTGTACAAATATTAGATAAGTGGACTTAGTTTCTCCGGTCTTGCCCTTACTGTCAAGCTGTTTGCCTCGTGCTCAACCTCTCTAGTTCCTGCATTGCTCAAACTGAACACGTCTCCACCATAAAGGGCAATTGTATTCTCCATACGGCTTTCAAGACGAAATGACCATCCTGCGCCTTTTCTCCCTGTGGATACTCTTGGGTTAAGGTTATGACGTTGACTCCGTACAGAGTATGTACTCCGCAGACCGCAGTGGGGCATGTTGACGCTCGACACTGTCTACACCCATCATGGTTTCGCGGCACGTCCTAGAGCTTTGTACTTCGCCCACGACATTGACCTCGGAACTTGCGAAAGAAGCAAACCAACCTATCTCAAGGGTAGCAAAGAAACTCTTCAAAAATCACGGGGTCGTATTCAAACAGGGTGCTAGTACTCCTCTCGCGGAAGATGAAGCAGACGAGCTTGGCATGGTGGCGAGATGTGGATGTTTTCCACAAAGGCCAAGTGATCTCTTCTTACAGGTACTTTTGTACAGCCTTTTTTATAGGGCGTTTTGTAATTCCTTGGACAGGTTTATCGTGATGTCTTGCATACATTGGACACCGACCCACTCGCCGGCGTAGTTTCTCCTTCGCTTCTTGGAACCTCTGGTGTCATTCCTCTCTCGATTGTCTCTGTTATCCCGGACATAATGAGGCACTATGCTGACCTCATTGTACGCGCAGAGACAGAAATTCTTCTCGCGACAAACTATTGGGAACCGTCAGCATCCTCAAGTATTATTGCAGACTCACTGCGCAAGCTCTCTAAGCGCGTGGAAGCGCGTGGCGGAGCGAAGGTGGTCATGAAACTGATGTATGATCGTGGCAACGTCAAGCAAGTTATCAACAACCGTGTTGTCGTGAAACCTATGTACTGGAGCAGAATAGGCTTACCCACCGAAGACGAGATACCCGGGGTGTCCCTTGAGGTTATCAATTATCACCGCCCACTTCTAGGGACATTCCACGCCAAATATCTAATTGTCGATCGCCGCGTGGCATGTCTGAATAGCAACAACGTTCAAGATCGCCCGAATGTCGAGATGATGGTTCAACTAGAAGGGCCGGTTGTCGACGGCATATACGACATGGCATTATTGTCTTGGTCAAACGCCATGGACCCAACCTTACCGCTCCTCACAAAATCGCCAACATATCCTGACATTTACAGGTTCCAGAAACATAACAAGGATTTGAAATGTGCGTGATTATCTTTTTTTTGCAAGTACCCCTTTTCTAAATCCCCGGGGTCACATTTAGATATCGACCCAAGGGCAATGTCACGAGCGACACGCGCCTACCTCAGGGAACAGCATGCCATCAACGAAGCTCAGGGTGGCCAACCAGAGGATACTCCGACGGCGGAGGCGAAACGCATAGATCTAATCGTTCGGCATCCGAGTATGCGCGTTCCTTCTTTCCCCGACGATGTGGGCGCGGGACGTCGCAGAAACCCCAATTCCGACACTGGGGATCGGGGGCCGGGTGAGATCGCAGGAAAGCACCCCAATGTGATCGTGCCATCATTGAGAGGTTCCACACGGTCAAGCGTCAATGACAGCGCTCGGAGTCCGGCTTCGGTTGGGTCCGGTGGAGCATCAGGCAGTGGTACACATGGTCGCTCCCATTCGTCCGAGTTAGATAACCCCGCGCGTCACGAGGACGGCGGGCTCGTCCTTAACTCGTTAAAAAAACAGGACACGAGCAACGCCGATAATCCCATTAACGGCGCCGCGGGTTCCACGACACCCCCAGGCGGTAATGAGACTTGGGACGACTTCCGCCCACATATATTGCATGACCCGCATGACCCCGTTCCTATGGCGATTGTCAACAGGTGGCCTACAGGAAGTAAGTCTTCGTTCCCTTGGTCGTCTATGCAAAGAGAATTAATAGCTTTTGGCATATAGTGCCCGGACATCACCGCCTCCGCCAATTCCCCCAAGACATTGCCTGGGTAAGCGCCATGCGCTATGCCCAGAAGGGTGTCTTCATGTCTGTTCCACGTTCTTTTGTAGCCCTTGGAGAATGTATACTAAGTCTGCGTATATACACAGTCAAACGCCGACGTTCAATGCTTCGCCTGTTGTTTCCAGTGCTCTGGACGCCTGCAGGCGCGGTGTCCAAGTGACACTATACCTCGACCTCGGTTTCAATGACCAGGGTGAGATGATTCCCTTCCAGGGTGGCACAAACGAGGAAGTCGTACACAAGATGTACACGAAGCTCAACGCTGAAGGAAATGGTGCGGAGAAGCGTCTCGAGGTATACTGGTATACTGGTAAGGACCAGACAAAACCGCTGAATGCGGCCATGAAGAAACGGAATTGCCACGGTACGTCTCGTCTCACCGCGTTAGTGTGGCCACCAGGGGAACCAGGGCTGATGGGGGCTGGGGACATCCACAGTTAAGTTCATGTCTGTAGACGATCAGATCGCCATTGTCGGTAGCGGAAACCAAGGTGCGCGGACAATCCCCTTGTGACTGGGGAAAAATATCTGAGGACCGATATCAACCCAAACCCGCACCGTTCAGACACCCAGTCCTGGTTCCACTCGCAGGAGGTCAACGTCATGGTTGACTCACCGGAGCTCGTCGGCGCGTGGTTGCGCGGTATCGACGCGAATCAGAATACACGTCTATATGGACGTGTTAGCGACAGGGATGGAATCTGGCGCAGCCAAGACGGAGAGGTTGTCCAGGCGAGCGGGGTTGCAGCGACCAGCTTCTTCAAGAGGCTAAGGGGTCTGTATAATGTGATGAAGAAGATTAGTGGGTCAGCTGGGTTTTAGATACTATCATACACATGCTAGACTCTTATGTAGGATGGGTCAGACTGGTCATGGATAACGCACAGACAATTCACCTATGCCGCTTGTTATTTCCAAGCGCCTAATGTTCGTCGAGGATTACAGGTGTAGGCTGCATGGATGTGGGGCCTATGGGTGTAACCTCTTCGTCTATCTCGGAATCGTGTCCATACCCTCTACATTCTCGTTACTCCACGGCGCGACAACGCTCCTCTGAAAGCCCCAGGACCAGGACAGAGCAGTCTCCAAGTCGCCAATGCGCACGACAGCGATCTCGCAAACGCCGACGAGGCCAATCCCACCTTCCATCCATCAAGCGGCCACGATCTGCGCACCTTGCCCTCACCTCCACCCATCTCGCAATTAGCCTGCTCGAGCTCGATAATCAGGTCAAGCGCCTCGGCGTCGCTGCCCGCAAAGTTCGTAAAATGCAACACGAACGAGTGGTGAGCGCGCAGCGCGCCGTGCATGCGCAGAGCCTGCGCTGTCGTTACGTGGAAGGTGAGGAGGAAGAAGAAGGGAGTATGGATGAGCTGCTCCGGCGGGATGGTCTGTTCCAGAGACAAAACTGGAAGGGAGAGGAAACGTGCACGCGGAAGATGAAGGGGGTGGTGAAGGGAAGGATGTCATCACAACTAGATGGGAAGCTTCGCAATGTCAAATGGACCGCATTTGGAGCCGATCTCTGCGTTAATTGCGATAAAAGGAAAGATTGTCAGTGCTAACCAAGGAAAAAAGTCTCTGAAGAATTTCAAACAGGAAGATGAGACGAGACCTTCGAAGATAGGATATGGGCCATTTGTCGTCATTTGTCCTGTATCGCTGTAAATCAAGGTTTGATTTGAGGTGCGCGCGAGAAAAGGAGGGATAGTTATGGAAGGGTTGTTCCTGCGAAGTTGACTGAGGCACTGTCTGCCCCGTTGGGTCTGGCTGTACTTGTTCGACGACTAGCTGGCCCAGAGCGTCGCCCAAGCTTCCATGAAGTCATGGACTAGAGCAGAACAACTTCCACGGCATCCCACTCCCAAAGAGGAACGTAGGAAAGAATTGGAGTACCGCTAATCAGGGTTGAGAGATAGCAGGAAAGTTGGGTACAAGTGGTGGGGGTGTCTTATCTCTGTGATTGACTCTCGGTCAGCACGATTCCCTGGTAGAATTGCTTCAATTTCCCTTGGTGGCTTTCTCGGGCTTTCTTTGATCCTGTCCATCATGTAATTTGAGAAATAGACATGTCAGCTATATCCGAACTTATGGGTGCTGAGATGCATCGTGTGCTGGAGCCAGATTGAGTTGTTCAACATAATCTGATACCAAACTCGCATAGCATGACTGGTATACCATCCATCCCGTAATTGCAGTGGGGTCGCACCTGACTGCCTGGCTTTACAGCCATCCTCGTCATCATGTTATCATGTTATCGATATCACGAATACCGCATAGCATGTGGAACGAACAAGGAAGAGAGGGATTTGGAAGTAATGATAAGCCATGTGAAAAGCTTCTCGAGCTGCGGTGGTTCAGAAATTCGATAAATGAGAGGGATAAGGAAGAATCCCAAGGCCTTGGATTCAGCTAGCTACACCGTGGCACGCTCAGGCTGGAGCCTCAGAATTGAGCAACATCGACCACGTGATGCCTTCCGGGCGCCGGCCCGACGCCTTGGTCCTCTTTCGCCTTCGCCATCGTCCGAAACGACACGCCTCGCTGTCAAACCCATCCTCGTCCACCCTCGTTGCTATACGATCGACCATTTTCGCCTTGCAAGTCTATACCAGGTCACTGTCAGAAAGGGTTTAAGAGTTATGGAAGACAGCACGTGTAGTATTAGGGAATGCACATGCTCTCACACACACTGTATTCGGCACGATATCATACAGGTTAATATACATCTCTTAGTGAAGGGCAGTACTAAGTTCCGCCCAGGTGATCAGGAGCGCGATCCCTCTAAGTGCATGAACAATAGTGCTCTGGTGTAGGTGGCACATCCCTTGTATCAGGATGTTCCCGGATCGCACTCCAACACTCCCCCTCAGACTGATACAAGCCCCATATCGCTTGTATGTTTCTTGTGCTTCGGGCGCGGGAGTGCTTTCGTCAATATGTCCGCTGTTTGCTCCGGATCTCTGCAACTGTCGATGTAGATCTTCCCTTCCTGGACTAGATCGCGCACCCAATGCCAACGGATCTCAATGTGCTTCGATCGCTTGTGGAACTGTGGGTTCTTTGCCATCGCTATCGACCCTTCGTTGTCACCTCGGATCAAGGTGGGGACCTCCTCTTGAAGCAAGCCGAGCTCGCTGTATAGGCTTCTCAGCCAACAAGCTTCTCGCGCCGCTTCAGAGAGGGCCACATACTCTGCTTCAGTTGATGACAAGGCGACAGAGATTTGTTTCCTCGAACACCAACTGATCACACCGTTTCCAGCAAGGAAGACATATCTGGTGATCGATTTGCGGCTGTCCGTGTTCCCATATAAAGCGTCTGTGTACCCGAAGAAGAAGCTGGGCTCCTGAGGGAGTGCCCTATACAATATGCTGTGTGTTCTTGTGCTGGATAGATATCATAGGATGCGCTTCAGCGCTCCTACATGTTGTAGGCTCGGATTGGCCGTATACGACACCAATCGATTCACTGCATATGCTATGTCGGGTCTTGTTGTGTTTGCTATGAATTGGAGCTCTCCTAAGAGCCTTGCAAACGAATTACTGTGGTTCCCAACGTTCCCTTCTGGGTTTGGCTTGAGTGGGCTGTTCAGATCTAATGGCATCGCTACTGGGTTTGCTCGTTTGAGTCCCTCCTTCTTGAGGATCGACTCGATATATTTGCTCTGCGATATGGCAATCGAATCTTTGCCAATTGTTATCTCGATGCCTACTATCTTGGATGGTTCTCCAAGGTCTGTCACTTCCCACTTGGCCTTTATGTCGGCCTTCATCTTATTCATGAGCCTGATCATCATAGCGAACAGGAGAAGGTTGTCAACCCAAACTGTTATGATTGCGAAGTCATCCCCAAGGCGCCAGATATACGCGCACAGGTCGGATCGCAAGCGGGCATAGCCTCTCCTCCTGAGCTTAGTATCTAGCTCGATGTTCCACTCACGCCTGGCCTGCTTAAGGCCATATAGGGTCTTTATGAGTAGACATACTCATCTGGTTCCGTCCGCGAAGCCCTCCAGTTGGTGCATGTAGACGCATTCTTTCAGCGTCCCATTAAGGTAAGCACCCTTAAT
>Ga0307512_10002382_pt1 | contig 23958 bp, 22 predicted proteins | sample 14_EM_MG_FD_200267 | JGI IMG/M metagenome (GOLD analysis project Ga0307512, IMG submission 200267) | Populus trichocarpa ectomycorrhiza microbial communities from riparian zone in the Pacific Northwest, United States - 14_EM | ecosystem: Host-associated > Plants > Roots > Unclassified | place...
TCGTTGTTTTTTTTGGTGGTGTTTTTTTTTTTTTTTTTTTGTTTTGGGAGATGAGGACTCGCGACTTTGCTTCTGTTTTTCCTTTGTGTTACGCAAGAAGCAGGGAGGAAATATGTACGGGATATGCCATGGCCGCCAGCGGCCGAATGCAATATGATTACAAACAAACAAACACTCTAGATTATCTTAGATTGTTGCAGCTTTCAGCCCTAAAAGCTCATTGGTCGATTAATGTCAGGCTGAGGCATCCTTGGTTGTTGGATTGGTCAAATCTTATGATCGGCATTCCAAATAGGAAGTGTAACAAATCTAAGAAACCAGGCATGTAAGGGATAACCTGGAGTTTGGTGACAAAAAGAGGTGCAAGACTACAGTACTAGCGATTCCTACATGGTCACCCACTGTAGTCATAACCTGGCGATGGTATGCTTAGATATGGCTGAGCCTCGTATTCATAACTCTATGACCGTAGCTGACAATTTTTCGTTTCCTACATATTTATTGAGTGCAGTAACCTAGCGAATGGACTTAACTGTGATTCCGTAAGAAAGCGAAGGCTAGAGTACCTAGAGTATACGTGGGCAGTTTATCACTTAGAAAAAAACTAGAAGAGTTTGTCTGCTATTCAGAGGAAATAGGGAAGCCTGAAGGAACGGCTTTGATAACTATTTGGAATTAATGTGGCGAGACTACGGTGGATACTATAGTGACCACATGGACGGCTTTCCTCAACATGGGAACGATCAAAGTTAACTGCCGCGAACTGAGCTTTTAGAAACGACTGTTAGGAGACCCGGCGTTTCTCAATCACCATGTCTCCGGATAGTCAATTTTTGCAGTCAAATCGCACCAGTCAACTTTGACTATCCAAGTTTTTTTGGGTCATAAAGTTGCAGACGAGTGAAGAAAGTGAGCGGACGCTTGGCATTTTCGCGAATCACGCGCAACGTTTGAAAGTCGATTCCTCAACATAACACAGGTCAATTTGATTAAGAATTGAATTACAAGTAGTATACATATGTAAGAAGCTCTACCATCGTGTAGGACCACCATTGTTGTGAAGCAGGGTACAGACCCTCTTAGGCATGCCATCTATCCTCCAGTGAATATGCTCCCACGGCAACTCCTCCCACAACCGCTGCATGACAATAATAATTTCCTCACAGCCCTGAGGTCGTTGTTTAGGGTCCCGCATTACTTTTCTGAAGTGCACTTTCCACATAGACCATACATTGATGATTGCACCCTCCTTGTACCAGTCATTGACAATGTGATGAATGGCAGTTTATCCCATTCCAATTTTCTATTGCATTTCACAAAAGGAATGGCCTTCAGACTTTAGCTGAATAACCCAAATGGATTGTTTGTGTGTTGACTCCCTTCTCCTGCCGTTAGGGTGGCTAGGCATGACTATATATGGAGTGGGAGCCTGGGAACGTGTCGGGGTTGCGCGATGTGAAACTAGCGCGGGTTCGCTCACTTTCTTCACTCGTCTGGTTGTCCATGTTGTTAGTGAACTATTTTCCTTTCCTTTCCTTTCCATAGTAGCTTCGGTGCATCCTGTCACTACCACCGGTACTACTAACAGTCACATGAGGGTTATCAGGCGAGTAGCAGGCGAGATATGCCAAGTAGAGACCTGCGGAGAGTATGCAAAGGCCGCAGGTAGCGAAGGCCATCACGAAACACAACATTCTTTTACTCTAAGTGCCGAATACACAAACTAAGGTAAACTTAACGTCTTCATAATGCTTTGTCGGAACCTGGAGACTTTCTGAGTCCATGCGAGAGTGTCAGACTTTGGGGCTAACAGTCATTTAGACATTGTAGGAATGCGCTGCGGTTATAAATTTGCGGGAATTCCAATGCCTCTGTAATATGGGTGATTCTACAAGATATCTGTGTCTCCACTGCTGCCAGCAGCGGTTGACACTGCACCCCAAGTTCGTTTGACACCAGTAATACAGTAATATTAATAGTAATTGGCTCCTACTGTCAACAATTATTCTACTGCAGCAAGCCAAATCAGCAGTATTTTGGAGCTGTTACTCTGCCAGAATCTTGGGACAATCAAACTTGACTGCTGCGGTTTGACTGCAAATTGACTATCCGGAGACACGGCGTTTTTCTCAATGTTACATATCCGGTGGTGAGTGACTCAGAGTGGCGAAGCATCCAAGTTTTCTCATGATTCTCTGTATATAAATCGAGTCTTTCTCCTTCTCTCCTTCTCTTCACTATATCATAGAATCTACACACGGTTCTTCCCTAAGTACTATTGCAACAACTCAATGTAGTTCGCAATCGAGTGATATACCATGTTCAGAACGGTTGTCCGGTTCCACCACGGGCTGGAGATATTGCCGGCCACAAACCGGAGATCTTTGAGTTTTAGTAGCTATAGCTCGGAGTTTATTATGTGTATTCGTGTTTATGCATAATTGGGGAGGGGTTGAAATTATTCTGCATTCAGCCGCTTGTAATTAGGCCAAGGATATTGTTAAGGGATCATTATTATCCTCCGGGTTGCGGATTCCGGGAAAGACGTCTGCAAAAACCCGGATAATTGGGTATACTTACAGGGCGTGGCGGTAATAAAAAGTAGCTACCCAGGAAGACCGCAATATAGTGGTGAAATTAGAAATATAGCTAATATAGGGTTACGAGATCTCTCGGGGTCCAAGGAACACCCACTTCAATGCTGAATGGCTGGTTTGAGATACCAAAGTCCCGCATCCCTCAACGGTTCTTGAGAGATTTCGAGGTTCACTTCTGAATGGTCGTTTATTCGAAGGTTATCGAATCCGAGAACGATAACTTAACATAGGTATTAACCGAGAAGTGAACCTGTGATCAGGGTTCGAAGTTGTGCTGGTCTACCCACCCCGAATCTTGAAGTCGAAATAAACTATTCCCGTGACCAATAAGAGAGTACGAACACTCTGCTCTTTCTATTGTCCAAGTACTCTTTAAGTTATCGTGTTTGTGTAGCATAGGTAAAATGAATCGGCCTAATCAAACACCAATCCTACACCCAGCAGTTGAGTAACTGCTATATTTGGCAAGATGTGTTAGATCTACAGCCAGCCCGTAACGAGATTAGGTGGGGCACGAAACGGCTCACCTGTTGTGGGTAGGCTAAATATCCGCACGAAGCAAGATACCCTAGCTATCCAGCGCTGGAAATCTAAACCCGACATCACTACCAGTACAGGATGAATCGTGCACCCCACTTAAGAGACAATCGGTGGCCATCCACTGCCACAGCCCGAATTGATCAAGCAAGATGCGTTTTGGGAGTCTTGTTGCTGACAGCAAGGCAAAACTCGCTAGCTTACATGGGATTACCTGCATCTCTCGTCTACTTTCCCGATGCCTCATTTATAGTTATTACTTCTATAACTTCTACAACACACTACTCGTACACTCCCGTACTACAGCCCCGCGTTCCTATGCTTCTCCCACCCTTCGTCTCGACCACTGGTGCAACTTTGCTACCTTCCTATTCTTCTCATCAAACAGCTTCCCGGTAAGTTGTTTGTACAAGAACTTCGTAGCTCCATGGAAATCGTTGTTATGATCCGAGTCGGTGAACCATTGCACGTCAAGTTTTTGTGGGGGAACACCCGCGTTGATGAGAGTATCTATCATTACCGCGGAGTCTGTGTAGATGTTAGCGGGAAAGAGTGGAAAGGGCCAATGTACATACTCTGGAAATGCACGTTGTCATCTCCCGTGCCATGCTGCACCAACACGCCTCCGGCGATGTTCTTGAATCCGTTCGGTTTGAGGATCGCGCTCTCTGTGTAGCCCACCTTATTCATTTCCAGCGTCTTGTCTCATCAGTACACGTCACTTTCATGGAGCAAAACACGCAGGGACGCACCTTCATATACCGCTCGGTATACATACTATCATAAAACCTCCAATCGCTGACTGGGGAGGTAATCAATCCCAGTGAGAATATGCCGCTGTCGGTTTCGATGACCTTGCCGGTAAGATAACCGCCGTAGCTCCAGCCCCACATAACGATGTGGTCTGCATCCACGTATGGCTTCTTTGCCCAGAGACTACCCGCCCACACCTGGTCTTCTGCCTCGAGCTTTCCGAGCTGCTTCGAGACGAGCGAGCGGAAAGCGCGCCCCTTGTTCCCCGTCCCCCGATTGTCGACGGTCACCTTGATGTACTGCAGCTCTGGATCGGAACCTATGTAAGTGGTCCAGCCGACGGGGATGTACAGTTTTACTACCTCTTGTGCGCCGGGGCCGCCGTAGGGGTCAAAGAGCACCGGATACTTTTTCCGAGGATCAAAATTGGCCGGGAGGATCTCGCGTGCGTTGAGGGTGTAGCCAGAGGGGTGGGTGAGGGTTAGGTATCGAATGATGGGGAGCTTGTACGCGGCGAGTTTAGTTTTGAGCTCGTCGTTGGAGTTGAGGGTGTCCAGAGGTGTTGTGGAGTTGATGGAGTACAGTTTTTGGTATGGGATGTCGGGGCCGTTGTAGCTGAGGATGTAGTAGCCCCCCGAGGCTGAGAACGAGGCGCTCCAGCACCCAGCGGTCCTGGTGTCAACGAGCGCCTTCTTGCTGCCGTTGGTGAGGGAAACGGAGTACAGGTGGCGCTCGGTGGAGTGGCGTTCTGTGGAGAGGTAGTAGATTAGGCCTCGTGCGACGTCGAGTTTGACGTTCCGTGTTACCTCCCAGTTGCCGGAGGTGAGCGCCTTCGGGGAGCCGCCCTCCACCGGAAAGAGGTACAGATGCAACCACCCAGAGTGGTCAGAGAGGTCGAGGTAGTAGGAGCTGTTGCCCTTTCCGACAGTGCCAACGTATTGGATAGCACGGTTATTGTCGAGCCAACCGTCAGTACCGTTACGTTCCCGGACAACTTTGGTTTTTCCGGTTACTACATCAACTAGGACATGCTTATCCTTATCTTGCACACGATTGAAGGTGCGAAAGATGACTTTCTCGTGCTTCTCCGCCACCCATGCAACTTCGCCGATGATCAGATCATCCGGTGCGAATGTGTCAAACACGATCTCTTTCACGTCTACCCCCGAATCGATGCTACCGACGTTCAATAGATTGAAGGTGACGATGGGATTGGTCTCGGACACTTTGGGATAGCGGATCTCGAGCTCGCGCGGGTACGGTGGTGCCGTCGTCTTACCGTCCATATAGTACGGAACCGTGTACGTCGGCACGCCGGTCTCATTGAAGCGAAGGAAGGCGAGGTACTCTCCATCAGGCGAGAACCATAGTGTATACCGATCGCTAAAGATTTCTATTTCGTCAGCTCGGTTCCAGGCTCACTACGAATGGCTTACCCTCTTCATACACCCAATCCGGGACGCCATTGAACACATCGGGGCCGCCATCATTCGTAATCCTTGTCGCGGTACCGCTCCTCCAAATGTAGAGGTCATTCCCGCGCACAAACGCAATCGTATCACCTTTCGGACTCCATTCCGCATACTGGATATCACCATGCTGGTCCGCCACCAACGGCTGCACGCTCTCGGTCTCCCGGTTGTAAATGAAGTAGTTGGCGAAATACGAGTGACGGTACTGCTTTGTGTAGTTCGCCGAGAAGAGCACGTTCTCACGCGAGGGCTGGATCGAGAAGTCGTGGTACGTGAACCCGAGCTTACTCGAGTCGACAAAGGTATACTCGGAGCCGGTGACAATGTTGCGAAAGATGAGCGAGTTGGTGTCGTCGGAGACGACATAGGTGCCGTCGGTACTGGCGTCGGTCCAGAACGGCGAAGTACGGCTGGGAGCGAATCCTTCTCCAAATGCTTCAATGTAAGTAAGCAGCTTTGAACCGTCCTGAGCGAGGACAAGAAGCGAGAGCGAAGCCGCTGATAGTAATACGGCGAACTGCTGTAGTAAGTGTATACCCAATTGAGGGAATTATTTTGACAAATACCCACCTTCATGATAGTTGTTATCTCTGAAGTGACGGAGAAGTGAAAGAGTGAAAGAGTGACGTGAATCAACGAGTGTGGTCGGCAACAACGAACACCAGACACATTCGTCGAATATCGCTTTATTTATTTATCTGCCACATCGCAACCACCGTTATCCAATTAACCTAGTGTTACCGCCCTCGCCTGCCGCACCTACAATAACTACAATTAATCAATGGGATTGCGACGGACGGCTGCAGGGACATTCAATCCTTCTCAAAGCAGGTGTTTCCTCCGACAGAGCAGCCCCCCTCCATGCTCGATGCGTCTAAATGATCTATGCGTGCTAAAGGATCGGTGATCATGCTAATGCTAAAGGGTTAGGGAAGCGATGGTGACACCCTGGGAAACCCATCATGCCGTACACCATGTCTCTATTTGACGGCCGATTTTCGGAGGGATATGTTTCATTCGTGGATTTGCATGGACTCAATTCTGGAAAATGTAACTCTGTGAACTCTGTTTGTCTCGTCCCCAGTCTCTCGACAGAGGCAAATGAGGCTCTGGTGTGTTCAAGAACTCTGTGATTACATTAACTTCGACCCCAAAATCCCTTTATCAAATCCATTCCATTTTCACAGTTCATAAGAAACTCAGGTACCGGTAAGTGGAGGCTGATTATACTAGAGGCATGGACCAGTTATGAGCGAAGGAATGGGATGCCCTGGTGGGGTGAGGATCTTCCTGATTGGGCGACGGGCACATGTTCCGCAGTTTGCAGTCCCTCTATCTGGTATCTCCCCTACTATTGGTAGCTGGTTTGGGTGTAGTTGAGCCAGGCTGCTCCCACCATTTGAGTCTTGATGCGGTGAGTCATGTCATATGATTCGAAGTCTGATTGTGATCTAATCGAGTAACGAAAGTATGAACCTGTTCCTGCTGGCCCCATGATGCGATTCACACTGCTAAACCTATATCCTCCAGTTTATTCCTCGTCTAAAGCCTCTCAACATTACGTCAGCATTCCTCCATAGCCATCTTACTACTTACTACATTCAAAGCTACTTAGTACTTATATTGAATAGATAAAGTAAAACACCGGAGCAAGGACACCGAAGAACAGGAAAAAACTTCCAGACTAATCTCCCAATATCTTCAGTACACGTCAGGGCATTGGACGACACTACTAGTCTTTATTCTCCGCCGGAGCCACTTTCGTTAATGTGGTGCGCTCAATGCCAGAACATTAATCGAAGGAAATAGTGATCATAACGCAGCGAATATAACAATACTCAATCTTAGAAGCACACTTCTAGAACGGGCACAAATCTTCTCCAAAGCGTACATTAACTGTAACACTGGCGAACTAGTGGATGTCCAATATTGATCTCCTTTTGCATGATAGGTACAAAGTTTCCTCCGAGCACAGTACAGCTAGTACTACTCCAACAATCTCGCTATCGCATCATAACCCTTGAGGGCTGCCCACTTCAGCGCAGTCAATCCACCATTATCCATCGCTTCCTTATCTGCTCCCATCTCCACTAGCAACCTCACCACTGCTTCCTCGCCTCCATATGCAGCCCTAATCAGGGCAGTCTTCCCGTCAAAACGTCTCACCGCTTTGTCTGCCCCCATGTTCACCCGCACCTTCACCACTGCTTCCTTACCTGAGAATGCTGCCTTCATCAACGCAGTCTCTCCAATATTATGCTTCGCTTCTATTTCTGCGCCCATCTCCACCAGTAACTTTACAATTGACTCATGACCACAGGAGGCGCCGTGGCTCAGCACAGTCATCCCATCATTATCTCTCGCTTCTTTATCTGCTTCCAGCTCCACTAGAGCCTCCGCCACTGCGTCATGACTTCCGAATATCGTAGATGCTACCCAGATCAGTGCAGTCCGCCCGTTATTATCCTTCGCTTCTTTGTCTACTCCCATCTCTACCAGTAGCCTCGCTACATCTTCTTTGCCTTCATATGCTGCCATAATTAGCGCAGTACTCCCGTTATCATCCTTCGCTTCTTTGTCTGCCCTCATCTTCAGCAACACACTTACCACTTCTTCCTGGGATGTTTTAAGCACTATGTTGATAAGAGATTTCACCGCTTCGGCTTTAACGTTGCTAGCTGCTCCTGTGGCGCGTTTGTCTCTTCGTTCTTTGGATCCACCCCAACCCCATTCCTTAACAAGTGTTTCACGACCATATCGTTCCCATCACTGGTCGCCCGGTAGAAAACAGCGCCTTAATTTGCCCCCACATCCAGTAGCAGTTTCGAAGTAGCGACTTTATCACTCAAGGCGGCCCAGTAAAGTGCACTTCGCCCACTCTTGTCTTCATAATTCACTTCCGTGGGTGTTAAAAGTAATTCCACCGCAGAGTGATTTCCATTCCAGGCCGCAATATTCAAAGCTCTTTGTAAGTCCCAATCTTAATGTCTAGCGCTGACTTTAGGCGACTCAATTCTAGCTCCTCCAGGAAGCGCTTCTGGATAACACCAGGGCTTCTCCGAACAAAGAGGTTGAGGTATCTTAGGATCGTATGATACATTGCTTGATAGCGGGTGATCTTGACCATTGTGAAATGATCGCTGCCAAATCGAATGTTGTTCGTGTCTTGTTTCATGAGGCACGGTGCATGTAGCGTATTCCTTAATAACTATTATAACTGGCATTCCGCACCATTTCCACGTTCCGTCTTGTTTCTGCGAAGGAAAGCGTTAGTGTGTACGTTCTAAGTTCGTGAAATGGACAGGTTAAAAATACCTGAATTGATGCTGTCGCTCTTGTTTCCTAACAAGAAACGAAGTCCGCGACCTTGAAATGGAAATGGTGAATGAATTTTTCGTGGAGGCTTTGTAGATAAGGCGATTCTTGTGCAAGATCGCTGATGAAACGTTCGTTCTTTTGACCATGGACAATATCTTTCAACTCATCGATTCGGAGACCTCGGTTCGGGACACCAAATATTATGGCACCATATGTTGACCTAAAAACATCGTTGTGAAGTGCACAATACCATGAATACACCGAGGCTCGCGAAAGTGCCTAGAAAAATCAGCTAGACATTATATTAATTAGTAGTTTTCATCGTGACAGATGAAAACTATGGGCCGCTGCGCTTCCTAATAGAGAGTAAGTTCGCAAAACAAACGTGAAAGATAGAGATCATACATTAACCAAAAAACGCCAGCTAAACAGATGCTCTAAAATGTATCAGTAAAATCTATGATAGAGGCGATCGATTTACTGTCTTCTAAGGCCGAATCAAATCCGTAGGTGAGGACACGGATATTAGGAATGTTTTTAAGCAACATATCACAGAGCCACATATTTCCATCACAGTAGAATACTTCCTGTTGCATGTATATATAGAGCTGACCGCTAGCGGGGCTAGTAGTAAGGGGCACACTTCTCTCTCATATATAACTCGCGTCTTTCTCCTTCTCTCTGTATCGAAGTCTATACACGCACACGGTTCTCCCCATGTTTCAACACTTTCCGTAGAGTCTGAGACCGAGTCATAGTCGAAGTCTTAAAAATCTAGAGGCCAGTCCCAACCCGTGGAACCACACCGATTCTCAGCCTCAATCTCAGTCACAGTCCCAGTCAACCACCAAACTCCAAAATTCAAGAAATCAAGACATAATTACGCACTCCATTATAATTGGTTCCTTCACCTCATTAAGAGTTGTAAACCCATAAAAGTTTGGGTCCACATCCACTTTGTTCTTCACTCCATCTGGAGATACTGTGGTTTCCTGTGCCTTGCTTACGTTCTGAAGACTTATTGGGACCTCTTCAAAGCTGATTGTGGCATATTTCTCAGAACCAAAATATGGGGAATAACTAAGAGATGTTGCTGTGATCTTTGCATCTGGGAAAAATCTTGGAATATCTTCCTGTTTGCAATCGAAAGGAATCCTGGTGATTCGGAAAGTTTTTGTTCTGGACGATTAGAAGTAGTAGCGGTAGGCGCGCGGGCCTAGGGATCCCCGAATACGTAACTGCCAAATCAGCATTGACACAACGTAACGGATAACTTAGGAGGAGCGGGCTCGCCGAACAAGGCCCGATCGAATGAAAGTGACATTACGGGTATTTAAAGAGATGGAGGGTGACGTAATATAGTAAAATGCTGCGGCAGAGGAGTCCAGCGATTCCAGCGATTGAAGCGTGGAACCCAGGGCGATATATCAGTCAAATATCCTCATTCTAAACTCGTGCCACGGAACCGCAGCAAGCGCTTATAATTACTCTAGAGGACTTCCTTTACCTTCTGCGGTACACATATGGATTGCAACGTCTTCTGTTTTGTTTTTCACTGATCGGCCAACAAGGGAAGGGCTTGGCTCCCAGCTTTTCGCTCAAATCATACCAAAGGGGAAAGTGCTTCTACGCAGTTGCCTGACAGACCTGATTTCTTCTCTCGTCGATAGCTGAGCAATGCGTTGTGATCCAGTCGTGTGAAGGCAATTAAAAGCCTGTCAAGAAAAAACCCAGTCTCTGCCGAAGGAGGTGGCGCTGTGCATACTTCTCACACCGCATCCCACATATGCACACAGCGAATAAGTTCTCCTTGTTCAGTTATACATACTCTAAGTCGCTGGCGCACAACTGCATTAACACTCACCACCTCCATCTTGTTTTTTGTTTTAATGATTCTGCATTCACTCTAACTAGAGTACGGCAGCACCCAATTCCCTTCCCCTTCAGGATGGCCGGCTAGGTAGAGGAGCTCCCCTCCTTCTACCCTGCTTCCCATCTAATTCAAATGTACATGTGGGAGAGTTGAAGCTTCAGCAATTTGAGATTTTGGAGCCTGATGAGAACAAATCCGTAAATACTTAAGTAACAATGACGAACGTCGCGTTGCCAATATCGCGTAATATTGGTATTAATTAAATTCGTCAATACCGAAGTAGAGTACATATTCTTGAAAGTGCTAGCTAGGTGAGAACCCACTTTGTCTCGCGCCCAGCATACAGCGGTGTTGCCACTCGTACCTCGTTTCTCGTTACCGAATGAGCTTGCGAGCGAAGGCAACGGGTTCTACCTTAGTGACGACTTTTTATTTGTTTGAATATTACTGCTATACTTTTGGATACAAACGGGTGTGCACTTGTAAACACTATTGGCCACTGCATATTCCGAGTCGTAAATATTACCGAGTGAGAGTTTCTGATTAGTGCATTCTTCCTTTGGGCCCACTAGCGACTCGCTTGCGACAAGTGATAGACCACGCTTGATATAGTTATGTACTAGCGCATATTTGGCTGTGTAACATCCCACGCTATGGGAAATTGCACCGTTGGGCCTACAACACAGCAACCACCACCATAGCCCCTCCCACAACTATCCCCACGAGAATTCTACTGACTGCCTTTACTGCTGCCGCACCGGGCTCGGCAGTCACGATGGGTGCCACACTCTCGGCTGCTGAAGCAGAAACAGCTGCGTAGCTTGCCCTCACGATGGACGTTGCCAAGGTACTTTCCTCCGCGGCCCAAGTGGCCTCCGCGCTCTCCTCTGCTGTCGCGGTGGCCTCAGCGCTCTCCTCCCTAGTCGCATATGCCTCCGCTGTCGCATACGCCCCCGCAGTCTCATATGCCTCCGCAGTCTCTACCGCGGTCTCGTACGGTTCACTACTCTCCGCCGTTGCGTGCGTCCCCTCTGCAGTCTCATATACCGCGGTCTTATATACCTCATCACTCTCTACCGTCCCCGCCTCCTTCAGTTCACTCAAGAACTCATCTGCAACCACATACAATGTCTGCTTCGCAGCACCCGTGAGGATAGTCTGCGTAGCCACGAACTCGACATCGTGCGCTAACCCATCATATAATACCTCAATCGCCTCCGTTGGCGCGCTTCGATCGGCGGTACGTGTATGGTAGAACTCTTTGGCTGCCGTTTGGGCCGCAGTGTTGAATTTCTTCCAGGCACTGTGCGTCGCGAATTCATTGATGCGTGAGTGGAACTTGTGGACGATTGTAGATTGCTCGGGAGAAAGGTTGGCCTGGCTGTGGAGTGTTAGTTGTTGCAATGCGGGAGGAGGAGGACACTGACGCCGCGGCGCTGACGGCGAGGAGGAAAATGGTGGAGATGATGGAGGCACGCATTGTGGTGGTAAAGACTGTGGTATGCCAAAGGCAATCGTTTCAAATGAGTGGAACGGGTCGGTGAAATGAGTGTAACGACTGTCGAGACGGTAAGGAGCAGAACCCGTGGGTCATCATGGAATTATATACTGGTGATGCCCCCTGGACTAAAAACTGGCGGAGCTAGTAGAGACGCTGGAGACACCAATTCGGCTAAGAGGTGGGTTGATTCATCAAGGAACTAACCCATGTCAATTGTAGACGGCTACGGTAACTAGGTTAGGGTTTGGTGGCTTGACAGATGTTTGGTGTTGGTCTGAAGTGAATAAGAGCCACCGGAGACAGATTCAACTGGGGAAATCCGGGAGAGCATCTGCCTAGATACGATATCAGTCTATCAATGTAATGCAGAGTACACAACAAATTGCTGAGAAACAACTGAAACTACACGTATTATACTCTACCAACACTAATCACTAGGGTGAATGCAGCATAATATCCGATTGGGTGTGTTACCATGCTCAATCATTCGTCGTCAATAGCTAACCATCCCTCGAGAGCCGTGCATTTACAATGGTCTCCGTTCCCCGGCCACAGTGTCCTCTCCTCCACTATCACCTATCCTCAGCTCCACCAACCCATTCATCGAGTAGAGTACTGAGCCCGCCATGACTCTAGCTATTACCTTCGGGAGTGAGCTTTGCTGTTGGTGGAGGCGGTATGGCTCAAACTCTCTCCACACGATTCTTTGTTGATTGTCGTCGGAGTAGTGTCGTCGTCAATTAGAACCGCGGACGGAATACTAAAGTCGAGGATAAGATCTTGCAGCTCCTTCCTAGGTAATGAAGCTTCGAGTTCATCGTGAAGGATAGAGGACCGCTGTGCAAGCTTCAACGACGACGAGAGAGAGCTGCTACGGGCGGTGCGAATGCGCTGAGACTGGAGGCAATGCTAGTTTTGTGGAGGGCGAGGTCATTTTCTGAAGTAGCTTCGAGAGGTGAGGGTAAAGAGGACGGCATTGAGTTCTAGAGAAGGATTTCTCGAATACGTCGCCGCGCGAGCTTCCGAACGTGGTGGAATAAGGAAAAATCTGCGGACGGGAATCGAAGATATATATATACAACTTCGATATTTCCCCTTCCCCTCCCTTTCAAAAACCACCACACGATATTTGACATATGTCCTGCCCTAATAAACTCCACAAACCTCAAGCATGCACGCGGCTGAAACCTACTCTCACTAACAACTCTACAGTCGTTTAGCCTCCGGGGGCTCGTATTCTCCACCTCCAGTCAGTAACTAAGATCATAAGAACTAGTTCTATTGCCGCTAAAGTTAGCTGCAACCTTATATAGAAGTCTGCGCTAATAGATCTTCAGCGATAACCGTGCCCACACCTTCATAAAGCATCACTCGCCCCAATTAATTCGTGCTCTGTTACGATATGGAAGTTGGGGAGAACCGTGTGCATGTATTCTATGGTACAGAGAAAAGAGAGGAGAAAGACTCGAGATATATACAGGAGGAATCGGCCCCTGCAGTAGGACTGTGTATCAGACCTGTAACATCATGTATATCTGTAACATGCTCGACGCTAGCGTTTGCAACATCCGAACATTAACATAGTACCTACTGTACCAAAAAAGCCCCGTTTATTGATGCCGAGTTAATGCTGTATTAAAGCTGAATTCTTTATAAATGTAACATCGGCTGAACTTGTGGGGTATTTCAGGATTTGCAACAATATCAATTGTTTTGAGTGTGGAATCAATTTCACAATAATGTAGCACAGAAGACCACATTAGATGGTACATTGATGCCACATTGATGCTGGATTGCTACCATATGCAAAATGATGTGCATTGAGTTAAATAGTAGAGTTATACTACATTACTTCCACATGTGTATATTTCGCACATGCTTGCACGCGCCCGCACATGCTTGCGTATACCTGCTCATGCTCGATGGCTTGCCTCCAGGACCGATGCTACCAGTGGTACCTCTCCTGCTGACTGACGTATGGTAAAAAGATATCTCTGGCATGATTTGAACCTGTTTCAGTGGGTATTTTACACACCCACTAACCACTATACTGTATGTAGTTTGCTGAGCTTAACATCATGTTAGGGCTATTTGTAGGTATACTGGTTTATTACTGTCACATCATTGTGACAAGAATGTGGAATGCCTGCCACATCTATGCAAATTCTCAATGCTGCTCAATTGACCAATATTATCCCATTCAACTCAATACTCAATCATTTACAATGTCATATTTGCTGGTATCTTGCATTACTGTGGTATTTTGAGCTATTCCCCAGTAATTGGAATGTTAAATTTAGTAATATGCTATACTCACTAGACTCTGGGAGTCATGCTGCACTCGGGTAAATGTGGCACTGCAGTCACATCAATAAACGGGGTTTTTTTTGGCATAGTACCTACGAGGTAGTTCTGATGGTTTAAAGTATGTCTCAGCCACTTCGATGTATTCCCAGTATGCTGGACCGTCCAACCAATGTGTACATCAGCAAAGCTCCACGTCTGCCTAGCCTACCTTCTCCCGCAGGGCCCAGACTTTAGAGAAACCGGGCTACCAGCTCATGGGAATTTAAAGCTGCCCTGCATGGCGCTGTCCGTCATTCATGTGATGCCGCGGATTAGATGTCGTTTAATGTCACTAGCCTTCCATTATTTGACCTGAACTTCGTGAATAACTACACTGTAGTAACCAATTACTTTGTCTTGGGTATAATCCCAATTCACTCAGGCAAAACAGCCGGCATACAATTATTTAACCAGGATTATCACGAAAGCCCTACAATCTCCGACATCATAGAGTACATCCGACAATTGAAAAACGCAACTTCTTGAGACTATTTTTCATGCCCCCCTATCCATGCCAGCCAGAGATCTGGCATGCTCTGTCTTTTGGTTGGGAAGTATATTTGTAGTCGGGCGGCATAATCCTACATACAACAGCGTATGAGCATAGGCACAAGCGGCAAAATTATGTAATGTGTGGAGTTTGAATGAGTGGTCCTTTTTGTGGCGTATGATCAATTCTGCTCAAGTATCGACTAGAGGTTGCTCACTGTGGACTTCCATACTCCATCGCCATGCATGAACTGATGCGCTCTAAGGGGCCACCCAGCACACGGTGCTTATCTTACACGCTCAGCACCAAACCAGCCCGGGTTGCATACTCCTGGCGTTTGAAACCAGGGCTAGGGTTGGGTTTCATTTTCAGCTGGAAGCCTTTGCATCGGAAACGTTGTAATCCCTGCTTCCACAAAACTCTGTGGGACCTGAGCTCAGCGTCGGCTCTTTGCACCAAAATTTGCGAGTGGTTGGAACCAACGACATGCAGCAGCGCGCGGATCCTCATCGGCCCTCCCGCACTCCATCTCAACGCTCCAATCCTCATCGACCTTCCGATGGCTGTGCTCGCGTGCAGAGAGTTATGTGTTATATTGCGACAGCGTTTGTGCCTTGCGGGGCGTCTGGGCTCCAAACATTCCCCTCGCAGCAGTGGCTTGATATCCTAGCGCTTCGCTTCTTTGGGGCAATGGAACGCCGGAGAAATGCCGTCTCGCAGTACGCACTAACCGCAGCGTGGTGCACTTGCACTATCTCAGCCCTTCAGCCTCAGAGAGTAACACAAGTTAGCGAAAGAGCCAACTGGCATGGCTGCGCGTGTTGGTACGAGACCTTCGTTAAATACCACCATCCCGCATGAATGGAACGCTATCACCGCCGCCATCCAAACCATCATTGCCAGTCAGCAAACCCTCTGAACGATGAGCGGTCATTATTATGGCGTCGGCAGCGACGACCGCGACGAACATATTACCATGCCGGAACACAACATTCCTACTGACGATCCGTCGTACTACGATCCGCCCTTGAGCCCGCGCCACTCGCCCCCTCGACCCGCCCGCACCCCCTCCTACAGCCAATATGCTCCGGGCGACTTCGAAGAACATCAGCTTCATGAGTATCCGCCGCAGGCATACTCAATGCCCCAGTGGCCGGAGGATGATATTTACCGACTGGGCACACCAGCATCTGGGATGGCCGTGAGTCCAACGATCCTAGCAAGGCCCGAACTGCGAGGGGATACTGAAGACAATAATCTACGAGCAGAACGTTCCGTATAACTACCAGCCACCACCTCCTCCAGCACCCCCGAAGCCATACCTCGAAGAAGACGCAGACGAGCCGGCCCCCGACTACAGTAGCAGCTATTCCTCACACCAGCGCTACAGCACATATGACGATGATGATCGAAGACCGATTCTGCAAACCCAGAAATCTCAGGCTACCATGGGGAGTCGCGATGCTGACGATCCGACATTCGTCCCACCGGACCCACGGAGAACCTCCACCTCGAAATGGGCTGATCTCGACGATGTCCGGCTGGCGAGCGGAAATTTGGTTCTGAACTGCCCCCTCCCGTCGTCACTAATGGACAAGATACCGCGGAAGGCGCCATTAGAGTTCAGCTGCATGCGATACTCTGCTGCCACCTGTGATCCGTCCGAATTTGTTCAGGAACGTTTTGCCCTTCGTCAGCAACTGTTCGGACAACCTAGACAGACGGAACTTTTCATTGTTGTTACCATGTACTCCGAGGACGAGATCTTGTTCGCCAACACTATGATCGGTGTGTTTAAGAACATCGAGCACATGTGTACCAAGGCGAAAGACTCGCAATGGGGCGAGAACGGATGGAAGAAGATTGTGGTTTGTGTTGTCAGCGATGGAAGGCAGAAAATTGATCCCAAGACGCGGAGCTTGTTGGCGGCAATGGGATGCTATCAAGAGGGTATCGCAAAATTGAAGGTTAATGACAAGCGCGTCCAGGCGCATATATATGAGGTGAGGTTTGATTCCCCGTCATAGTGCATTGCAACAGTGAATGAACGATGGTGTCTGCGTCTCTAAATTCGTCAACCCCAACTTTGTAGGGTTTACATGGATGCATGCTACGAATGATGGTCACTAACTGGGGTGAAATTCCAGCACACAACGCAAGTTGGCATCCGTCGCGATGGAGATAAAGTAACAGCAGTGCCCGGTGCACTCGCTGTCCCCGTGCAAATGCTCTTCTGTCTGAAAGAAAACAACCAACAAAAGATCAATTCTCACCGTTGGTTTTTCCAAGCATTTGGACCGGCATTGGAACCAAATATCTGTGTATTGATAGATGCAGGAACAAAGCCTGGAGATGACAGCATCTACCAGCTCTGGAAGGCGTTCTATCTTAACCCCCAATGTGCTGGTGCTTGTGGCGAGATCAAGGCGGAGTTGACTGAGGGAAACTGGTGGAAAAATCCATTGGTGGCAACACAGAACTTTGAGTACAAGGTAGAAAGCCGATACTCTATACCCTTGACTCGATTGTGCCATTCAGAGCTGATATTGGAACTGCGTGCCTTAGATGTCCAATATTCTCGACAAGCCACTCGAAAGTGTTTTTGGCTTCATCAGTGTTCTTCCGGGCGCCTTCTCTGCATATCGCTATGTTGCTCTTCTAAACGATGCCTCGGGCTCTGGACCGTTGGAAATGTACTTTAAAGGCGAGAAGATGCACGCGGGAACCGTCAGGGCCGGTATTCTCGAAAAAAACATGTACCTCGCCGAAGACCGAATTCTTTGCTTCGAATTAGTCACGAAACGGAAAGCCCATTGGACTTTACAGTATGTCAAATCCGCATATGCAGAGACAGATGTGCCAGACAATGTGGCAGAGCTTGTAAAGCAGAGAAGGCGTTGGCTCAATGGTTCCTTCTTTGCCGCCATCTTTGCTTTGGTGAACGTCAAGCAAATATGGAGAAGTGACCACTCGATAATGCGGAAAATGGTGTTTTTGTTCGAGTTTTTGTATCAAACTATATCCCTTCTGTTTTCCTGGCTTGCTCTGGTAGGTATCCTCCCCAAACAGTCGCAGTTGGTGAGGTCATTGTTTTCTAACTTCCGACTTTTGTGCAGGCAAACTTTTTCCTGGTCTTTCGGATCCTGACAGCAAGTCTCGGGGAAAAGGAAATGCACTTTGCGCCTGGAGCTGTGCTGGGTGTTATTTTCGAATGGATCTACTTTGGCGTGCTATTCACTTCCTTCATATTAGCCCTCGGAAACAAGCCAGACGGGTCGAAAACGATGTATAAATATATGATGGTGATATGGGCTGTCATTATGCTGTAAGGGGATCCTATCTACCGTGACACAGCGTCATTCCTCACACTGTGCACAGGTATCTCATGTTCGCAGCGATCTACATTACCGTCAGGTCGATCCAGAAAGAGCTATCCGAAACTGACGGTTTCACTGCGGGCGATGTCTTCTCCAACTCTATCTTTCGAGACCTCGTCGTCTCCCTAGCATCAACCTACGTCCTCTACTTCGTCGCCTCATTTATGTATTTTGAGCCGTGGCACATGTTCACGAGCTTCATCCAATACATTATGCTGTCGCCATCCTACATCAACGTGTTAAATATCTACGCATTCTGCAACGTGCACGATATTTCCTGGGGCACCAAAGGTGCTACGGGTCAACACAGTTCTCCAAAGGACGAGGTGAAAGGCGGGAAAGCCGCCGACGGGAGTTCACTAAAGCAAAACTCGAAAGATCGCGACCAGAACTACGAGGAAGAGTTAAAGAATCTCGCAGGGCTGTCGGTTAAAAAGGCAAAGGAGAAGACTGAAGCACAGATCAAAGAGGAGCAAGATCAGAAAGACACTTACTACTACGCTGATGTTCGGTGTTGGGTGGTGTTGGCGTGGTGCGCGACGAATTTTGCGCTTGCGGCAACGATCCTGAATTCCGGTGGTTTGAATAGATTAGTTAGTAAGGATCCGCAAGAGGTGCAGGTGACGAGAAGCACGGTTTATATGGCAGTCGTTCTGTGGAGTGTTGCGGTGCTGGCGTTTGTGAGGTTCATCGGCGCTACGTGGTTTTTAGTGTTGAGAATGGTAAGTGGCCTCCCTTTAAGGTTGGGAACTGAGTGGAGTGCTAATGTGGCTATAGTTCCGCGGTGTATGACATGATGGAGCTCGAGATCGGCTTTGGTTTGGTGTTTCTGTAGATATATCGATACAGATTGTAACGATGATGATGAAGATGACGGGATGTTGTATAAAAAGAATCATACATATAGAGGAATTCTTGTGTAAGCCCAGAAATGATCATGGTACTCTCAATTGGACTTGGAGCCAACCATTACCAACATGTCCCCCACAAGCAATGAACCCAGCGAGACATCGAAACCCCGCGACGAGCAAGGTATATAAACGTCTCGCTCACTATCCCAGTGCAATGCCCGTTTCGCTGCTTATCTTGCCGAGAAAAAGGCTGTATGAACTGTTCACAACATCCATAAATTTAGAGTGAATGGTTTGCCTGCGCTCCAACAAGTTACAAATAATACACTTTCACCAACCAGAAGTTGCGCAATGCCTAGCCGAGTGCGCATAGACTCTAGCTGCACCTTCTAGCTTTAAGGCTCTCTACGTGTCGCATGTGTAACGACCTGTTACATACATGAAGCAGCGGGCTGTGTTCTCTGCAAGCAACCGAGCATTGATATGAACGATTCCAGTGCAGTTGTCCTGTCCCGCATTGAAAGCTTCTGGTACCATTGGTAAAAATCTTTGATGCACCCTGCTTTTTCTTACCGGTAAACGAAGGGAAAGAGACAAAGCGAAGCTGCAGGTAAATTTGCTTTTGTGACCCATGCAACAGTGCAACAGCTGTGGTTGGTGCTGAAGGCTGTCCATATGCAAAATACCCGCATAGACTATGCTAAGCCACTGCCATGCAATTCTCCACAGCTGACAGTGGAACGGTTGCTTCAGTACACCATTTGCACCAGTAGCAATGACCTAAAGACGATAACTGTCAACCCACCTTTTCCACATAAATATGCAGTGCAGCCCTAGGTTTGCGCCTGACGCATCGAGATGGCCGAACGCGTAGCCGAAGACGGCCTACATCCTGCTCCCAACCCGCCGCCTAGTCCCCGAATATACCGATACTGCGGTCTGTTCGATCATAACCACCGAAGGAATGTCTTTGTTCTGATTGGCGTCCTGGCTACGCTTGTACTCAGCCTTCTGGTGGCGACGATATACCTTGGGGTTGAATTAGGAAAACAAAACCGATCCGGCCAGTCAGTGCCTACAGCATCTCCTCTACCGGGTCAAGAACCACCAGGAAACTCGCCGTTAGAAAATACTGCCGTTACCATCATCCCAGCGCTCGATGTAAAGGATAGACAATTGATATACCAGGGCAAAGACTTGAAGCTGAAATTCAAAACTTGGATGGCTGCAACCGACGCTTGGACTAGTTATTCATACAATCTTGCGTCCAACCTTTCCCCGCGAAATGGGACACCGATTACGGGACTCACGTCGAAGGATATGGACGAGAGAAAGATCTTCTTCATCAACGACAAGAATGTCCTGTCGGATGCGTTTTTTGATACCACCGAGGGGAAATGGAAATTGGGGACCCTGGCAGAGTCGAAGAATTTCCGGCCTGCCGCGGAGTCGAAGCTTACGGCTATCGTGTGGGATATTGGGGGAATGAATACGCAATGGATCTACTGGCAGGCGGGTCTCCTTTTCCACTCCATCAGACTCTGTCAAGGCCTTTCGCTGATTTGAATTCAGAACAGCAAGGGATTCCTGCAGGAGACGGGATATGTATCCGATGAATGGAACCCCGGTGACGAACGGAAGTTCCAAACGGATAAAATTAAAGTAACCCTCGGGTCGGGGATTACGACTGCAATCAGAACGGTGGACGGCGACGAGGTTCTCACTATCTTTGCGCAGCTAGAAAAACGTATCATTGGCTGGGGGTTCCAGAAGGGCGAGTGGAATAATACCTATGAAACTGTCCTAGAGTCTGACGAGCTGCCGGATGTGATTGAGGCTCTTGCGGCTACAACGACGGAGACGGATATTATGCTGTATTTTGAAGGCAAGAGGTTTGTGGGGTCGGTTAGGTGGAATAATGTTACGGGTTGGGAAAAAGGGGCGAAGAGGTATGCGGAGGGAGGAGCGGGGATGGCGGCGGAGAAATTTGGGGGGAAGGAAAGGGTGTTTTTTGTTAAGAATGATGATGAGATTGGAGAGTTTGTTGTGGATGGGGGGACGTGGAATGTTACAGATTTTGAGGAGGGTTGAGACTATAGTTAGGCGACTAGGCGACTGCGGCTATCACGAGGTGAAGCAGGGAAAGATTGCTTTTGAAAGTATCGAATAGATGCAATTGCAATTGTTGCTGTGACTTAGTTTGTCGGATGGTGGCTGGAGGCGACATGTCAAGTGCACTCAGTCTACATATCAACATCACGGTTACAAAGCATGGTGTTAGCTTAGACCATAGAACGCGATAGAAACTCTCGATGAGGGACGTCACGTACTCTCACTCGCGATCGACAGCAGAACCACGGTTGCCGTGATCATCAATCAAATCGGCCGGATGCCCCTGCAGTAGTACGAGAACTTCGAGCTGTAGAGAAGCCCATCGCAGCGGACATCACCGGAGTCCGGAGTACCACTGCTCTAAAACTGGAGCTGGAATCAGCTACTTTAGCGGGGGTCCTCCGTTTCAGGTGAAGCTCATATGAGGCGCATATGAGGTTGATCTTGCAATCACCTTGATTTGACTTTGCATACTCATGACAGTGGCAGGATAGTCATGAGTTTGAGAGGATACCATGAGCCAACAAATATCCTCACATCAACATGATATTTCAGTCACCCTCATGTGAGGCTAATAGATGTCTACCGGCCTCCCATGAGCTTCACCTGAAACGGAGGACCCCCACTAAAGTACTCTAGATATTGCACAAACTCTTAAATTGAAATAACCCAAACAACCTGAGCCATCCTGATTATCACTATCGCTCGAGTCGGGACTGCATTAATCAAGCGATATACCCAAGTTATCGAAATGAGGGCTTGAATTATTGTGGCCTGTTGCGAAGAGCCTGGACACAAAGGAACCTGAGAAGTACGGTATTACCACTGAGACACACCATGAGGATTTAAAAACACCAAAGTTAAGGCATATAGAACATAGAATCCAGAAGATCATATTACTTCGTATCGAACTGCTCATGTGACGTTCCTTCCGGTTCGGCGACCAGATATTCAGCCTTCCTCAATAACTCGGAGTTCGAGCTCGCCTTCCACATCTCAATAGTCTTTCTCAACATGTCCTTGAAAATTTTCTCTAATACTAAATTAGAGTAACTGATAAAGATTAAGAAGAAGAAGGTGGTACACATAACTACCGTAATACCCAGCACATTTAGCGAAGTGTATCCTTCTGAGCGGAACTTGATCCTTCCGCATATCTGACAAAATTGCTTAAATCCCACTGCCCTGCCACTCTCTGGTTGTCGGGGATAAGATTTGGGATCCGGTCATGGCATGCTGGGAGGACTTGATGATTCCGCGATCCTAACTGTACAGCACACTTACTGCAATTACCATAACCGACACCTCGACACACCACCTCACCGCTAGCTTTTGCCAAGCCGGGGGTCGCTGGCCAACCATAATCCGCCCCGTAATTTCTCTACGGCCTCACGATGCCTAGAGTTGGGCGCCCTTCGAGAACCCCAACGCCCAGCGCGGGCCCGTCTGTTCTTAATACACCAAAAACCGATTCCTCCCACTTCGGCCTTTTAAGGGAGATGCTTGAAGAGGATGGCTTGTGGGATTCTGATGATTCCTCCACCCATTCCGATTACGAATTCAACAACGATAGCGACATGCTCGCTTCCTCGATGCTTCCTATTTCCGCCTCTGGTGGAAAGAAGAAGCCGAAAAAGAAGAAGGGGAAAGGAAAAGCGATAACACCTGGCCCCAAGACGGTTATGATTACGAGTTCGGGAGTCTCTCAAACTCCCATACAACAACAACAACAACGATTAGTATCCAAGGAGGTTTTTACCAACGAGGATCAACAGGAAGAGATGTCCATTGAAATAGTTGAGGAGTTGGTCGGCAGGGCCTTCATTTCAGTTATGGAAGGACATTTCGCAAAACTTTACATGAAAATCGACAACCTGAAAATGGAAGTGTCGACGCTCAAAACAACGGTAGTGAGCGTTTTGGAGGAAAATAAAAAGATAGGCGAAATTAGGGGGAATGCGCCAGACCAGGAATTGCAGCCACCAGCGACACCACGAACACCAACAAAGGATCTTACGATTAGGTCACGGCCAGTACTGCCAGCACTATGGAAGCGGGCAGGAAGGCCATTGGCGCAAGAAGTTATAACTCGAAATTGGGCGAAGCAGGTTGGAAAGGACAACGCGATGCCTATGAATGTTGACGAATCGGATGCGGAACCAGGGCGACCTGGTAAAGCACCGAGATTAACATCCCCACCACCCTGCTTAATGCATTTTCGACATGCTGGAGCTTCGGCAACGGTAATTGGGAGGGAGGATGATAGGGGAGAAAATGATAAGGGAGGAAGCCGACAAAGTGCGTGGAATCCCAGAAAGCAAAATGGTAGAGGGAGGTCCAGAGGATCAGGTGATCGAGTGACCGAACTCAGAAATACGATAACTTGGAGGAAGGAGGAAAATGATAGGGGTGAAAGACGACCTGGAGGGAGGGGAGGACAACAAAAGAGGGGGGAGTTGGAAGCCCCGGAAAGGGAAAAAGAAGATGGGCGATCGCAACGTAGTCGGGTCATTACGAAATATGATGATAGCCGTGGAGTTACTGAGGTTTATGACTGCCATTGTAACGGGCGGGGTCGGGCGCAGGTGATATGGATGTTGTAGGACTGAACTCGAAATATATATCGAGAGATAAAGATCAGAATATTTTCCAAAGTCGTACTATTGCTTGCTATACAAGAGAACGAGTAAAGAGAGAAGAAAAGGAAATCCTCCAACACCATCAACACTCT
>Ga0307512_10002383_pt1 | contig 23953 bp, 36 predicted proteins | sample 14_EM_MG_FD_200267 | JGI IMG/M metagenome (GOLD analysis project Ga0307512, IMG submission 200267) | Populus trichocarpa ectomycorrhiza microbial communities from riparian zone in the Pacific Northwest, United States - 14_EM | ecosystem: Host-associated > Plants > Roots > Unclassified | place...
CTGCACGCCGTTGATGACCTGCCCACATCCTCCGATAGGATACCAAAGACTGAAGGAAAATATTACGAAGGGGAAGACTGACAATCACGAAGCAGTCGACTTTTACCGCCCCGTGGATAATCCGGATAAGAGTAAGCGACTCTGGGGTGAGAATCAATGGCCATCCATTCCCGAATTCCGCGAAAAGTACGAGACCTGGATAAACAAGATGAAGACGCTTGGCCTTATAGTCATGCATGCGTAACTCTCCGTGGATACCTCAGCCTTCCATGCCGTATCTAACGCGAACGCAGGATGGCTGTGGGCCTCGGTATGACTGATGCAGAGTGGGAAGGCCTCAAGGCCCTTGTCGACGACAGTTTCTGGGTGCTACGTATCATAGGTTTGTTGGCTGTGGCGATCCCGCTCCCGCTCCACTTCCTAACTCAGAAGGTAGGATATCCACCCCTTCCCAACGATGACGACGGATTTTCTTGTGGCGCCCACAAGTAAGGTTACACGCACCTAGCAGCCATGACCCTTGACGAATCTGCCTCAGGGATTACGGTTGTCTCACGTAAGGGCCCATTCGTTTGTCCTGCTCAGGATACCCACTGCATTCGGGTGTTGGGCAGTTTCTTATGGGCGGACGCTACGCGCGGTGCGCTGCAGGTATTCCTGCCGCAGCAATTTCTGGCAGTTGAGAACCCTGGTGGCGTAATCCGCGAGGAAGGCCTCGAAGAGGGAATCTGGATCACTGCAGATCCCATACCCGGTTGCATCGTCTGCAATATCGGAGAGAGTACGTGGTCGGGATACACTCTGACGTTTCGATACCTGATCGCTACGTGATAGTGTGGGAAATATGGACAAATGGCCTTTACAGGAGTACTGTTCACCGTGTGATACACCGAGGGTCTAATTATCGGTGAGTTGAAGCAGATCTTTTTTGGACGTTCGACGCATCTTAACCTGTCCTGTCCTTTAAGAGTGTCGTGAGTGGATTTATCCCAGTTTCAAAGTCGCCATTGACAGCCACAAGCATCCCCTTTTTCTTCGAGCCAAACTTCGATGCCAAAGTGGCACCACTCGCGGCTGCACGTCGAATTCAAGAGGACTTGAGTCGCGACTCGGAAAAACACAGCACGTCTGAACTGAACCACAAGACATATGAGCCAACGATCTATGGCGACTTCCTCCTGAAGAAGGTCCGCAATAATTTTGCTGGTGGGGGTAAATACAGCTAGGTATTCACCGAGACAGCTGTCGGCGGGCTATAGAGATGGGAGGCCCATCGAATTACGAGTGTATATTTGTCGTATGTTGGACACACCTGTGTCGAATAAACACCGTTCGTTTGGTGCTGTACTGTGCTCGAAATCCTCAAATGAGCTACACCCACCCAACGCTAGGCCACCGAGCCCTCGTCTATTATGGCAACGCCGAGTATATGCGCCCCGTATCTACCGCTGTGAATAGATTGTCCTGCCCGTGGCACCGAAAGGACCCTCGGGAACCTGGACACGCTCCTCGAAAAACCCACTTGCGGGACCTGCGAGCCAGGGTTGCGCATTTGTATGTGCATTTCGTGGCGAGGTCGGTGGGGGCTCGTGCCACTGCGGCTGCTGCACGTCGCCTGGGTGCGATTGGGGCTGGGTCAGTTGGTGCTCCGTGACCACGGGCTCGACCCAGCCTTGCGGCTCGGATCGTCGGGAACTACGTCGTGAGCGAGACTTTTTCTCGGGCTCGGAAGGTGCCGTTGGCGGCGGCGGTGCGTTCCCGTTCGAGAGCTCCTTGTTTTTGTCTTTTGACCGCGCACCGCTGGCACGTCCATTCGACGTACTCGACTTGGTCTTTGCGCGGCTGGGAGCTGGTGGTGGAGCGGGTCCCGGGGACTCGGTGGCGGCTGTCGCTGTTGTCGTGGGCGTGGTGGCAGAGGAGGAGACAGGGTGAGACGGAGCGGAAGGAACGAGGGGGGTAGGTTTTGGGAGCGGGGAGGGGACAGGACGCGTGCTGAGTGCGGGGTCCTCTTCGATGCGCTCTTTCTCTTTGAGGGCGCGAGTCTCGAGGGCGAGAGAAAGCGGCATTGGACGGGGGACAACATCTATTCGCTCTGTCAGGCTAATCGGGAATAAGGACGAATGAGGGGGCGGCACCTTCGAGAAACTTTAGAGGCGGACTTTGGGCTGCGGTCGCTGTTGGGTATGTGATTCAACAAGGGGGCAAGGCAGGGAACATGGGACGGGGATGGGACGTACCCATATCGCGATAGCTGACGATACTCCGTTTCTCAGAGCTCGCGAGCAGGTGGCCCGCTCTTGCGAAACGTTTGATAAACTCCTCCTGTGGACAAAACGCGTCAGTCGGGAGTTGGAATTGCCACGTCAGGGGGCAGGGACGAACAGTTGCGATTGACAAGGCAAATTGCGCTTCTTTCGACATTGGACCGCTCTCTCCTAAAGGACCGCGGTGAGCAAGAGAGAACGTGACGCTATCCGGCGAGGGCACATACCGTCCGCTCGCAGGATATTCTCGAGACGAGTGGCCGGAAGCAGCGTGTGTCCCGGGACGCGCTCGCCCGTTTTGCGTGAGTGTTTCCGCTTCCCATTGGTGGTGCTGGTAGTGTTCGGGGCGTGGCCGGCCCCACGCGCCTCCTCGTCATCGGGGTCCGGTTCTAATTCCTCTCCATCAGGAGCGCGGGTTGTCTGAGGCTGTTCGTCGGTGTCCGAAGCAAGCTGGTCCTCTTCGTCATCATCAATCTCGATCTGGTCGTATGGGGCTGATGCGGAGGACCCGTCGAGGTAGATGGGGTCCATGAGTGGCGGGGATGGGGTGGGAAAGACGAGGAGAAAGGAGGGAAAGGGGGCAGATGGGCGTAGAGAAAGGGGGGAAGAGAAGTGGGCCAATCCGTGGGTTCAGGCGCGGGATTGACTGCAACTGAAAACTGAACTGAGCGCGTCTGCTTCCAGTCGGGTCACTGTCCTTGACCGTTACACTTACACTGCTGAATGACCAGGCCACCTGAAAGTCGTCTAACCACTTTACCCTGACACGTCTTGCCTCAATCTCAATCTCCGGTTGTCCTTCAAGCATTGTTCATCGTGTTGAGGATAAAGCAACTCAGCTTTCTCATTTACCATCACCAAACTGAATGGGGGCTGAGATGGGCGTCAAATTATCAAGGTGAAAGATACTGTAATATACACAAGACACAACAAGCCTGCGCTCTGCGCACCCTCGTCACTGATTCACTTCACTCAATCATAACCTTCACAGCTTCATCCTGCTCTGCTTTTGGAACCCTGAGCGTCAAGATGCCGTCGGCTAGTTTGGCCGTCACGTTTGTCGCGTCCGCTGGTTGAGGCAACCAGACGGTTCGCGTGAATCTAGAGTTGCCCGTGAATGACCGCTCGACGGAAAGTGGATTGTTCCCAGCTGGAGCAGGCTGGACTCCTGTGGAACCTATCATTTTCACGTCAGCCTCATGTCATTCCTGGGACAATTGGTATGCATGCTTACCTTCAACGGAGCCTTCTTGTGGCGTAGCCGCAGTGGGGGCAGTCGATCCCTCACCATTAGCGTACGTTACCCTCTGCGTAATGGTCCCCTCAATGGTGATACTGCGACCGCCATCTCCGATACGAACGTCCACGTCCTCCTTTTTTACGCCTGGGAGCTCCGTCTCCACAACGTAGTTGTTTCCGTCCTCAGACACATCCACTGCTGGTTGCGCGAAACGGGGCGAGGTGGAAAACGGGTCGTCGAAGACAGATCTTGAGGGGAGACCAAAAGCACCGAACCTTCCCCCTAGCGGTTCTTCCAGCATTCGGAAGAGTGGACGAAATTCATTGAGAAGTTGACGAGTGAGAGACATGTGGTGGTGTGGGTTGGTATGTAGGTTATGAAGTTGAAGGACAAAGTAGCCCAGTGAGCCAGCGATTTATAAAGGCCAAGGCCACAAGTCCATCGTTCCAGTTCCAGAATGCTCCAGAATGTAAGCAGCCACTACGACCTTCCGCTCCCGACAGTGGCGGGAAGTCACGATTCGGGCAAGTCCTCCCATACTCGGGCGCACTCGGATTTCCCGGCAAGTTCCGGAACATTCTGCCTGGCGGCTGACTCGAACTGAATTGCTGTCAGCTGTCAGCTGTCAACGTGTCAACGTTGGTGCCCATAACCGAGTCGATGGCGTAATGGGTATGTTGTACCAAGGAAATTTCGTCCACACAGAAACCCTTTTAGATCTCAGGATCTGTCGTGATTATCTGCTAGGCAAGCTCCATCGAGTTTACTTTTTTTGAACGTTCCTATGACAATGTATTTTAGCCGTTGACGACACAGGCCACATTTCGCATTTCGAGCATGCATCCACGGAGCATTCCCGTTCCCTCCTTTCCAAAGAACCTGAAGATGGCATCGTGCGCATCCCCTCTGGCAGCTTCATTCTTCCTACCTTTTGCGATCTTCACCTACACGCCCCACAATTCCTGTATCAAGGAACGGGCTTGCACCTCCCTTTGATGGAGTGGTTGAACGAATACGCTTTCAAAGCCGAAGAGAGTTTAGACCAAGACGCCGATCTTGCCAGACGTGTTTACACCCGCCTCGGAGAGAGACTAGTCGAGAATGGCACTGGAGCAGTCTTGCTGTTCGGGACCATCAAGGAAGAGACCAAGTAAGATCGAACCTCCCACACCGTCTGCCTCTTAACTTATTATCCATCGGCAGCCTCGTCCTCGCTGAGGCCATGCAGCGAATAGGAATACGTGCATTCATTGGCAAGCTGTCGATGGATATATCGACACGCCCGACCTATGTTGAGCCTACCTACACCGAATCCATCGCCTCCGCCCGTTCGTTCATCGATCGGGTTCGAGCACTCACCGCCCATCTTCCTGATCATGACCGCCTCGTGGAACCAGTACTGACCCCTCGCTTCGTTCCAACATGCTCCGACGCCCTATTACAGGGCTTAAGAGAGCTTGCGGAACAAAGTGGCGTTAGGGTGCAGAGTCACCTCGCTGAGGCTAAGGACCAAATGAAAGCCGTCCAGGAAAGTCGCGGCATAGGTGACATGGAAGTATTTGAGCGCGTGAGTTCCTTGCAGCAAAGGTTTTGTTTAAATAAATGACTCACTGTATCCCCTAACTAGGCTCGGCTATTGACCTCACGAACGATCCAAGCGCACTGCACTTACCTTTCACCTGAGGAACTTTCACGTCTTGCTCAATGCGGAACGGCCATCGCACATTGCCCGCTGTCAAATGCGTACTTCTCTGGGCGACAGCTTGTCCTGCGAGAGGCGTTGGACCGCGGTGTACGTGTTGGTCTGGGTACTGACGTCGCAGGGGGCTACAGCATCGACATAATGGGAGCCATGAGGTGGGCTGTTGGCGTGGCCCGCCTGTCGGATGGTGCAAGGTTGGAAAGATCCGGGTGGCAGGCGTCAGGGTCCGGGAATCGGGTGGCCAACCCTGTGATCGATACCCGTGGGATTAGTGTTGACTGGAAGGAGGCTCTGTATCTCGGGACGAGGGGCGGTGCCGTGGCCCTCGGCCTGGACAGCGGCGTATTCAAGATAGGCGCGCCGTTTGATGCTCAGCAGAGTACCCACCTCCCCTTCTCGTATGTTGGGTGGATCATATGCTGACCTCCCCCTTACTTTTAGTATGCCTTTTCAATCCCAGCACAACGCCATGGGGCACGGGGCCATTGGATTTCCTCGATCTGGGCCACGGCCACGGATCTTTCGATCTGTCCCCTGAAATAGTTGAGAAATGGTGGTGTCTGGGTGATACAAGGAACAGAACGGGGATGTGGATTCAAGGCAAACGCATTCTTTTCGGCTAACCGCCTTGCTTTGTCACTATTGTCATCCCTGACTTGAGGCGGAGTTCCACTTTCTGTATTATTTCGCGCAGATCTGTCCAATGCTGAAATTTCATTGCGAGAAAAAATTCTCTGAGAGGTCCTGGTTCGGTGTCGAAGGGCCGCAACACGACTTCTGGCCTCGTACTCTCCGTGTTCACATAATGGTAGCAGTGACAGGGCTATAAAGATGCCTACCTTCCCCCTTACCCTTCTCAGCTTAATATCCTCCGCCTCACGATGCTCTGTCTCAATCCAGAGGCGGCTCCATTCGCCCTCACCGCCGACAATAAGGTCCCAGACGCCATACGTGACACACTCTATTGGGACGACAACGGTGACGTTCTTCTCGTCACCAAGGATGGGAAAGCATTGCTTCTCCGAATGAAACTCCTACTTCGTCACTCTGAAACAATCCGGAGTCTAATTGGCCATATCGCTGAAGTGCCCCAGGATGATCTCTGGACCCCCATACTCGAGCTCGAGTGCAATGTCGCCGAATTGAGAGCAGTACTGGAGTATCTGCTCTTGCAGGAACAGTACGTACCGCCCTCTATTCAAACGTGGTCACTGTCTAGACAACCTTTGCGGCTGTGCAGGGGAAAACAACAGCATTCTATCGACTCCCTCGCGCGATACGCATTCTCTGCGTACACGCTCGGCATCACGACTCTCGATGAGGTGGCATTGACCGGCCTCATAACATCCACGCGCGATCGATTGGACGCCTACGCCAACTGGGACGGAATTGCGAAATTCCGCCCCCCGCCCGTGAAACCCGTCCATGCCATCCTCGCGGGTCGCGCCCTACCCGAGCCGGCCTCTTCCATACTCTCCGTCGCCTTCCTTGATTTGTCAGTCTTTGGGCCTGAGGACGACGACGCCGCGCTCTATTCCTCAATTGGCGCGCCCAATCTCCGGGGCGCCAACGACGAGGACATGATCACCCTCCTTCGAGACCGCAATGCTGAGCTTGTAGACTCGCTGCTGAAGCTATCTACAAACTTTCGCAGGCGCAGGTCCCTCTCCAGGGCCGGACGACCATGTTGCAACTTCGAGTGGTTTGCGGCCAAACATGCGCCCGACCGCCACGCGAACAACGTTGCGAAAGGTCATCTCGCCTTGTCGATCATCGGCGCCCTGGGGGTAGAACTGGAGAAGGCAAGGTTTCGACAGGCGCTCGCTAAGAATGCCTCAGAAAAGGCCGATCGACATGGTTTCGAGCGCGACGACGGTTCAGGTTGTTCGAGTTGCCTTGCTGAACTCCATCGCGGAATGAAGAGGTTGTACTGCCAGTGGTGGGAAGATATGGGTCGGCTTCTGATGGGGGATCCTCATGGTGGGCGCTCTTCTGCGTGGGACGATGCCCGCCACTGTCTCTCTGTCCCCAAAACACCCGTATTGTCCCAAGGATGGCTAGGGTGTTTGGGGCGCTTCCTTCGCCGGATATACCATGCCGTCGTAGATATGCAGTTCCGTCAATAACGATGTACCATAAAGAAGCTAGTCATACGCCCAAGAAATCAAATAAATAAATTTGCTACGCAGACGTGCCGCGAGTGATACCGGAAACAGAAGGCGTATCTCCAGGAACTAGTGGCGACGGAAGGTCCATGGCCAATAACTCCTTCCAGCTCGGTAGCCCGACGACGGAAGGCAATTCCTCCCAGAGACGCGCACGTAACGCCATTACGTCGCGGCGAAATGCGCGTTTGCAGGGCCCGCAAATCGTGTCGTCGTCGTCGATCCATTGCATTGCCTGGGCCATGTTATGGAAAGGTCCCGTGCGCGGTGTGAATGATTGGTTGATATTGGAGGCCAGGCGGGAGAACACTCGGCGGCATTCTTTCGTTGCCCGACAGTTTGCGTCAACATTACGTTCCCCGCAAGTGTTGCGAATAAAATCAAGGATCATGTTGATGCGGTGTTGATACATAAGGGTATAGTGAGACACGTCATAAACGGAAAGTTCGTTGGATGGGCGGGAGGGATGCTTGCTTTGTAGCTTGGGGTGGTCGCCACTCAGGAGTTGTTTGAGCGAGTAGATAGATAAGAAATACAGAACGGACGGGACGACGACATGGATGTTGACTTCGCGGGCAAGGTTGAGAACATGTAATGGGTGGACGTAGGGGTATGTTGTGCCGTCGACAGAAGGAGCTGCCAACGCTTGGTTGACCATGTCATCGTGTCCACGGATGGTGTACGACCATGTTTCGGTTAGATATCGGATGGCTTGGATACGCAGGTGGGAAATGAAATATTTGGAAGATAAACGTAATATCCCGGCCAGATAATAGAAATCTTCCGCATTCCGTTGATAAAACGTGCTGTTTCAATAAGCTCAGTCGGAAACGGCACCAAATCAGAAGGGGTTATATGACCTACGCGCCATCATATAGAGCTTTAATTAGGTCTGAGAGCTCGTTGGGGCGATCGTACATGCGGACGACTGGGCAACCATCCATCTGCTCTAAGGAATCCACGCTGGATGTGGGCTGAGGGATATCGAACATGGTCTCGAAGACCTCGGATTGGCGTGCCAAAACACCACGGTGAACTTTGAACGCCTTCAGCACATTGTGATCATCGTCTTCGACCAAGAGTATAATGTTTCCATCTTCAAACCAAGGGTCGCCACGATTGGAGGGTGGTATGAAACGCAGGCCGTCCATGAGAGGCCGAACGGTGTGCGCCCCCCAAGGTCAATGGCGGTTGGGAAGAGACAAGTGGGCGTGTCCTCCCGGGGAATATTAGTAGTTCCTTGGAATCGAAATCGCGTCGTAGCGAGTGGTGGTATTAGGGCGGTGTCGGGATTATCGGTCATCGGTATATACGGGACTCCCGGATATGACCCAATACAGTAAATTATTAGGCTCCATTGGAGCTTTCCTCGTATAGCCATGGCTTGCCCCCCCCGTTCCCAAACCCAAACACCTTCACGCTCAGCAACGCCCGGCCCCCAGTCACCTTCGCGACTCGTTATAGCACCCTCCTTGAGACCAACTCATTCCCTCTCCAATTTGCACGTTCACATGAGTGGCTTGTCCCCCGGGGGCCTGCCGTCTCATACGGGTGAAGAAAGCTCCGCGTCTTCCATCATCAACGTCGACATGGGCGAAGGCATTCTTGTCCCAGAAGCAGATGCAGAGGTAGGGTTGGCTGACACGGAAGTCGGGAGTGCGTATGTCAGTGTGAGCACCCCTGCTGGCGCCGAGGCGTCCAAAAAGGCATTGAGAGACCATTTAAGAAGGACGCTCAACAAGAAGGACTCGTATCCCGGTGCGTGCCATCCATGATCCGGAATACGTCCTAATACCAGACTTGCAGACACGGACGTGACTTCGCGTCGTAGTCGTAGGAGGAAAATGTCTCTGGACGTGGATGAAGTCTCTCTGGAATTAGGTTCGTCAGTCGTGCACTCCCTTTCAGGTGGGTTTTGTTGACCGAACCACAGCGGATGCTTTCCCACCAAGGCAATATTTTGTACTGAGTGATGCTGGCAAGCCCGTATTCACAAGGCATTTGATTATTATTCCCGGTGACAACCCTGGCCGATGACCCGTGTACCTACAGTCTGTCCGTCGAACACGACTCAGATGACCTTGCATCTACCATGGGCATCATGCAAGCGCTGATATCTGTCTTTCTCGACGACGGTGATAAGTTGCGGTGCATCAATGCTGGCAACGCCCGCATAAATGTACTTATGCGCTCACCTCTGTATTATGTTTGTGTCTCGTCCTGGGGCGAGCCTGAATCAGTGGTCAGTTCTAAGCCTTCCGCTCATTGTGTCTTTCTTTTCTCACACTTAAGAAGCAAGACGCGCTCACATCTCGAATATCTACACTTGCAAGTTTTGAGTGTTGTAACGGTCTCTCAGCTACGACGAATCTTCGAACGTCGTACCAACTTTGACCTTGGTCGTCTTCTCGGCGGTAGGCATGAGCCTCGTCTCACCTTCCGTCTCCAAAAAACTCACTTCGACGAAAAGGGTCAGAAATTCTTATCCATTCGCTGCTGGATAGAGTAGAGAATGACATGGCCATGGGGACCTCATCGCTTCATTGCTTGAAATTGGACCCTGTTTTGCGGACACGCGCAGCTAATCATCTCATACCAACTTCCAAGATGAAAGTAAGGACCATATGATGGCCCTCTCAACACCTTTCTGATGTCTTTCTGTTTTGTAGGACCTCCTGTACCTTGTTCTTGTCGCCCAGGGTCGTGTTATAACCCTTGCAAGACCTAAAAAGCATTCAATACACCCCGCAGGTAACGTTGGTTGTATTCAAATCACGACTTTTTGTAACCTTTGGTTCTCTAAAGACCTTCACATATTGATGAATACAGCTCATTCCCCGTCCATATTGAACTCATCTGCATCCGCATCGTGGCTCCCTCTCTGCCTGCCCAAATATGATCCATCAGGCTTCGTTCATGTATTCGTCACCTTCCTGCAGTCAGAAGCTTATCCAGATTCAGCCGTATCCGCTCCTGAACCCAAAGCAAAGCCAAGAAGGCCGTCCGGAGGTTCAACCTCGCCTCAAGAAGGGGGTAGTACTCAAGTGGAGCTATCACCTTCCAAACCAGACTCTAGTCCAGGTGCCGGTCTAGGACTTATTTGCGTGACAGCAAATGGAGACTTCGAGTCGATACGGGCTTGGTGTGGCGCTGTTATTGAGGTGAGTCATTCTCGCCTCGATCCGGTCAATTCTCATGGAGCTATTGGCTTAGCGCCTTGAAAATGACGGTATATTGGCAAATATCGAGAAAGCTGTTCGCAATGGACTGACAGAGTACAGCGTGGCTGACCTGAGTATTCCTGGTCTTCGCCATTTTACCTACAAGTCGAGGGCGCACGTCCAGATCACGACACCTATCTACGAAGAACCGTATGATGATATAAAGGAACGCAGGCGGTCAGGGTTCGGTGGCTTGCCATACTTTCGTACTTTCTGATGCTGGTCACAGGTTAATGACAATCTATCAAACGTTGCATGACGGTATCCACGCGAAGTCGGGGCAGGATTTACCCCTCAAACTGCAGTATATACGCACAGAGAAAGAGGCTGTTATGGGTTGGGTATGATTAGGATGTCTGGCAGCCAGGAAGTACACTCAAACATCGTCATGCAGATAACTCAGCCCTTCGAGATGTACATTGCTGTGTCCCAAGGATTGCCGAAGACCGCAGTGATCAGTGCAGCAAACGCCGTGGCGCGATGGGTGAAGAAGGAAGAGGGGAGACTATTCCTGCGGGACGCGCCCATTTTCTAATTCAGGGATGTTGTCGTTGCAATGAGATTCAACCTGTGCACATCATAGTAAATTATACACGCCTATGGTATATACGCGGAACCACGTTATCCTGCGCTATTTGGCCGGCACTGGCACTGCAGCTGCTGGTCCCCTGTCCGAAGGGAGCCAAGAAATAGAGCGGTACAGGAAATCATATATATTCGCGGAATATGTGTCCTCCAGTACGACTGATACTGAGATCACGAAGAGATCGTCGTTCTTCATCGCAACGTCTAAGGCTCGCTGCAGGTTGGGTCTTTCATTATCCTCCGTAAAGCGCATGTAGTTTTGCACAGCCTTGGTGATCTCAGCGACGCGAAAAGAGGCGGACTCAACACGAACCTCATTGAAACCGGCGCAATCCTTCGGAGGAATTCTGCGCAGCAGCAAGGGGAACTGCTTCACACTTGGAGGAGAATATGACGGGGTACCTGGCATGCCGGTGAAAGGAAAGTCGCTGTATGTTTCGAGCTTCTCAATGAAACTGATTGTGTCGTCGAGCTGCTGCCAAGAATAGAACTTGAACTCGATGAATCCACGCTTGCGCTGCTTTCTCCAGTAGCCGTACTCTTCGAACATGCACTTGGAATAGTCTGGTATGCCGCGTAGCAACCAGATCAAGTACGCCATCTTCAGCTTGATCTGGGCCACTGAGGTGTGCCCATTGCGAGCGGATGATGAGGCCCAGATCTTACAAAATTCCTTGTGCTGGCGCCAATGCCGTCGTTGACAACTCTAGAGAATGCTTGTAACGCTACATAGGAAAAGAGAAGGGGAGAAGACAATACTCTATCACAATATCTTGCTGACCTACGAGAATTAGTCAGATCGACAGCAACACCATGATAAGTTCATTCCATTACTTGCAACTGGCGCATTTAAGAGGCGCCTTTTCACCCGGTTGACCATATCGCTCACAGGAGGGATTTGAGCACGTTACGAGGGTTCTCTTGACAGCTGGTGGTGGCCCTGACATTGCTTACTACAGTCCGAAAGAAAACACGACTGTGGAGTTCTATTGGCCATGGCCACGCAATTGTGATTACGTCATCTCAATTCATCCCGACTTGACCGATCGCGAACCGGACGGGGTGGTCACCAATGTCGTTCGCGCTGGCAGCCCGTCTTCGTTCATCATTTTCGCCGTTTTGTCGCACATTTCAGAACAGCGCACTCCTTAAGCCTGTCCCCCCTCCAAGAGGTAAGCATATTGTTATATTTTTCTTGGTCACGGGCTTCTAAAGTTCAACATTTCATCTCAGGCGACATTTCTAACCCAGAGGACTTCCTCAAAGCTATTGGCCGTGGTTCCGAAAAGAAGATCTCATTTGATACGTGGGACGGTCTGTGGAAAACCAATGGCCTGGCTTTGAAGAAGGCAGGACTAGCCGTGCGTGACCGAAGGTGCGTGCGTCGCGTTTCCAAAAGCATTGGGTCAATGAGTGATGACCTACATAGATACATTCTCTGGTCGATGGAGCGCTACCGTCAGATGGATGACCCTTCTGAGTATGCTCATGAAGCGAAGCCAAAGAAAAAAATAAGAGGGTGTGTGTTTCCTCCCTGTAGCAGAGTAGGGAGTGACTAAACGCTGAATAGTCATGGGCCTGCCGTGCAATTTGGCAAGCGTATACGATCTCGGCGACACAAATGACCTCAAATTACGTGTCTTTTCGCTTTGCAATCCCACGAGTTTGTGAGCAAGCACTGTCAGGGTACACGGCCTTCGTGTCGATCGTCTGAAGCTACAAGCTCACAATACACTCCTTTCATAAGCTACCCGTGCGATTCCTCCCTAGGCGTTTCTGTTTGCGACGGTACCAGCTTCCGAAGGGACACGTCATAAACAACTGTCCACGATGCCTCTGTTACGGGGATATTCTGTAACATGGCGAACGCGTCTCACCTTCCTCAACCTTTTTGATGTCATACTTGAGGCTGTCGAAGCGACGACGAAGTTGATCATTCTTGAGATTCAGCTAGGCCCACCGTACAACGTGAACCTTGGAGATAGGTTGCGGCGTTCACGTACCATGGAGAAACCGGTGAACACCTCTTTTGCGAAGACAGATATCCTTAACGGTGCTTCAAAGTCGCCAAGGGTGACGGCATTTACAGCCAAACGAGACTGCGGATCTGATTCATACACACTTCAGCGAAGCGAAGTGATGGGGCATGCGTACCAATTCATTGATAACAGTTATCACACCGTGAAGATAATCTTCTGGGGTCAATGAAAACCTGTCCTTCCATTCTTCTCTGACTAGAATGGAGTGTACATTGCGTGAGAGTCGACGACAAAGCGGACGTACTGCCAAGTTGTTCGGCGACTGTAGACAGGGATGCGAGAGTCCCATCTGTGAGAAAATATGCGAGGACGACGGAGAATACCGCCGCTCTGAGAGGAACGATCCACAACTCTCTCCATTTCCACACCTCGTCTCGAGGAATCGTCTCTGCCAGAGTGGCTGAAATCGTATGGCAGCTATGAAACACAGGTCGAACGGCTTCGAGCAGGGCCGGAACTACAACAGGCATCAAGAAGTCACCTCTCGGAGGTGTCATAATCATAGGGACACATCCGCACTTCCAGGTTTCGGGGTTGAGTGGACCTTATCGAGCATACTCGTCATCATTCGCGTTTTCTTTTCAAATTCTCCTGCTTGCTCGCGGATCCTCTGTATGAAAGTGAAAGGACATCGCGTAAATTTATGAGGACCACCTAGAACGAAAAGTGATTCACTTCTTTTAGATTTGCTTCGCCTTCCAATAACTCATTGATGAGCTCGAGATCTCCAGGATCCATCATGCAAGTCACTCCGAGTCAGAGTCGAGTCAGGAACGTTATCGCGTTCACGGGAGAGGCGAGCTAAGCCAAGCTACCGCTTCAGTCACGTGAGGGTGACACTGAGGCTTCGTCGCTCGCGGTCTCCTTTCATCATCTGTTCCACTTCCACTTCGTGTGCATGCGTGTACATCTGTAAACTTGGGTACAAATCGTACACACATAACTCCATATCCAACACTCTTTCCATCTAATTTACCGAGCGACGCGCATGCCTCCTACAAATGTCGATGTCTCCTCAACGCAAGTGGAAGCTTTGCTCGAACGCCTCCGCAAGGAACCCGTTGGGAGCGAAGGATCCACCGACCAAATCATGAAAGTTATTTTTGATTATATTATCAACGTCCCGGAAGACCCACTAGGTGGTGCCTATCACTGGTTTTGCCAGCTTGCCGACAATGTCACGCAGGAAGCGGCCACATTCCTTATCCGCCTCTTCGCCTACGATAGTCAGCGAGTCGACGACTGGAAAGCGCGCATGAAGAAGATGATTTTTTCTTGTTGTGACTGTGTTCGAGCTCTCCAGGAAGCGAAGAGGACATCCCAACAGACGTGCGTCTACTTGTACACTCTAGTGAAACATCACCTTTGACCAGGTGAATCAGATACTTAGCAGTCTTCCCCTTGAAGACTCGTCAAACGTTCATATCAAGTTTCAATAATTGGGAGATTTCCCTATTTCTGGATGGCCTCGCTGCCTGTCACATCACCCCAGAGGGTCCGACGGGCCCTACGAAACTCACATTGTCGGATGCGCCGCCAGCCCTGATCTACCTTGCCCTGTGGAACCTCGATGTCCTCAGTGACAACCGCGTCTTGTCAATATTCGCAAAATATGCCCCCCCTTCCGCTTCCCCATTGTTGACACCAGATCCCCCCCCACCTGGTCTATTCTTTTTGTTGTTTCACGAGAGCCCGTCAGTCAGTCGTTGGGCTAAGCTGCAATTAATGCGATGTCAACGCGCGCCAATGTCCATGGATAAATTCGTTGGCCCGTACTTAACTGCTCTTGCAGCAGTCGAAGGCGCTTTGACCTTGGCCAAGCCAGCCACGACATCCACCTCTCGCTTGACCTTCCCATTTTCCCAGGACCCTGCGAGTATATGGTCCGGATTTATGCCTGCTCTTCGATTATTACCGCGCGAGTATCTCAAATCCGGAAAGTGGACTCCTGTTGACCTGAGTCACATTGTCGCGGGACATCTACACGATACGGGACCCCGTACGTATCCTTCTGCGTCTTGTGAATATATCCTCCGACGTGTTTACTAGACTTCGCGGATGTACTTCAATGCTTCATCTTCCTCCTTCGGCGGTTAAAGGCCGATCTCTGGTTAAATGAGGAACCCGACTACCCCCAAGTCGTTCTTGATTCAATCAAGGACAATTCGTGCTTCACGGACTTGATGCGGGGTCTAAATTCGCAAGATCGAGAGCCTCGTCTCTTGCTCTGGTTTTCAGACTATCTTCATAGTATTTGGACCTGGCAAATCTTCGATGACGTTCTGGTGAAGATGGTCGACTTTTTATGTGAAGAATTGCAGCATGAACGCTTTCAAGATGCGCGTCCTGTTGCCATGGTTGTCGCAGCCGATGTAGGTCTGTCCTCATAATCCATGAAGGCTCACTTATCCATTCACGACAGTTACTTCGCTCTGCCCTCTCTAAATCTGGGAACGAGAACGATTCTAACCAACGTCGCACTATTCTTCACTCACTAGACATTCATGTGGACCGTATCGTCACTGTAGCCTTTTCACGGATCTACGGTGGCCCGGAGTGGGCGGCGGCTCGCACATCAATTCGGGTTCTTCTATCTCAAGTATTGAAGATGGATTGTCGAGATATCTCGACGACCATCACACAATTATCCCGAGCTGTATCGCACCGTGACTCAGAAATAACTGTTCCAAATATACGCAGACAGTCCTGGGCGAAGATTTTTGCCAATATTCCACCCCATGATTCCGATGCTACCTTAACAATAATCTCCATTGCTGCACGATTCGCCCATCTGAACCTACTCTCCCAGAACGCATTTGCGCATGCCCTCGACAAACCAGGCTCCAGTGCGAAAGTAGCATTCAACGAGGTCAATGGTGCCTTGATGGTACTTCGATCTGGCTGCTCGGAGGTTATCTCAATGTATGCCAATTATAATTCCCCTACGGCCACGGAAGCGCTCCTTCGCCAAACCGGTGTCGCAAAGGATGTAGCAATCCTGATGCTTTGTCCGAGCGAGGATCTTCAAGGTGCTGCGCAGGCACTAGTAGGACAGGCTTTTGACGCGGACGTGCGCGTGGAGTGTTTTCATGCCATGTTACGGAATTTGTCTGGTGACACCCTGGAGGGCATCTTCGCCTTTTTGGAAACCTTCACAAAGTACACAAATATTGTCCCCGAGGCCTGCGATATCTCAAAGGCTCTGGTCCGTTGTTTGACGGACGTCATCGAAGTTCTCTGCTCGTCGCCAGACAGCTTGTTACTTGACGACAAGTTCTTGAAGGGTGACAATGGCGCGGTCCTGCGGCTTGCGCTACCGAAGTTCTGGGCGTTAATGACAGAGTCTATATCCATCATTTTCAGGAGGACACCGGCATGGTCGGTTTATTTCGATGCAGAGGATATGATTCGGTGGATGCGCGACGCACTGATCTTTGGTCGTGATATGCTCGCCCAGTGGAGGACGTTCGAAGTTGCTGCTAATTCCTACACGGATTCATCGTCTTCCCAGAAACCTTCGGGACAAAAACTCTCACGTATCGGAAAGAAAATGATTGATGAATTACAGCAGTTCTTACCGGAGCTAACCAAGTGGCTGCGTCTAACGGACGAAGAATTACTCCACCAGTCATTCGCCCTGCTGCAATCTCTTTTGGATTGTTTCAAGAAAACCGGCGTACAACCCTCGGAAATTGGTGTACAAAAACTCACTCGACACATCGAGGGCGCGCGGAATAAAGACGCAAAGGTTCAGACTAGACTCGATTCGGCTCGTATCCTGAAACTCGAGGCCACTTTAGCCGGATTCGAAGATGACGACGATGACATCGAAATCGTATCCCATACCCTCCCGACGAAGACGCCACAGCAGAAGCTTCCAAAAGACAAAAAGACCGAGCCCTCGCGTCGACCCACGGCACATGACACGAAACCACCAACACTATCCAAGAAACCGCCTGTTCAACCCCTACCACGACGTCAATCGGATTATTTCACATCGAAGGATGAAGAAAAACTCTCTAAGGACACTTGCGTGCCCCGGTTGCCATCGGTCTCATCATCATCATCCAGGCTCGTTCCACCCAAAGACTCGGAACACTCTTCTGCCGCAGAGAAACTGTTGGCTTCCAGTGAAGATTCGAGCGACGAAGAGAGCGGACGTGAACGTGGTTTAGCTGCACTGGGCAAGTTCCAGCGTACTCCTCAGCTCAAGAAACCTGCGGAGCGTCGCCAGGTGAAGATGCTAGAACTCCCAAAAGTCGAGAATAATTCTATAATGCGGCGGATGCGCGAACGGGATGACGCCCGAAGGAGAGCTTTACGCATGAAGCCCGATATTTCCGGTCTTCATCGCATGATATTGTCCTGGGATTACGAACATAGCGGCCCTGATCCTCCCTCAAACGATCCCAAAGCGAACTTGGTCAGCATACCCGACCGCTTTTCAAATTACAATCACTACCAGAATATTTTCGAACCTCTGCTGTTACTAGAATGTTGGGCCCAAATACTTCAATCGAAGGAGGAAGGCACGGAGACATTCGAATCCAAGATCGCCTCGCGCCAGTTCGTCGACGACTTCGTAGATTTCGAATTGGCAATCATTGAGCCTCTGGGAAAGGGGTGGTTTCTCAATGACACCGACATTATTCTGCTACGCCAGCCCGGAGGGAAATTTCCAGTGATGGGGAAGGTCTTAAATTTTAAGGTCAATACATTTGGGCAACAGCATGTCAATCATAGCTCCGCGACGGGTACCCAGCACGCAGTACAGGTGTCAGTACGATGCCGCTTTGGGAAGAGAGGCGACCCCGGTTTGCAAATTGGTACCACTTGTCGTATCGGAAAGGTACTTAGGTAGGGTCTATTCATACTGTTCAAGCGCACATTGCTTATCTTAACCTTCAGTCTGAGTACATTGCATCGAGAATACGCCGCATTAATGGCGATGCCTCATTACGACTGTGCCAGCTTCATTTTGAAGCCCTACTTGCCGAAGCCAAGGTCTGTTGATAAGAAGGAAGTCCAGCTCACGATGACAAAGTACAGCGTGAACGAGCCCCAGGCGCGTGCGATAACAAGTGCTTTGCGCACGGATGGCTTTTCCCTGATACAAGGGTACGCTGTTTTTTTGGCCGTCCGCTGTATTTTCTCTCACCGCCCTGATGCCAGACCCCCTGGAACTGGCAAGACATCCACTATTTGCGGACTAGTGCAGGCATTTCTATCTGCTCGCCCACAGCTTATTTCAGCAAATGGCAACCGATCAACGGATAAGGTGGCGGCAAAGAAGATTCTCCTCTGTGCGCCCAGCAATGCTGCAATTGACGAGATTGCGAATCGACTCAAAGAAGGCGTTTCTGGAGCTGGCAAACGAACCGTTATCCCAAAAGTTGTCCGGATCGGGACAGACAAAGCCATAAACATCAGCGTGAAGGACATCTCGTTGGACAACCTTGTGGACCAGAAGTTGGATTCGAGTCAGACAGCCAGAGGCGGCTCAAAAGACTCCGCAAACGAAATTGCACGGCTCCGCTCTGAACTTGAAACGGTTCGGCAATCACGACAGCAAAAGCAAACCGAATTGACGATTTTGCATGATAACGCGGCCAAGGCAACGGCTCTGGAAGAAGAGATAAAAAGGCTCAACTATCGGCGAGTTACGATTATCCAGAAGCTTGATAGGCTCCGAGACCAGCAGAAGTCCGACCACCGAACGTTGGACGCTGTTCGCCGTAAATTCCGAATGGAGGTCCTTGCGGAGGCCGACGTAATTTGCTCCACGTTGTCCGGTTCAGGTCATGACATCCTTGAGGCTCTCGAGTTCGACATGATTATCATAGACGAAGCAGCACAGGCTATTGAATTAAGTTCTTTGATACCCCTCAAGTATAATGTGGCACGTTGTGTCATGGTTGGAGGTGCGACCATATCTCGTTTTTCACGCTTTGCTTAATCTCGTTCGTTGCGTAGATCCTCAACAACTCCCACCCACCGTTATCTCACAGGAGGTCATTCATTTTTGGGGGCTCGTTGACGTTTGCTTATCTCCTCGTTCAGGCGACCAAGTACCTTTATAACCAATCATTCTTCGTACGCCTACAGAAGCTCGACCCAGATGCTGTCCACCTGCTGAGGTACGCCTTTTCCTTTCCACACAATTTTGCGATCTCCCACCAACATGTGTAAATCCGTGTTAGTATCCAATACCGAATGCACCCAGACATCAGCCAATTACCAAGCCGCGTTTTCTACGGAGGACTACTCAAAGATGGTCCGGGCATGGCCGAGAAATCTGCCCGTCCTTGGCACGAGAGCGATATGTTTGGACCGTATAAATTCTTTAATATCCTTCGCGGACAAGAGACGACGGGGTCGTCGCACTCCCTGTCAAACAGGGCTGAGGTTCAGGTCGCTGTTGCCCTTTACACTCGTCTGCTTAAGGAGTTTGATTCCGTGGACTTCAATTTCCGTGTGGGTGTCGTTTCTATGTATCGGGCCCAGATTCAGGAATTGCGCCGTGCATTTGAGGCACGTTTTGGGGTCGATGTTACGAGCCACGTCGATTTCAACACCGTGGACGGCTTCCAGGGACAAGAAAAGGACATTATTATCCTGTCGTGTGTCCGCGCTGGTCCTGGTTTACAGAGCGTTGGCTTCTTATCTGGTACGTCCAGGACTTTGTTGGGCCATACGAAACTTACACGACACAGATGTTCGGCGGATGAACGTTGCGTTAACCCGCGCCCGCGCCTCTCTGTTTGTATTGGGCCACTGCCCCACCCTGGAGCGTAGCGATAGAACTTGGAAAGATATAATAACTGACGCACGTGAGCGCAGTTGTCTGATTGAGGCAAGTGTTTCTTAACACTCCTGGCCACGCATGGAGACGTAATTTATCTCACTTCTTCAGGCCGACACGGGCTTCTTCTCACAACCGAAACGAAAGTCCTCTCCTAAGCCTCCTCCCAAGCCCCTGAAGAAGACCGCCATCGTGTCAGACTCACAACCCATCCCAACCGCGCTTGTTCCCGCACGCAGCATCGGCCCGCATGGGACAAACAATGCGACATCGCCACCGCGACCCCACAGCTCACCTTCAAAATACGCCTCCATTCCTTTGCCCCCTGGACTTGTGCCTGCGCGCAATCCCGCATCATCACAACTTCCTGCTCTATCGCCTGGTGTCTCCCCGGTCCCCTCAAAGCCATCCACGGAGTCTTCCGTTGCGAATTCTAGTCGGGCACCACCAGCTTCAAACGAGCCCGGGCCGCCCCCTGCTAAGGAACCTACACAAAAGCCTCGACCCGTGCCACCCGTGAAACGGCCGAAGCAACCCCCAAATCTTTTCATTCCCAAGAAGGTTCGTCTCAATCGTACCCATCTGATTACGTTCAATGACCGTTCTATTGCTAGCGTCCTCTCCCGGGCGGTGGAGGTGGAGGGCCTCCCAACAAAAAGCGAGCGTAGCACCTCGCTGGTAGCACGGCAAATGGCCGCGCATATATATTAGATGCCTAGAATATTGTTTCATCTGGACCTATTACTTGATACCTGGATCCCTTAGAAATGCGGGATTCCCTAAGATATGTATAATTAACAACTCGGGTTCTTGCATGCATGTACTCTATCACTACAAGTAAATCATTGTACCCTGTCTGCCTTCACTGGCGGTAGTTCCCATCCAGCAGGGCCGAATTTTGGCGTCATCATCATGTCTCCTGCCTTGTTCTTAAAAGGCTTTGAAAATGTACACAAAGAGCTCCCAAGAGATGGTAACCAAGCGGGGTTGATGAGGGTCAAACCTGTTCACGAAAGTCAACGATGTCTTTATCCCACTAGTGAAAATCTAACCCTACCTTTAAGCCAAACCCGACTCGTCCGTACAACCTCGTGGTATACGACGTAGTCAGGTGGTGAAGTCATTGCGAGCATAGATGACGGATGTATGTATACGTCCTCGGATATGCCCATCGCCCGATATGGGACTCCTTTCGCGGTAGTATGCTGCACCCCGGTCGCGCTGTCCTTCTCGACTAATTCCTTGCGCACGGCGACTTGATCGACAAAAGACGACGTGATAAGTTGGCGCAGTACACGCAGCTATCGAGAGTAGAAATTATGAGTCATACCCCATCTCTCTCGACTAATCGGTGCTTACCTGTATGTCTTGAGGCGGGGGCAGCTTAGGGGTGAAGCCATCGTCTGTATCTGTGAAATTGATGCGGACAATATTACTGATTTGCGCTCTTAGTTTGTGTATCTCCTCCATGGCCTGCAGTACATTTTTAGCGGAGAAACATATGGGGACGGGGGTAGAAAGTATCGGTTATATACATACCTTGGGTCTCACGAAATGCTTTGCACAAAACGACTGGCCTCCACCGGCGTACTCGTAAGCGCCGACCACAGATAGGATTCTGAACAAATCGCTCGTTGACTTGCCGAGAGATGCGTGGAACTAAAGCCAAAAGCCGAGTTGATATAAATATATATATCAAACGATTGCATGGGATGGAGTACCTGCTGCGATTGAAAATATGCTCGTCGACGATACCTCGATGTCTCCTTTGCCCGCGCCTTCTCGTCACCACCGTCGGCCATCTCCTCTTCGCTTTCTGACGAGTCCTCAGCGCCAAGCGCCTCTTCGCGTAGGAATGGGTCGCCTACAGACATAGCAGAGACGATCGCAATAGCGTATGGCAAGCAGCCGTGCCGACGACTGCTCACTAGCATCTTCGAAAAGCGAGGGGATAAAGGGAAAAGCGACATCGTTCGACCGATATCAGTCACTGCACCTCCTGCAGCGCCGAGGGGCGCCGTGTTCGGTGGTGCTTCCAAAGCCCCGAGATACGTCAGCATCTTCTCGGCTTGTCTGAGTGATTGGCGATCGGGCGGGGTGGGGAAGGGAAAGTTGGCCACGGTATCGATGTGCATGCATTTCATTTGCAGGACCACGCCCTCGATGGGCACACGAAGGATCTCGGGCTGAGAGAATGCATCGAAATAGGTTTCGAACACTGCAGAAGAATACAACCTGTAGCAGTGCCCTGGCCCAGTTCGGCCAGCACGTCCAGCTCGCTGGGCTGCTGAAGCCTTGGATATCCAGTTGATCTGGAACGACTGAATCCCATTAGCGAGATTGTACCTGCGCTACAGCGCTCGTGAGATGACGGCCGAATGCGATGTAGAGAATCGATATACCTCTTTTGCTCTCCCAGAATCGATGACATACCTGATACCAGGGATGGTTAGTGACGTCTCGGCCACATTAGTTGCAACAACGACTAGTCGCGTTCTCGCAGGAGGTGGCTCAAACACCCTCATCTGCTTTTCTGTTGGAAGTAAAGAATATAATGGGATGATATGCATTGGGACTGCAATCGGAGCTTAGATATTCCCACGTTGAGAAACGAACAACTCACTATCAGATTCTTCGATATCAATTCCTAAGGCCTCGTCTTCCGCTTCATCGTCAGTGTCTAACGCATCCATGTCCGAGTCCTTCTCATCGTTTGGTCGGTCCTCCACACCGAGGGCAAGATCATCTTCGTGAGAGCCCCCAAGATCCATCTCTTCGGCCTCAAAGTCGACTAAACGGATATATCAGTTCTAATTAGCCCATTTGGTTTCATTGGCGGTTTGTCCCAAACCTTGTGAAGGCTTGATGCCAACGGTGTCCTCATCATTTCTGAAAAAACGTTGGGCATCAAACCCAACTTGCTGTGAGCCCTTTCGGCGTTTCCTTCGCTCTGCGATGCTCTGGGCACCGTATCTTTCTTCCAGCCTTCTGCAGACCCCAGATATCTCGTTTTGGCCAGTTAGAAAGATGAGGATGCCCCCAGGAGGTAATCGGGCGTGAATTTTGGACGCTTTTCGGATAGCCTCGTTCACATAGTCCGACACCGTTCGTCGATTAAAGTGAATTGTCACCGGATACTGGCGGGCTGGGACCTTGATGACCGGAGGTGGTGTGCCAAACAGGGCGTTATTTTCCACGAAATCGCTTATCCGAAGCGTAGCAGACATGATAACCAAACGCAACGGCTTTGAAGGTATCAATTCGTGGTCACATGCAGTAGGTTAAACGAACCTTTGATGAGTCCTTCCCTTCTTGCCACATGCTTTCCCTTAGCTTCACGACTCGACTCAAGACGCCAATCAAGATATCCGTGTTCATGCTCCGTTCGTGGGCCTCGTCGATGATGAGGACCGAATACTTGGAAAGTAAGAAGTCCGACGCTAGCTCACGCAGTAAGACGCCATCTGTCATGAACTTGATCGATGTTGAAGGTGATACCGTGGCATCGTAGCGGATCTGGTAAGAGACACGAGATGACGGTAGCGAAAGCTCATGGGCTACACGTGATGCCATGGACATGGCGGCAACTCGACGAGGTTGTGTGATCCCAATCATACCCGGATTGTCTATAAAACAATGTAGATTTAGTCGATTAGCACTGTTATCGATAACGTACCGCTGTCGGGCGACCCGAAGCCTGCTTCGAATAGAAACTGAGGGACCTGTGTCGTCTTGCCGCTCCCTGTCTCACCACAAATGACGACAACAGTGTTTAACAGTATCGCCTCCATTATTGGTTGCTCCTCGGTCACGATGGGTAAGAGAAGTCGTGCATCATTGATTTCAGGAGATCGTGTCACAACAACGACTTTCTTCCTAGCCCCCGTGGATTGCCCGAGGCGTTTTAGGTCTTCAACAAAGGACGTGTGTGGGAG
>Ga0307512_10002384_pt1 | contig 23915 bp, 32 predicted proteins | sample 14_EM_MG_FD_200267 | JGI IMG/M metagenome (GOLD analysis project Ga0307512, IMG submission 200267) | Populus trichocarpa ectomycorrhiza microbial communities from riparian zone in the Pacific Northwest, United States - 14_EM | ecosystem: Host-associated > Plants > Roots > Unclassified | place...
CCACGACCGCCTTTCTTTCCTGTTTATCTTCTCCACCAAGACATGATGACCTCTGTGTGTGCTATGAAATTACTTGTCATAGGTACATTTGTCATTTGCCCATGTATATCACCCTTGCCTCCCACTTGTTAAGGTGCTGGAGAGTACATTACCTATAGTTCACTCGAATTGCACCTGTGTTTGCTGTGTCTGTTCCTGTGTGGCTTGCTCAAGGGCTCGCTTTCAGACTGCCCACCCCCATGTGTTGGCAACATATCCGACATCATTGATTTGCGATCCTGTAATATGAATGAGGACTGTGATATTTGGGATTTGGAATTTGAACATATGAAATTGAGCACATGTGATTAACTTTTGGTATTTGGCATTTGGGTAGTTGCACATTGATGATCGATAATCACAGAATCAGAATCAGATGAAGGGATTTATATATTTAGCTTATATAATGAATTTTTAGTGTGGTGACAATGGTCCTTGCATTATGGCGTGGACGGCAGTGCACCGGCAGAGCAGAGTTTCATCCTGGGAGGGTGCAACCTTTATGATTACCATAGAAACATTCCCACAAGTTTGCCTGGTAGTGTGGTTGTGTAAGCACAACACAACTCACGGAAACATTCCCACGACTGCAACGAAATCGTGGAAATATTCCCACAATTTTGCCTGGTTGTGTGGTTGTGTAAGCACAACGTGACTTGCGGAAACATTCCCATGGCTGCAACAAAATCGCAGAAATATTCCCACGATTCTGCCTGGTTGTGGTGGTTGGTGGTTTGTAAGCAATGATGCGAATCACACAGAAACATTCACATGACTGCAACGAAATCGCGGAAATTTTCCCACAATTTGCTGGTTGAAAAAACGGCTTAAATACCTTGTTCTCTAAAGGAGAACTCGGAACGTTCCCGATTGCGACTGCCCCCATCGTCATTACCAAGTTGGCTCGCAACGATAGCTTGACATTGGTTGACGTTGAATTGACTGGAGTCGAGTCGACTTTGTACGTGGATAACACGCTGGGCGAGATCAGCTGAGGTTGAGCTGATAATGCTGCAATAGTTTCTCGGCGACAGTGCCGGGGATGCTCCCAATGCGATGCAAGTGGAACAAGCCGCGACAAATTCACGTGTCGTTCCTTCCCAATGTCCCAGGAGAAAGGAACGCAGCGATGGTGCTACACTTCCTTGAGCTACGGGGACAACGGCTCACAACCACACGCACGCTGCGTGGGGTGGCCACATCTCTTCTTGACAAATCAAGTGAGCGTACGATGAAGCGAAGGCAAAAAAAGAGCGGGGCAACCCAACGTGCAGGTGATGCACTCATACTCCTTGGGTGACCAAATATGTGACTGACATCTGTGGGCTAACAGCGTCTCTACTTTTCCCTTATCGTCTGTTGTAGTGCACCATACTGAGAGCAGGGTCAAATGTTATGCTGGTCGTGATCAAATCCAGCGAGTGCCTTAACAGACGGGCCCGAGACTCTCGTCACTCACTCTCATGCTACTGTAGTCGCGCAATGGGACGGATAAATTACCAGGGGAGGCACGGCGCTCAAGTCAGAGCCACGAGACTCCCGAGTCGGAAACGCGAAGTGCCCCCAGACGCGTTCCTATCTTCATATCTCTTTTCCTGGTTGCATATGTACACAGCGACAGGGAGGGATGATATCCTTCTGTACATACTGTATTGGCCGCACTGCTATACAAGACTCGTGTTTGCTGCGCAGATCAGAAGTCCTCGGTGTCATTTACGCCTTGCGCATTATCACTGGCAGCACCCTTATATGTATTGGAATGTTCAACATCTCACGTGTACTGTTCCCATGAAGGGCAACATGAACTTCCCAACTACGGACTTCACATGATCACGGGTTCTTCGACGTTCATCTGCAGATCGGGGGGTGTAAGACCCTCAATATTACACCTACCTCGCTATCGATGCTTGGTAGCTCTCGCGCCATCGTCTCCTTCAATAACCAATGCCCATTACCGTTTATCCCATCACCCAGGAAGATAAAATATGCCGGGACGGCGTCGCCTGCGGCATAGCATTATCGAATGCAATCAGCGTGGGTGCTACGTTCCCCGTAGGGGCATAGCAAGATATTGCGGCTTCACAGAGCCGCAGGCGCGTGCGAACTCAACGGCATGAATCATTCCTCTTCTCTCATATCCTCTGGTACGTAAGTCATCGCTACCAAACCATGTACGCAGGAGGGCGAAGAAGATTCCTACGGATGGAAGGATTAAAGGGTTCGGGGCAGAATGGCGTATGGTTGTCTCGGAGGAGGCTGATCTCAACCACAAGTCAACAGCCGGCCAGGGTAAAGCATTCACGACTGGTGGATGGCCTACACGAACCGAAGAACGGCGTTACGGTATGGTTGTCTTGGAGGAGAAAGGTCTCACCCTCGAGTCGACAGCCATCCAGCGTAGAGTATTCACGACTGCTACGATGTGGTCATGTGAAATTGAGTGGAGCTGAGTTGAGTTTGTCAGTAGTTGGCAATAGACTCGGATTATATCAGCTAAGACTGATAATGATGCAACAGATTCTCGACGGCAGCAGCTGGGAAGCTCCCGATGGCATGAAAGTGGAACAAGCCAAGGCAAATTCACTTAAATTTCCTTCCCAATGCTCCTGGAGAAATGAATGCAATGCTGGTGCTACACCTCTTTGACGGGAGACGATTACGAAGGTTCAAGCAAGGGTTCAAGGTGACGCGCAAGCTGCTGAGGGTGGCCACTTCTCCCACGGAGAAGCAACGATCCCAGCCCTCAAAGCCACCAATCGTTGAATCTTCGCAAAGCAAGTGGTCGTACTGCCAAGCGAAGTCAGGAAAGGGCGAGGCAACGCGACTTGCAGGTGATACACTCATAGTTTCCTTGGGCTACCGATCCGGGTACTTGGCGGTGGGGGAATAGAAACACTGATTACCACCCTTATCAGGTGCTGTAGTGCGGCGCAATAGTCTGATGGCGGAATCGAATGTTGTGCTAGTCGTGATCAAATACAGTGAACTTGACTGACCAGATTCTAGTGAGGCCAGGAAAGGGAGGCGTTGCCATCGAGCGCTCGAGCGGCGATCACCGCCGCCGGAACCGAGTCTGAGTCATGGGACTCTGGAAAATGCGAAGCATTTAAAATGGCCGCAGATGCGCATCGTCTTTACTGTATACGTCCTTTCCTGGGCTACGTATGTGTCGCGGAAGCGGCGGTCGGCCAGGCCATGCAATAGGCATCACACAGACAGTGACAGACTACAGCGCGCGCTGCGCTAGTAGCCTAGTGCACCCTACCCGTAGACAGCATGAATGGACGCTTTTAGTACATACCCCGAATTTTGCTTCCGTGTAGTACAGTACTGTACCCCATTTCGTACCCCCTAGCTTACTTTACTTTTATACTTCTGTAGTCATGTAGCGGCTCCCTCAGTGTGTGCTTTCTGTGCCCAACTGAGTGTGTGTTTATTAACACAGGTAAATACATCCAATAGTGTGCTTTCCATGCCCAACTGAATGTGTGTCCGTTACACAGCTCGCTTCCACCCACACTCATTCGCGCTCACTTGCTGCTGCACTACTATCACTTTTATTAGTGCAACAGTATGTACACGGCGACAGGGAGGAATGACACTCTCCTTTTGTAAATACTTCATTGACTGCACAGCTAGGCAAGACTGGTGTCTGCTGCTGCGCAGTTGACACCTCTTCTGGGTCGTTGTTTACGTATTGCCGTTATCTCAGGCTTTAACTCCCACATGTATGGAATCTTCTGATGAATGCCGTTTCCCATGAAGAGTGATATGAACGCGCCCAACTACGGATTGTGATCATGGGTTTGTCCGCAGTAAAAGGTCGAGACGGTGAAGTCCTTTTTGATCAGGATTTATACTTGCCACGCCTCGCTCCTCTCCTGTCGTCCCGTTTCCTTCAGCAATGCCTATTACTGCTTGTCCCATCGCTCAGGAAGGGGGGAGATGCCGGGACATCCAATGTCATCTGCGTCACGACATCGTCAAATGCAAACCATGTGGGTGCTTCGTTCTGCACGAAAGGCTGGGGAGACACCGCCGCGGAGAAGAGCACAGGCAGAATTGCGGCTTTCCGAAATGGAAGGCGAAGGCGAAGTCACCAGCACCCGCCACCCCTCCTCTCCCATATCCTCGGGTACCCATACCACCGCCGCGGAAGCCTACACGCATCCAGGCAATGAAGATCACTATCGGTGGAACGTCTAACAGACCAGGACAAGATTCGCGTGTTATTGTCTCGAGGGCGAACAGTCAAACCCTCAAGTCGACAACCGGCCAGGGGGGAACCGCCTCCACGACTGCTACGACCTCGGTTGTGGTCAAAAAAGTGAGGCAAAATGATAGCTTGGCGCTAGTTGATGTGGACTTGACCGGAGCTGAGTCGAATTCGTAAGTGGTAAGACAATGGAGGAGATCGGATGAGGCTCACAATGTTGTAACAGGTTTTCGACGACGATAATTGGGAAGCTCCCGATGCCCATCAAGCGGAAGAAGTCGCCAAAATTTTACGTGTCGTTCCTTTCGGATGCTCCAGGAGAAAGGAGTGCGGTGCTGTTGCTACACTTCCTTGAGAGAGGAAGCGGACAAAGGTTCATAACCAAACACAAGCTACGAGGGGTGGCCACATTTCCCATGGAGAAGCCACGACCTCAGCCTTCCAAACCGCCACCTGGTAGCAAAGCAAGTAATCGTAGAGTTAAGCAAAGTCAAACACGGGCGAGGCAACCCAATTGAACGTGCAGGTGACCCACTCATATCTTCCTCGGGTAACCGAGTGCTTGGCTGACATTCTTTGGATAAATAGCATCTCTGATTTTCCTTACCGCGTCGCCGTAGTTTGATGTGATCGGATGTTTTACTAGTCGTGATCGAACACAGCGTACAGTATGACTTGACAGACAGACGGGATTCTAGTCATGCAAAGGGACCCGGATGAATTACCAGAAAAGGGAGGCGCCGTCGCCGGGCCGTCGAGCGCTCAAGCGGCGAACCGGCCCATTGTTCATCGGAGCCGAGGTCGGAGTCACGTGACTCGAAAAACGCGTTGTATTTAAATTGGCCCAGACGCGTTCCCCGTCTTCGTACCTCTTTATCCTGGCCCGCATGTATGGTGTCGGGGCCTTGCAAATGTCATATCGCTATCCATATAACGATTCAGGTTATCCTCAAGATACAATGTCTCCAAGCACGCCTGGCGGAGGTAGCAACCCAACCACTCCCGTGAACAATCATCCTTGGGACTTCGATGTTGCTACCTCCACGTCAAATCCAGCCCAGCAACCTCAAGATCCAAGCTCATCAACAGGTCTTGCTACTCTTCACCCAGCAGAGTTCTCTCCGCACGAGTTATATTCTACTTCTGTTGCCCCTCCAACAGTGATACAACTCGAAGAGCGTGTCCCCGTTGTGCTTAGCCAGTATCATCGTTCACGCATAAGAGCTGCCAGTGGTGAGAGCGGCACTCGCCCGCACGTCCAGCGAGATGCACAGAGTGCGAACGCAGAGCAGCCTGCGGGTACTAGTACGGGCACAGCGCCGTCGTCAGGACTGGTGAGGACCTCAGTCACCAGCGTCCGCTCCGAGTGCACCCGCGCCCATCCATATCGTCGCCCTCATAGCGCGGGCGCAGGAGGCGATGCTCCTCGTGCCTCCAGCGCGGCGGCCCCGAAGACGACGCGCTCGGTGAGCGATCAGGCGCGTACGTCACCACCTACAGTGGAGAATAACTGCGGATTGACACGCATGAGGTACGCTGCGCCGCTCTCCTTTCACCTTTCTTCTATTCCGCTGCCCGTATGGGCCCTGACTGTCGTGGCGGCCCGCAGCCCCCCTTCTGCTGCGCCTGGCACCACGCTTGGTCAGGCAACATTCCCCCCGAAGGTGTATTCAATTCGTACCGATATTCACTTCAACATTGACACGAACACAATGATCGCCATGCTCGAGTTGCCCGGCGTTAAGCTCGGCGAACTCAGCGTGACCCTCGCCACTGAACCATATACCCACGCAAGACAGATAACCATTGCAGGGCGAACCCATCCCCCTTTTTCGGAACCCGGTCCCGACGACCGGGAACGATCAAAGCGTGAGCGAAAGTTTGGAGAGTTTCTCCGTAGGCTCCAAGTCCCACCACATACCCAGGTCTGTTTGCAGTCCTGCATCTCTCGCTCTCCCTGATATCAATGTTAGGCGGCCGACATCGATGCCGAGATGAAGGATGGCGTGCTCTCCCTCACAATCCACCTCGGTGCGCCGGCGGCTGTAGAAGCCCCACAAGTCATCCCAATCAATTAGACCGCTCTGTGTGTCGTCGTTATCCTCTGTTCCCAGCTAGGCGTATTTTGAAGGACGCTGTGATCGCCATGTGTTGTTTTCGCGCCACCCTCACTCACCCTGCTCTGTTGCTTTTTGCTTTCTCTTTTTTAATCCGTATTGTTAATGTCGTGAGCCTCGAGTTCGTGATTCAAAATGTAACGTATTTTCACAAGACTCCATGGTACCATAACTACCTATACCTGCTACGCTCATATATTCGCCACCGCTCCACCATGTACATATAGTCTTTTCATTTTTGTGGCCCCACCCCTTTGTAGCATCCACCACAGAAATCGACCCTCGTTCACAACCCCGTTGGCACAGTGTTGGCACTTGTGAGGAGCAGTCGTCCCAGAAGTGTGGTAAGATCCCGCTCTCAGCCTTGCCACATCAAAAAACCAAGGACAGCAATACAGAGGTTTATTCCCCGCCGTGTTTTGGTTGGATAGGAAACCTGTCCACCATGTGCAGTGAATGGTAAATGACTCACGACGTGTCCGCCGTACTGTATTCATTTTTCTTCTTTTCATTCTCGCGGAACAGAGTTGAACTGCCACGGATCCTAGTGATAGTCGTCCACTGGCGTACATAGAACGAAAAAATACTTCTCAAGCGCCGCCCTGCTAGCGCGAATATATACTACACCGCTCCCCAAGAAACGACCCACCACACCACGCCTGCTCAGAACAGCCAAGGCCCGACTGATGACCCACGGCAAAGTGCGAGTCAACATGCTGGGCGATAAAATGTTTCATATATAAAGATGGTACGGACCTCGGCCCTTGGGCCCTTCGGGTTTGATCTGGAGACAGCTCTGATGGATGAGGTTGAGCGCCTTGATGGCGTCGCGACCATCGAGGACGCAAGAAATGTTGATCTCGTTTGCGCCCTGGCTGATCATCTCGATGTTAACGTTCCCCTGCGCGAGAGTCGTGAACATGCGCCCGGCGATGCCGACCATGTTCCGCATCTGCTTGCCCACCATCGAGAGGATCACCATGTCATGGTGCACGGACACCTGCGCGCCCAATGTTTCATCATCAGCGACGTAACGCCAGGCAAGCGAGCGAGCGAGCGAGAGAGGGAGAGGAAAAAACGAGGGTACACACGATGCCGATTTTCTCCAGGTCGCGTACGAGGCGCGCGTAGAGCTTTCGATCGAGGACGTCCTCGATCGCCATACTGACGAAGACCTCGCTCGTGCTGATGAGGTCCACGACGACGCCAAAGCGGTCGAGAGTGCCGAATATGCCAGCGAGGAAGCCGTGCGAGACGCTCTTCCGATTCGACTGCACGTTCAACACGACGATGCGCTCCTTGATCGTCACGGCCGTCGGGACCCGTTGGCGCGGGATCATCCCTACCATGCCGCCGTTGCCCATCGCCCCGTTGCTGAGGACCCCGTCGACAAAGGCGGCGCCAAAATCGGGCATCGGCATCATGTCTGATGACTCGAGGTCCGCTTCTGGGTCGATGACCGTGCCGTGGCCACGCGGATTTTCCACGTTCTTGATGCGTATGGGGATTTTCCTCCGGATGACCTGGTATGGGCGTCATTAGAAATAGATTTCCGGACAACATGAGGATGACAATGCATGCCTGCTCCATCGTGAATGGGTGTACAACCTCGCTTCCGTAGTAGGTCAGCTCGGCGGCTTCTTCCGGTGAGATGACAGGGATGAGGCGCGCAGTGGGCACCTTGCGCGGGTCAGCTGTGAAGATTCCGTCGACTTCTTTCCATATCTGTAGCTCGATTGCGCCCAGGCCAGCAGCTAGAAGCGCAGCTGCCAGATCGGTATATCCACGGCCCACTTGTTTTAGTAAGGAACCCGGGACATGACTGAAAAAGCCTGGGGCAAACTTGTGAGCATTCGGAAGCTGGAGGAAAGCTTAGGGATACTACCTGTGACGACAGGCACGCGTGGTCCGCACTGTCGTATTCTCGCGGCGAACGCGTCGCTGACCCGGTCGTAAAAGTCTTGTCCAAGTGTACCGTCAATGTCATCATGAGGCGGCACGACGTTTTCTAATGATACATATTCTGCGTCTATACCCTGTGTCAACAGTATTATGAGGATAGAGTAAGAAAGGCAGGCCTAAGGGACTTACACGGTCTCTGAGTACGGCAACGATAATCTTACACCCGAGCTTCTCTCCAAAACCAACGATGCTATCTTTAGACCTAGGGGAGATCTCATCTATGACCTAGAGCCGCAAATCCTTAATGCCCGATTCGTATACCGGGATCAGTCTACGACTGGCGTACCTGCGTCGCGGATAAAAACGCTCTCAAGCTCTCGCAGTCCCTAAAAATCTCCGCTTCTAACTCGCCGAGGAGTTCTTTCCTTTTTACGCAGTTGCGCGCGGCCGTTATATGCTCCGAGCGGATGAGACCGACCGTTTTGCTGAATGACGATTCTGTGGACTCCTCGGCAGATGGGTCGGGTGAGTCGGGTGGGGAACCTGTACGAGTACGTCGAGAGATGATGAAGGAATAGGTCAGTGGCGTCGTTGGGTCAGACCGCACGGGCGACGATGAGGCCGGCGGAGGACGGCGGAGAGCTTCGGATGCGGCGCGGAGGAGCAGGTTGGTAGTGCCCAAAGCTTTAGTGGAACCAGAACGTGCCGAGCAGACAATGGCGAGCTTATGTCGATCCAAGTAGTCGCTGCAAAAAATTTCACACAAAGATCAGTTTTGAGCGCGATTTTTGTAATAGAGGACGAGAGAATCGGTGGCGCACGGGACGATATTCTCCGCTATCTGCGAGGCGAACTTCCCAACGCTTGTGCCCCCATATTTTTGTACGAGCCACTTGGCGTTAGGGTCGATCGTGTTTTGGTGCATGTTCGGAGGAGTGCGGGGCGGGGGTGGTGACTCGATGGAGGGCAGTGAATGGGCCGAGGCTGAAGAGGCAGGAGTCGATGGTTCTGACATGGAGTTCGGCGCCGTGAAGGAGGATGCGATTTTTGATAGTCAAGTTGGTGACCAAAGGCCGCGTTGCGCGGATGTGCGGAATCCCGGATGGCTCTGTAACCAAAAAAAATTGCCTGATCCATACATATGCTATCGCACCTCAGGGGCCCGAGCCAGCCGTAAATAGTACTCAACCCACCGGGCCCTACACTGGTCCTACGCCTCACTGCGCCCAGCGTGAAGGGGTGGGATATTCAGCTGAAACCGAATGATGGACCCCATTTTTCAGGAGGGTAGGTTCGACAGCAGTGGCGCGAATTCCGATATCCCACTATTTATGGTCCGTCCGGCTCAAGCTTCATCCTTTTGGGCTTAGGAGTGGGAGGGGGGGAAGAGTTAGGTTCGATTCATACAAGGCGCGCAGTGCCATGAAGTAGGGTTTTAAGGAAAGGAAAGAAGAAATAAGCTCCGTTTAAGTTGACAGGTCCGAGGGCAGGCAGCACATCATGTGCTGTATCAGGCAGCTGACACGGACCACAGATAACATCCCATTGCATTGCATGAATGTGTGCCATTTCGAGGACCCGGGGTTGCTTGTAGACCACCTTAAAAATGTAGCTCAGCTCAAAAAGTACATACATATTATAATTAGGATACATTGATGGCTTAGAATAGTGCTGTCCAAGTACACTCTTTTCAATAAAAGGTGACAGGGGATTTCTTTTTCTACAGTGGGTAGGAATTCTTTCTGGGATTTTACTTTTTTTTGCTAAAAAAAAAAACAGTCTAAGAAGTACAAATAAGTGAATATTATGTTTTCCTTGCCATGTGTATGTGGATGTCTGCCATAACTTGAAATGTATTCCCAGAAGGGAAGCGAGACAAAGTGCCTTCACTTGCCCATGTTCAAAGTTCGGCCTCCCGCTCTGAAGTCGCGTAAGCTCCTCAAACACTCTGTCTCCCCCACCGTGTGTCCAACCACAGGCTAAATGTACGTTCAACGACGCGTCGAGATGAACGGGCTGGGCCCGGCCCACGTGCCACGTCACCACTTATGTCCAGTGATATGTCTAGTCTACACGTCGGTGGATCTAGCTGCTCGCAATCACGACAGAATAGCTTATCCTTCTCAACTTGCGCATTGTTTGTGATGACGTTAACGATCGATGCTGAACGAGCATCGTTGTGTTGACGAGAAGCCGAAATTAGTCGTATCCGCGGCCCAGTGGATATGGCTTCTTTGCCAGAACACAGAACACACAAGGAGGCGAATAACCATTCGCTTCGCTGAATGTCGGCCGTAACCATCCAGGAGTTGGGGGCTCATGAATACACTATATAAGCGACCACCCCATGCTATTGTAGAGCGTTTTCAGGGCTCTGCCAGGATACCCCGCATAAATCGCTGTGATGACAGATCGCATTCCTCCACTGATTGATGCCTCGAAGAAACACATGGGCTGGTTCCCTCTTGCCTACAAGCCAAAGTCTGCTTACGCACCCGCGGGCCCTTTGGGTGCACCAGAGGGGATACACCTTGGGTTTTCTCGTTTCACCTCACCACGGCCCCTCGATCTCTTTTTGTTCTGTCTTGTCATATTCATTGCCATTTCCTATGCAAGAAGTCCAAAACGGAAGCTACCCCCCCATCCACGACGCACCCCAATTATCGGGAACTTATCCCAGATGACTGACAAAAAGTGGCTATTTTCGCGAGAGTGCAAGGAGCAATTTGGTGAGTATCCTCGAGATTCGACCGATGACTAGAAGGACACTGACGTACGAGCACGGCCGTGAACTACTAGGCGAAGTCATGTGCCTGGATGTATTTGGACAACCCACCATCGTCTTCAATAGTTTGAAATCGGCGTTCGATGTCCTCGAGCGCCGAGCCCGTAATTCTCCAGGCCGACCTCGATTCATCGTGGCGAGCGAGATCCTGAATCAAGGTTTAGGATTTGCACTGATGGACCATGGGGATCTGTGAGTACCGGAAACAGACCTTGATCCCCGAAATTCTCAATTTCAGTACGCTTTTCACAGCTGGCGTCGAATGCGCCGGGCTTCGCATGACGCTCTCGCGAAGTCGGTAGTGCGGCGATACCATCCCATCCAGACAAAGGAGGCGAACATCTTGGCCACTTCGCTTCTAAAGAATCCTAAGGACAGAAGGCAACACTTCTTGCGAGCTGGGGCTTCCACAATCATGGCCATCATGTACGACTATCCGCCACTCCCATCAGAACATGATAATGCCATCAAACAAATCGATAGAAGTATTCAATGGGCCGCACAAGCAGCGGGTCTTGGGGCTTCTCTCGTTGAGTTCTTCCCCTGGATGCTATACATTCCCCAGAGGTATGCGCTTTCTCCACAACCATTTCAACATCGCATCGGCCACTAATGCGCCACCAGGTTTGCGAAGTGGAAGAGGAAAGCCTGGGAACATTCTGCCATGCGCTCCGAGATGTATCTTCGATTATTCAAGCGCGTCAAAGTCGACCTTGTACGTCCTGGTATCAGAGTGTATGTGTGACGCGCGAATGATAAACTGCATAGGTGAATGGGGGCGTCCGTCCTAGTTTCAGCGCGTCATTGATAGAATTCCGTGATCGCTATCGTCTATCTGAGAAGGAAATGGCGTATCTCTCCGGGAATATGTAGTGAGTTATCGTTGGTCCTAGTCTTGCGAGGAATTACGATGTATCGCAGTGGCGCTGGCTCCGAGACTACATCGACCACGTTGATGTGGTGGACACTTGCTATGGTAGCCTTCCCTCAAGTGCAACTCAGAGCGCAAGCCGAACTCGATGCCGTCGTCGGTCGTACGCGTCTCCCTACGTTTGCTGACGCCCCGCACCTCCCGTACGTGAGAGCAATCATCAAGGAAGTTCTTCGCTGGAGACCCTCTGTACCACTCGGAGTGCCACACAAAGCCATAGACGACGACTGGTACGAGGGCATGTTCATCCCGAAAGGTGCAACATGTGTACCCAATACATGGCAATGTAATCACGATCGTGCCATCTTCGGTGACGATGCCGATGAATTCAGGCCAGAAAGGCATCTCGATGACAAGGGAGAACTCGAACCAGGGCCCATCGAAACAAATCAGGAAGGTCATGTATCGTTCGGATTTGGACGGCGTATATGTGTAGGCAAACACTTGGCGAATGACTCGCTCTTCATACACACAGCAAGGATTTTATGGACAGCAAACCTCGAGTGCGTGAAGGACGAGAACGGGAGGGATGTACTCCCGGACATAGATGGGTTCATAGACACGGGCCTTATAATGTGAGTAATCCTATCGGTAGAACAGTTCGAAACGTCTCTGACATTCTTACAAACAGCCATCCCCCGCAGCACGACTGCAGGATTACACCCCGTTTCCCTGAAGTAGGGACTATCCTTGCGGCGGAGGCTGAGAGCTTTGAAGGTTAAACGGTTCTGTTTATTCTCGCGAGACGGACGACGCATATCGTGGCAGACATTCAAGGTGAATAGATAGTTAGATAAAATTGTTATGGCAAGTCATAAGTCGAAAGATGTAAGTTAGAGGATGGCACCTGAGAACTGGAATACACCCATCGAGCTACTGACTCAACAGAGCCAAGTGGCAATGATGCAGGTGATGCTGGTGCGACTTGAATTGGTGCACATGTGGAGGAAACCAGTATGAGTAGGATCCGCGCCGGTATGGCGTGCGGAGGCGGATGCTTGACGGAGGCGGTAGCTGCTGCCGCCGCGTTGATGGTGACGAAGGCAGTTTTGGTAAAGACGTGGTGAAGACAACCGCTTACAAAGTGCGACCTCGCACAGCATTGCTTCTAGAAACCGTCGAGGACGACGCTGAAAGGGAGGGATAGTGAAACAGCGGTGCTGAGTATCTTGGCGACGGTGTGGACATATCGGTCGACCTTGTCACGGCGAAGTCCACGCGGTGGTGATATGAGAGGCAACCGTAACCTTGCACTCAATGGGCCAAGGAGTGTTGCCGCGGTCCATTCCTGAACCTAGGTTCGGACCCGAACCTTGGTAAAGTTCGGGATAGGTGCTGAACCGAACTTGAAGTCCGGTTCTGGGTTCGGAGGGGCCCCGAACCCTGGTGTACCTGTCCGCTTTGCCGAGTGTGTGGGTGTCACATTGGATGACGATATTGAACCATACTGTATTGTATGACTCCGAGTCGGAGCACATGCAGTGCAGTGCGTTGTAAGTTGTTTCTCTAATTATGTCATCAATATGGTCACATGACGATTGCTTGTGGACTGGCCCGATTAGTCAGCTCATTCCCTCATCCCTCATCACTGGCAGCTGCTTTCCTCGTTGTACCTATTCGATAGCATCGTTCAGAGATGTCTGAGAGAAAAGGTGATTTATGGTATATTTATCAGCTTGACTGTTGCTTACTGATGATATCCAGTACTAAACAAGTATTTCCCCCCGGACTTCGATCCTGCCTTGATTCCTAGGCGAAAAGGGCCGAAGAATTCACAACAGGTAGTCCGTCTGATGGCGCCGTTCTCAATGTGTGTCTTCCTTTTCCATCTCTACCCTTATTGTGTTCATCTTTATTGAATAGGCGATGCAACACTTGCGGAGAATACATCTATAAAGGCAAAAAGTTCAACGCACGGAAGGAAACTGTTGAAGGCGAGGACTATTTTGGAATCAAAATCTTCCGTTTCTATATCAAATGGTGCGTGACACGACGTTCTCTTCCGCGAGTCATACTCATGCCGACGAGAAGTACATTATGTTCGGCCGAAATCACTTTCAAGACGGATCCAAAGAACACCGACTATTCCGCGGAACATGGCGCCTCGCGCAACTTTGAACCGTGGCGCGAAGAGCAGGCCGTAGAAGAAGAAGACAGGCTCGCGAAACTGGAAGAAGAGGAGAACGATCCGATGAAAGCGCTCGAGAATCGTACCGTCGACTCGAAGCGCGAGATGGACGTCCTCGATGCATTGCATGACATTCGTGCACGAAATGCGAGGAACGAACGCGTTGGACAGTCGGAGGATCTTATTACGCGCATCGGCCGCGAAGAAGCTATTAGTCCCGAGGACGAGCAACGACGGAGAGAAGAAGAGGAGGACGAGAAGCTCGTGCGCGAGGTCTTCTCGAAGGTTTCCGTGCCGGAGGCGGGTCCGTCGGATGAAGGTTCGAGTACTTCGAAGGTCGTTACCGTCAAGCGGAAGGCAGACGACGTCGAACCGGATCTCACCAACCTCTTGCCGGAGAACACGCGGGCGATGGTAAACGCGATGTCGGCATCAATACAGCCAGCGAAAAAGAAGAAGGCGGACAAGTCGAAGTCGCTTGGGATCAAGTTGGCGAAGAAGAAAGAGAAAGTCATCGTCACAAGCTGACGACGGCGTAGTTGCATTATCGTATTGTGGGTCGTAATCCATCAAGTTGTATGCCAAACTTAGGATAATTCAGACATTATTTCTGTTTGAAAAACTGTGTGTACAGCGCGAGGTGTGATTCACCCTCGGCTCAAATGCGTTGCAGGGCCGCACCCGCAGTCTCAGCAAACCTTGTTGCTCATCGCACAACCTGGATGCAGTCAACGTACTGGCCAATCGATTCTTCCATACACTGGCAAGCTAAGTAACACTGTACATTTGTGATGTCCGAGTCAAGCATGGCCCAGTTGCTGCTTAGTCGCATAGCAGGCAGGGCCGGCTAGATGGACGGCACGGGGCTTCGGAAGGCTCTACCCCAGCCTGAGGGTTGTCCGCGTAGCGCGCCAGTGATGTGAGCTCTGTAGCTGCGATAGTAGGAATATGACGTAGTGCCCATATCTGTCCATGTGGATGAGCGTTCGAGCGTCCCATCATGGCACCTTTGTTCATAATACAAAGATTTCTGTCATTCATCTCAACCTTCAATTCCCTGGAAATGAAACTGTACCTCGAATACCTGGCACATCACTGCGGCAACGCAATCGTGCTTTACTATATTCACAATGGGATCCGCACTTGCACACCGATCCAGCGAAAGTCGGGCGGGTGTCAAATCATGACGCGGATGGAAAATGAGAACATCACACGCGGCAACCACAGGCACAGGCTCGCTGGCTAGCAGCGGGTGTGGCGCAGTATGCTCATCGGGGTGCGGCGGGGGAAGGACAGACGCATAATCGTTCAGAAAGACCTTGGTATGCTCATGCTCTCCATTCTGCTGACCGTTCGAGAGTTGGTTTACCGAGCAAAGGTAACAATCCGGATCATGTTCAGTCAGGGAGGCTAACTGAGGCAATTCGACTTTGTCGATGCCATGGGTGCTTCATGCGATGTTGGTTCGACACCAGAACGCATTCGCCTGTGAGCGGGTTGCCTACCGAGACAAAGATGAGTTCGTTCTGTGAGACGAGAACTTACAGCGACGATGAGAATGTACAGCTGGGTCGAATTCCTCGGCCATCTTGCTAGGTGAGTGAGAAGGGGGGCCACGACTTTGAAGGGTTTGCAGTAGCACTCTAACACCGCCGGCACACACGACCATCATTTACCGGAATTCATTGTGCGGGCGTGGGAGTAGTAAGCACAACATGATGGACTGCGGGTGAACAGGGTGCCAATATGCAGGCTACGGGGGCAAGTCATCCTACGAGGAAGTCGGAATCAATTATGACATCGATTCGGCAAATAGGTGTCATTGATGGTCTCACCTACTTATCACAGCGGGGCTCACATCAATCCGCGTTGTTCCTGAACGGCGAAGTTGCTTGTTACGTGGGTCAGTGTACGTTTAGGCGATCTAGGTAATGGACTTCTGGGCAGGCTCTCAATCGACTAGCAGGTTGTTCGGGTGTGATATCGCGTTGCACTTCGGGCACAAGTTCGAAACTGTCTGCTTGTTCAGCGTAATGAGTTTACAACAGGACAAGACACGCACCCAAACTTTCGAACAGAGGCGCTTCGTAAAAGTGGTCATGCAGATGGGCTATGTTGGCTTTTTCATCATCGGCGCCATCGATGATCCCGTCCTTCGGAGAGATAGGCCTTTGACGGATACCCATAGAGTACACGGACGACATGAGAACAGGTTGCCGTAGCGCTTGGGAACCAAGGAAAGTATATTTGCAAAGGACACCTTCTCTGCCCCGGTCAGATGGAGGATGTGTCGATGGCGGGGAAGCACTGATGAGTATCCTGATGGAGGACAAGGTGTAGTATATGCTCTTGCACAAAATTTCGAACAGCCAAGTAACCCACCAGGGTACGAGAGCGACGAAGTGCTCGTTCTTCACGACAACGCGACATTGGCTCTCGGTGACGCCACTTCGAAGTGAACGTAGTCACACAGTAGGAAAGGTCCCCCAAAGGGCCCAAGTGGTGCATGGGATGGTGAAATGTCTGGGTTCAAGGCATAGCGTGCCAGAGAAGCAAGCTCCAGGCTTGGAATGGTGGGCACCTCATTAAGTGACCAGACCTGTACGTGGGGATGCGGGTTCGAACAACCCATCATGGTACCTTTATTCTGTACAGATTTAACTAAAATGATAGGCACCAAAGGGAGAGAAATGGAAATCTCAAATATTTGGACATACTTGATGCCCTCTTGGGTCCCAAGGCGCTTCTATATAGCTATCCACTCTTCCACGATACGAGCGATATCCTCCACTGCCAGTCTCGCTAGCGTAAGTTCGTGTCGAGGATGAAAGGTAAGAACACCGCATTGACCATGCACGGGCTGGGTTATTAGAAGCGGGTGGGGAGCTGCATGCGCTATAGGATTTGGAGGAAGAACAGAGGCGTAATCGTTGTCGAACACCGTGGTGTGTTCATATATTTCATCCCTTTGACCATTAGCATGCTCGTTTCCTGGGCAGAGATAGTACTTTGGGTCGTATTGAGGTAATGTGGTTGGTTGGGAAGTTTCGATTAGCCTTGCCACGGTCGATTCCTCCTCTGAGGTGAAACCAGTATGTACTCTCCCGTCAGCGGATTGACTAGAAAATTCAAGTGGATTGGTAAGAATCTCAATTATTTTCGGATATGAAAAACAAGGCCTCTGCGTACAGCGACGATGAGGATGAGTTGCAGGGTCGAACTGGTCAGCCATTCGACAAGTTTGATTTGTGACAAAGACCCCGGCCCGTCCATTCCGAACCTCATCCAGCACAGCACAGCACTGCTATAGTACAACAAAACAGTCATGTGTGAACCCGAAACGACAAAACGTCGTCAAAAGCGGCGCCAGTCCTCGTGCTGTATCGGGCAGCTGACACGGACCACAGATAACATCACACTGCCAACTCCATGAACGCGTGCCATTTCGAGGACACGTGTGTGTGGGGGGCCCCGCCATTTAGCGATCACAAGTCTAGGAGAGGCACAAGCTCGTCGGTTCCATCTCTTCTCGCCAGCTAAAGCTCCTACTACAGGAGCGTGCTACTAACGAAATACTGCTCTTTGCGGAGTTCCACTCTCCGCAAGCCCTCGTTTTGGCCTACTGGCGTAATTTGCCTACCAAGTCCCTGACTACACAATCCCTTTTCCCTGTCATTAATTCTCAGTGAGTGGCTCGTTGGAAATTCGCAGGGCTGCTCTCGACCGTGACAATCGACGCAGAGTCATGAGCGGTCCCAACCTGAATCTTTCGATACGCAGCTAACTGCCATCGACAGGGAAATCCGGTGCCGGTCGTATGGGTTATGAGAGTATAGGTGTCCTCTCAGGGGAAGACAGGTTCATGAGGCCGTAGGCATTCTGCGTTCTTGGGTGTTGAGTATTCCCCATCTTCTAGGCTTCGCGTCCCCAAATCAAAACTACTCCAGTCAGGGCGTAGAACAACGATACGAAAGGATGTAAAAGCCTGGATGGGCTTGCCATGCGTCACAGTCCTCCTACATTGTGTGAACTGGTCTAATCAGCACCGGTGAATACCAGATGACGCCAGTTGACTCCTTCAAACCCTTGGACGCCATGTAGAGTATATCGAAAAAAGCCATGACGACCCGCAGCGAGTCACAATGATACCGTTGAGTGGAAGCACTTCCAAAGGCTACGTGCAATTGCTCCCAGAGTTTGTCTTCAGGGATCAAACGCTTCATACCTTTCGGGGGAGTTTGCCGCAACAAGTCTTGGAGGGCGCGGAGTATATGCCCCTGGACGCTCTTTGGTGCAAAGTTGCTTCAGCCAAAATATTCCTTCAGTCCTTCTGGCAGGAGTTTTTGCTGCGAGAGGTACACAAATACCTCAGACAGGCGAAGTGTACTGACGACGATGTTTAACGTCTCATCCCAAATAGCACCAGCAGCAGTGACCTCGGCATATGCCGTAGACTCATCTCGTTCAACGGGGCACATGCCAGGGCAGACCGGAACTTAGGAGAAACTAGCGGGCTCATCGCACTTTCGTCGTTGAAATGGAGAGTGAGGAACATGGGAACATTGGCGAGGATGGCCAATGTGATGAGATACTACTGAGAAATGTTCCAGGAATGTGCATGGACAGCACTATCCGACTGCGCAAGGAGTTGGATAAGGAGGCAGACGATCGGGGGAAATTTCTTGCACGTCTCGATTCTCGACGAGAAATGAAGCAACTATGCGTTGGGAACAGACCGGTCTGGCATGGAACGGTAAGACAAGCATAAAGATCCAATTAGTTGATCTTACATCGCTAAGGATGGAGTCTACGATGTCCCTTCGACTATCCAGAGTGCCTTCTCGTGCCCTTCAGGTTCAGTACCATAGAGCTCCCGGAACAATGCATAAAGTATCGCTGTGTCCTGTATCTTTTCATCACTGATAACTGATTACTGGAGGTCGAGTAGGGGCTACAATTCAGATGACGCAGAACAATGGACCCTTAGGGCACGAGACTCACGCTTTTCTTGAAGTACTACATCAGTCTATTCACTACAGCGGAGTTGGGGTGCGTGGGGTCGACCTTCACCGTTTCGTCTGATGACGTACTGAGCGTAGCCCTTCGCAACAGACTTCTACCAAATTTCTGCGAGTTATGCCGGTTGACATTCGACGTGACTCAAACTGACGAGTCTGATATAACCTCGAAGAATATCAAAGAGCCATGGATAATGCTCAGGAGAATGCTCGACACGCTACCTTGCCGGTCTTTTCAACACATCAGGCGAAATTTAGGGAATTTACTACCACATTTGAAATGACCGAGGTAGACCGCGTGAGATGGTAACGACAAAGGAGCCTGTACTCAGGTCTGGCCGTTCTAAGGTGTGGGGGCGTGCCTATGTCGGGAGCAGACTTTCCAGGGCAGATTTCCAGGAGACGGAAACCCCTTGAATCCCGGCATTTACTCTCTGAGTCTAGGCGTCAGTCGATATGGGGCTGGCCCCGCAGCTGGAAATGATCGATTCGAACCTAGCCCTTGCAGTGATACGTCCCCATCCGCCCATATCCCACCACTAGAGAGCGGCCGACCACCGACCTGACCACTCAGCCGGGTCCGGGTCTCCGTCATCCCTACCCTTATCCTCCCCTCCCTATTGCCGAGGAACTTATCCACCCGGCCCTGCAGGTTCCCCGCGTCCCGACCTCATGGTTCATGTGGATCTAGTACCTTTCCCACATATTCCATTCTCACCAAGCTGCTTCCCAGCCCAGCCCGGTCGATCTGATGCCGTGCATCAGGGTAGTATTCGACCGCGGACTTCTGAAAAGGCACGATGTCGTAGCTGTCTCTATATCTGCCTCAATTACGGATAGGTCCGACCGATGTCCGCTGGCACTAGACCTTGGGGACAAATAGACTACGTCAGCTTGGGACAATGCATCAGCATCATTTCGCTCCGTCCCAAACGCGAGTGTCAGCAGACCTTCTATCAAGGAGAATAAAAAGGTCAGCGATGGCGGGCCTAATCTCCCTGATGTCATCTGTTCGTTTGAGTTGCTTATAAGATCACATGTTGCTGTAGCGGAGGCTTGACGAGACACGGGACTGCGGTTGTCAAATCTTCCTACGTAACGAAGTTGGCGAGCGCCCAGCTGGAATCATATAGTGTTATGAAGAAGCAGATGCCGTGGACTTATCATGTTGAAGGCACCCCATTCTAAAGAGGAGCTGCGCATCCCGTCTGATGAAGAGGCAGGTACTGTATCCACAGTGGGTAGTCATAACGAAACTTACTGATCATGACATGAGAAGCCGAAGGAGGCCTTATCATGTGAGCGCGAAGAACACGTGATCGGTCTTCTGCACAAAAGCTCATCGCGGCTTGTTCGTTCCGCACTGCTCTACTGCCAAGACATGAGGCTGGGCCATGCGGGCATATGCGGCTCAAAGTCGGGCGCATTCACTGTCCATGTATTTTCTCGATTGATGCTCTATTAATGTCACGTAACAGGAATTGATGGACGCCTCGGACCCTCTCACATTACCAGCCTCCCTGGCCCGACACGAGGCGGTTTGTCGGAAAATGTCGGTGACAGCAGACCCATTTCTGTCTATGTCCATGAATGTATCACCCTCAAAATGGATGGCGTGGGGTTGAACCAAAGGGTCTTGACTCCTGTGCCGATACTGTTTCCGTAACTCCGACTCATGGAACTCTCCTGGATGCAACGGGTAAGGGTTTCTCCGGACAGCAGCCTCATTTTCACGGCGCTCTGCTCCCTTGCCATACAAGTATCTCTTGTTGGATTTGCCGCTCGCGTGCTCTCTCAGCAATGATGGCTCTGGTATGTCACGCCTACAAGCTCATGAAGTCAATCGCATGGGTATCGTTTGCGTATGGTCGCTGCGATGGGTCCGTACAGGAACCACTGTGTACCACCCTCCTTGAGAAGCTTGCCTTGTGTTTCGCATTATCTTGTCATCAAGCACGGGGCGACAGGGCGGGCCAAAAAAATGCTCGGTTGATGACCCGTAAGGGTCGCCAGTACTTCTTTCGCAATCTTTCCCCCTTGATCCTATCTTGTGGCCCTGGGCTCCCTATTACGGGCTGGATAGAAAATTCTGTCAAGTTGAGCGTAAACCGTCCCCAATTTGGTGCTGATATCAAGAAACAAGGGAACGGTGCTTTGATAAGAAAAATGCTTGGAAACGGTGTTACTTTTAATAGCGGAGATGGCGACATATGGGGCGTACGCAAAAGTGGTGAATTTTACTTTCTAAGGGCTAGGGCGCTACCAGCCTTGTTGTCAGCCCCTGGCGAGTGGATGTGGATCCCGAATAGCCACTCCCCCCACCCACGCATGCTGCGTCCCTTCCTATGATTCACCTTCATCCAATTGCCTGTTCCCCGTAGTCCACACATCCACCCAGCGGTGACGGGGGAAAGGATCGAGGCACATGAAGGGCTCCCATCAAACCTAAACCATCTGAAAAGGACCAAAGGTCATCTGTGCTCGGTCATCTCGATCGATGCGCGGACCATACAGCATTCCCATTGTCCTCATTTTCGACGTCTCATTTACCAGCTTTTTGAAACCTAGATTTCGTGCCTGACGCGACGTTTCATTGCAATCATCCTTCTTTGCTAAGTTATCCCTTTCAGTTACCCCGCAGATTCTTGACAACCACAAGACAGTTCGCGTATGAGGTACATCAGCCCTCTGAGCGGATCGAGACCGGGTCGCGTTAAGTCTACGATACCATCTTCTCTCACGGGTCATCGACGATGGGTCTCATATATTAGGTGCAGTAGCGGGAGCAAATCCGAGGAGGTGATAATGGCTATATACATAAGAATTTCAAGGGTCCCCCGATACCCGCGGTGATCCACCTGGGCCAAGCTGGCATGGTATTTGAGGCTCGTGAACTTGAACATGGCCCTCTACATAACGCTTATTATTGTTACAGATACTGTACATTCTCTTTAATCCAGCGTGAGGCGATGGGTCTTGTGAGCGGGTGCAGTAGGTGTCATCACCGGGTGCCAGGGCAAACAGTGTACTTTCCACTCAGCCAAGTGTCAAGGGCGTTTGAGGCATGCCAAGCTTGGTAAACGCCACCAGCGCCTATTACGGTACATACCTCCTGATCCCCCGAGTAGTCACCCCCCTCTGGCCATTCGCTAGCGAGTGCTAAAGAAGTTTTTCCCTTCGCGCGCGCGCATTGCCCATGTGTGCCTGGGAAAGAAGCCACTCTGTCGGACGGGAACGCACATTAGAAGTTCCCGTGAATCACGAAAAGAGATTGACCTGATCAATGACAAGGCACGCTTTGCTTCACACCATTTTCACATCCCTTGTTGCGTAGCGCCGCGCTTGCGCCCGTGCAGCCTGAGCGGTCTAGTGCTGGTGGCGGTGGCGATAGAGTTCTTGGATACTCCAGCGGAAAGATACGGACAAGGGGGGACATTTCAAACAGCTCCTCGATTTCTCAGGGAGACCGGCATCGAAAGTGGTGTACGGTACTCCAGTGATACGACCATGAGCGTTGATTCGAGGTTTCTCCGACCAATGGCGCTTAGACACAAAGGCTCGGTCAAAGCCGAGGATGAGTCGAAACCCCATCGAACTTTGAAACATTTACGATACCACTGGCAGTGATGTTCATTAATATTAATATCGGTTTGAAGTGCGACATGCCACTACGACGTTGATTGATGAGTCCTTGCGGTTGTCGCCACCTGAGTGCTCGCTGAGACACAGAGGTAGAACACCACGTGCAGTGTGTCACTGTCCAACGTTTCCCCGCGGCGCTTGTAGGCGTCTCCATATTGTCAGGAAGTACAAGGCCCCACTCTCAAACAACCTCTTTGACTGATGTCCGCGGTAATGAGTGGGAAAAAAGAGCTTGTCAAATCTTCCATCCCTCTCCAATATTAATGCATTAATGAATTGCACGTGCGGCGGTTGTATGATAAGGACCAATAGGCCATTCCCTTGTTTTCCTCTCTGAAAGACACGTTCGCGGATGTTCCGTCTTTGTGAATCTCATTGAGCGCTCGTGGGCGTTGGTCCGTGGTCACACACAGGCACGTTAGTCGAATGTATCCACTGTAACACGGTGGTTTGACCCATGGCTAAAAATTCTCGTCTCCACACACCCACATGCGCCTGACCCACATACGGGCAATGGGGATGCATAACGGTCTTCGATGATGGATGATCGATGCCAAGTGGTACCTAGGTACCTCGGCGTCATCACTGTGCCAATGCAACCTGGGTCGGTCACAGGCAAAGCAGTGCAGAGGACGCCCCTGGCGCTATTTCCTTTATTTACGCTTTGCTAATTGCCGTAAAGGGTGGAGGAGGGTGCAGTTGTAAGGGCCAGTAGGCGGTGACCGGGGTAGGGAGCAGGGGAAAGTCGTGAGACATTGTAGGAAAATATGGCATGCGCACGGTAAGTTCGGCTGCGGGGAATAAGGTTGGTTGACTTGTGCCTGGCACACAATGCTGAACGAAGTTTTCAGCTGCAGGAATGAGGGCGCAGATGACGCAGTTTGGACGAAAGGAACGCTGGCGCGAAAATTTGGACCATTTGGAAGGTGCGAATGGGGTCCGTGGATACGTGGATATACCGCGTTAGGCAACTGCCGGCTTTCGGCGAACGGTGTCTGGTGTTCTCGCCATGTTCTGGAAGACTCGCCACTGCCTGCAGGCAGGTTCCGAGTCCCGCATGACCGGGATGAGTTTCGGGCTCAAGTGATACCGGTGCCTGACGTACGAGATATGTGATTGAAATACGTTTTGACGACC
>Ga0307512_10002385_pt1 | contig 23912 bp, 26 predicted proteins | sample 14_EM_MG_FD_200267 | JGI IMG/M metagenome (GOLD analysis project Ga0307512, IMG submission 200267) | Populus trichocarpa ectomycorrhiza microbial communities from riparian zone in the Pacific Northwest, United States - 14_EM | ecosystem: Host-associated > Plants > Roots > Unclassified | place...
ACCACTCATATTACCGAAGATGCAAGACCAAATATCGTTGACGCTCTGTTGACGCTCATTTTCAGGATGTAGTTGGGCGCTTGAGTATTCTTGTTTTGCACATCAAGGCGGCTAATACGTCGAAAACGAACCGTGACGTAACATGGTCAATATTTTACGATTAACAGTCGCATATCTGAATGCGACCATAAATGTGAAACCCGAAACGCAGAACCGGAGATTGGACCCGACGGGTCTAGCCAAAACCGGCGAAACCCGCGGGTTGACGGGTACGGGTCCGGGTTTGACCCGCCAAGAGTCTGCGGGTCGGGTTTTTGGCCGGTTCTGGAACCGAACCGACCCGTTTTTGCGGTCTAAACCCGGACCGCTGGCGTGTTACCCGGACCCGTTGCTAACACTAAACGAGACGTGTTTCGAAAGCATTAGCTGAAGGTCCACACTGTCACATAATAGAGACGTACTGGCACACCGCAATGCAGCGAAACACCATTTGGTCCATAGCATTCGAGGCACCCACATAGGAGATTTTGAAAGACGTGTACTGAAGGAACGGCCCACATTGTGTATTACACACTCATACCGGTACCAGGTTCGAGTACAATGCGATCAGGTTAAATCCCATTTTATTCAATCAGCAAGGGACAACATAGCAAAGCTTTATGATCTCCCCCGGTTTGAATCCGCCACAGAGCGTTTGGAATTCATTCATTCTCATCTTGCAGACAATAAGTATCTTTTTCCTATCGCAGAGGGTGTGGGAGGTGGTGTACGCGATTCAAATTCAACGGAGAGAGAGTCCAAACCTGCTAACGAATGGCTGGCCTTGACTTTACTTCGTGGGGGAAGCAATTTCGCGGTTTCTCTACATCAAATTTCATCATCGGGCGAATACCCGCGGTAAGTATACAGATGGATTTTATAATTCTATCAGAGACAACAAGGACGGTCATATACCCTCACCACTGATCATATTTACATGCACCGCATTGCGCCATGCTCTCCTGGAGTGGCAAAAGAACAAAGGTGTTCATCCAAAAGCTTCCCAGTCAAAGCTGAATGAGGACAGACCTGATGGCTCGAACTACTTCAACTGCAAAAATGAAAGTGGTAAGATCGCATCCTGCTCCGCTGAAACAGGTCGCAGGTTGTTAACCACGCCGGGCATTGCAGACACGTATACATTCTTTACGAATACCTGGAACACACTTCTGGAGAGCTACCAGCACAGGATATATAACAACAGTCTGGCCACAGTCGAGAGTCAGATCCAGCAGGCGGAGAACCCAACACCTGCCGTGGTGTTCAGTGTGGAAGCAGCACCTGTTGACAATGGTTTTCTTCTGGACTATTTGACGTCCGAAGTGGCGCTTCAGGAACCTGAGAGCGCAAGCACTCTTCCCAACATCCCGATAGACAACAATTGCAAGAATGAAGAACTGCATTTCGGGATGCCAGGGGGCAGCGGGGATATTGATGATGAAGGGGACGAAACAATGTGATTCCCACCGCCATCCGGCGACGGCGGGCTGCAACTGAACTCGAGAGGTTCAATGCCAGAGCGGGAAGCGTATTATACAACGCGACGCGTCGCATCATTAACAGGCATGGTACAATAGCCGCCGCCAGGAAGGTATGAAACACGACCCGTCGCGTGGGCGACGGGTCGCGTCTGATTTCCAGTGAGACGGTCCGAGGCTTCGCCAGAGCTGTCAGAGCCGTCCCGAACACTCGCGTGTTTCAGACGGAAAGTAGGGTTGTTGCTGATGTATCATTTTTGATTTGGAAGGCTGCCAAAACTTCGTTTGTGAATGGCTGCAACCAATCGGCACTTAGGTTATGCAAGATGCACAGCCAAACATCGTTGACGCTCCGTTGAAGCTGATTTTCAGAAGAGGGCAGTGAGCGTGTCGTTGATTCTTTTGCCAAGAGAGGCCATCAGTATGCAAGTTATGGATAGTTCCGACCACGTCACCATTCATTTACCGTACTTACAAGGCTGAAAATAATTGACCCTCCATTGACACTCATTTTGATGTACGGTGAAATCAAGATCTGCTGCCATTAATAATTCCAATCTTAAATATGTGAACTTTGTGGATGCGTTTCAACCTGATTGGAACTAGGCTCTATGGCAGAGCTGGGCCCAGTAATATTCCGGCAGTGGTCGCTCTCATCCAGTTGAAATCTATATGGTATGCCGAATGATGCCTATTGCCTGCTACAGGTTAGTTTGTTAACGAATATTCTCTCGCGACTGGTCAACATTCTTCCATAATGATTTTCTAAATATGATTCATCGTCAGACTACATAAGGAACTGGGTGATATTACATTGACGCATGCTGTCATACTTGTTCTTAATCCCCTTGTTCCTTCTGGTTTCCATTATATTGACCGTCACTAACGCCAGTTCAACCTTCTTCTTTGATTGTCGTATAGGCCAACTCAGTCCAGGAACATTCGGTGCCCCACTCACAGTCCGCACCTCCAGAGTTTCTGAAACATCGCTGCCGTTGTCCAGATCCATATCTGATTCATTGTCCGCTTCTCAGTCATCTTCGCTGTCGTTTGGATAATCCGAGTCCCCATTCCAGTTAAGCCAATTTTCGGTGTTGGAAATGCTTTCAGGTGAGCTATCCTCATCACTTTCGGGAGATGGCGGTCGATGCGTTTGATTCGGCGGACTTTCAATACCTGGGTTCGTCCTCCAGGGAGGTCCTTTGCAGACAAACCCGGTAACACAGGTGATTTTTCCGCCTATTTGAATGGTGCCACACCATCATGATGAACGTTTGACCAGGAAGGTTTGACGATCTCTGCGGTATCTGAAATGTAACCTACGGCAGTCATTTGGGTGTTTTGAGCGCAAGCTTCCTTCTGTGTAGCTCGTAGAGTTTCACTACCCTGCCACATCTCCAGAAAGTCGTGGACCTTGGCCATTCTGTGCAACTTCTTTCCCTCCGCCTCTCTCTTCATCTCCATGTCGTTATCAGTGCTGTCAGGATCCAATACTGGGTCGTCACCAGCCAGTAATCCGCTATTACCTGGAGCAAACTGCCTTACTACCACTGTTTCGGGAAGAGTCTCGCCGCTGATTTTCAACTGCCTCCACCCTATAACATCTCGCCCAAGGGATGAACTGGCCTCCACTCGGACTCTGTGATGTATGATAGAGAATATGTCGCGTGCCACATTGGAAAGATCAGTGTACTTCCGCTGCCTGTCTTCTTTCTGCCGCCACCAGTCGGTGATATCCGGTGACCAAAATGTCCTACTACTCTCCATCTGGTCGGAGTGGTAATCATTAAGATTTGGATTAATTAGCACCCAGTTCTGTGTCTATTCAGGGAGTGAATTCAAATAGACCCTCACGGCTGTCAATAAACGTGCTGCACGATCGCTGCGTCCGGGTGTCGTTTCGGCCACATTGGTAGGCATTAAGTATTCGTTGTCATCGCTGGACAAATTGTAACGATCATAAGAAAATTGACCAGATCAAGCAGCCATTTCAAATAAGGTGAGATTGTTGATCAGTGTGTAATCGGATTAAATGACCGGCAATCGTCTCTGTTTCGCGCAGTATTCGTTCTCCACATATTTCAGAAAGGCTTCCTGGTTTTGGGTTGTATACGAAGTCTCGTCTTCAGGATTGATATCCATGCCCTGGTCCCACTGTCTAAACGACTGCAACTTCCGGAAGGGATCAAGGATGTGTGCCGTAATGAGGACCATACCAGTCGTTGAAGTGACTTCAGTATAATATTTTGATAACCTTCGCCACGAACACTTCACAGCGAAAAATAAGTCTTCCTTCCATTGGGTCTTCCTCTTGGCCAAAGCTGGCATCACGCCATCCATGTGATCAAACATGTCATTGTGGACAGTGATGACGTGATGCAGAGTAATGGTATGCCATTTGGACATCGAAACAGTCCAGTACCGGAATGGTCATAAAACCTCCATCCTATACTTGACAATAGTCCAGTCATCCTGAGTCAAGAAAATCGGCCGGTAGTCGCTATACTTTGGGTTTTAGGCCACTCCAGGGTGAATCCACACAATCGGTAGGCGCGTTAGAGCGACTCCACTGTTTAGTTCCAATGTGTCTTCACATCAATAATGGGTGGTACTGCAATCCGGACTTTGGCTTTTGGACAGTCAATAAACTCGTTTCAACGTCCAGGTGTCAGCATAATCAATACAGCAAGCATTCTCCGCTATATGAAGGTCAGTTTCAGGACTTAAATACTAAGTTGAAATACGTACTTTGTCAATTATCTTCGCTAAACCTGGTCTCATGTCCGACGCCTTGTTGATTCTAGCATTTCCCTCTTTTCCAAGTCTTTCACTATTCCCAATGTCTGTGCTTTCATTCTCTCCAAATTGCTGATCGCACTCATGGGCTTCCCAAGACTTGGTGTGGCCTTTTACACCCAGACTGTTCATGAATGCGCCCAAGGACTGGTGAATGACGTGCGCCAGGCATGGTATACGGTTTCTCAATGCGGGCCACTCGATTCCGGAGGCCAAAATGGTAGTTTGTAGTTCGAGAGTCATCGAGTAATTTGAGGAAACGTTGTCGGTTGTAATTCCAGGTAAACGGCCGTCAGTCAGTTCGAAACGATCAAGAACATTGTTCAAATGTCCCGCTAGATGTGCTCCCGTATGCTGACCCTTGACCTTTCATCCTTAATCAGTTTTCGAAATAGGAACAAATTGGGCTATCAACCTCATCGAATGCTAGTTGTACTTCCCGCAAAGTCCAATTTCGATCCATATAGTAAGCAATTCCCGATCATATTGCAAATTTGTTCGTTGATGTCCATCCGTCCAAAGCTAAATTATCTTTATTGGATGACGGCAATTGCTTCGTAATTGCATCCACTGTCAGTGTGTATTCCCACCGGCAAATATTACTCAGGGTGCTGGCTGACGGTAACACCAACTCTCTTCATAATGCATTGTATGACCATCGTACCTCAACATATGATATTTGGTTCCATGGAATATGCGCCGAAACAAAACCTATCATAAGGTTCTGATTCCATGTGTCTTGGTGAAATTCAGCAGTTTGAAAGTCCTTTGCTGCCAGTTTAGAGCGTTTTGTCTGTCAATTCAGTAAGTATACTTGAAACCTGAATTGTCAATTTGATTTTCCTTTGCGAACTTATAATCAGAATTCCTTGACTTCTTTCCCGCTTGAGTATGGCGAAGGTTGTTTCATCGACCGTTGAAGTGGTTGATTTGGTTACCTCTGACACTGTTGATTTGTGTAACTTTCCGATTTGCGCTTTTACCGGCAAGTGTTTGCCCATTGAGCTGGTCCCATGCTCTGATGGATGGCGCAGAACTTGGTGACAAATGATACATATGATGCTGCGCCTGCCTGTCTCTTCAATTCCGCAATGTAAATAGAATCGCCACGAAGGCGCATGTCTAATGTTATTCCAAGCAACAGGCCACATCGCGCCTACATTCATTGAAGTCCACCAAACATTGAAGATGATTTGTAAAGTACGGTCCCTTAATTCACGAATAAAGCTACATTCGGTTTTGGAACATATCATTACCCCTAGCAACGAGGTATTTAGAGATTGTGTATCTGACATCACGGTAGGAAATTGAACTCTGCGTAATACGATCTGGGTGACTGTCAATGGATACCATATAGTCAGGTATAACGGAGGTTTTAAAATTTTGACTTTAGAGCTACAAGCAAGAAAAACGTCAGATATGTGAGACATCGCATCCATACTTGTGAAGTTGAATATAAGGGCATACAAAGACGAGACTCTTGTGATATCATTGCTAGCAATTGTGACCTTAAAGGCAGCCGATTGTCCGTTTTTGTGTCATTGCCGCTGCATTGCTGTCTGATACTCCAAGATGCAAGCCCAAAAATTGTTGACGCGCCGTTGACGGTCATTCTTAGGAGGTAGTAGAGATAATGTTACTACCATTTTTGCCTAGAAAGGCAGCCAATATTATGATAATGGGAGTATGCCGTTGTACAGCCCTTGAATTGTCTATGATGCAAGACCAAACATTGTTGACGCTCTGTTGACGCTCATTGTTAGGAGGTGGTAGCGATATGGTAGTAGGCACTTTTGCCCATAAAGGCGGCCAATATTGCCATTATGGGTGAATGCTGTCGCCCAGCCAGGTCATTATCGAAGATGCAAGACCAGAAATCTGTGACGCTCGGTTGACGATCATTGCTTGGATGGGTCAACGAGCATGTCGCTTGCCGTTTCGCATCAAAAGCTGCCCAATTGCTCGTCGTTTGATCTATGTGACACTGCAACCCTTTGATTGCCGGAGAGATCAAACTAAAATTGTTGACGCTCCGTTGACGCTCACTTTAGAGACAAACCAACAGTGATTCGGTGCGCAATCATTTTGCATGACTGTCGTAACGTCATTATTGACAGTCAATAAGTTTTTACCATCCAGTTCGGGGCTGGGACACTAGCCAGAGATCACTACCTGATCTGACTGGCCGACAACGCAACCACTCTCACCTCACCCTCCGCACCACTATTCACGTCATCAGTCAGATCAATGACATGGTTCCTTCTCATTTTGGCCCATTCAGCCGGTGAATTACGGCATAAAGATCCATCATCTGATTTGAGAGATATAGAGCCCGACTTCCTGACGATTGCTTTTCCAGCTCGTTTTCCTCGATTTCCATCACGTACCAGATGGAATTGTGAAAATCCCGACCATGCGCAGCAGGTCTGAGCAGACAGTTATGCAGTTACCTCCATGAATTAATGCTGCATGACGGGTGACATTGATTCGAGTTCACACTGCACACTCACCACTCGTCCTATGAGTCATATGACATAACAGAATTTAATTATGTTAGTATATTTCGTCTCTATTTTAGGTTTTGCTTTCTAATGTAACTATAATTGGCAGGTCGATCTCATGTTTGCTGGCCGTCTATCAACCGCATTTGGAGTCTAGAACATTCGCATGGCCAGTTCAACCCTTGCACACACTCTGATGAAATATCATGTCTCACAATTTGGTCACCGAAATCAGGAAAAATCTGACACATAGCCAAGTAGGTACCCAAGTTGCTTTTCCGCAACATAGTTCTTCAAAAGTACCTATTTGGCTATCGATACCTCGGGCAACGTGGGAGCCGTCACCATATCTTCGTCCGTATCTGATTTCTATACGGTAATCAACTAGTGATGCTTCATGCATGGGTAGAAGCTTACAGATTCAATGGGATGTCAATCCTGAATCGCCATCGAATTGGTCGCCATTCCGGGCGAAAGAACCGGTCGGAATTTATGTCATTGTGGTTTCTTCGAACCCAGCCTCATTTGACTACTTCCTGGTCGAGAAGTCACTGCTGGCATTTCCGATTGTCCTCGGACAGTGTCAGTAGTCTGCATATGCTCTCCACCTGTCATCCGGGATGGTGTGGCTGTACTCATGTCCATTTGGGGCTTGACAACCGCCGGAACCTTCAATTCGGCCGTCCCATACCTCATATCTCTGTCTCGAAGCTAGTTGGCTGCATCCCCCCATCCCGGTTGGGTCAATTCGTCAAGTCTCATCTGCTTCTGCCGAAAGCTCTCCATGCGGTGCTGTACCGTTGTAGTGATTTTGCCCATCACCCAGCCAGGTTCATCATCATCACTGAGTGTGCCGAGCTCGGTATGTTCTTCATCATCTTCCTCGTCTTCACCATCCTGCCTATCATCGGAACTTGCAGGATCGCTCAGACTGTCTACGATAGCATTCAACATCTCTCCTGACGTTGTTTCGGGCTTCCTGGTTGTCGCGCACCTGTTTTCAGCAGTCGTCATATGTTGCATAATCGCTGTCTCTGCGTCATGAACTCGCTTTCTTGCCACTGCGGTCTCTCTCTCCACAAAATCCTCGATCCATTTCTCTTTCTCTTCATTGCTTAAACAGCGTGTTTCCTGTGTTTTGTCCGCCATAAGCTTCGTGTTAGATCGCAAGCTGTGCAATGCTCCAAATGCTCGGACTCTTTCTGCCACCAAGCCGCTCTTACCTTCATTCGCTTGATGACCTCGATGTGTGAACTGTTTTGTCCATTTGCTGTATTTGTCCTCCGGAAGTGGAGAAAAGTTGTTTTTGGGAGCATTGACCATTGTATCGTTCGTTGACCTTATTGTTGGGCGTGGTGTTGGATGTCGCATGATATGGACAACATGGAGGCGAGCCGAGTCATGTATGACAAGGTTCGTACGTTTGATAAACTCGAACAATGTCAAATATTCGTTTTGACCGTCATTTCATTTGGAATTGTAACACTAATCGTTCGTTATGACATGATGGTTAGCGTATGTTTCATGTAAGATCCCGGCTATGTGTTGAGAGAAACATCACCAGATGACCTTTCCATCGAAGAATTTCCTATTGATATCTATCGAACACGCGACATCAGCTGTCGTTCACCTGAATGCATCGCTGCACACACACACACAAACAAACATCATCGGACCGACTTACTGCAAATCGCAGGACCGTTGGAATCACTTCCAACTTGTAGCGATACGCAGCAGGATGTATCTTGAGTAGGACGTGCAAGTTGACAGTCATTCATTCCCTTGTGACCTGTCGCTTACTATATATTCCTCAAGACTTTCCACTTTTCGTTATCATCTTCCTCATCTTTTCCACAACAGCAACTCATGGCTCCACAAACACCCCAGCCCGGTGCGATACAATCCGAATCGAGCCGAACGGCGTGCGCTCAATTCAATGCCCCCCTGGCTGAGACACAGCTGCAACGCAGTAACCATTTATTCCACCGCGACGCTGCAATTGCAGCCACCGAAAATACCGACCAGGACACACATTTAAAAAAAATACGTAATACTGGACGCAGCAATAATAGGCAGCAGCATGCTATCGGATGTGATTAGCTCCATATCGAAATAGAAGGCGGTCAACTAACAATAGAATGTACAGCTGGTGAACGTAGAGAGCTCTGTGACCAATTTATCGCTGCCTTCAATTGCGAACCTCCATGGTCGACGAAGGCATTAATCCACACGGTCCGCGAAATTGAACATCATGATGTCATCTGAAATGGGATTTTCGCAGACGAAATTCCTGATAAAGGTCCCCGGGTGTGCACACAAGAGTCTTTAAAGACTTTAGATGAGGCTACGGAGTCGTATATGGTTGAGGTAATAGGCAAAGCTTCGTTTTACAAGAAGCAACCAATTTCTTGTAGGGTTTGAACATGTCTGCGACTATAGCGAGACAAGGAGGTCGGGTACAGCTGGACCTGTCCGACATGCTCCTGGCTTTGAATATGGCGACAATGGCTAAGGGCGGGATTTCGCGCGCCGCAATAGAGGAAAAGCAACGACTAATTAGGAAACCTTGCGCTGAAGTCCGAGAAGAGGAGAAGCAAGGAGTTGAGTTTCCTGGGCATCAGAAGGTGAAGGCTGGGATGCAAAGACACCTGGCAATGATTTACAAAATCATACGGCCGGCTGACTTTGGTGCCCAAATGGTACACCAAAGAATCCGGTGACCAGCTGGAGGCGCAAAGGAACCGCCGCAACTCCTCCAGAACCAGCGGCACCTCCGCGCGGAACGCCAATTGCACCCCCAGGTGTCACTGAGGGAAACGAAAGTTATGAAATTGCAGGTATGCCATCCAGGTGTGTGTATATGTATTCTCCACTTCCAAAAACGGAATTTTTGAATCATAATGCATTTGCCAAGGAAAGCAAGCGTGACGAAGATTGTATTCCAGATTTGCTGAGTACACTATCTGCTGCGTGGAAATACCGCTGACATTGATTTTGCAGACGACAACAGCGTTTTGGGCGAATCTCAGGGTGGGGACGAGAATTGATTTCAATGTAACAGGTGGGACACATTACTGTATATTTTAAAGGATATATTTATATGCACAATTAAACAACAATGTAGTGATAATGAAAACATACATGAAATGGATAGAACGACTGTCAAAACACTGTACTTGATAATCTATGCCAAAGTACCTGGTGGCATAATGCAGATGAGCCTGTGGCAATATGAGCGTCGATGGAGTGTTAACAATTGTTGGCCTTCCAGGATGGTTAATCAAAGCGCGAGATAGCCACTAATGTCTATATATTGAGTTTTGACTGGTTTTATGCGCTGAAACGTTTAGGATCACTGAGTTGCAGAGATGGAAATTCATTATGTTGCAATTGTCCGGGAGGCTGTTGCGGGACGACCTCTTGCTTATCAGCCTAGGAAGGCTGCCAAAACCTGGTTTATAGATGTCTACGATCATTTACCACCAAGATTACCAATGATTCATGACCAAAAATCATTGTCGCTCAGTTGACGCTCATTGTCAAGATGGGGCAGGGAGAGTGTAGCATTCTCTTTTGCCTAAACAGGCAGCCAATACAATGATTATATATAACAATGACTAATTCGCATTTTAATAACCTGCCTGACAGGACGCAGAATTGTTGACGCTCCGTTCACCCTCATTTTGAGAATAGGGCAGCGAGCGTGTTCCTTTCTCTTTCAGGTTGAAATACGGCCAATACCTCATTTATGATTGTTGGCATCCATTCGCCATCTAGATTACTGATGATGCGAAACCAAAAATCATTGACTCGCCGTTGACTATCATGTTCAGGATGGGGCAAGGAGCGTGTAACGCTTGTTTCTAGTTATAAAGGCGGCCGATTCATCCAAAAAGGTCAATGATGTGCTAAAGTTCATATTTCGCGATTAACAGTAGGGTATCTAGATGTGATGATAAGTCGAAAAACACAGAACACAGAACCGCAGATTGGAACCGACTGGTCTAGCCATCCCGGGCAAAACCCAAGGGTTGACGGGTACGGGTCAGCGTTTGGCCCGCAAAGACTCTGCGGGTCAGGTATTTGGAAGGTTCTGAAATGGAACCGAACTGGGATTCTGGTCCGAACCCGGACTGCTGGTGGGTTTCCCCTACCCATTACCAACACTAGACAAGCCTCGACACGAGATTTGTTAGTCGAGGAGAGGACAGTTTATGATGACCGGCGTTGCGTATGCATCACAGATCATTTTTCCCACTCAGACCTCGTGCATTTCAGAGGAAACTGAGTAGTCATCATTTTGTCTCAACTGTGGAACCATCCAACACGGCTACCAACGTCTAACAGTGGAAAAAGCACACGCAACCGATGTCATTGGATAGAGAATACGTCATTGTTCCCTTTGCACTGTTTCTAGCCCTGGCAAAGGGGGATTTGCAGCGGGACGCTGAAGACCCACACGATCGATTGTTCGAAGTATTCTGCAAAGATGAGTGCAATACAATGATTATTGCGCTAAGATGGCATAAACACCCTTCCAGCAGTGCAAATAGACTTTCAGACTTTGCTGTAACAGTGAATATCAATGCTCAGTTTAATCTGAGTCTTATCTGATGGCAGTTAACCCCATAATTGAATGCTTTTGAAGGGATCTGGTCCCCAAGTATTGTCAGGGTTTAGAGTCTTGCGCTGACTACACTGTGCCACCCTTTTTTTGTCGAATACGCCCATGGTCGCTCAAATAGAAGTCTACCTCTCCTGCCTTTGCATATAATTACAGAGGATATAATTCCTACCATCTTAACTTCGAACATCTATATCGGAATATGCCTTCCCAAAGCTCTCAAACTCACACAACGCCAGTTGTACGAAATGTTTGAAGTTTTGTTAATCGTCAGAATCACCAAAACCAATGGCCTTGGGGGAATTCTCAAATTCCGCCTGCTAAGAGACGCATTTCCTTACCGGCTGGCGAGAGGGATTCCTCTCCAGGAGGGAGTTTTGTACCCTCTACAATCCAAGGTCAGAACTCCACCCCCGCATCTTGGCTGAACAATTATAGCATTGCAGATATCACTCAACACGTGACTTCCACCCCGTCCGCTACACAGTGACGGTCAATACGTACTTCAACCGCCACGCCAGGTACAAGCAGTTGTCACTCAGCAGCTCGCATCGGAACCGTACAGACAGACTCACCCCGTCGCTTTGTATCCAGCCCAGCATCCAGCATTGCTTCCACTTCCTCTCCTCTCACTGATCTTAAAAACCTGGATACCCCCATCCCGAATCCAGAAGCCCGCGTGATCATTACAAATCCACTGGAACGCGAGATACCGAAATGGATCAGAGACAGAGGAAGTGGCAATTACAACTGCAGGCGGTGTCTACACCTCGATCAATGGTCTCCAGCAGTCGCATCATCCATTGATTGTGTTACTCAGAGATGACACATCTTGTGTTTGTAACGGGCAGACTCCTGGAGCTCGACATGTGGAACAGACGCCCAGGTATGAGTGCAAGCTACTTGAAGATGGTAAGTGATGCAACGTGACGTGTTGCAAAAGCATTAGCTGAAGCGCCATACTGGCAGATATTAGAGATGTACTGGAACACCGCTATGCAGCAAAACAACATTTTGTCCATATCATTCGAGGCACGCACAAAGGTGATCTTGACAGAGGTATGCTGAATCACCGTCCCACTGTGGATATTATATGCTCAAACCGGTACCTGGTTCGTGCACAAGTCAATAAGGTTAAATGGCTTTTAATTCAATCAGTCAGGGACAACATTGCTGAGCTTTATGATCTCCACCGGATTGAATCAGCCCGAGAGCGTTTGCACTTCATTGATTCCATTCTGGCAGACAATAAGTATCTTTTTCTGGTAGCAGAGCGTGTGGAAGGTGGTGTACGGGGTCCAAACCCAATGCAGGGAGAGTCCAAAGCTGATAACGAATGGCCAGCGTCCACTTCACTTCCTGTCGGTGGCAATTCTGCGGTTTATCTCGAACAAATTTTGTCATCGGGCGAATAACCGCGGTAAGTATGCTGACGGATTGTATCATTGGATGATCAACAACAGAGACGGTCATACACCCTTGCGACAGATCATGTTTAGATGCACGGCGTTGCGCCATGCTCCTCTGGAGTGGCAAAAGAACAAAGGAGTCCATCCGAATGCTTCCAGGTCAAAGCTGAAAGCGGGCAGACCTGATCGCTCGAACAACTTCACCAACAAGAATGACGGTGGTAAGATCGCATCCTGCTGCGCTGTAACGGGTCGCAAGTTGTTAACCTCGCCTGGCATTGCAGACACAGATCCGATCTTGATGAATACCTGGAACACACTACTGGAGAGCTATCAACAGAGGGTGTATAACAACAGGCTTGCTACAGTCAAGCGTCAGATCCAACAGGCGGAGAACGCAACGCCTGCCGTCGTGATCAGGGTGGAAGCAGCACTTGTAGACAAGGCAATTTTTCTTGATTCTTTGGCCTCCAAAGTGGCGCTTAATGAGCCTGAGGTCGGAAGCAGTGACCCCAACATCCCGATTGACAACCATTTCACTGATGACGAACTTCCTTTGGGGATGCCAGGGGGCAGCGGTGATAACGAAGATGAATGTGATGAAAGTGACGATCGTGATGCTCTCCCCACCGCTAGCTGGAGATGACGGCCTGCGACGGAACTCAATATGTTTCACCTGGGAACCAGCGATGTCGACAGGTATGAGGGCGAGGATGGCGACTATGCGAATGCGGATGTGGATGCGGATGCGGATGCGGATGCGGATGCGGATGCGGATGCGGATGCGGATGCGGATGCGGATGCGGATGTGGATGCGGATGCGGATGCAGATGCGGATGTGGATGCGGATGCGGATGCAGATGCGGATGCGGATGTGGATGCGGATGCTGATGCGGATATGGAGGAAGAAACATCCAAAGACCATGATGGATCAAGGCAGAATGTGGATGACTGACCTGGAACCTTGTGATGTGGACGGGAATGAGGGTGAGGATGGCGACGATGCATATGCGGATGCGGATGAGGAGGACGAAGCATTGCAAGTCCATGATGAATCATCGCAGAATGTGGAGGACTGACCGGGGACCGTGTGAGGTCGATGGGTATGAGGTGGAGGTTGGCGATGATTCCCATGCGGATGAGGAGGAAGAAGCATCGCAAGTCGATGATGGATCAACGTAGAATCTGGAGGACTGAGGGCATTGTACTTGACAGTGTGAAGATTGGACTGTATATTTCAGACCTGTAAAATACGATAGTGGCGAGGCAAATGCAATGGCATGCGAGGTATCGGAACCGAAAACTTTATTTCAATGTGACAAAATCTCGAAGCTAAACATATATGGGGCGTGTGCGGCGTCCGATATATACCAATAGCGGACAGGTACAATGTGGCTATAGGCTGAAGAACGGCATACTCATCACCAGGAGTTGTGTGAACGGCTACAGCATAACTGCAGCCCCTACGAAGAGTGTAACACATATGTGGCTCTGATGCTGCGGATACCGGGCGCTTAGTACTGGGGGTGATTATGCAACGCGACCTGTCGCCTGAGTGACGGGAAGAATTTCATTGTCAGTCGGAGGTTACGAAGTTCCATCAGAGCCGTCAGACCCGTCCGGAAAACCTGGGTGTTTCAGATGGAGACTAGGGTTGTTGCTGATGATGATGCAAGGCCAAAAGTTGTAGACATGGTATTGACGCTCATTTTTAGAACATAGTAGAAATGTTGCTACCGCCATTGTGCTATTTAAACCCGGCCCATGGTTCAATTATGAATAACTGTACCCGCACTGTCTGCTGGATGTTTCATGACGCAATGCCAAAAATCATTATCTCTCCTTTGATGCCCAGTTTAAGGATGTGGCAAGGTGCAAGTCATTTGCTTTTTTTTGCATAAACGCCAACTCATCCATTCATTGTGGACCATTATGATATTCCGGCCCATTGATTGCTGAACATGTATGACTCCAAATCGTTGACACTCTGTTGACGCTCACATTCATCACATCAAAAGAGCCTTTGTACACTCAAGAATTGTATCCAACAAATCATATACGCATATTTGACATCCAGTATTACGGTTATATGTATTATCGTTTGCATCCAGGAGTTTTGTTACTTCTCAATTTGAGATCAACTGCTGTGTTCGCTATCTCAGTGAGAAATGACATGGCCTATTACATTCTCGGGCTTTTGGCCGGCAATAGATCAAATGTAGATCATTTCACTAGATTTTATTAAATATAGCTCGACTTCCTCGCCATTCCTTATCCAGCTCCTTCTCCTCAATTTCCATGATGTACTACATGCAATTTCAAATATCTCAACCATGTGCACCAGGTCTGTGCAGCGAGTTATGCAGTTGGATACATGGGTGAATTCAGCATGACGGTTGTCATTCAGATCGATTCATCATCCGCAATGACCGCTCTTTCTATGGCACGTATGACATCACTCACTTAAATTTTGTTAACATATTGTGTCACTTATATTGCTTTTGCTTTGTGGCTTCACAGTAAGATGCAAAAGGAAATTGAACGTTTGGGCCGTCTTAGAGTGGGATTTGGATTTTAGAACATTCTAATGGTGCATTCGACCCTTGCATGTGCAAAGATGAATTATCATGTCTCACCATTTGGTCACTGAAATCAAGAAATAGCTGACATGTAGCAAAATTGGTAAACACTTTGCTTTTAATCGCAATCAGACGTCAAGAATTACACTTTCCATATCTATTCTTCCACAGAGTCAGGGGCCGTCACCAGCTCTTCAGCGGAATCCGTTACATAGATGGTAATTAGCGGGAGCCTATATGCAGCCGTAAAAGCTTACTGTTTCAACTGGCTTCGCTTTCTGTAACGTGGACAAATCAGACAACACGGCTGGCTCACCACTCCGTATGCTCGATTGTAACTGCTACTTCACTGCACCTGACCTGATATGACTACTTCCTGGTCGAGAAGTCTCTTGCGGCCTTCCGGATATTCCGGGGACAATGTCAAGACTCTCCATAAGCTCTCCCAATGTGGGCGGCAGAGGTGCTGGAGCTTCATGATTCATTTGTGGCTGAACGACTTCCGGAACCGTCAAATTGAATGTGCCTTACTTCCTATCTCCTTCACGGAAGTTGTCAGCTGCATCCCCCCATATGGGTTGAGTCAGTTCATCGAACTTCATCTGCTTCGGCCGACAGCTCCCCACGCGCTGGTGTGCCGTTTTGATGATTATGCCAATCACCCAGCCGGGTTCGTCATGATTGCTCATCTCACCCAGCTCAGTCTCTTCATGATCCTCATCTTCCCCATTCTCCAGATCTTCGGAACTTGCGAAATCACTTAGACTGTAAAGAAATCCGCAATAGAAACGCTAACCGTACGATATGACCTGATTGTTAGAGTCATTTTCATGTAATATTCCGGGTATTATTTCAGAGAAACATCACCAGACATCCTTTCCCTCAAACAGCATCCTATTATTATCTAGCAATTGAGCGATTCCGGGGGTCTTACACCGTAATTTATCCCTGTTACCAAAGAAACAACAGCAGACTGAGTCTTGCAAATTGCGGGGCAGTGGGAAACCCCTGCAACTGGCAGCCATACTCAGTAGGATTCATCTGGAGCATAACGATTATGTTGGCTGCTACTTATTCCATGCTGACATGAAGCTAACTTGATAGCCCTCAGGGCTTCCCACTTCCACTCATTATGATCTTGCTCCCCTAATCCACGCCAGCACATCCTGGATACACAAGCACCTCCCCCAGGTGGGAGCGAATCGAATACCAGCAGATTGTCGGGCGCTACATCCAATACGGAAATTCTTGGCACACAACAATTGCGCAGACAGAAGTTCGTTCACCGCGACGCTGCATATGCAGCCACCAAATATATGACCCAGGAATGACGGTTCCGTTTTCGGACCGTTTGTACAATACTGGGTCCGAGAAATCCCGGCCCGAGGTGGTTCGGTCCGGGTTTGTGCCAAACGGTTCCCTGAATCAAGTCGTTGAATATTCATGCGATAATGTAGTGTTTGGTACATGCAAGATAGAGCTTAAGACTACGCACCTTTTGGAGGACTCCGATTATTGTTATCTTTAAAACTCAGCAAGCTGCTTTGAATTTTTTGTCATTTTTGGCCGAAAAACGACGTTTTTGGGCTACCGCTTGCTGAGATTTAAAGATATCGAAAATCTGAGACGGCCAAAAGATGCGCCGCGCTGAGCTGCATATTTTACATAGCAAACACTGAACTCTCTTATCAATATTTGTGGCCTTACAGTGATGGTTCGCTTAAAAAATCGCCGCTTTTTGATGGGGTAAGGCCGTTGCCACGCAGACCTATATAACCGGCCGGGTCCAAAACTGGACCCGTTGCTAACACTACGGGCCAGGATGCACATTTAAAAATCGTCCGCAAGACTGGAAGCAGGATACATATGAAAGCAGCATGCGGTTGGATGTGACTGTATCCAGATCGAGGCAATGCGCGGTCATTTAACTGTATAACATACAGCTGGTGTCCGGAGATAGCTACGTAACGAATTTATCGCTGCCCGGATCGGAACACCTGCATGGTCCACAATGGCATCTCTCCACACACTCCGCGAAATCGAACATCATGATGTTGTCAGCCCTGGGATGTTCACAGATGAATTTCCTGATAAACATCCCCAAGAGTGGATGAAACACGTGTTAATCACCTTAGAGGAGGCTATGGATGCATATATAGTAGAGGTAACAGTTGAATTTCATTGTTAGAGGCAGCAACTAATGGCTTGTAGGTTTTCAACATGTCTGCAACTATGGAAAGGCAAGGAGGTCGGGTACAGCTGGAACAGTCCAACATGCGCCCGGCATGGAATATGGCCAAAATGGCCAAAAAACGCGATTCGCGCGCCACAATAGGGGAAGAGAAATATCTCATTCACAACCATGCGCCGAGGTCTGAGAAGAGAAGCAGCGGGGTATTGAGTTTCCTGGGCATAACAAGGTGAAGGCTGCGATACAAAGACACCTGGCAATGCTTTGTCAAAACCAAACATCTGGTTGCCTCCCTTGCCAAAGTCGAACCACAAAGAATTGGGAGACACACTGGAGACGCAAAGTCACAGGTGCACCTCCACCCACCGGACGCACAGTACGGACTCCAGAGCCGACTCCAACTCTGCCTGGCGGGCCATTTGCCCCACCTGCCAAAACCGGTAACACTTTTGGAGGTCAATGTTCAGAAATGGTCGATTTGCCGGCCCGATATACATATTCGCATACAGCTGTTCCCTGTGCAGAGCCTTTCGATGATGATGACGATACCCAGCACTATACCGATTCTGATGCAGACATGCTGACTGATCAAGGTTGGTACAATATCTGTTGCGTGGTAATGCGGCTAATATCCATTTTAAAGACACAAGCAGCAGATTGAGCGATCCTGCAACAGATGATGAGCAGTGCCCGCAAGACATGGCATTTTGGAGATTATTATTATATATATCAATGTATTATGAATGAACAACGTAGTGATCAAGAAGAAAGTAAATGAAAAGAGGAGAATGGCAGCCAAACAATGAGAATGATAGACTGTGCAAAATGAATTGATTGCATATTTTGGATACCGCCATGGCAAAATGAGTGTCAACCCAGCATCAACAATTTTTGGTCATACCCCCTGGGAAATCTCACCTCGGATAGGTTGTAATCAGTCAATTAGGTATTTTTGCCGGCCTTTATTGGCAAAACAGATTGCAATACCCTCCCTGCCCCATCATGAAAATGAGCGCCAATGAAGCGTCAACAATTGTTGTTCAGGTATCATGGGTAATCTCCAGGGCGACAGTTTGCACACAGTCATAAACTTATTATTGGCTGCCTTTATAGGCAAAAATGACAGTGAAACACTTCCTGCCCCATCTTCAAAATGTGTGTCAACAGAGTGTCAACAATTCTTGGCCTTCCATTATGATTAATCATAGCGCGATGTGGTGGTTATTGTGCATATACATCATTTTGACTGTAATCATACGCCAATAGGCTCACGAATACTTAGTGGTTGCTCTGTAAATGAAATAAGTTGTTACTGTCCCAGAGGATGCCGCTAGAATATACTGTACATATCTTCTGGTAAAGGCTGCCATATCCTTCGTCATGGATGCTTGTGATCAAGCAGCACTCATATTACCGAAGATGCGAGACAAAATAGTGTTGACGCTCTGTTGACCCTCATTTCCATGATGTGGTTTGGTGCGTGAGTACCCTGGTTTTGCACATCAAGGTGGCTAATAGTTCGAAAATGAAGTGTTCAGTACCAATGTCAATATTTTACGATTCACAGAAGAATATCAGTACTCGACAATCAATGTGAAACCAGACAAGCAGAACCGGGGATTGGAACGGACCGGTCTAGCCAGACCAGGCTGAACCCTCAGATTGACGGATTAGGGTCCGGGTTTGGCCCCGCGAAGAGTCAGCGGGTCGGGTTTTTGGCCGGGTCTGCAACCAAACTGACCCATTTTTAGGTTCAAACCCAGGCGGCTGGCAGGTTACCCGGACCCGTTGCTAACACTATCTGGGCTGTATCATTTCATTCTATCTCAGCCAGGGATCAATGGCGTCAGCACAGGTGTTGCCACCTCCGGACCTCAGTCAATGGGAGGTGGAGTTTCCCGGTGCGCCGGAACCACAGAAAGGTCACACTGAGCTGTGCTGATTGGTACCGGGACATGTGAGTTTGTACGAGGACTTACGCGGCATGATTGATTAATGTATTCCTTTCCATCCTGTTCTCTTGTAATGACTTTTGCAGCCCACGAGGTCTGCGCCAAAAGTGGGGGATGACGTGAGGGTGACACGTGACCCGGGCCGGATAACGCCCATCATATATAGTCAGCTCACCATGTTCCTTAGATCTCTAGCGATAATGATGCGAATAAATCACCTTATACTATCATACGCATCCACGTTTGCAACCGTATTCCTATAATCACCATTCGTATACTTATGATGCCCAACGTGCACCTACATGCTGTTATAATTGTGTGTAGTAGTTACCCGCTGGATCTAGGATCAGAGACTCAGCTTCGAAATCAAATTCAGCAGCTCCTGTTTGTTGATTCTTATCTCTCCAAGGTCATTGATGATAAGAAGTCTTGGTTCACATGGATAGAAGTGCTTGACTTAATCTACCATCAGTTGTTGTTCACCGCTGATACCTTGGGGTGACAACCAACCACGTCACAGTACTTTCAACCTCTATCACTGCAGCAATTAGCACTTGTGGCCGCAGCTATTCATCATGCGCTGTCAGTGTATGCTACTGGAAAGACGGTTACAGTTATGTTTTCCGATGATGAATATTGCGGTACAGTTTGCCCTTCCACTGTGACAGATTGCATTTGTGCCGAAGCCATTGCACTCATCAAATTCAAATCACACATTGTAGGGCAGCTTCATACCACCTCCCCCCCCCCCCCCACACCCCCCAATGGTGCTTGTCCGCTAAAATAGGTGCTCCTGAATCCGCATCAGCGCTGCCCAATACCCTGAGCCCACCTCAGTCCCGAATGGTGCTGCGAGATTTCATTCAGCGCTCCGTATTGCCTTTTCTGTCTGTGCTTCTCCTCTTGGATGGGCACTCCTCAATCCCCTTCTCAACCTCGATTTGGAGTGCCTCTATTTCATTCTAGACACTTTACCTCACCCCCCCAGTCAGCAATGCTCAGCATGGATGGGCTGCTCAACTACATACGCACTCCTCAGACCCAGTCAGCGATCCTTAGCCTCGATTTGCCACCCTCCGTTTCATCCTGCCTCACCATCAGCGCTCCCTTTGACCAGCTCACACGACATCAGGCACTCCTCCTGTCCTCGTGGTGCAACTATATTTCCCCCTAAATCATCATATTGCCTTTCAAACTCCATTTTGATTCACTGCAAGCTACCCACAATTCCCCCCCTGTTGGATATCACAGATCGAGCCAAATAACATTCGAATTTAATTTCACCCACTTGGCAGGCCTGAATCATTCAGACACATAAGGTGCACCTCCAGATTTTTGTGCCGTTGATGATTTGTGTGTTCCTAGTGTTAGGAACGATTCCGGACCGTCACTTCGGGTCCGGGTCCGGGATCAAACCGAACCGTTGCTAAATTGGCTGTCCAGGTCGTCAATAAACCCGAACTGCCCACTCGGGTACGGTTCCATGGTAAACTCCCACCCCGTCTGAATTGGGCGGGTTGTGAGAGGGTCGCACAGCGGGTCCATCTATAGATTCATATAAGGCTCTTGTATTTGCAGTGTGTTCATAGTATCTTATCAAAATCAAGTTATCAGCAACCATTAATGAGCTTTTGCTTGTTGAGCAGTTTGCAATATCGATTAATTTGGTATCTGTGTTTCACCTTCAATATATCGTATTTTGGCCTATAAAGGCAGTCAATGATACAGTTATGCACGCGAAAATCCGCGCGATGCCTTGATTACACAATATGCAAGTCCTAGAACTGTTGACGCTCCGTTGACGCTCATTTTCAGGATGCTGCAGGGAACATTTGGCTGTTGCTTTTGCCGGTAAAGGCTGCCAATATCGCATAAATGGATGGCTGCAACCAGTCGGAACATAACTTACTCAAGATGCAAAGCTAAAAATCGTTGACGCTCCGTTGACGCTCATGCTAAGAATGGGCCGGTGACCATGTTGCTATCTCTTTTCTCAATAGAAGCTGCCAATACGTCCGTGTTGGATAATATCGACCAAGTCACTGGTGAATTACCGTACTTACAAGACCACAAATCGTTGACGCTCCGTTGACGCTCATTGTAATGTATTGTCCATTCATCATCTGCTGCCGTCTATAATTGTTTTCATCCTGATTTGACTGCACCGGTTGGCTTCCTGATTGATTGAGACTCAACCCTGTGGCAAAGCCCAGCGGCGTCATTATCTTGCACTGTTCACTCTCACACCACTAAAAATGATGTATCATGCCAAAAGATTCATTGCGCCTGCTATACATCTATCTATGAACAGAAATTCACAAGCTACTTACCATTCGCCCATAATATATCTCTAACTGAAACTCTCGGTCAAGCTGCATAAAGCTGGTGAACCGTTGACGCATTCTGTCCTACTTTTTGTTCCCTCCTTTATTTCTCCGCGTTTCAGCTGCATTGACCTTCATTAAAACCTGTTCAGCCTGTCTCTTTGACTTCGGTGTGGGCCTAACCAATCCGGGCACATTTGGCGCGGCGCTCACATCTTGCTGCTCTGGGCATTCCGGATCCCCGATCCAATTGTTGTGCTCTATACCGGAGTCAGCGTCCACTGCGCAATCCTCTTCGCTGTCATTTGGATTATCCAAGTCGCCATTCCAGTTAAGCCAATATTCAGTGTCCGAAATGCTGTCAGGTGCGCTCTCCTCGTCGCTTTCGACTGGATGACGGTTGATTCTCCGAATACGGCGGACATTGAAGATTTGAGTTTGTCCTCCAAGATGGTCCTTCGCAGAGAAAGCTGGTGGCAAAGGTGATCTTTCTGACAATTTAAATGCAGCCGCACCATCATGTTGGAAAAGTGACCAGGATGATTTGACGATCTCTTCCGTGTCCGAAATATATCCTACAGCGGTCATCTGCTTGTCTTGAGCGCAGGATTCCTTCTGTGGATCACGTAGGTTTTCGCTGCCCTGCCACATCTCCAAAACATCGTGAACCTTGGCCATTCAGTGCAATTTCATTGCCTCAGCCTCTTTGTTCATGGCTGAGTCGTTTTCTGTGTTCATGGTATCCAATTCGGGGTCAGTGCCAGCCAAAATCCTGTGATTGGCTTGAGCAAACTGCCTTAGGACAACCTTTTCGTGAAGGGTCTTGCCTGTGCTTTGTGACTGCCTCCAGCCGATAACATCTCGGCCAAGGGAAACACTGGCCTCCACTGCGACACCATGTGGTATGATTGAGAATATGTCGCGCGCCACATTAGAGAGATCGGCGTACTTTGAGTGCGTTTTCTCCTGTTGTCGCCACCAGTCGGTTATGTCCGGTATCCACAATGTACTGCTAATCTCCATTGGGTCGGAGTGGTATTCATTGAGATTTGGATTGATTTGCCCCCACTTCTTTGGTGCTTCAGTAGGTGAATTGAAAAAGAGCCTGGCGGCGGTCAATAAGCGGGCTGCGCGATTATTTCGTCCGGGTGTCATCCCAGCCACATTGATAGGCCTGAAGTATTTCTCTTCATCGCTGGACAAATCATATGGATCAAAGGATAATTGATTGGACCCTGACGCCGTTGCAGAGGGGACGAGATTACTGGTCGGTACTGTTTCATGTATATTGACCGGCACACGTCGATGTTTAGCACACTATTCAGTCTCCACATCTTTCAGAAAGGCCTCTTGGTATTGTGTAGTGTAGGATGTCTCGTCCTCAGGATTGATATCCATTCCTTTGTCCCACTTTGTAAAGAATCACAACTTCCTGAAAGGATCTAGGATGTGCGCGGAAATCAGAAGCATGCCCGTCGTTGGAGTCACTTCGGCGTAGTAGTTGGAGAGCTTCTGTCGAGCTAACTTCAGAGTGAAGAACAAGTCTCCCTTCCATGGAGTCTTCTGCTTGGCCAAAGCTTGCATCACGCCGTCCATGTGATCGAACATGTCATTGTACACAGTAATAACATGATGCAATGTGACTGTATGCCTCTTCGACATCCAAAGGGTCCAATATCGAAATGGCCTCAATACTTCCATGACATACTTGACAATCGTCCATTCATCCTGAGTTGTTAATAGTGGCCGATATTCAGCATAATTTGGGTTTTGAAGCCACTCGCAGGTGAATTCTCATAAGCGGTAGGCGCGCTCGAGCAACTCCAGAGTAGGATTCCAATGTGTCTTCACATCCATAATGGGAAAAACTGCAATGCGGACTTTGGCTTTTTGACAGTGAAGAAACTCGTTTCGGCGACCAGGTGTTAGCGTAGTTAATCCAGCATGCATTCTCTGCTTTAAGAAGGTCAGCTTCAGGACTTTCAAAATATCATGAAATACATACTTTCTCAATTATCT
>Ga0307512_10002386_pt1 | contig 23899 bp, 17 predicted proteins | sample 14_EM_MG_FD_200267 | JGI IMG/M metagenome (GOLD analysis project Ga0307512, IMG submission 200267) | Populus trichocarpa ectomycorrhiza microbial communities from riparian zone in the Pacific Northwest, United States - 14_EM | ecosystem: Host-associated > Plants > Roots > Unclassified | place...
AAGTAATTCCAAATAACAAAAACATTTATATTCTATAGCTCTATCTGTTCCAGCTTTCATAAGTGAAATGAATATATCATAAATAGTTGTATTTGTAGTCTTCTACATCATTGTTAGTATTGTTTAAGTATATCTTAAAATATAGCTAAAATCTTAAATTTATAGGATTTTGAAATTGGTAGAACTTCTCGTAAGCAGTTATATTAATATATTAAACGATATTCTCTGATTATAACATATATTTAAATTTAAACTAATAGTGATAGTGCTAACAGTATTAGCCATACAGTAGTTTGAAATATTACAAATTTGTGGAAAATGTTACAAATATAAACAATATGAAAATATTAAATATATAGTAATACAGCAGCTGTATGTATTCCTGAAATATAGTATAACTATATTCTAGTTGAAAACAGTTATTTCATTATACAATTAGCTCCAGATTGCAATAACTGGTCTAGTTAGTAAACAAGTTACTACAGGTAAAATCTTGATATCATATTATTTAAATATAATTATTTACAGTAGTTATTAGGTTCATACAAGTTGAATAGGTATTCCTTGAGTGTATAGTATAATTTAGTATATTGTTAACAGGATCGTATAGACCCAGTTTAAATGGAACTGAATTTTCAAATAAATGTATAATATTGTAAAAATATCATAATTATAATTAATATATACATAACGGATATAATCCCCAACTGCTTACTATGCAATCGAGTCGAAGTTTACCTTGAATGTATTACAAGACACAGAGATCATGTACCAAGTAATAAAAACAGAATGGACTATTAAATTTACAAAATAGTTTATCAAAGTATATATTTACACTGCAAAATACACAACCTTTGGTTACTATTAGTCCTCCACTATCTTCAGATACCTCCAAAATCTTAGAAAAGCATGAAAATAGGTTGGAAATTAGTTACTAATATTTGCAAGGTTTGGTATAGTGTCTTTAGATGTCATTGGAGGCTCATGAGTTGCGTACACATGCTTGAGCGGTTACCCGGTCGTGGGCGGTTACACGGTAAATTACGTTACATCCCCCCCAGATACATTTTATTTTATCCACAACCGCCCTCCCCATCCGCTACAGCCGCTTTCGGGCCCTTCCCCTTTCTATAAAACCTTTCATCGAGCGGATTAAAACCGCCATTGCCCCAGGTTGCCCATTCCGGAGTCGACTCGCCGACATACTCCTCGGGCCCAAATTCCCTGTCTTCCTTCAGCAGCTCAAAGAAGCGGTCGTAGTCGATCAGCGTGTGCCATTTCCCATTGATATGGAAGCGCTTGGAGGCCAGAAGGATGCAGCAACTGTGTGGGGTGTCAGTAGAGGGGTGTGGGAAAGGGAGGGGAAAATCACCTGTGTTCGTGCTCAGCAGCAATGCCGTATTCCAGTCCCCGTCTTGCTAGCTCCGCATCAAGTGCCTCAACGAACTGCACAACCTCGTGGTAGAACGGGACGTTCCCCATCGTTAGCCCAGCCTCGCCAGCACTACTTGTTCCGCAATATCTGTACAAAAGAAATCAGTAAAGTCCGACTCACGGCATGCTACAAGACGACTTACGTCACACCCTTCACCTCTACGAATCCTGGCTGTCCGCGTGCAACAAGATCCGCGTAGCCTTTCACCTCGTCTTCTATGTTGAAGCCTTTAACAAGTGTAAGACGGAATACAGTGCGCTGCTTATTCCGCTTCTCACGGAGAATGTCAAGGCATTCTTGGAAGCGCTCCCAAAAGTCGCGGTGGAGGGGGCGATCAATCTTCTTAAGGCTATCCTTATTCGAGGCATCAATAGATACATAGAGTTGTGTCACTGGGCCAAGAGCTCTCAGCTGTGCCGGGCTGTTTGCAACAGTGTCAGTCCCATGTTACCACTCTCGAGAGTAAAATAACGTACTGTTGAGCGTTGCATACCAAGAAACTTGAAATTCCGGAATTATGGAGGAGTGCGAGGAATTCATTTATGTGAGGATAAAAGATGGGCTCACCAACTATCGAATCCCGGTATGTTAGTTCGAAGTAACTTTTTGTCAAGATTTCGAGTACTCACCGAGACTCAAGGCGCAGTGACGGATTCTAAAGGCTTCACTGAAGCGTTCTGCTCGCACACCAGGAACACCTTTCAGCATCTTGATCTTGCGGTAGTGGCCTTCAACAACGCCTTTAAAAATTTCTTCCGGTGGGTCGACTTTCCATCTCCTGTCTCCAAAGGGTGATTAGTGGTTTTATGTAGAGAGAGCGGCAGGACCGACGCACCAGGTAGTGCCAACTGGATTAGTTCCATGTCGCCAACAGAAAACACATTTATTCGAGCATGACAGCGATGGTGTCGTCTCCATACACAGATGGGATTTGATGCCATAAAAGGAGAATTTGTAGCAACTGCCTCTGCCTCGTAAGGCAGATTTAGTCCACCGGCTTGGGAAATAGTTAGCATCAATTGATCCCACCTGGACAGAGGCTATTACCAAATCTTAACGCCACTGTGAGAGCCAACAATAGCATAACCTTGCTTGGTTAAGGCTTTGTATGTCACGCCATCTTTTGGAACCATTTCTTTACGGGTCGAGGATTGTCCTTCTCCAGCTTCTAGTGCTTTCCTTCCTGCGGGGGTAGTGAAATCGACAGGAAGGGGTGCCGGGCGAGATACTGTGTTCGGCTTCTTGAGAACATCTGGAGAGCGATTGATCATACCGCCTAGGTCTTCGAGATCCATCATGTCTTTTTCGGGTTCGTCTTCTGCAACGTCCTCAACATCAGAGTCTTCGTCTCCGGATTCCACGGCAGTTCGCCATTCGCCAGTAGTCCCCAGCTCGTTAGTTTCCATAAATTCTCTTAAAGTATCTTCTAAATGTATTCGCCATTCCTGGAAGTGGACAGCGGCTGTCCCAGATGTCCCATCCTTAGAAGAGGCCGGATTAACATCGCCCATACCAAGAGGAAACATCCTTCGACTACCAGAACGGCCTCCGGTAAGTTTTCCGAGCCACTTGTCTACCTGAACCGCATCTTGACAGAACTTTCCTTCCGACTCTGGCCACTCGGACGAGTCGCCGAACCCGAATACGGAGAATCCCCCAAGAGAACGAAGGGGCGCACTATCAATCCGAAAGTCGTGATGTGTGTCCTGGAGGTGGTCTAGAAAGGAGGCAACTGGGGAGTCTGTTTCGTACGATGGCACGATAACCAGATAGACGTATTTCACTTTCTTTCCTTCCTCCGGCTGGCTAGGTAGAGAAATAAAGAAGTCATCCAGCTCGATCTCTTCCAAGTTATACATCTGGGGCGGAAGGATAGAGCGAGATATCGGGATTTCCGAGAGCGAATTGGATGGTGTAGGAATCGAAAGTTTGGGGTAAATACCCTCTTTGTTGGAGAATAGTTCCCTCTTCAGTTGTTCCGCATATTGCGCAGTAGAGCCGGTTAACGAAGCGTAAAATATGCAAACTTGGATGTCTGGGTCGCGGTCTTTCTCTTCTTCTTCCGGAACAGCGGGGCCGCGACGCCCTTTCTTGCTCTTCCTGGTGGGCGAGACACTTTTCTTTCCGGTAACATGTTTGGGCCCAACTTTGGTTGGTGAAGGCGCAGGCTTCGCTCCAGTAGTAATTTGCTTAAGGAGGCTGGATTGCTTCTCGTCGGTGTTTGAATCTCCAGGTTTGAGCGTCGATTTGCCACCGACTGCAATCCCATTTAAGTTCGGTGTGGACACTGTAGCTCCAATCGATTTCGTTTCCTGGTGAAGGAGGGTGCGAAGAGATTGTAGGCACTTGTAGACAATTACGGCAACGGCGATAACTATGAAGATTGATGCGCGATGTTCGTGCCACTGTTGGAAATGCCCTGTGCGAGATATTCGAAGTTAGATCAATATGTGGAAGAGGCGATGCAAGCTCAGCGCTCGTGTACGATTTACCTTGCAGAGCGCCTGGCTCCTCCGTCGCAGAAGACATCGTTTTATGGATTTGGCGGGGTCAAGGTTGAAGGGTTCATAATTTCAACGGCAACTTCCGTAACACCCTTGCAAGATGTCTCGCACCTGGATGTTACCCGGCTAAAAAGTACGAGACCAAAATCACGTGATTGAAAGGAGTCTGCGAGAAAACCTTGCAATTGTCCCTGATCATTCGCTAGCATCTCCCCTCATCCCACTTCCTGCAACCATATTAACGATGGCCTCCACAACCCCAAGCAGCGCCTTCTTCCAAGGAGAAAAAGTACGACTGTCAGCTACGACTATGGGGCGCCAATGGCTAATACCGACTCGAGGCTGCTCATATTGCTCTATTTAGCGCGTCTTCTACCGGATATGAGATCCTCAAGAATCTACTGGTTCTAAGTGTGGACAGTTTCACCACTATCGACGACAAGAAAGTTACCGAAGCAGATCTGGGTGTCAACTCCTTTCTTGGTAAGGACAGCGTAGGTAAACCTTATGCGGAACGAACAGCTGCATTGCCGAGGAACTGAATCCGGATGTGAAGGATGCCTTCATCGAGGATGTAGGTTTTGACCTGAAGCTACCCTATGGCCATTCTAACAGATACTGAAATAGAATCATTTCAACCTACTCTCAAATAACCTAAACTCTACCGGTCGATCACGATACCGTTCACGCATGTTGTTATTGTGTCGCCGTTTTCCCCGTCAGATATTCTTCAGCACCAGCTTCTCGTTCGTTCTATAGGATTTACAACAATTTTGCGCATCGCAGCGCTCACTCATTGTATTATTAAAGCGCATCCGGACTTAGTTATCGACCTCCAGTTACTCAAGGGAGGAGCTTTCAGCTCTGGCTGCAGGCTATTTCCGGCGCTAAAGATGAATGCACTCCCCAGCTTTACCATTTTTACCTTTATTCAGATTGCACTTCACCTAAAACTGCATCGGGCATACCTAATTTTACCGTTTTTGTGTGGTTATTTGCCAGAACAGGGGCGTCCGATCGATCCTTTACTCCCAGACCCTAGTAGAGTCATACTCGGTACAGGAGGAAAATAACTACCATGCAGGTGCCACCACCAACGTATCTTTAATCTGGCAGTAGAAAAGTATATACTTCAAAAGTGCATTATGCGTTCTTATACTTCCCCTGTATCAACTGCAACTGAATGGAACATACTAAGTACTAAAACTAATCTTTTAAACTTGCATAAAATAGCATTTATGTTAATCGTCTCATCAATTACCCACTTCGCCTTCTAGAGCATCTTAACCAGTTTTTAAACTAGTAGAGCGCAAAGCTCCTCGAGCTCTGCTAGACTGTCGGCGAAGTATATGTATTTTGTTTTATTTTTTTTAATTCATATTGTATTCACTCTAATTAGAGTATGACAAAGCTATCCATTTTTCCCCGATACTCCGTGGTGTGAGTCTGATGTGTCCACCAAGCCCTCCTCTTGGTCAAATGTACCGTCCTTATCTCCTTCCCCCCACCGCCTTAAGTTAATTGACCCCCCTTTCCTAGATATAACCTGCACATCCCATTATCTGACGACCACCACTTACAAAATCCTCACTCACACTCAGTCCAGGGTCTCATTGATGTTATCGCAGTGGAATACCCCAACAGCTCTCGCGAGCTGAACTTTTTTGGAGGTCTGGAAATGAATACTCCCTAGGTCATACTGGGCGCGCTGACCATCCTCGGGCTTGGCGGAAATGGGGGGGCAGAAGGGTGATGTTATCGTAAGGCCACTCTTGTAGTTTGTCCTCGTGGTGCCCGAGAAGCGGATCTTGTCCATCGTAGTCGGTTCAAAGAGCTTGTACGGAGCATGTATCTCAGCACTCACACCTTGCGGGGTTTTTTAGGCAGCCGCTTGATGGAACTTCACTGATACTGCGCTGATAGGCCATTTCCGGACTTCACGTACTGGTATATCCACAGGCATATCGTAGGCTTTGATAACTGGCGTAAAACGTCGAACAGCGCGGCGAGTTGCTGGGTAGACTACCGGTCGGTCATGTCAATGCTGAGTGGTAAAGAGAGCTTTAAAACGACGAGATACACTTGCAAAAGCAAGCGGACACAGACAAGGTATGGAGTGAAGCCAAAGTAAAACCCCGCTCCCCCCCAAAAAGGGGAAAGCTTGGCAAAACCAGGCGTTGGGTGTGGTTGTCGAAGGTGTGTGTGAAGTATATGTATCCACCACTTTTCATTCTAGAAGAGTACTGCACGAGTCCCTCGGGAATGATTCTTTACCCAAGTAACCGAGAAACAGATGCCTCAGCTATAGTACCAACATAACTAGTGGTCATGGTGGTTTTCTGAGACGTCGACAGTGAAGTGAAATGTCGTCGCTAAGACAAATCACACCCAATCTAGTCGTGCTATTCTCGTTCGTATGAAATCGGTGTTTGTATAACCTTTGGAACTATGCGTTGCACGCTGACATGGAGAAACGTGACTACTAAAAAGATGAAAAGAGGAGAGAGATAGATGGGTTGATCTGATAGATATAAACGGAGTAAAGATTAGCGAAACTTCGGAACACTAGAGTAAAGAATCCATACTCGTCCAATGACCCCCTAAAAGCCCGCTCAAATCGCCTGATGAAAGTTTTCAAACTAAAGAATTCCCGACTCCTTACTAGTTCGTACTGATTTTCCCAAGACCAGCAAAATGTCATGGCTCAATCACACTGCAATCACTCGGTGTGACAGTTCATCTCAATACAAGGTCAACTAGGCAAGACCTCTACTATCCCAGAAAGGCCAACTATGCAAGACCTCTACTACCCTAGAAAGGTCAACATGCCTCTTCTCACAGTCTCACTAGTGAATAAATTCTGCCGGTCGCACAGCAGTATCGCAGCTCCCCTCCTTAACCTCCCTTACAAACCTTCAACATGTCAGCGGCCAAGCGCAACAGGACTCCAAACGCGGCCATAATAGCCTCGCCGGCAAAGAAGCCAAAGCCGTATAACTCCAGAAACAACCGCACCTCACTAACGATTTATCAGAACCCCCCCCCTCTTTTTGCCGGCCCCAGCTGCACAATCCACTTTAGACCATCCCCCGAACAAACCCGCAGCGTGCCGGAACACCGCCTGGCCGAAGTTTCGTCGTGGTTCAACGACCGTCTATCCCGCACCTCCGACCCTGGCAACGGAAAGCCCAAGGTACTGTCGATGGGCACGCTCTTGGGTGCTGGTATCATCGCCTTAAACTGTTTTCTGTTGTGGGCGTTTTCCGGTTCGTACGCGGCAACGATGAAGCAGACGCCTGCCGAAGTGGAGGAAGACCTCATGATTCACTTCTACACCTACCGGTTCTCGGAGGTATACAAGGTTGAGAAGTTGCAGGCTCTGGCGTGCGAAATGGCGCTCAAGCTTTTGATCGAGCACCCACCCACCAAAATGGCTGTGCTATGCAGACTCGAGACGTTGGAGATAGCGTATAAAGAAACTAAGCCTGGAGACAGACTCAGGGTCGGAATTGGAAGAAGTGTGGTAAGGCACTTTGATAATTATCAGACGTACCTGTTCAAGAGAATCGAAAAGAACAGAATTACGGCGCTGTTGGAGGCGAACCCCGATCTAGCATACGAGATCATTGTTAACGTAAGTTCGCGGAATATCTAGATACTTCGATGTATCAATGCTTTTCGCTGGATATAGTCACATGCTTGTCAGTTAGCATCGATAATGGAAGGTGGGATAACTTTACTTTCAATTATTGTCAGCTACTCTTTTAGTCAGACTGCTATCCTCCTTCGCTCTCTTGAACATCTGTACGTACGCAATTCATTACATAGTTCGACAGATGTGCTTATGTACTCAAAGTGGCAAAATCTCTCTGTCTATCCGTCAAATAGTACCTTGAGCCCGAGGGGAATGGAGGGCTTGGGGTAGACTATTAGAACGTATAGAATAGGAAGTCGCCCAGTACACTAACTAAAGGTTTCGGCCGCAAATCCATGAATTCAGCAGAGGAAGAACGCTCTTTCAACCGATACACCTACCGAAACGACTGCAGTACGTATACAATCATCATGCTGCTTGAGTCATAAGACATCCAGTGCTTTTAACTGCAAAAATTTGGTCCTGAGAAGTCTCGTGCCCAACTCTAACTAAGCTCGAACATCTATCGATGATTCCGATTGGCCCAATTTGGTCAAGTACCCATAAAACTGCAAATCTAGCTAGTCTAAGCTAGTAGGAGTTATTTCCGAGCAGTGAAATCGGGCGAACTAGAACAAGATCTCGATTGGCTCTTAGAGATCGTTATCCTCATCAAATTCGCTACATCTACTGTATCGACCGTTAAGGTTTGTACGAGATTTTCAGCGTGACTTTTTTTTCAGTACTTAACCTAATGCCCAATAGTGGGCTAAAATCGTAGCAAAATCTGTTCAAACGAGCCTTCCATAATGCGTAACGTACGAACCTTAACGCTCTGTACAATATTCTACTTCCAAAAGACCTATACCGTTACCACTCTACGACATGTGGTTCGGTAGTTCAAGCTGTAGGTATATTTGATGCAATATAGTGGGCCGTCTAGCTCCCGCGGAGAAATTACAAACAAACAAACAAACCCGCATTAGCTAGTTTCTATACGACACAGCGCCTATCGTATAAGCTGGCGAGGTGAGTTTTGTGTTGCAGTATGCGTCTAAGTAGCGTCTATTCGTCAACCCAGCTGATTTCTGACTACTCATGCAAGCTGGATCATCAGAGTAGAAACTCTAGCCCGGTTTTATACTCGAGTCAGGAGTTGTACGAATCACAGATCTAGCCAGGTAATATGGCATGAGTGTATACGGAGAAGTAAAAGATAGAGCCGCTGCGAGCTGTGGCGTCGCCTTCCAGCTCGAGAGACTCGGGTGTCTCGGACTGTAATTCTCCGTGGCAGTCGTGGCTACCCAAGTGCCGAACGGCTGTTGAGAGTAGCTCTAAACTGCTCCTCCTCATAAGTAGAGGAGAATCAAGCTCAGCTTCTTCTCCCACCTTGTTTGCTGCACTCAACCTGATCTGGCAAAGAAATATGAACTAACGTGATCAGGTGGAATCCACGAATTCATCTGGTTAGATCGAGATCCGTAAGTTAGCTACCGCTCGATGGGGGATCTGTTACAGCTAACAGGAATCGTACGAGCTGGCCGATATGAAGAAGGGACAGGTCGATATGTGGAGCACATGACCTGTACTATCGACAAGAAGAACCGTAAGAAGAAACGACATTAGGCGGCTCTTACTCTTTCAAAGTACCAACCGTATATGGCTTCTGCTTTACCTTTTCCTTTTCCGCTAAGCATTTCAGGCACGCCCACGACAGCGTTTTCTCGTGCCTAGCCTCCTGCGGCTGGTACCAGAAATGGCAGCGGGTGGCTAAGAGGAGCTCCGCATTACTTTTTCTCGGAACGATTTCTGCAAAAGTCAAAGCATGCATGACAGCAGGAACTCGGGTACCAGGGTAAAAGATCGGACGCGCCTTTCTGGTTATGAATTTGGCTGGCAGCACAGGGTGTTGACCAGGTCCGATCTTTTACCCTGGTACCCGAGTACTTTACATAGACTTCAGGCGCAAACGAAAGTACATGTTTCAGCTGGAACCACTTGTCATTTCCACTAGACCAAGTCATAAACAATGATATTCGGTGCTTATATATACGACGCCTGCCTGTACGTGTTTATTTGGACAGCAACAGCCTCACTCTCGCTGTGTAGTATATACCCCTTGTTTTCTGCTGAATCTTGGAAAGAAGAGCAGGGATTGATTGGATCACTTGGCCCGTGCATATGCACATCCACGCCGAACTTCAACCAAGAATAAGAGCAACACAGGGTCAGATCGGCCGCCTGTTATCAGACCAGTCGTTTTCTGATGGCCACCCCTCGCATATGCATTGACCGACGGTGATCGACATGCAAAATATTTCGCTACCGACAGCGGCTCTAGATTTCTGCAATATCTCCTTGTACCATGGTATCAACTCACCGCATTCCTACCTAGACCTAAATTCTGCAGGAATTTGTGGGCATCACCAGGCACCTGACGCCATCAACTGCATCTATCCACTCTGCTCTCGAAAATTCCCCAATCACCATAATCCACTTTCCCAAATCACCTTGTCCCACCACACTTGCCGCAAATACCGGCTTGTGAAAAATCTCTGCACTAGTTACACCGACTAGATGAATCATTTTGGAAGCTTGTTTTAGCATTGATTGGTGCAAATCGGCGGGGGGAAGCGAGCTGGTCAGAGGGGAAAGCAAATGTGACCAGACTAAATGAAAACTCAAAACTACTATTTTGCTTAAGCTTTACACATCATATGGTTCAATTCAGTGAGACGTGACATGTAAACAGTAGAATTATTATCGTATTATCCATCATTACTATCACAATCATAATTTTGAAATGAAAACCGGACCTGCGCAACTTAAATTCCCATCAAACAAACCGCAACAAACACAACACCCAGAATTACATCCCTCGGTTTGTTTGACGTTGCAGACCCTGTAAATGTCGGAACGCCACTAACAGTTCCGGAGGGTGATTCAGGCGACGTAGTTGATGATGGGGTTGCACTAGAAAGAGGCTTCACAAGATTGTCAGCACCGCGTTACTAGATACCAGATGGATTATTACCCCTTCAAGTTGATGAACAACTCCGTTCTTAATGATGATATTTCCCTTAATGATACGAACACCATTGACGAAAAGATCACCATCTGCAGCAGTGATTTCCAAGGCAGTCCCCGCATCCGATGTAAATGACTTACGGTTGAACAGTTCTGGTGTATATGCGAATGTGCCGGTGATAGTGTGTTCCTCTACAGATATAGAGTCGGTATTGTTAAATGCAAAGATTGTCACTCCGGGTGTGTCACTGAGCCTCTGCTCCAGTCCGGCTGAAATGATAGCATCACGGAATACAGCCAGTCCCACGAGTCCGAGAGTCTCAATCAGCGGTCGCGGAAGTGTGAAGTATCTGTAAGCACTGTAGTTAGCAGGATGACTGATACTAAGCTGGAGGAATCGCACCTGTTAACTCCAACGATAATTCCTTTGTCGTACTTGAAAGATCCATTAACTTGACTGGAAACATCGCCCAGCCCACTGGTGACTTCGAGGATAGACTCTTCTGTTCCCGCTGGCGGTGCGCCATTGTTCTGGACAATTCTTCCTGGCTGATTCGGTCCTAGGTTGACGAAAGCTGGGTCCTCAAGGAATGTCCGCAGCGTAACAAAGTTGCTATCAGGCAAGTCTCCGTTCTGTCTCTTCCGTCTCTCGGGAGGTGGAGGGCCGGTGTGAGCTGCTTGTTCACCGTTCTGGGATTCGCTTGCGCGCTTGCGGAGTTTGGTGTTATTTCCAGTATCGCCATGCGCGGCGGCAAATGCCTCGTTGGTAGGTGCAAATACAGTAACGTCGTTGTTTTCGGTGATTCTCGCTAAAAGGTCTGGGTAGCTCTGTAGATCTGCGGCAAAGGATGTGAATCCTTTGTCGTTGAGGACCTCAATGAGACCTTGTCCAAAGACTGGAATTGAAAGCGACAAGAAAGCCGCGATAGACAGGCAGTTGATCCGCATCTTTGCTTAGCAAGAGGTAAAGAATACAGAAGAAGCGAGATATAGTACCACTGCTGAGGGGGGATAATGCAGTGGAGAGCTTAGAGGTACGGATACGTACCTTCTTAAGTAGATATGTATATACATTCAGGTGCTCGACTAGTAGAATATATTTTATTCAATTATCTGAAGCCTCGTTACAGATGCGGGGTTGGCATCTCGCCTCCGTCACATTGTATGCGGGCTTCGTGTTGAGTGAAGTTGTAAGTACGTGTTTCATGTACCAGACGTTTGTAAATGTATCCAATGATTGCCGGTTACGCAATTTCTTTGTTCGAGAGCATCATATTGGGACCTAGTAGTCAAAGAACGGGATGGCGTTTAGAGTGGTTGTTGGGTCACTCGGACAACCTCGCTATGCATTCGGACACCCTCTGATAGAGAAGGACAAGATCTTTTGGTGATATTGGTTGATAATAGAGTTAAATTGTGAGAAGGGTTTTGTGATCGTTGAGCGCGCTGTAAGTGATATTTCACAGATTGTTTACCGTGTGCTGGTAGAATCCTCTACTCCAGCGAATCAGAGGTCGTCCTAGTAGGCTGCTCTATTCTACATCAGGCACGCCGAAACTATAATACCCGGTAGGACCTCCATCTTTCAACCGGGCAGAGCCGATGCATCGTGAGAGAACGCATGAAAAAAGAAACTCCCGCATTGGAGCTTAGCTCAACCTGCAAAAGGAAACGCCTCTACTACCTAATTCACTCTCCGGTTTGGGTCGCCATAATTCGGCCTTTTACGTTATTATGCGTTTGTTGGTTGGACAGCACACGTCAGTGCAGCAAGGTGAGATATTCTTTCTGCGTTGGCCAACCATAAAACCCTCACCAGTTTTGGAGTCGCGCAGCCTGAAATGTTACATTCAATCTCTATATGATACTGTGGTACGTCTTCTAGCGGGTGATGCTTTATGAACGGTCACAATGAAAAAGCAACTGCATATTGAACCCTTAAAAGTACGGTATAGTATAACCTGACTAGGTCCATGGCTTTTGTAACGTTGCAGACGTCTAAGCAGAATCTATTCGCCCATTCCAACAGATTTCTGGTTACTCTTGCGAGTCTTATCATGGGTCTTTGGAGGGAGTAAAAACTCTCATCCATTGTCAGGTACGCGAGCTGTACGAACACAAAAATCACGAACATAGCCAGACAATACAGTAGAACTTGAAAGTAACTTGTCAAACGGCTGGCAAATGACTACTTCGGAGGCCGGAGGTCTATGGGTAAAATTTGACGATAGGCTAATGCTAGTATTTGTAAGATTCTTATTAAAAAGTCAAACGGGTGGTTGTCACCGCTGATAAGCTTATAATATTAAGGGCGATGTACCATCTAGGCCCAACGATCCTCCAGCAAGAAGGAACTATCCAAATTCTGATTGGGACAAGTTTTCCTCTTTGGCGCAAGAAAATGAGTTGCATTGTGCTTTTACTCTAGTTAAGAGGTAGGTGTTATTGATTGGTTGGGGAATGAGATGCACCATCTTTAGCTGAGAGATAGCTGCTGTCAATCACAAGGACCTAGATCAGTCACCTCTCCGAACGTGAGGGGCTCGGGAACTGCACCATAGTCATTTACCCCGCTCCGTTCGGAAAGGGCCGGACTATCCATATGATAGAGATGCCACAACCCACCGATATATCCAGCGACCTTCGAGCCTCGTGGTCGACGGCAAGTCCGTATGCTAGTGATTGATTCCGCACACCGTTGCCTTGTTGCACCTGCGCCTTCACCTCGAGGGATATTGAATCAGTAAGTATGCACATGTATCGATGGCACTGAATGACTTTTCAATTTACATTCATCGCAAGGCATAGGATCGCAATTGGTCGTCATCCAAATAATCAGATTCGGCACAAGCTAAAACATCCGACTACCCCCGCGTCCACAATCTACGGCCTCCGAAGATGGACCTATACGAAAAACCGGTCGAGAACGCATACCGAACAGGGAGGTTCGAGTGGTTCGAGATGCCGCGTCTGGATGGAACCAGCCGGACGGTTATGGCAGTTTCCGCGACGGAAGCCCAGTACTGGACTATTGGGTATACCATTCTGGTGGGCATTATCTTCGCAGCACTCTCGAGACTAGCTACTATCCTAGTTCTGGCCTGCTACCCAGAAGACGGGAGTGGTAACCTACACGTTATGCTCGTTGCATTTTACAACGCAAATTCGCCAACGACCGTTCTTAGTCAGTTGTTCCACTTCGCCCGTCATGCAATCAAAAGCTCTTCAGATTCTATTAAAAAGGACGAAAGAAACAGCTGCTGCTATGTCCTGTGCTTTTTCCTGTGCTTTTTCTCCTTCCCCAAAAAGCGGTATAAGATCAACTGGAATACTCTGCTCTATTGTTTAATCCTAGCCAGCGTTGCTCTAACGCTCATTGCCTGCAACACTGTGGCAAAGTTTCTGGTCAACGGTAAGCAGTTGATTGTGAGGAACGCCGCCAGGGCAAGTCCAGACGCCATATATTATCCAATCCTACCAACGGTCCAAAATAACACCGCACTCGAAATTTTACAACCAGTACGAGCAGCAGCAGCTTTTCAATCCGCCGGAAGAGTTGAGGCAGCGAAGGGAAATATTCAAAAGGAGATCCCAATGTCATCAACCACCGCAGTCGACAATGAGGGCAGACCAACCTTCAAGCTCAGCTACAGTTACTCCATCGGTGGTAATGACATGGGCCTCCAGGGTGCGCCGAAGCTTAACTATTCTGTCAGCGGGCAATGCCGGACGGAGTACAGTTGGCTCAACACGACCTTCTTACAGGACAATATCGATCAATACCCTCTATGGGGCAGTACGTACGATACGCTGGCCGAGGCACAGGTAGACTCAGAAGCAACGTTCCCGCCTTGGGTCAATGTGGTCCCAGAGCTCAACAGCAGCAATCGAAGTAAAATCACCCACGGTAACGAATTCGCCTTGGTCCCAAGCGTCTCCCATCGCAGATCGACGACCCTGAATCTCGTCGACCCATGGTATCTCACCGAAGAAACGCCGGGTTGGGCTACGGCAAATGCGACGGCTAAGAGGAGGATGCGGCAGTATCGCATCCAGCGCGGAAGACCACCTATCCATTGTTGGCAGAATAGCACCTGGAGCCTGGGCAATACAACGGTATACCATGTGGATGACCTCTACAAGCTTCCCGGTTTGCGTCTTTCGCGGTTCCTGAGAGGTGTTTTCGAGCGGGAGTTCTCGCTACCGCCAGTCATTCAAGTTTCAAACAATCTTGGATATGCTGCATTGAGTTCGGCCATGGACACGGTGGTAAATAAGCGGGAAATCGTCGCTAGCCGATGTAGTGCATCGAGGGACCTCGAACGACTCATACAAATCAATTTCGTATCCTCTCGCGACGCCGTACGCAACATCGTCTTACTGTATTCAAACCAACGGGGGCTCATTAATCTCGAGAACCTAGCCGCTGACAAAGATGGAAGAGTCCCGAATGAAAATGCAGATTTTATCTTAGAAAGCAAGGACGTTGCGGCGCTCTCGGTCAGAACACTGGTGGCCGTCCCTGCTGTGTGTGCTTTCCTGTGGCTAGTTGTTTGGATCCAAGGGCATATGGGGGATAAGAAAGTTTCAAATGATGGACGCACAGGCCGGCTTAACCTCCGACGAATCGCACTCCGTGCAACGCAATTGTATCGGTATTTAGATGAGGAGCTCAGTGGAGAGAGCAAATGGTCGGGGCGATTGTCGCCGGCGCCATATGTTAAGAAAATTTCCAACGCAACCACAACCCCTCCAAAATATAGCAAAACTCCAGTCTCTGCACACCCGCCGCGACAATCCAATGAACTTGGGGCTACGATTCCGGACCCTGAGAAACATCCATCGGTAACCCAAGGTCGCGAGATCAACCCGAGCAGCAGCACGGGTGAACAACCGTCGACATCACACTTTATCGTTCCAAAGCTTCTTCCGATTAACGAACCCGAGGAACCCACCAAGCCACAGCTTCTGGAACGAATTTTTAATGCCATAAAGTTCTGGCAAACCAAGAAAGTCAAACCCAGATACCAGTTGGTAATGACGAACAGTTGGCAGAAGATAAATAAGAAACATGGGGTGGATCTGAAGGATATCGTAAACAGTCTCAATGCCCCTGAAGGCCAGACTTCTAGAGATGGTGCTAGTACCGATATATAAGGAGAGTAGTGGCTAAGGCTATTGTGGGGTTCAGGACAGGTTTATTTTTCGACTTTTGCTAAGTCTCACTAATTCCATGTTCGGATGTATATTTGTATGAGAACCGCAGATATTCCTTTGACTTTCATTCACTTTGCTATTTTGGAGGGGGGGGGTTGTGGTATTGCTGATCATGATCATGGTCATGATTGTAGGGCTGGTTAGTCTGGATTTTTAAATGCTTTAGGCTACTTTTACTTGTAATGACTGAACGTCACTTCATGATCACTGATTCAATGTTTCTAGTGTTGTACTCAAGATTACTGCTAAAGAGCCAGGTGTATAAGTCATACCGTCAGAACTTGATGCGGAGAACTTGATGCGGATTCGATTGTTCTCTGGTCAACTTCGCGGTGCGAAGGACTATTAAAGGCAATTAGCCACTTAGCGGAGTCTAGAACTTTAGGATTAACATCACAAGGAGCTACACGAAGAAAAACCGCGGTAAATAATGGGAGTGCCCTAGGGTAAAGAGGGATTTTTTAGGACTGTCGTCAGCAAGTTTCCTTCTGTCAACCACGCGCACACAAATGGTCGGTAATATTGCTATATCAATACAGTTAACTTTCCACATTTTCCCGGCACATGAGCGGTCGCATTAGTATCTAATAAACGTTGTCTGCCGGTCTATCGGTTGGCTTAAGCATCTATCGAACACGCCGTGCGCGTGTTAGAAGTTAAAAGCTCATGAGTTCCAAATCTAATCTTCCACCTTTTAACTTCCATTTGTTAACTTCATTATTGGACTTTCAAATGCTTTTCAATCACCTTGTACACATAAAGATTATAACCGATAGATCTTATACCAAAGCTTATCCCCTCTTCAAAACTAAACATGTAACATCACTCGCTCTATCATGTTATCATGTGACAGCCACCGAATCAAATCTCGGCGGCAAGGCTAAGTGTTGCACAGGATGCGGAGATGCAGAAGCCAGACAGAGCCGCACCTTATCCCAACGTCACACCGAGTCCGAAGCTGTCAGACTTGCTATTGTGTATCTGGGATTGTCAATGTATAAATTTCGTATACAGTGCAACGTATTATACCACTGTATTCCATGATACGGCTACGTACCTTCAGATACGCCAGGATTGATGTTTTGACATGTCATCTCGTTGCTTTATCACTCAATTGTATTATCAAGGTAGGTATCACTATGATGCATTGAGAGGAAAGTTCCTAATTCAAGTGTGCTTGAATATATACCGAGTTTCTGTTATAAACCGTCGCGTGTATGTGCTCTTTCAACATTTGCTGTCGCTGTAGGCCCAAATTTCAAAGAAAATTTGACCCTTCGGACTAGTACGTACATCAATGCACCTCCGCATACTTAAATACCATCGTCTAGCGCGCAAGTTTATCTAATGGGTGAAACAAGCCTTGATAATAAAACCTAAGAGAAAATGATAGATACGGAACCCCAAGCAGACCTTACGCACTAGTCTATCAAGCAGCTATATTTTCGCTAGGCTAAGCCCCAGCTGCTCTCGTATACCGGACGTTCTTTTTCGCTTCGCGGCGAACGAGCTTGCGAGTGAGGTGAAAAAGTCTGGGCACGAGAGCAAGCCCCAGCAACCAAAAGCCACCTACAGACTACCTAGGTACGATTTTTATCTACTCAACCACACGACACCCTGACGAAAGGACACCTTACCAAGCGACAACTACGAAGCTGTATCAACAATATCGCAAAAACTAGGGTAATTCATTAATCTCTATGCTGTTGGTATCATGATCACAATAACAGTCCGATCTCGGGTACAAACGCTGAAAAACATGGTTTTCGAAATCTCCCCTACTAAAATGCGAACCTCGTAGAAGTAGAACGAAAGGGAGATATGTACATGTGCTGCCGTTGTACATACCCGCCCCCACACCGATAATGCCTTACGCATGCTCTTCCCCGCCTCCCGCTCTCGGACTTGTGACTGGCAAATCACAACATCTCACTATCTGTTATCCAAAACACCTCCGACAACGCACCACACCACCTTTTAGTTTTGCCAAGACCGATTTTATCCAATCAAGTTTGACATCACGAGAAAATTTTTGCTTCGGTTTTCAGTTGAACGAACTTCAACCGCCTAGAAGCAGCAACGATGAGCTTCTTCGGAGCCAAAAAGTCAGTAACCTCGCTCAAGGATAGCTTGGTGAGAGCGAAAGAGAATTTGCAGCGAAGGGAGACCATGTCGCCTTCAGTTGTAAGCGAAGAAAGTAGCCATATCGGTGGCCTACTCGATAAGATTACCGGACCAGTTACAGACGACGGAACGGGGACAGAGAGGGACAACCTCGAACAAATGGAGAGAGATCTTCACGGTGATCCCGAGTACGAAAGACTCAGAGATGAAGAGAAGAAGGAAGAGTTCGAGACGGGCTTATGCCATGCTCGTATTGAGGATGATTTGAGGAGAGCCGAAGACAGCCAGGCAACCTCCAGAGTGGGTATGGGACAACATCCCAGCGACCTGAGCGACATGAGAGCGTACTCCGACCTAACGGGAAAAACTGGAGTTACGGGAGTTACACGATACGGAAGTGACGACTCTTCGGAATTGTCACCACCTCCAACTACGAACTACGGGGGAAGCGAAATTTCCTTCCCGTCGCAGACACCAAGGGAGAGGGTTTTGTCCCCACTGCCAACTACGAATTATGAGGGAAGTCTTTTGGGCCTACCTCCGAGTGCTTTACCTCAGGATCCTTTTTCGACTCCTATGGCGAGCGCTGGAATTATTGCGCGAAGGTATATTCAGTCGGAGGAAAATATCAGTCAACACGTGGAAAAGGAGGGGGGAATGGAGGAGACCCGGAAGGTCTACACACCCATTCCGAGAAAATTCGAAGTCAGCGATAGTAGCGACAACGAAGATGATACGATGACGGAGGTAGAGTGGAGGGATGAGGCGATCTACATGACGCCAACGAAGAAAGGAAAAAGCGCACATCAGCAACAACTCTAGTTTCCGTCAGAAACACCCAGGTGTTCCGGATGGCTCTGACGGCTCTGACGGAACCTCGTACCCTCTGACAGAGAATTACACGCTACCCGTCGCCCCGGCTGTAACGGGCGGGGTCGGACGCAGGTGATATAGATGTTGCAGGACTGAACTCGAAGTGCGTATCGAGGAACAAGAATCAGAATATGTTTCAAAGTCGGACTATTGCTTTGCTATACAAGAGAACGAGTAAAGAGAAAAGAAAAGGAAATCCTCCAACACCAACAACACTCTCTTTATATACAATCCGTCTGCCACCCTTCGAACCATCCTTCATGCTCCGATGTACCATCCGAATCTCATCCCATGATCTTACACACCACTCCACCATTCCTTATCGTAACAACCACGCCACATCGCCCGACGTCGCAACACCTCAGACCACTTCTCCATATTACCAAATTATACCGCCACCCTCTCGCCGCTTCCTCCGCGTCTTCCAACGTCTCCGCTTTTCCGTAACACCATTCCTTCGACACCACCAGGAATCTCCCTCCATTATTCCTAAATATTCTTGTAACTATCTGCGCCGTGACAGTATCCCCCCCTTAGGCTCGAGATCCTCCGAGAGCATTTTCCAACGGTCCAGATTTCCCGGGATATCGTTGATGAAATTCCTCCACAGCTTGTAACCCATTAACAAACTTCGCTGGTTCCCAAGTAAGAGAATCGTAACCCGTCCATCGAATGAGATACTGTAACTGATTTCGGTATATTCGGCTATCTTCAACTCCGGCTACTTGATACTCTTCTTCACCATCAACTTCAACGGAAGGGGGAGGAGGTACCACCTGCCCTTCTAACGGATCTTCAACCACCAAATCTAAAACAGAAACCGGTTGTACCCGATGAATCCGTATTGACATAGGTAGCTCTAATTCATAAGCATAAGGGGACACCTGCCTCCGTACTCGAAAAGGTCCCAGACGTTTCCAATCTAATTTCCGAGTCGGGCGGGTAGTTCGTATATTACGTGCATCCAACCACACCTTAGATCCAACCTGAATATTCGGTCCAGGGATACGTCCTCTATTTGCACCCTCTTCTTGTACTGCTTGACTCCTTCTCATCTCCACTCTCAGATGTTCGTGAATCTGTTGCATCGCAGCTTGAACCCGATCTGCCTCCAGGCGTCGTTGATCCCGTTCCTGTGTAGGTTCTCCGGCGAATGACATCCGTGGATCCACGCCCTGAATTGCAAAAAAGGGGGTACACTTAGTTGACTCAGATACTCCATTATTAGCAGCAAACTCAGCGAGGGGTAACCACTGCACCCAATCATCCTGTTGATGGTTAACGAATACCCGGAGATATTGTTCCATTCCTGCATTCATTCGTTCAGTCTGACCATCTGTCTGTGGATGAAATGCTGTAGACATCCGTCGATCTATTCCTAACCGGCTGCATATCTGTCCCCAGAAGGTCGAAGCAAACTGAGGTCCTCGATCCGAAACAATAGACTTTGGCAAGCCATGAAGGCGTACAACTTCTCGGAGGAATAACTTAGCTAATCCTACCGCATCTATTGTTGTATGGCATGGGATAAAATGGCGCATTTTTGAAAGTCGATCCACCACTACCCAAACTGCATCAAACCCTTCGCACTCGGGTAACCCTACCACAAAATCCATTGAAATATCTTCCCATGGCTTCTCTGGCACCGAAAGTGGGCGAAGAACTCCAAACGTTGCATGCCTCGAAGTCCTCGATCGTTGGCAGCTATGACAATTCCGTACATACTGATCCACCTGTTTTCGCATATCCTTCCAGTAATATTTCCTATCCAGAAGATCGAAAGTTTTTGCCCTTCCTGGATGTCCTGCCAACGCAGAGTCATGGTGTTCCTGTATCAATCTCAACCGTAACTGATCTCCCTCCGGAATATAACGTTTCCCTCTATACCATACTTGTCCTTCCTGTTCCGTACATTCTGCTACCGTGATATCCTTCAGGCTACCTCCTTGTCTTATAGCTTCTAATATTCTATTAGGCAGCGGATCATCACTATACGCTTGAGCCAATAAATCGGATATCGAGGGTACTTCTTGTCCAAACACCTCATTTGCCGATATCCTCAATTGTGCCGGAAGATTATGTGGTTTTAAAACCACTTGTTCCATCGATTTCAATCTTTCATCCCCCCCCTCAGGTAGGTCTCCAGGCCTTCTTGTCAATGCATCCGCTTTACCATTAGATTTTCCGGGTCGATAAACAATCTTATAGCTAAATCTCGATAAAAATTGGGCCCATCTAGCTTGTCTCCGGTTCAAGAGCTTTTTGGACATAAAATACTCAAGATTCCTATGATCGGTTATAAGTTTCAGCTCGTGTTCTGCCCCTTCACATTCCGGTCTCCATTCTTCGAGTGCTTTGATAATCGCCATCAGCTCCTTATCATAAATATCATAATTGCACTCTGCTGGTGAATGCTTCTTCGAGAAAAAAGCTACCGGATGTAATATCCCCTCATCATCTTTTTGGGATAACACTCCCGCGGAAACATAATCTGACGCATCGGTCTCAATTATGACTTCCCTACTATGATCGAAGTGTCGAAGGATGGGTGCAGTTGTAAACGCAAAAACCATTTCTTCGAAAGCCCTTTGTTGATCCTCGAGCCACTCAAAAGGAACATCTTTCTTCGTTAACCTTGTAAGGGGTTCCGCCACCTCTGAATATCCTTTAATAAACCTCCGATAGTAATTACAGAATCCTAGAAATTGTTGAACTTCAAAAAGATTATTCAATCGGCCGTTCGCAGTTTTCTTTTCTCGTGACCAATTCCTAACCGTTTCTATCTTATCTGGGTCCATGGAAACTCCCTTGGTTGATATAATGAGTCCCAAATATTTAACGGTTTCCTTATGAAATTCGCATTTCTCAGGTTTCAAATAAAGTCCCGCCTTCAATAATCGTTCCATAACCCACTTAACATGTTCTTCATGTTCCTCAATCGAATTACTATATATCAGGATGTCATCCAAATAAGCAGAGGCGAAGCGATCCAGGGCTTCTCGAATGGTATCGTTAATATAACCCTGGAAATCAGCTGGTGCATTCGTAGTCCCAAACTGCATTACCAATGGTTCAAACAACCCATATCTGGTACGAAAAGCTAACTTATGCTCATCCCCTTCTTTCACCCGTACCAAATTATACGCCCCTCTTACATCCAGCTTCGTATATATTCGTGCTCCTGCTAATAGGTCCAATGTTTCCTGAATAAGGGGTAAAGGGTACCTATTTTTCACAGTTTTGCTGTTTATATCGCGATAATCAATGCAGAACCGGAGTCCGCCATCAGATTTCTTCGCGAACAAACATGGTGCTGCATAAGGTGAAGATGACTGTCGTATAAACCCTTTTGTCATATTATCCTCGAGCCATTCTTTCATAGCCACCAATTCCTCCCTGGACATTTTATAGAGGGGGCCCCAGGATGGTACCTCGCCCTCCTTAAGTCGGACTTCGTGGTCAACATTTAGTCGATGTGGGGGTAACTTATCTGCTAGCACCTTACTAAATAGTGGGAGGAACTCGTGATACTGCATTGGAATAACTTCCTCCAATGGTTTCTCCTTGAGGTCCTTGGCCTCGATGGCTTTATTGATATCATATAGTGATGCTTTAAAAATTGTAAGTTTCTGCCGTTTTATTGTTCGGAAAAAAGATGCTCCGTTCAACATAACTATGTTTCCTTGAAATGGTCTCGGTCCTCGGATATCCGCAGTCCATAATTTCTCCTCCTGATAAACTGGCTCAGGTGGTTCTTCTGTAACTCCTTGAACTGTAACGGGGCCCTCCTGACAATGATCCACACAATATTGCGAACCGAATGTGACCGTATTCGAAGCAAACCTAACCGCAACATCATGTAATCTTAACCACGGAATCCCCAATACAATGGGGTAATGTCCCAACTTTGTGATAAACATCGGAATCCTTTCCTTATGATTTTGTATGTTCATCCCTACTTCTGCGAGATGAGTAATATCGCCTGACTCAATAGTTCGGCCATCGATAACCTCTACTTGTCTTTTTTCTTTAAGTTCCTTCAGCGGAACTTTATGGTGACGAGCAAAATCTTGATCCATAAATGCAATTCCCGTAGCTCCACAGTCTATCAACGCATGTGTTTGTATCACCTGGTCACCAATGGTCAGAGAACAGGTTATTACCAAATGTTTTCCTTCCATTGATTCCTCCAATACATCCACCTTGCTAATTGAAAACCGCGAAATTCCAAAACATTGTAAAGCATTTAAACCAAAACTTTTCTTGTCGACTAGGGAGTCACCTTTCCCTAATCGACCCGCTCTTTTCCCTTTTCCTCTGAATTCTCCTTTCCTTCTATCTCCTTCACCTCTGCCCCTGCCGCCTTAAACGGTCGGGCTTTCTTCCTTACCGCGCAATCCACCGCCCTGTGGTTAAACCCACCACAGTATAAGCATCTCCCATCCGCAAATCTCTTCGCTCTTTCTTCGTCCGATATCCGCCTCCTACCCGCACTAAGATCCATGGGTGCTGGTCCGGTATATCCGGGGACAGTCCCTGCTGGTGCTGCCTCCGGTGTCCTCGGGGGTACTGGTGCTCTTGGTGCGCTTGGGGATCCTGCTGAGGTGGTCCATTTATGTTGCGCCGCTTTCTCCGCTTTCCTTTGTCGAATTTGGTTGTCCCGTTTCTGGCACAACGTCACAAACGCGGGAAGCTCCTCCGGCATATCAGTATGTATAAAGGAATCCTTCATTTCCTCAGACAATCCTGACCTCAAAGCATTTCGAAGTGCAGAAGGATTCCAATCTAAATCGGCCGCTATAACCTGGAATTCGGCATAATACAGAGAGAACTCGCGGTTCTTCTGTTTAATTTCCTTCATGTTTCGTTCCGCGGTAGCTACTCGGTCGGGGTCCCCAAAAGCTGCTTCCAGGAGTTGTATAAAAGCTGGTAGGTCCTCCAGCCCGATCTCTCCGTTCTCGCGGACGTGTGGCAATATCTGTTTCAGGGCGATCCCGCTCAGGCGGTTGAAGGCGTACCTCATCTTCGCCTGTTCGTCGGGGAACCTGCTGGGTGTGTGGCGGATAACCATCCGGAGTTGCGCAA
>Ga0307512_10002387_pt1 | contig 23898 bp, 18 predicted proteins | sample 14_EM_MG_FD_200267 | JGI IMG/M metagenome (GOLD analysis project Ga0307512, IMG submission 200267) | Populus trichocarpa ectomycorrhiza microbial communities from riparian zone in the Pacific Northwest, United States - 14_EM | ecosystem: Host-associated > Plants > Roots > Unclassified | place...
TTTTACTCAAGACTTTAGATATGTAGCTTTAATGGACCTCGAGCTCATTTCGAAGTGGAATCGCTTCTTCGGCCTCAGGCCCAAAGGTGAGAATGTGTAGTAGAACGCTTGGGGGGACCGATCAACGCGATGGAAGTGGCTCGGACATAGTTGACCGTGAAAGCGACAGTGACAGGAGAATGCGAGAAATGTGAGATGATCACGAGAGACGGATAGCTGCGACTCTTTGAGGTGACCAAACTTCAGGAACCCGAGCAGTCGTTGGATGTTACGCTGAGATAGCTGGAATAAAACGCGTCATCTACTATGGCCGTAGTAGGGCAAGCGATGACTACAACGTACTTGGTACACCCACTCGCTCACAACTTCAGAACATTTAGACTTCCCAGTGTAGTGAGACTACTCAGGCTTATTGTCTGTCTCGTGAAGGCGAGTCCCTGGCGCCAGAAAAGTATCCAATAGTAAGAAATTGAGAGCGGAGTTCAGCAACAATAAGGAGTGAAATTATTCGACTGGCAGAAAGCGTACAATGGTAGCCGGGGGTTGAACGTCCGATGGTGGACGAAAGCGAGCGCAGCAGCTGTATTTTCTGCGGAGGTGACGGTTGGGGGTGACTCGAGAGTCGTGAGCACACAAATCCCCTTTCACTGGACTCGTGAGCGCCCACAGGGCAGTGCCGAGGCACCACAAGGTTCTGCTCAATTTCCTGATGTTGGCCAAAGTTCCGACGGCGACGGCCGACAGTGCTCCGACCAGACCACATTCCGACCACCCAGTCGACCAACTGAGCCACGCCGACTGATGTAACGAGCTCTCTGCTCAAAGACCCCAGGCCTTCAGCAACGGGCCACAGCGTTAGGCTATTTTTAATCTGGCGGCACAAAATTATCGTTTCACAACAAACCATGTCGGTCAGATAGACTACTGCTTTTGTTCTAACACCTGACATCGCACGTTCGTGACCCCGCACCCTCTCACCTCGGTTAGTTTGTATTCCGTCTCGATCTCACCCTTCTTAAATACTTTTCGCCGTGTGCTGCCGCCCGGGCTCAGGCTCGACCATAGCCCCCTCTCGTGTGCACGTCCCCAAACACCTGCCAACTAGATTGGATAGCCGCAAGGCTCCTGCCCTGATCTAATTTACACAGGTCTGCTCATACATATTAAGACCCCATACTCGCTGTAGTATACTATCAAATTATATCCCAGATCTGAAGAGCGAGGCAAGGTGAGTAATCGGGGCTGTTTGATGCTACGACTGAATCCTTTTCAGTTAATGTCATGGTCTTCCAAGTTCAAGTTGATTGTGCCCTTCGGTCAAACACTTCCCTCCTCACATTTCACGTAACTGTCGATACCCCGTCCGGACGAGTGTGTTGACGAATTATCAGCCCATCGTCACGATGAGCTGATAATTCGGTGGTATCGGGATTACGGGTATTCCGAAGGGTGCTACTGTGCAACACGTGGGATTCTACACACTGAGACACACAAAGGCGGGAGTAACGAAAAGGAAAAGCGACTATAGAGGATCCTCCACAAACACAACTGCTCCGCCAAATGAACTTTCACAAAAGATGAAACCGTAAACTACAGACAAGTCAGGAATGGATGTCGCTCTGCTCGCGTGGCTCTCTGCCTTTCTACCGCCATTCCGACGCCACCAGGACATTTGCGCAGACGGTCGATCTACCACGGTTCCTCGCGCGCGGGATTCAAGGACGCTTGGGGGGGAGAACTAACGACAGCCTCGGGTGCAGGATCAATGGCCGCCTGGGGGACAGCCTCTGGAGAGGGATCGATGGCAACCTCAGGGGCGGCCTCGGGAGCAGCCTCGGGAGCGGCCTCAGGAGCAGCCTCGGAGGTATTATCGATTCCTAAAACCTGGGCGAGTTGGGTCTGAGGTTAGCCGCGGGTTACCGGGCGAAGGGTGTGTGAGCCTTCAACTACTTCGAGATCAAAGAAAGGAAAGGTACGTACCTTGTCCCGTGCCAGTTCTAACTTGCTCTCGAGCTCCATGCAGAACGTTGGTCCGAGTTTCGCATGCACCTGCGAGCAGAAATTGCAGCCGGCATGACTCTGGATGGCCGACAAGTACTCCCCACGTATTTTAGAGGGCGTGGGAAGTGGATGTGTGAACACTTTCAGTGTCAAGTTGTCGTTATTCTGTGAGAGAACTTGACGCAACCAACTGGGGAGAGCATCCGATTGGGGTGGAAGCCTCCGTGATGAGGGCCTACTGGGCATGACATCGGGACAACCAACCCAAATGTTCGATGGTCCTGGAGCGTGGACTTCGAGGAATGACTCGATGCATGCGACAAGGGTTTCTGCGCAGCGCTTGCGGAAACGGGCGAGTTCGCGCAATGCAGAACCATCGTACAATCGCAGCCCTTCCCCTAGACTTTCAAACGTCATGGGATGATCCAACGTCAGACGAGCTGCCCTCTCCATTTCTGGAATAAGTCCATTGCTACTTGCGATGGCGTATGCACGGAAGACCTCGGTTCCGACTGGCGATGGAAAACCCCCACGGTCGACCTCGGTACGAATATAGGACTGTGCTTGAACCATGTCGTAAGACTTGGGTACCACCGGGCGGACGGGGTAAAGCAGCGACACAAGAGTATGAAGTAGTTCTGCATCTTCGGACAATTGGACCACGGGAAGGCCATCGACGGATTCACTGTCAGGAGACTGGGGAAGAGAGAGTAGGTCTTTGAAGAAAGGCGACGCAATGGCCAGTACTGGCTTATGTACACGGAAGTCGACAAGGTCGGACGATCGGACGATAACATTTGCGTCAGGTACGTCCAAGGGTTCAGGAGATGTGGTCGAATTGACTTCGGCTTGAGAAACCTCTCGCTCCTGTATGAGGGACAGAGCGGACTCTGCCTGTAGGAACTTCAACCTCATAAGCAGCTTATTGACATCGGCTATACTCACCTTTTCGAAACTGCCATAGACAACTGACGTCAAAGCTTCCCAAAAGCTGCGTATAGTGTGGGTGGGTATAGAGACACATTTGCATCTGTGATTTTGGGATTCGTCGTTGACATGGCGTGCCAGGACTGTGTTGAACTCAATAAGATCGAAGAAGTTTGGGGCACTTGTGATTGACTTGATGTATTTGTCCAGCCAGCGCGGGATTTGGGAAGAGCTGAACTCTACACAATTTAAACCAGTCAAAGTGCCGCGTGCACCAGACTTCTTAAATTCCGTAAGGTCCAACTTAAGAATAGCCCGAAACTTCTCATAGTAGTTCCAGAGTTCATAAAGAGATGCGCCTGGCACCATGTCGAGCTTATCTTCGATAGTCATGGGATATTTGAAGATAATTCGCGCGGCGTGAAGCGCTTCTTCGCGAAGTCCGTACTTCTGTGCGAGAGAATAACGGTGGAGTGCGGCATCAAGCTGGGTAGATGAAGGATTCTGTCGTGCGACCCTGTCCCTAATATGGGTCAATACAGAGTCCATTTGATATTTTTGGGCCACAGATAGCAGTTCCATAGCCTCTTCAGTGGTCGATGGTGTGAGGGGGGTTACGGGAAAGATGAAGGTGAGAAGGCTGTGAAGGATGGCTCCGCTTTCGGGAAGCTGAACTAGCAGGAGTGATCCGTGCGTGTCATTGGGGTCATCTAGAGCTCTTTGGATAAGGTCTTCGAGTACCGGAGAGCTATTGATGATATAGACCTTTGGCACTCGAAAGTGATGGGAGTCGTGAGAACGGAGGATCAAGTCCGCGCCACGGTATTCGAAGAGTAAGTTTCCAAGGGGTTTGTCCGACGTAAGCATGTTGGAGACAGCTTCAAGGGGGCTTGTGGACGTAGTCTCGTATCATATAGAAAGCTAATCGAGTAGCTTTTTAATGGCCCATCGAGCTGCGGCAAAGAGAAGATGCAAGAGCACAGTGCCACGTCTCGGGGTGTAGCAAGGCAAGCGCCCATGGCTTCTGCGTATGATGCGCAGTCGACTATGACCAGGAAGAGTACGTAATAATTATCCTGACCACACGTCGGTGCGCGGCCCGGGAGCCCAGACGCAGATATGCGCAGGTGTCGTGCTGCGTTCTTCGCGTTAGGGTTCACATCCGCAGCAGCGATGACCAAGGTAACATCGGATCGGATCAGAGATGAGCCATTGCGCCATGGTTAAGGAGTTGGATTCGAAAATCACACGTCCGTCTTACCTGTTCTCGAAAATTCAACTCGGGCCACTTGGCACTTGGCGATAGTCACCGGGGGAATCGTTCACACAATGGCCCTCGCTGGGGTGGTGTATTCTTGCTCATGAACTCAAGACCTCAGCTTTCCCCTTAAGGTCTCCCATTCGCGTCCACATCACCAATTTCTCATGATCAGTCCGTACACTTCGGGTATGAGTGTAGAAAGCAAACGAGTGCTAAAAGGTGAGCTCCGGGCACGCGTTGGTCTCAGCTGAGAATGCGTGCGTCAGACACGGGAACTGAGGGTACAAAGTCAACTACCTACGGTATATAAACTAAGAATAAAGTTCTGGGGTGCAAGCTAAACGAGCGTGAAAGTAAACTACTGTCAAGGCTAAGGAATGTAGGGTACTGCTGGGTATATCATGATCTCATCGATCCGCTCCGCGCGCCGTTTGCTACAATGAGGCCATCATGCATCATAGTTCATTGGTGCCACACCGGGCCCATTCCCTTTCTTTGGTGGCAAAGCGTAATCTCAGAGAGACTCTGAACCTGTGCACCCCAGCCCAAGTTGAGCATAAATTGCACAAGGACGGAAATCCTGCCAGTTTGGGGCGCCTTAGCAATGATATATCTTCGGTTGCCGTCTTTGCTCTATTTCACACACATTGTCCTGATATCTTCTGCAATAGCATAATGTGAACCCCCGGTCTCTGCATGGTGCAGAATCTCGAGGGTTAGCTGGTGGTGACACGGAGGAACCGAGATGCACGCTATATTGAATGAAGCGGAGAGTCGGAGACAAGAATATAACTATAGAGGATTCTCGACAAACACTAGCATTCTGCCACATGAACTCGTACACAAAGGAACCCATAAACTACAAACAAGTCAGGGATGAGTGTGACTTTCCTTGTGCGACTACTTCTACGACTGTTCCGATACCACCAGAACTTTCTCGCAGCGTTTTTTACCACACCACCTGGACGGGGGCAGAGCGAGGGGCGAGACCAAGCTCAACGGGGACCTCCAAGTCAGGTGCAGGGCCAAGGGGGTTCCCTGGGAGACGGACCCAAGAGAGGGATCGATGGCGTTCCCGGGAGCGGCCCCGTCAGAGTGGGTATTACCGATTCCTTAGATCTGGGTAAATTTGATCTGAAGGTTCACCGTGTACACATCGCGAAGGGGAGGGGTGAATCCTCAGGTGATTTAAAATCAGAGAAAGGAAAGTATGTACCTTGTCTCTTGCCTGTGCCAACTTGCTTTCGAGCTTCGCACAGTACGTTGCACCGTTTTTCGCATGCACCTGCGAGCAGAAATTGCAGCCAGCATGATTCTGGATTGCTGACAAGTACTCCTCACGTATATCCGAAGCAGTGGTAAGTGGATGTGTGAACACTTGCAGTTTTAAGTTATCACTATTCTGCGAGAGGATTTGACGTAACCAATTGGGGAGAGTATCTCCTTGGGGCATATACCTCCGTGACGAGGACTTGGGCGTATCACCGGGGCAACCAACCCAAATGTTGGAGGGTCCCGGAGCGCAGACTTGGAGGAATGACTCGAGGCATGTGACAAGGTTGTCTGCGCAGCGCTTGCGGAAGTGAGCAAGGTCGCGCAATGCCCAACCCTCGAATGATCGTAGCCCTTCTCCTAGACTTTCAAATGTCATGGGATAATCCAACGTCCGTCGAGCTGCATCTTCCGTTTCCGGAACGAGTCCTTTGCTGCTTGCGATGGCGTATGCACGAAAGGCCTCGGTTCCGACTGGCGCCGGGAAATTCCCGCGGTTGACCTCGGCACGAATAGAGGATTGAACTTGGACCATGTCATATTTCTGACAAGCAGCAAGCAGATACAGCACCTTGCGATAAGAGTTGGGTCTCACTGGGTAGACGGGGTACAGCATCGAGACAAGAATTCTCAGTAGTTCAGCGTCTTCGGACAATTGGACCACTGGAAGCCCATCTACGGGTTCGCTGTCAGACGGCTGGGGAAGGGAAAGTAGGTCTTTGAAGAAAGGTGACACCATGGCGAGTAATGACTTATGGACGCGGAAGTCGACGAAGTCAGATGATCGAATGATAAGATTCGCGTCGGGTACGTCCAACTTGAAGCGCTTGAGTGGAGATACGTTCGAATTGACTGGGGGTTGCAAATCCTCTCGTTCCTGCACAAGAACTAGAGCTGACTCGGCCTAAAAGGACATCAATAAATAAAACAGCCCCGCTACATCGAACACATTCACCTTTTCGAAACATCCATGGACGACAGATGCCAGAGCTTCCCAAAACTTTCGTGTGGTTTTGCTGGGTATAGACGAACATTGGCATCTAAGATCTTGGGATTTATCCTTAATATGGCGCGCCAGTATGGTGTTGAACTCAATGAGATCGAAGAGGTTAGGGGCATTCCCTATGGATGCCATGTAGCTGTCAAGCCAGCGCGGTATTTGGGAAGAGCTGAGCTCCACACAGTGTAAACCTGTTAAAGTCCCGCGCGCACTAGACCTCCTAAGTTCTGTAAGGTCCGACTTAAGAATGGCCTGAAATTTGTTGTAATATTTCCAGAGTTCGTAAAGAGCAGCGCCCTGCACCACGTCGACCTTATCTTCGATGTTCATTGGGTATTTGAATATATCTCGTGCAGCCTGAAGCGCTTCGTGGTGAAGTCCGTACTTCTGTGCAAGAGAATAAACGTGGAGTGCGGTCTCTTGCTGGATGGATGGTGGATTCTGTCGCGCGATACTGCCCCGGATGTGGGCTGATATAGAGACCATTTGATATTTTTGGGCCACAGATAGTAGTTCCATGGCATTTTCAGGGGTGGACGGTACGAGGGGGTCCACGGGAAAGATGAAGGTGAAAAGGCTGTGAAGGATGGCCCCGCTTTCCGGAAGCTGAACCACTGGAAGAGATCTCTCACCACGCGTGTCACCGGGGGAATCTAGGGACCTTCGGATAAGTTCGTCGAGTACCGGAGAGCTATTGACGATGTAGGACTTTGGAACTCGGAAATGATGGGAGTCGTGAGAACGAAAAATAAGATCTGCACCATGGAATTCGAAGAGTACGTTGGCAAGAGGTTCGTCCGATGTAAGCATGTTGGAGGCGGCTTGAAGGATACTTGTACACGTTGTGCATAGCAAGCTAATCTAGTAGCCCTTCAAGCTTCAAGCTTCAATTCCCATCTGTCCCAAGCGAAGAGACGATGGAGTGCACGGTAGTATAAGCGCCCGTAGTGTCAAATCGAAATCGATGCACACGTGGGCGGCGGCGCACGGAAATGATACAGTTAAGGTTAGGGTTGGTCCAACTCCCATCCCGCAGCCACTGGCGAGCGAAGTTCCAGGCAGATAAGGTACATCCTCATGTCCCATCTAGCTTTCAATGCTTCCGACTAACATTGACAGTCGATGTCTTCGTACAGTGCCTCACCTTCTTCTATGTTCCCTGGATGCTTAGCCCGTGTGTTACCATAGAAGCGCTGCTCGAGAATCAAATTTCGAATACTGAAATGATCTCTACAAGAGTTGGTAGGAGATCCTACCATTGCGTGGGGGGAGAAGATTCTGTGACAGATCTCAGGCATATAGATGTGGAGGCATTGGCGAAGTGAAGGGGCCGTCATGTTCGGCGTGGTGGGTGGATCTCACATCGGCCACTTTCAACGCTCAGGTGGCCGTAAACCAGCAGGACGTCAGTCCCTAATGCTGAACAAGGGGCATGGTACGTGGTCACACTCTCTGATCACACTTTGCCGCCAGGGAAAGGGAAGGACTGCCAGTTGGCATGGTCCCATACCTAGGTATCACCGCCTGGTCATGCAACCTGAGCGGCCTCAGGCCGATGCCGATGCCGATGCGAGACCCTACGAGGAAAAGATATCTCTTGGCGATGAGCTTGTGCGCAAGAATTCACGTCCACTTCAACACCACTCCGACAAAGATCACAGCCTGGGCGATTCATGGCGATTATTTCCAAGTGGCCCCATTCCAGAACCACCGAATATATCACATAAAAACACCAGCATGCAGCAGCCTGAAGGTGGGCTCGTATGGATCGGAGAACATCGCTTAACATGGAATCCCTCATGTACTACAAGGGTCGAGCGCAGATCGCTCTCGCTGACCTGGGAAAAGAAATTCTGATTATAGTCAATCCTTCGTATCTCCTTGCTTGCGGCATATACGACGTCCTCCACCCGTAGTTTTTGTGCGCATCATCTCACCTGTACTCTTCACTCGCATCAGGTGCGGACTAAAAAGCTCCGTCAGAACAGAACATGCTCGATCCGTACGAGGTGTATTTCGAGTGCGTTTCCTGGCAAGCGCGGGGCTACCTTTGTCCTCGGGCTCTCTTCTCTCAGCTCATAAGATTGACCAATCGTAACATACAGCACCGCCCAGCCCGAACTCTGTTATAGCGATGTGAACTTCTAGTGTCTGTCCGACCCAGAGTCCAGAGGGGTTAACCGATGAGCACTAGTGGTGACAGGAAGGAATCAAAATGTGTGTCATATTGAAAGGAATCGGAGGCAAAGTGTGGTGATAACGCTACCACTGCTACTGTAGTACATATGATTTCGTATTATGAGAAACGCATCAAAGGGGAAGGTGTGTTGATGGGAAGGATGTGCCAACACCAGCACACCGCCAACTAAACTTGTAAACAATGACGAACTTGTAACTACAGACGGGCCAGCAACGAATGTCACTATTTTTTTTTACCTTTCTTGCCTTTCTTCCCTCGCAGAATCGGAGGCGGTGTTGGAGGTGATGGCGAAGGTGACGGCGACGGCGACGGCGGCATCGTAGGCGACATTGGAGAGGACGTTGGAGATATCACGGGTTTCTAAAACTCGGGTGAGTTGAATCTGAGGAAAGCTACGGGTCACCGCATACCTACAGTGGGGGAGGGGTTAATTTTCAAATACTTTGGAATCAAAGGAGTGGGTATGTACCTTGTCTAGTGCCAGCGCCAACGCGCTCTCGAGCTCTGTGCAGAACGTCGGACCGTTCTTTGCATGCACCTGCAAGCAGAAATTGCAGCTACCATGACCGAGAAGAGCCTTCAAGTACTCCGCACGTATGTTCGAAGGGGTGGGGAGTGGATCCACGAACACTTGCTTTTTCGAGTGAACATTCCGTGAGAGGACTTGGCGTAGCCAGCTGGGGAGAATAGCCGGTTGGGATTGCCGCGATGACCAGCCATAATTGGCAGTGGTCACGGTATTGGGGCAACCAAACCAAATGCTTGAGGACCCCGTGCCTTGGGCTTCGTGGAATGCCCTGAGACACGCGACAAGTGTTTTTTTGCTGCGCTTGCGGAAACGGGCAAGGTTGCGCAATGCACAACCGTCGAACGATTGTAGCCCTTCTCCAAGAGTTTTAAACGTCATGGGATGATTCAACGTCTGACGAGCCGCATTTTCCATTTCCGGAATCAATCCTTTGCTGCATGCGATGGCGTATGCGTGGAAAGTCTCCGTTCCAACTGGCGCTGGAAAACACCCACGGTCGACCTCGGTACGAATGGAGGACTGAACTTGGACCATGTCATATTTCTGGCAAGCCGCAAGCAAGTTCAACACCTTCTCGTAAGAGTCGGGTATCACCACGCGGACAGGGTAAATCATCGAGAGAAGGGTGTTTAGTAGTTCCGCGTCTTCGGACAACTTGATCAAGGGAAGCCCATCAACAGACTCGCTGTCGGGAAGCTGGGGAAGGGAAAAAATGTCTTTGAAGAAGGGTGATACCATAGCGAGTATTGACTTATGGACACGGAAGTTGACAAGGTCCGACGATCGGATGATAAAATTGGCGTCGGGCACGGATATGTCCAAGGGTTCAGGTGGAGACGCGGTCAAATTTACTTGAGTTTGGGAACCCTCTTCTCCCTGCTCGGGGGATAGAGCTGATTCTGCCTGTAACGACATCAACCTCGTAAGCTGCTCACCGACATCCATTACACTCACCCTTTCGAAACTGCCATGGACAACAAACGTCAAAGCCTCCCAAATGTTGTGAATAATCTGACTGGATACAGATGAACATGTACAACCATTCTGATAGGTCTCTTCTTTCATGTGGCGCGCCAGGGCGGTGTTGAACCCAAAGAAGTCAAAGAGGTTGGGGGCATCTCCTATGGACTTAATGTAGTCGTCAAGCCAGCGCGGGATTTGGGAGGACCCGGACGCTGCACAAGGTAAACCTGTCACAATGCCGCGTGCACCAGAGGTCCGAAATTCCTTGAGATCTGATGCAAGCAAGACCCGAACTTTTTCGTAGTACTTCCAAAGTTCATAAAGAGCAGTGCCAGGCATCATATCGAGCTTATCTTCTATATCCACGATGTCCACGGGGTATTTTGATATAGTTTGCGCGGCTTGATGTGCTTCTTGGTGAAGTCCGTACTTTCGGGCGAGAGAATACATGCGGAGTGCAGGGTCTAGATGGGTGGGTGGTGGGTTCTGTTGCGCGATACAGATCCGAATGTGGGCCAGCACAGAGACCATTTGATACCTTTGTGCCACAAATAGCAGTTCCATCGCGTTTTCAGTGGTGGACGGTACGAGGGGAGTCACAGGAAAGACGAATGTGAGAAGGCTGTGAAGGATGACCCCGCTTTCGGGAAGCTGAACTACCGGAAGGGATGTCTCAATGGGGAGGTCATTGGGGAGATCTAGGGCTCTTTGGATAAGCTCGTCGAGAACCGGAGAGCTATTGACGATGTAAGACTTTGGCACGTGGAAATGATGGGAGTCGTGGGAACGAAGAATGAGATCCGCGCCACGGTATCCAAAGAGTAAGTTTTGAAGAGGTTCATCCGATGTAAGCATGTCGGAGGACGCCTCGAGGCGGACTTGTAGACGCAGTCACGGTCTTGATAGAAAGCTGCTGGTAGCCTTTTAAGTTCTCGACGAGTTGCAAAGAAGAAAACGGAGAATCAGACCACGATGACATGAAGCGTGGCAGAAAAAGCGCCGCTGGAATCTCCGCAGAGCCGCAGTGATATCGATATACCATAAGACCACACATGTGTCCCTCATGTGGCGAGCGATATCAGAAGGAAGCCAGCACGTGGCGAAGGTGGGAGACTCGATATGGTTAGGGTTTACTTCCGCAGCAAGGGGCTTCGCTATGACCAAACATCATGCATCAAGACGCAAACATAAAAGAAAAGGACAAGCGATTACGCCCAAGGTTGAGCCTGAGGGCGTTACAACGTGTTGGACATCTTCTGATAGAGATGCGAAGAGCGAGGCCAGGACTCCCAGGAGAGTAACTTGGCGCGGCCGAACGCTTTACGTGATTGTCTTCAAGTTGATTGCGCCTTGCCGTCAAGGCGTCAGCGCGTCAGCCATCGAGCATTTTGGTTTGGAGTGGTTGTTCAAATCGAGCAACAAGAGGAAAACGACGGAAACCAGAAGAAACCCGCGGAAACCTGAGAAGCTGAAACCTATGTTCGATTTTCCGGAGACTGAACCTCACAAATCCACGCGGATCCACACAGCACGGAGACCTACAATCTATGTGGTAAATTTCGTAAAATTAAACTACGTTGGTTCCAGGTTTCCGGAAACCCTAGAAACCAGCGGGAAGGTGGAAACCAGGAAACTATTTGGACGTTTTCTGATGGGACCTTTCCCACTTGTGTCCGAACGTAACCATCGATGCTCCCGTGTCTTATTCTGAGGAATGTGTTAGTTTCGATATTGTGGGGATGATCGGTATTCCGAAGGCGAAGGACATTCGACTCGGTTGTCTGGGTATACTTTGAGCACTCTATGATGCAAATTCGGGTCGTGCTCGCCCAGTTCGCGCACGCATGTAGGACCTGTCGTTCTTTCTCATACGATTTTCCCGCCCCCTTTTTTGTAGTATAATTCTATGTACCCGCCGGCGTGCGTTTGACTCAGTACCACCCCCGTTTGTTTTCTCGGCGCACGAAATCTCGACACTCTAATGGCAAACACGGGAACAATAAAGCTGAGGCTGAAGATCGCGGTGCAATATAAGAGTAACTCGGGAAAGACAGCAGAGTGTAATAATGTAGACTTTTGGCACTTTGAACTCCTGGAAGTCGCAAGAGTGGAGAACGATATCTGCATGGGGTTGATCCCAACCTTGTCTCCCATTGGAAGGAGATTTCTCAGAGGAGATCGCCCTGCCAAGCTGTACTCCTGGACCTAAGTTGCGCAGCCTATGCTTCATTGTGGGTGCCGAGTCCCCTTGGCCCTAGAGCTCTTCTCTCCTAGGGCCGATCAATCGTTACATACGGCACCGCTGTAAAGAGCTAAGTCGGAGTGACCTAGCTAGTGAGTTCAGATGTAGTTCTTGAAAGTAAGAGGTCGCGATCCCGAGGAACCAAGAACGCGTAAGGGAAACCTAAGCGGCGTAAGGCGAAGGTGACGGCGAGAGAGGCGCGGAAACGGGGGCGAACAGACTTGAGGCGGCGGCGGGGCGTAGAACGGTCGGCTAAAGATAAAAGAAAACGGTGAACCGGACACGAAAAAGACCACAGTCCAGAGAGACGAGTGACGGCACGGCAGGCTTCGTCGCCAAAACGGTCGGCGAGAGCGAAAGCAGGCAAAAAAAAAGAAGAGGGAGAAGTGGGCCGCAGATGTCCGCCTTTGACGAGGCCAAACGCGGGGGTTTATATACGCGAGTATAAGACAGTAGAGACAAGTATTCTACGCACAAAAGTGAGTTGGAGGCCCGGGGGAAAGGGTAGAGACGAACGGAGGGGCGGACCTGCTGGCGACTGACCCGCACGGCGACGTAGGCGAGCAGCGGTGTCCGAAATGCAGAAAATTTACTGGAGGTGAGGCTGAAAGGTTGGACACTGGTTGGACGCGTCGCGTCAGAATTCTGTCCCAAAACGCGTGCGGGTGCATTGAGGGACGTCACGTGGTCGGGCAGGAAAGACATGAGGAGGCGGGCTCGAGCTCAGAGATCAGCGGTACAGCTCCGAGTCGCGGTGCTCGTTTCCGAAGCTGCAGCGTTTTCCATCCTTAAACCACCTCGGTTGGAAATCCTGGGCATCCAGACGCAGATCCCTACTAGTCCCTATCCTCAGCTGCTTTCCTTGCATGTTATCCCATAGACCACGGTCAAACCCTCTCGTGACACAGTGCGAACCTCCGCTGGACTTCTCCCGATTCAGGTCCTATGCATTTGGTTGATGAAGACTAGTGGTAGTGACACGGGGTAATTGAAATGTACGTCGTATTGAAGGAATCGGAGGCAAAATGAGGCGGTGGTACTATATGCTATTCTGTACCCTCAAGCACGCACTGAGGCGTGGTTGTGAAAGGGAGAAACAAAAACAACCACAAAAGATCCCGGTCAAGTTCAGATGCACAACACTACTGTAGTACTCTGTCAAATGAACTTGTACACAAACAATGAACGTTGATGAACCCACTACGAACTAAGCTGCGAAGAATAACACAGCGCCTTTCTCCCGGCGTTTAAATTTACCCCGCAGCATCGGAGGCGGCGTCGGAGGAATCACCAATTCCCAAGACCTCCGTAACTCGAGTCTGTGGGTTAGCCATGTGTCACCGAGTACCCGAGTAGGGGGGGTGGGAGACGTGAATCCTCAGGTGCTTTGAAAGCGGAGGAAGGTATGTACCTTGTCTAGTGCCTGCGCCAACTTGCTTTCGAGCTCCGCACCGAATGGTGGATTATGAGTCCCCACACGCACATGCCCGCAGTAGCTGCACTGCATGCTGTTAGCATAACTCGGGATAGCCTTCAAGTACTCCCCACGTATGTTTGAAGATGTGGGAAGTGGATCCGTGAACAATTGCTTTTTCGAGTCCTTATACCGTGAGATGACTTGGCGTAACCAGTTGAGTTCCCATAACGAACTTGAAGACCCACAGGGACAACCACTGCCATATCCAATGCCCGAGGCTCCTGTACCTTGGATTTCGAGAAATGATTTGAGGCACATGACAAGGTTGTCTCTGCAGCACCTGCGGAAACGAGCAAGATCGCGCAGTGCACAGCCATCGAACAACCGTAATGCCTCCCCAAGGGTTTCAAATGTCATGGGATGATCCAATGTCAGGCGGGCCGCCTTTTCCATTTCCGGAATAAGTCCTTTGCCACCTGCGATCGCGTATGCACGGAAGAGCTCGGTTCCAACTGGCGCTGGAAAAATCCCGCGGTTGACCTCGGCACGGATGAAGGACTGAACTTGGACCATGTCATATTTTTGACAGGCCGCAAGCAGATTCAACACCTTCTCGTAAGAGTCGGGTATCACCCGGCGGACGGGGTAAAGCATTGAGACAAGGCTGTTCAGTAGTTCTGTGTCTTCAGACAACTGGACCACGGGGAGCCCATCGGCTAATTCGCTGTCGGAAGGCTGGGGAAGAGAAAATAGATCTTTAAAGAAAGGAGACACGATGGCCAGTATTGACTTATGCACACGGAATTTGCCAAGGTCGGCCGATCGAATGACAAGATTCGCGTCGAGTAATGATATATCCAAGGGTTCGGATGGAGAGATAGTCAAATTGACTTGAGCTTGAGAATCCTCGCTTCCCTGCGCGTGGGAGAGTGCTGACCCTGCCTTACAAGACATCAACGTGGTGAACAGCTCATCAACTTTAACTTCACACACCTTTTCGAAACTGCCATGGACAACAGACGCCAAAGCATCCCAAACATTGCGTATTGTCTGGTTGGATATAGATGCACAAGAGCACCCATATCCATCCCTCATGTGGCGTGCCAGAGCCATGTTGAACTCAACGAAATCGAAGAGGTGGGGGGCATCTCCTACAGATTTAATGTAGTCGTCAAGCCAGCGTGGGATTTGGGAAGATCCAGATACCGAACAGCGCAAACCCCCCAAAGCGCTGCTTACATCATTGGTAGACGTCCTAAGTTCCGTGAGGTCCGACGCAAGGATGGCCCGAGCATTTTCGTAGTACTTCCAAAGTTCATAAAGAGACGTGCCTTGCATCGTATCCAGCTGATCTTCTAAATCCTCAAGGGTCACCGGGTATTTCAACATAGTTTGTGCGGCCTGAAGCGCTTCTTGGTGAACTCCGTATTTGTGTGCGAGAGAATAAGTGTGGAGTGCGGGTTCCATCCGGTTAGATGGCGGACTGTGTTGCGTGGTGCTGAGCCGGATGTGGGCCAGGACAGAGGCCATTTGATACTTTTGGGCTACAGATAACAGTTCCATGACTTTTTCAGTGGCCGACGGTAAGAGTGGGGTTACAGGAAAGACGAAGGTGAGAAGGTTATGGAGAATGGCTCCGCTTTCCGGGAGCTGAACAACCGGAAGTACTGCTCCACTGTGCGCGTCATTGGGGGAATCGAAGGCTCTACTGATAAGTTCTTCAAGTACTGGGGAGCTGTTGACGATGTAAGACTTTGGGATACGGAAATGATGTGAATCGTGGGAACGAAGAACTAAATCAGCGCCACGGTATTCGAACAGTAAGTTTGGAAGAGGTTCGTCCGATGTAGGCATGTCGGAGGAGGTTTCCAAGGGAACTTGTATGCGAAGTCTCATGTCATAAGAAACGATCGCATTAAATATACATCAAGACACGATGAAGAGAAGACGCCAGAACACAAAAAGACATGAGGCGCAGTAGGGCAAGCGCCGGCACCTCCGCAGTTGAAACGATGTACCAAGCAAAACTATCTGACGAATGCGTGTCTTCCGTTGCGAGCCTCGGCAGTCAGACCATCTGTGTCGGAAGAAAGCGAATGTGGTTATCTTGATAGGGGCCTCGGGTGAGGGATCAGACGCGCTGCGGGGTGCCTGATGATATGGCTAAGGTTCATTTCCGCAGCCACAAGAGGCTTCGCGATGACCAATATGGCATCGATACGCCGACGGACAAGGATGGGACATTGCGCCAGGGCTGAGGGCGTTACAACGTGTGTTGAACGTGTTCTGTGGGGCCGTTACAAAGATCGAGGCAACGAGAGTAAGTTAACTGTACGCGCACCAGAACCTCTTTACGTGACGGTCTTCTAAGTTGATAGCGCCTTCTACTCGAGATCATTCCCCCCTGCGTCCCACGTAACTGTCTCCGCCTCGTTTTGGGGGATGTGTAGACGAATTCTCATGTGAAGGTAGTGAGAATTCTCGTAAGTGTCCAGAATCATGGAGGGAGTAACCCGATAAAATTCCTGCATCTTCCGAGTTAGACAAGTGAGAGAGAGAACGGCACGAAATAATGGTGAAAGCATGGGGAGCACTGACTCGTGGACATGGAGATAAACGCTGTCAGGCGACAGCAAAACTAAGTACATGTGATGGGTGGCCGTAAGGAGCAAAATGTTCGCGACCGAACCTCTGGAGTGGCTCTAGCGTGATTGCAATGTGTGTCTAAAAACAGCTCTGAGCAACTCTGTTTTCAGCCTGTGAAAATGTCACCACACAAGCACACGTACATTCACAGCATTGGGGCCCACTTCCTCGATACCGGGCTTCACGACATTCAATGAATCATTCCAACACTCGAACACTTGTCCACCCCCTAATTTGTTTTTTGTGCTTTTTTGTGAGGGAACAACATGACGCACACGAGGTGGGTAGGATTGATTCGAAATTGATACTGATAGGTAGAAGATTCAGTTCCTCACTGGCAGAGCAGATCGAACTCGAAGAGCCAGAAATGACCATGATGATTAATTGTTGACAATGATTGTTGACCTGACGCGTCGTAAATAATTCATAGGGATCCCGTGATCGTGAGACATGAGCAATTCCTCGATTGCGAATCGTAAGTTAGTTGTTCTCGGCTTTGCTTCGGTTAAAGTACCCGGCCGGAGTCGGTCACCGTGAAACGATGCTACCACCCTACACAATATTAATGTCAATCACCAACCTCAGGACTACAATAGTCGCAAAATATAGAATAAACAGAACTAGGTACCAATCGGCAATAAGTCCAAATATTTTCCGGGTTTCCGAAACCCTGAAAACCAATCTACACCGATCCTATGCAGCCTGAGCGTTACCGCATAAATCCTATGTTTTCGTAGGTTTCGGAGGGTTTCATACCATGTGGTTCATAATGTGGATTCATGATACGTTTCTATGTCTTCAAGGTTCCTATTTTTCCATTGGTTACTGCTAGTTTCTGTCTGTTTTATTGGTTTCTCAGCTTGAGCAACCCCTAGAAACTAAAATACTTGATTGCTGATGACTAACACTAGAGAGTCATCCGGTCCTTTTGATTCGGTGTTTCCAAATTCGTGCGAGGTGCGAGGATAGGACCCGGTGAGTACGGCTATTTGACATACTGTATCGTTACGGTACAGTGGTGCTGTCAGTGGCTATCCCAGCGCGCGCAGGTCGCCAGTCTTGGGACGCTGGACTTCAGGAAGCTGCAAATGCTTTTTGGATAGGAATGTTATGATGTCATACTACTCTTCGCGCTAATTTTTTCGGGGGCACATTATGTTCCGACTTGAAAGCGAGTTACAAGGCAGAGATTTCATCACGTTATATCTGTGGTTCACGTTGCCTTCTCTGCCTGCAGTCCTTATGCTCCCATAGTAAAACTGTTACTTAAATATGGTAGCACCCAGTACCCGAACCTCGATGTTCTTTCCACAAACGGAGTTTGCGTTTCCTCGCTTTTGATGGTTGATGAACACTACAGTAAGGGATCGAAATGCACTTCATATTGGACGAAAATCAGAGGGGTGGAACGAAATGGTGGTACTACAGCAAGATACATAGGACCCTATATCCTGAGGCATGGCCATTTCACCAAGAGGGCGGCAGTGAAACGAAGGAGTAAAATACAAGGAGCCTGGTCAAGGTCGCATGCTCCAGCATTAGCACTCTGCTGAGTGAATATTATACAAATGACAAACATATAAACTATGAACGAGTTGGAGTCAGCGACAAACATCATTCTACTTGTGGCGCCTACCTCTATGACCGCTCCACTGCCACAGGACCTTTCGCGTGACTTTTAACTTTACATTGCAGCATCGGAGGCGGCATCGGGTTTGTCACCGATTCCCAAGACCTCGCTAAGTCGAATCTGAGGGTTTGCCACAGGTCACCGCGTACCCGGGGTGGGGGGAAGGAAGAAAAGAGGTGAACCCTCAGGTACTTTGAAATAAGAGGAAGGAATGTATGTACCTTGTCCCGTGCCTGCGCCAACTTGCTTTCAAGATCTGCGGAGAATGTCGAATCCTGCACCTGCCCACAGCACTGGCATCTAGCATAACTTGCGAGCGCCTTCAAGTACTCCCCGTGTATGTTCAAAGGTGTGACTGGGTCAGTGAACACTTGCTTTTTCGAGCTGTTATTCGGTGAGAGGGCTTGATGTAACAAGTTGATTTCGCAACGCGACCAGCTCCCACAACTCGGACAAAACCATTCGCCCGTGCCTTGGACTTCGAGGAATGACTTAAGGCATAAGACAAGGTTATCTCTACAGCGCTCGCGGAAACGGGCGAGATCGCGCAATGCAGAACCATCAAAAATGATCAGTGCTTCTCCAAGAGTTTCAAGTGTCATGGGATGATCCAACGTCATGTGAGCTGCCTTCTCCATTTCCGGAACCAGCCCATTGTTGCATGCGATCGCGTATGCACGGAAACCCTCTGTTCCGACCGGCGCAGGGAAAGTCCCGCGGTTTACTTTGGCCCGAATAGAGGACTGAACTTGGACCATGTCATATTTCTGACAAGCCGCAAGCAAATTCAACACCTTCTCGTATGAGTCAGGTATCACCCGGCGGACAGGGTAAAGCATCGAGACAAGGGTGCTCAATAGTTCTGCATCTTCAGAAAATTGGATCACAGGAAGCCCATCGACTGATTCGCTGTCAGAAGGCTGGGGAATAGAAAGCAGGTCCCCGAAGAAAGGAGACACCATGACCAATATTGACTTATGGATACGGAAATTAACATGATCGGATGATCGAACGATAAGATTTGCGTCGGGTAGGTCCAAGGGTGCAGGTGGAGACGTGATGGGATTGGCTTGGGCTTGAGAAGCCTCTCTTCCCTGCACGAGGGAGAGTGCTGACCCAGCCTATGAAGGTATCAGCGTCGTGAGCGACTCGTCGACATGAATCTCACTCACCTTTTCGAAACTGCTATGGACGACAGTAGCCAAAGCTTCCCAGACATTGCGTATTGTCTGGTTGGGCATAGATTCACATGAGCATCTATATCCATTTCTTATGTGGTGTGCCAGGGCCATGTTGAACTCAACGAAATCGAACAGGTGAGGTGCATCTCCTATGGATTTGATGTAGTCGTCAAGCCAGTGCGGGATTTGGGAAGACACGGCTGCTGCTGAACAGCTGAAACCCTCCAAAGCGTCGCTTACACCACTGGAAGACGTCCTGAATTCCACTAGGTCCGATGCAAGAATGGCCCGAGTATTTTGGTAGAACTTCCAAAGTTCATAAAGAGAAGGTCCTGGCATGATGTCGAGTTTATCCTCCAAATCCGCGATGTCCATCGGGTATTTCAATATAGTTTGAGCTGCCTGAAGTGCTTCTTCGCGAAGTCCGTACTTTTGCCCGAGAGAATAAATGTGGACTGCGGAATCTAGTTTGGTAAATGGTGGATTCTGTCGTGCGATTCTGTCTCGAATGTGGGCTAGTACCGAGACCATTTGATACTTTTGTGCCACAGATAGCAGTTCCATTGCATCTTCAGCGGTTGATGGTACGAAGGAGGTTACAGGAAATATGAAGGTGAGAAGGCTGTGAAGGATCGCTCCGCTTTCTGCGAGCTGGACTAACGGGTGTGATGCTTCGCCGCTCGCGCCATTGGGAAAATCCAGGGTTTTGTGGATGAGCTCTTTGAGTACCGGAGAGCTATCGATAATGTAAGACTTTGGGACCCGAAAGTGATGCGAGTCGTGAGAACGAAGGATAATGTCTGCGCCACCGCTGCCGCTGTATTCGAAGAGAAAGTTTGGAGGAGGTTCCTTCGATATGAGCATGTTGGAAGCTGCTTGGAGGGTACTTGTAGACGTAGTCTTGTAGCTCCGTGTTACATAAAGAGCTACCAGTGAGCTTCCGAAATATCCATCGAGCCGCAGCAAGCGGAAGGCGCCGAGCACAGCGAAATGGGGTGTCGCAGGGAAAGCGCCCGTGGCGTCTTGCACTTGTATCAATACAGTAGTACATCATGCAGTGTAACGTAACTGACTAAAGCGCGCCTTATGTGGCGAGGCACCTCCCCTTTCATCGGCTGGGCCCCTCAGCCGGCTATTTCAAATTTCACCCAATGGCAGTCGAGCGGTATTTAAAATCTGGGCGTTGTTTCGTTTTCGCAACTCTCGGATGAGGTCATATCGAAAGGAATTATCTGACCGCATGTGTCTTCACATCCACAGCTATAAGCAAGCGGCCCAGGCGAGGCTTCGCGATGGACCAACATCAACATGACATCGATACGCGGACAGAAAGGGCGAGCAATGATGCATGATACCCAGGGTTGAGGGTGTTACGATGTGTATCGACTCTATCGAGCATTTTCTGTGCAGAAATTCGGAGAACGAGGCGACGCAATGTGTTTCATGCTGCGGCAGGACATCTTCTGAGTTGATTGCGCCCGTCAATCAAGATCTTTCTCACTTGCGTCCCACGTAACCATCCATGCACCCAGCGGAACTTAGAGTGCGTTCGGGAACGTTTTCTCAACGTGAGATACCAGCCAAATGTTTTTTTCATCCAAACATTATTTCGTGTGAAAAATTGTGCTGTTCGGGAACGTTTTCATGCGCGTGAAAATGTTATTTGGGTCGTGATAACGCCAGCCAAGTCCAAATTCTGCTCGGACCCTCGATTAGGGAAATTACAAAAAATCCTAGTCGGTGTCGGATGCACTAACGCCGGCACTCTGTCAAATAACCATGTACACAAATGATGACCTCGTAAACTACGGACAAAGCAAAGGAGTTTAACGCTGTACGTTGTAAGGACTTTAGCCCGACGTTTGACTTTACTTCGCAATATCGGAGGCAGCATCGGAAACATCACCGATTCTTAAGACCTCGGTAAGTCGAGTCTGAGAGTTAGCCACGGGTCACCGCGTACCCGCGGGAGGGGAGAGAGGTGAGGTGAATCCTCAGGTACTTTGAAATCAAAGAAAGGTATGTACCTTGTCCAATGCCTCCGCTAACTCGCTTTTGAGCTCCGCTAACTTGCTTTTGAGCTCCGCGTGAGGTGTCGAATCATTTGCTGTTACATGCACCGATCCGCAGGTCGTGCATTTAAAACAACGCTGGCGAGCCTTCGAGTACTCCTCACAAATGTTTGAGGGTGTGAGTGGATTCGTAAACTCTTGAATTTTCGAGTCGTCATTCCGTGAGAGGACTTGTTGTAAACAGTTGGGGTCCCACCGCACCGAATAATACCCACCACAGCTGGAGCAATACGGAGAGCTCGGGGTTCCTGCTGGTAGACCTTGGAATGACAGGCACGCCGTGACGAGATTGTCTCTGCAACGCATCCGGTAGCGGGCGAGGTCTCGCAATGCAGAACCATCGAAAAATCGCAATGATTCTCCAAGAGTTTCAAATGTCATTGGATGGTCCAACGTCAGACGAGCCGCATTCACCATTTCCGGAATGAGACCTTTGCCACATGCGATCGCATATGCACGGAAGACCTCCGTTCCGACTGGCCCTGGAAAGCTCCCACGGTCGACCTCGGCACGGATATAGGACTGAACTTGAACCATGTCGTATTTCTGACAAGCAGCAAGCAAATACAACAACTTGTCGTGTGAGTCGGGTATCACTCGGCGGACAGGGTAAAGCATCGAAACAAGGGAGTTCAGTAATTCTCCGTCTTCAGACAATTGGACCACGGGCAGCCCATCGACGGATTCGCTATCGGAAGGCTGAGGAAGGGAAAGGAGGTCTCCAAAGATGGGCGATGCCATGGCCAGAACCGACTTATGGACGCGGAAGTTGACAAGGTCAGAGGATCGGATAATGAGGCTCGCGTCGGGTACAGGTATGTCTAAGGGTTCGGGTGGGGGCGTGATCGAATTGGCTTTGGCTTGAGAATCTTCTCTTCCCTGCACGAGTGATAGAGCCGATTCTGCCTGTGAAGACATTAACCTGGTAAGCAGTTCATCAAACCTCGATAACACTCACCTTTTTAAGGCTGCCATGGATAACAGATGCCAAAGCTTCCCAAATGTTGAGTGGGATCTGGGTGGATACAGACACACATGCGCATCTATAATTATTGCCCTCGTCCCTCATGTGGCGCGCCACGGCCATGTTGAACTCAACGAGATTGAAGAGGTGAGGAGTATTCCCTATAGACGTGATGTAGTTACAAAGCCAGGGCGGGATTTGGGAAGACCCAGATGCTGAACAGCGTAAACTTCCCAAAGCACCGCTTATACCGGTGGCAGGCGTCATGAATTCCTTCAGGTCCGACGCAAGAATGGCCCGAACTTCTACGTAGTAATTCCAGAGTTCATAGAGAGCAGTACCCGGAATCATGCCCAACTTGTCTTCCAAGTCCGCGATGCTCATGGGGTGTTTCAATATGGTTTGAGCTGCCTGAAGCGCTTCTTCGCGAAATCCGTACTTTTGTGCGAGAGAATACATGTGGAGTGCGGGTTCTAGCCCGGTGGATGGTGGATTCTGTTGCCCAATTCTGTCTCGTATGCGGACCAGTTAGCGACCATATGATACTTTTGTGCCACAGACAGTAGTTCCATGGCCTTCTCTGAGGTTGATGGTACGATGGGGGTAACGGGAAAGATGAAAGTGAGGAGGCCATGAAGGATGGCACCGCTTTCTAGGAGCTGAATCACCGGAAGTGATGCGTCACCGTGCGCGTCATTGGGGGGATCTAGGGCTTTTTGAATAAGCTCGTCGAGTACTGGAGAGCTATTGATGATGTAAGATTTTGGGACCCGGAAATGATGGGAGTCGTGAGAACGAAGAATGAGATCCGCGCCGTGGTATTCGAAGAGAAAGTTTTCAAGTGGTTGGTCTGATATGAGCATGTTGGTTGTTACATAAGAAGCTTCCAGCAAGCCTCTTAAATACCCATCGAGCCGCAGCGAGAGGAAGGCGCCAGACCAGGGCAAAATGGGGTGTCCCAGGGAAAGCGCCGGTAGCGTCTTGCAATCGTGTCAATATCAATACTATATGCCATGAAGAGTGAGTGACAAAAGCATGCCATGTGTGCTGCGGCTGCGGGACGACCCCGATATGGTTAGGGCTCACACCCGCAGCTGCAAGCGGACGCGGACATTGAGATCAATACGCAGATATAAAAGGACGAGCGATCACGCCTGAGGTTGAGGGCGTTACAACGTGTGTTTGGACATGTTCTATAGAAATTTCGGAGAACGAGGGGATGAGTCACAAGAATGCCTCAACGTGTTTCATGCTGTCTTCCCACGTACACGTAATCCTCCGTGCCTCGTGTCAGTACAATTCCGAAGGGCAAACATATTTGATTAATGACTTGGCTGCGTTTCTGTCTACACTTTGGGTACTTTGGTTGGGGCAGTCTCCATGTACAACTGTGACGTATTTCAACTCTACCAGTAAATGAATGAGTGGAAACCCATCCACCCGGGCAGCCTCGACATATGCTCTCTCACCGTCACTTACGTACTACGTCCTGGATGGTTAGTATGTTACCATGAGAGTGGCTGCTCGAGGATTATATTATGCCGAAATTAATTCCTCTGAACGATAAGCCAGGTTTGGCGACCACAACACATC
>Ga0307512_10002388_pt1 | contig 23877 bp, 21 predicted proteins | sample 14_EM_MG_FD_200267 | JGI IMG/M metagenome (GOLD analysis project Ga0307512, IMG submission 200267) | Populus trichocarpa ectomycorrhiza microbial communities from riparian zone in the Pacific Northwest, United States - 14_EM | ecosystem: Host-associated > Plants > Roots > Unclassified | place...
AAGAAGAGAAGAAGAAAGGGGGGGGGGGGTGAACTGACAGAGAGGTGCCTGTCTCTGATGAGAAAAGTGGATGGCGGTTTAGTGTGCTAACGTTGGCCAGAAGCATGGAAACTAAACAGGTGAGGTTGAGAGGCAAGGCGAGTATCGGAACCAATGCCCTGGTGGACCAGAAAACGAGATGTTGGGTTGAGATTTGTCTCTTTCAGAGGTCGTGCAAGAGCAATCGCCGGAAATATGTGAAGATGGTGAAGTAGCCGAAGGTTGACGCACCATTTGGTGAGAGCGGTATGTAACTCGTTGGCACCGAGGAGGCGACAAGCGCTTTGACAATAGCCCTGACACTTTCCATTCTTTTAAGAAATGCTGCGTTGACATTAGCTTCGAGAGACACGGTCGCATGGCATGACGAAGTAAAATTCTCACCCTCATGAAGAAGACTTGTCTGGTACCTTGTAGCCGTGCCAGGAACTCAAGTACTGAAGAAGAGTACAACCAGGCTCCAGGGCTCCAGCCCCAAGTAAATCGTATCGTCGTAACGTCGAAGGACACACAGGTGAACAGGGCAGATTGGGATGATCGCAATCAAGCGGGGCAGAAGTCGATAGCAAAATGTACAATCAACGACAGAAGCTTGATGCAGATCTCGCATGCCCTAACTTACAAACACCGGAAATGAATTGCGACATATGGATGATGGCAGGCACTGCGAACATGGACACCACATAAGACGTTGGCAATTCCCTATTCCCGAGGGACGGTCGTCGACTTCCCGTGCAGTCCAAAGCGCTGAGAGTTCAGCCTTGAATGATACAGCCATCCTTGATTCATTTAGAGTGCCTGCGCTTGCTCTCGTAGGTCAACAAAAAATGACGAGGTGATGGTCGCAGATCACGGAACTATCGTAGCGAAAATTCTTTGGGGTTTCGGCGTTCGGCCCGTGTTGCCGGTAACTCCCGACGAAATTTTGGGTTGTCATCAGTCCTTTCCATACGTCGTGTCGTGCAGTATGGTTCGCACAGCACTGGAATTCAATCCAACGCTGGCTGTATCCAAATCCAACAATTCCTCGCGCATCGTATCCCCTTCCCTCCCGTCCACCACGCGATGCGTGCTCTATATGTCTGCTATTCCAATAATCCGCTTCCCTCCAATATTGTGTCTAACGGGGCCTACGACGTCGTGCCCCCCATCCTCTTTGGCACTATGCTTTGTGGCACGTCATTTCCGTGTTGGGTATGGTCATACCTCCGCGGGTGCTTAGCACAAGACGGGATTGCGTCTCTTCGGCTTCTCGACGCGTATCATATGATCTGTCCTTTTCTTCCTTCTCGCCTCCCTTGTACACGCTCCGCTTTTGTCACAACAGACAACGCATACATTTCGACCACACTTGCGAGCACCCGGAGCACTCCCTATACAAATCACAAATTCATCGATACTGTGCGTCGCGTGCATATTCTCTAGACGACCTTCGCGGGCGGCCCCGCAGGTGCACTGACACAGTTACAGCAGGGTGTCCTGGCGACTGGAGGCCGTGTAAAAGCAGGAGGTCGTTGAGGTGACATCGGACAAGGTGACTCCGCTTGTCCCCTGACTCGGCTCTCATTCGTTGTAGCACAATGTTGAACCAGGTGATACTTGCGCGCGCATGATGTACGGCGGCGTTTCGCAGTCACACCAGGGGCGTCCACTCGCTCTCATGCCGTCCGCGTTCCTCAACATGTTCTCCCTCGCGGTGCTACGCCTTCCGTCTCCGTACTGCCCAGTAGTGTATAAGCACCTCTTCATTCGTGCTAGTGTCTAACCCCTCCGCATCGTGGTCAGGATGATGACAAATACCCGTATCAGAGGTTACATGCTACCACCGATGATCCGGGCACGCCACGTGGTGCTCCCACGAACTCGGTGTACTGCTGTTTGCCAGTACACCCAGTGTTGCTATGATCAACTTACTGTTTTGCCGAAGCACTAGAGCCAGTCTTTCTCGTAAAGGAGATAAGGGAGCTATCTTGCTGATGTTGACAGAACGCCACAGCTACGGACGGGGAGTCCAGGGCGTTGTGTAGAGCCCGAGATATCGTCGCTGTAGTATTCATATGCTGTATGCGACCTCGATACTATGAAGACAATTCCAGTAAAACCATGAACTAATCTCATACAAACATCATTTCAACCAGCATCGGATGTGTATCTTCGACCCACCACCCAGAGCGAGCAATCGTCCGACGAACAATGTCCTACTACATGAAAAGTGGGAAGAGCACCGATTGTGCCCGGGCCGCGCGGGGTCCGGGACTCCGGGGAATGAGCGGAACCACATGGACTAGGATGGTTGGAATGACCTGGGAGACGATTGGGGGCAGAGGAATGGCAGGACGGTGAGGATTGGGATAGGAAAGGCCGAGGAGTGTCTTGAATTTGAGAAGGAGCAGAGGACGTGGAAGAATTCAACGAGGCAATCTTTGAGCGGTCCTCTGGGGGATCTTCAAAGACGGCTGGATAAGTCAAAGCGAGAATTAAAAGAATTTCGTAGTTGGATCAGAAAACGAGACAGGTCGATGAATATTTCGACTATGTCGGGTTCGGAGGAGAGGCCACGCTGGAGGGAGGAGACCTATTAGCCCTTTTACAGTCAGGACAGTGGTCACAAGCAGAGCATCAGTTTCCCTTTCTACTTTCCCGGACATCGCAAGTAAACGCGGATCGTGGAGAGAATCTGACAATGTTTGGAGACCGGGCTTTGCCGTGATCTTCGATCTTATCTTCAGATCCCAGGCGCCCAAGCAGCTGACAACGGCACCATCGCTTCCCCTCTCATACAGCCTCGTGCGCGCGTCCCAGCTTTGGTAGTGACCTCTCGAATAATTCCATACATCCAACCCATTTCAGTACCTGACGGGAAAGACACAGTCTCGCATGAAGCCGCCTCCTGGGATACAGTGTCCTGGTAACATGTTGTCGTGTTGGGTGCCCTTGGTGCGTGTACACCCCTCCACGGATGCTTTATATCATGACGCAATTGGACATTCTCATCTTCACCTATAAAATCATATGTTCATTTTCCCCCCTGAGTGTTGACCTTGTTCCTGTCTAGTTCGCGGCGCGGATGGTCACGGGAAAGTAGGCTGCTTGATTTCCTCGCACCCGCTAGCGAGGCCATTTCCATGCAAGTCAACCTCGTCGACGTCATGCACTTCACCCCCATGACCATGCTTATGGCGTGCGACCCTCTGCGCAATCTTAAGAGCAGGGACGTCTCACCGCTCTCGCTGGTGACTAGTAGCATGTCCGCACTAGGGCCAAGGCGACGGTAGAATCCCGCATCAGATGCACAAGCGCTACCACCGAAAACTCAGCCGTACCTCGCGCTGCTAGCCCCTCTCGACCTCACAGGACTTTGGTGCGCTCAGGCTGTTGCCCGGTAGCGCGCTAAAATGAGGCACACCTGCGGCACCACCTTTAGTCCGGAAGGTTGCCGAACTACGGTATATAGTTAGCTCGGGTGTGCTACTCGATGCAAACATGGCCCCTGATGCTCGTACAGCTGTGTGTTGGAACCCAGTCACGATACTTCTAGTCACGATACTTCACGTCGTGTACACGTGACCCAGGCCTTCGCGTCGTATGCAAGCGCATCCCCCTTTTCCCTCAGCTCACATGCGTTACAGTGACTGAGGGATCACGTTTAGGTTTTAACACTGTGGACTGGCGTCGGTTGTATCATTAATCAAATTGGGCTCTCCCTCGCGTTGCCAGTGCCAGGCGATATCGTGGGAGGTGGGAAACAAATAGATAAAGTATTCTGGTTGTACAAATCAGAGACGTATTGTTGTTTTTCTACCTATCTATGACCCACCCCGTGGAGTCGTGGCAAGTGCCTGTCGGCACATTCAATACTGTGATACCGCGGGTCAGATCGCAACCTTGTGGTGTTTCTCTAGAGTGCTGCCATGATCCCACTAATCGCCACGTAGAACTAGCCTTGCCACTGCATAGGTCCTCTTTGCTGTATTCTAGCAAGCCCGCCCGATCAAACCAAGATCAAGAAACCATCGCACAAGATTTCCGCCACTCGGAGAAACAGAAGGATAGGGGCTATAAGCCCGGAAGAGCATCTCATTTTCATTTGTACTTCGTTTTACCGGTGCCCCCAAAGTATTTATCCGCATATCCGATGCCATCGCACCTCCTTTATTTTTGTTTATGATTGCTTTACTTTACAATGTAGATAACATGTATAAAAACCCTAGTACTATGCCCCGAATCATTATCCAGTTGTTTCTGTGCCTCTTCCCTCTCTTCTCGTGTGTCCACTCAAAAAGCCTAACAAGCTTTACTCTTTAATCGCTCCAGCTTTTCATTGTCTACTTGAACTCTCGCGCTTTACACCGCCAACTATACCGGCATCCTCGGACCGCTTACCCGACTGGCAAGAATCGCCCTCGGACGACAACGCGGCCACTTTAACAACCCCACTCTTAGCCATCCCGTCACTAGGATACACGGTGAGCTATCCTGCCGGCCTTGAAGAGGGGTGATTGATCAGATCGATCAGATGTCGACGAAATGAGTCAGGTCGATGCATGGCCGTCGCACCAAAGCATCCTTCGTCTCATTTGGCAGCGCTGGGATCACCTACTTGTGTGAATCGCGAAAAAGGGACCCATCAGTGCCACAATGCCGGTGTGCAGGTTAGGTGAGAGCGGAACGCGCAGCCATCAGGAGCCACACCACAACGCCGACCGCAACCACGGAACGCTGGGACCCAAGTGAGAGTCACGATGTGCGAGCCGCGACGCGTCCACCCCCGTCGTATCTGGGTACCCACTGCCTGTAGCTTAGGCTCAGATACGTGTGTAATGGACACAAAGCCGGATGTCGGGGTCACTACTAGAGAGAAGGAACGCCGATATTGCGAATCATAGGCCGGGTCGTGGTTGACTAGATAGCTTCGATCAGAGTTGGCTCAGTTGGCCGGATTCAGACGGATCAGTCAATCATCACGTTCTTAGTTGCTATCACGGTGTATCACCCCGCCATCAGCGGATTCCGAGTCAGCACCCATCTTGTCAGTCTGCGCTATGGATCAGTTCAGGGCACTCGACCACAGTTGTATGTGAGATATCCCATTCGGTAGCGTAGCCAAAGATCTGGTGGCCCCGCGTCATTCGGGTTGAAACTCTTCAGCTGGCTTGCGGCTCCGGAAAGCTCGGACTGAAGCATGCTTTTGACGGACTCGACCATATCCGAGTCCGAATGAAATCTACGCCGGGAATGGTGGACTTAATTGGTGGTGCCTCATGGTAGTGCGATATAAGCCCGAAGAACTTCAAGTTCCTCGATCACTCTAACCCGCTGACTCGGACCCGAAAGTCTGACACGTGAATTTGCTTAAAGTCTGATATATCTGATAGATCAATACGTAAAAGGGCATGTTCTCTCACAGTCTTCAGAGCTCGTCACACCTGCAATCTCCCATAAAGAAGTATCTATTGGAGGAATAGAACACTGTGGGAGCTTAGTAGACCAATATATAATTATTCTTAATACTAAAAGGTTGTGCATGGAGGACAGCAGTACTATTGATGCCAAGGGGGTGTCAGAATTGCAAATGAGTACCGGGGGTCGATTTTTTTCGAGATGAGTTCTGGGCTAGGACTAACTAGGTATGTAAGCGGGTGCCTGTCCAAATATGGTAATGGCATTTCTATATATGTATGATAAGATAGTTGGTCTTTGAAAATGTGGGGTTGAACGTTGAATGTTGAATGCCTGTGTGGTTACTATGATGAGCTTGCAACAAGCTGGGCAGGTCACCTTTCCATCGATGACAGCAAGGTCATCATAGGGTCCCTTGTAAATCCCAGTGAGTGTCAACAATTTCTGAATCTGTGTAGACTTACCATAGCAGTGCCAGCCCCCTCTCCAGGTTCTGACAAACGTTCCATAGTGCCTGACATGGTTTTGGTGATGACCTCAATGCAAGTTGGATCCAGTGTAAGGTGCATGTGCAAACAGGGCTCAGAATAAGCTCAGCACCTTCATTTTCTCCCCCACTCCCTCTTGCCCAGCAAGCCCAATGATGCATGATGACAAGCACACACCCTTACCATACTAGGGAGGGCCCGTTGTGCTTTCCGCTCACCATTTCCCGCATTTGGCCCCACCAGACAGTCTGCTGGGCTTGCTGCCATGTCTCCATTCCTCCCCCTTTGCCTGCCATGCTTGGTGCCATGTCTCCATTCTTCCACTGTCGCTTAGCTCTCACCCTTGAAATTTTACCATGTGCCTTAACAGATATGGCAGTATTTGACTGGAACTAGTACTTTTGACCTCAAATTTCATTATTTGTGAGGGTCGATTTTTTGCATACCATGGTTGGGGGATGAACTAACTATCTAACCCCCTATCCCGGAATCCCGGTCCGGGACCCCCTTGATTGATGCAGTCGTAGTGGTCAGATTTGCCCTCAATGGTCAGGCACATGTCACAGTGACATTTTTCATTCTCCGCCATTCGAGTGGCTGAATGGACTTACTTCCGTTCATATCACATGACCATTTGGGTGATGAAAAAATATCCTGCACTGCACGGAATCGAACCGACAGCCTCACCCTGCTCACTCCTGTAAGCAAAAGATAAACGCCACTACATCACCACTACACCACTGAGTTCTATCATTACTATTCCTTTCAATAATATTTGACCAGTTGCCACGGATAAAGACTGATTTTCAACGCATAACGTTGCACTTCTTTCAGGGCCACATCATGTGATACAAACCTCTTCAAAGTCCGCACCGGCACACTCAGCAGTCGTGACGAGAGGTGACAACGTCCAAAAACACGGGAAGCCTCAAATAATTGGTTTCTTGTCTACAAAAAAACATATTGGGCGATGGAATAGCATAGAATCAACATCTATTGCAGTATTTAAGGTGTAGAGGGTGTGGAACCGGCGGAATCAACAATCTGGTCATTGAGGGCCCTCTGACCACTACGACTGCATCAATAGTATAAAAAGGTTGAATAGCCGGAATGTCTATAGTGTTTACGTAATTCTATCCATGATTGTGTCTTTCGTTTCGAGTCTGAGTCTGCACTTAGGTTCTGATATATCCCTGATATTCAGGTTTGGGGCCACCCAGCGCACGCTTGAGTGTTTACGATGAGTTATTCCCACAGTAACAAATCCCCACTGCCAATGTGCCCCAAATACCTCCTCAGTCGTATGATACAGTTTGTATCACTCACTGTGGGAAATTTCTGGGCGGCTACTGTCGGCAATGCATGACGACGGCCTCTCACTCTGTTGCTCTGCCACCACACCCCACCATCTATTTGTTGTTTTCTCCTTAAACTCTACTCCCCCTTTCATCGGCTATATCTCTTCGATTCCAGATATGGGCCATTCACCCTCCGTGTCTTCCCTGTTAATATTCGACGCCGCCTTGAAAGACTACCAAAACCAGACGGGTATGGACCTAGTCGATCATCCCTTCGTCAAACAACTCGAAGAGTGCAACTCTGTGGACTCCATTTCTTCTCTTCTTCAAGAACATGCGCAGAGATTTCGAGACACCCGAGGCGAAAATGGCAAAATCATGAAGTCACTCAAGTCTGCTGTCCACGTCATACATACACTTTCCACGAGCACGGTTCTTGGTGAAGGTATTGGCCTAGTGCGTTGCAAGCCATTCATTCCCACTTCTCATCCCTGATACATGCTCCATAGCCATTCCCACCTGCAAAGGCCGTATTTTCTGCGTTCGCAGTCATGCTCTCCGTAAGTCTCACATCGTAGTTCCCATGCTCACATTGTGATGGTTGAGTTTATTAGGCGGTAAAGGATGTTGGCACAAGCTATGATGCTCTTGTCGACTTGATCGAGTCCATTGAGAGATTCCTCAGCAGATTCAACATCTATACGAGGATCCCTCTTACGCCAGCCGTGACCGACATTGTCATGAAAATTATGGTAGAAGTTATCTCTACTCTTGCTATGGCAACGAGGCAGGTCAAGCAGGGACGATTGAGTATGTCTTCTCCTAGTTGATGTCGTCCTTTTACTCAACGCAGCAGAGAAATTCGTGAAGAAAATTCTTGGAGAGAATGAGATCGAGGCTGTCCTGCAGCGGCTTGACAGACTGACCATGGATGAGGCTCGGGCCACCGGAGCGCAGACCCTTGAAGTTGTATGCGGGCTCGTTCATTATAGGAGGGTTGTTTTGGACGGTGCGGACACTCACTGTACAAAGCATATTCGTCGCGTTTGATCAACGATCATACCTCTAGACCTAGATGACAAGGCTTCGGCAGAAAGCCTCCGGAATGCTCTAGGTCAGCTGTTCTGATGATAATTATGCTACCTTTATCCGACCTGTTGTTAGAAATTTTACAGAAAATTTCGAGTGACATAAACAGATCAAAGCGTGAGTTATTCCGTTATGATACGGTAGCTGACCACAGTAGGAATGCTAATGATCCGAGACTACTTCACAGGAGATGAGTTGCAGAAACGTATTCGCAAATGGCTCTCTCCGCCAGATCCATGGGTCAATCATAACACCGCCCGTAAATCCCAGCATAGCGGCACTGGGGAATGGTGGATCCAAGGCCATACATTTTCGGATTGGAAATATTCTGGTCCAAGTTCCCTCATATGGATTTTCGGAAAGCATCAGTAGTTCACACCTCTATCCTTTCGTTGAGGCTCACCATTTCGTGCGATTTAGCTGGCTCCGGAAAGAGCGTTCTTTCGTAAGTTACTCATTCCATATTTCCCTCACGGAATCTTACGATGTGCTATCGCCTAGTTCATCAATCATCGAAGATATTCGCGGGATGTGCGCAACTGGACTTGCTTCCCTGGCTTTCTATTATTGTGACTTCGGGGTCGACGAAAAGAAGGGCCTGCGCGGATTGCTTTCATCTCTACTGGTCCAGCTCTGCGGTCAATCTGATCCATACTACGATTTTCTTTCACATTTTTATTCTGCACATCGTAGCGGCGAGCAACAGGCCAGCGACAATGAACTAGCACAATGTCTGGAGCAAATGCTTGACCTCCCTCAACGACCCGCAACCTACGTTATCATCGATGCCCTGGACGAATGTCCAAGGACGACTGGTTTGCCGTCTCCCCGTGAGGAAGTCTTGGAGCTTGTGAAGGAGCTTGTCCGGTTACATGTTCCAAATCTGCGGATCTGTGTCACGAGCCGACCTGAGGCCGACATCGAGCCTGTCCTTGGTCCGCTGGCATTCCGTTCTATTTCCCTGCATGGGGAGTGCGGACAAGCTCAGGACATCGTAGACTACATCAAGTTTGTCGTTAACTCGGATCCTAATATGGGATCATGGAGAAGCGCAGACAAGGAGCTCGTCACTGAAGTCCTCACGAGGAAAGCCGACGGGATGTAAGGAATGGGTTTCATCGTCAATCGTGGCTCTCATAACAGTGGCATAGGTTCAGATGGGTATTTTGCCAGCTTGAGCATCTCCGACACTGCCTCCGACAACGTATCTGTCGTGCTCTGGATGAACTACCGGAGACGCTCGACGAGACATACGATCGCACGTTGGAAGAAATCGGCAATCAAAACTGGGAATACGCACACCGGCTCTTCCAGTGTGTTGCAGCGGCTTCCCGCCCACTTGACGTCAAGGAGCTCGCCGAGTTTCTCGCGCTCGATTTCGACTCGAAACCCACTCCCACACTTCGAGATGATTGGCGCGAAGAGAACCCGGAACGCGCTGTGCGGTCCATATGCTCCAGTTTGCTCGTCATTGTCGACATGGATGGTTCCCCGGTCGTCCAATTTGCGCATTTTTCAGTGAAGGAGTACTTGACGTCGAAGCGCCTTTCCGAAGCAAAGGGGACTATTTCCCGTTTCCATGTTTCCATGACACTAGCTCATACGGTCGTTGCGCAAGCCTGCCTTGGTGTTCTACTACACATCGATGAAAGGATCACCAACGATGGCTTGGAGCGGTTTCCCCTCGCCGAGTATGCTGCGGAGCACTGGGTAGGCCATGCACGGTTCCAGGACGTATCGCCAAACATCCAAGATGGGATGAAACGTCTCTTTGACCCCTATAATTGCCATTTTTCCGTCTGGGTCTGGATTTATGACCCAGACGGACCCGAACGCAGCTACCGTAGATCCGGGTGTCCGTCTCAGGCAAGGGCAACCCCCTTGCATTATGCAGCCTTTTGTGGTCTACACGACGTCGTCAAGTTCTTGATTGTCGAGCGCTCACAGAACGTAGACGCTCGGGGCTTTGACGAGGAAGTGACTCCGCTGGGTGTGGCCTCTCAATGGGGCCATATCGAAGTTGCTCGGGTCCTCCTCGAACATGGCACGGATACTGAAATCCGGGACAAGAGAGACTGGAGCCCACTGGAGCGGGCATCCGAGTCGTCGGAATCGGGACATGTGGAAATTGTTCGGGTGCTTCTAGAACATGGTGCGAATGTCAGGGCGCTAGACCAGAATCATCAGACGCCATTACATATAGCGTCTGCAGATGGTGCGCTGGAATCGGCTCGGATGCTCCTCCAGCGTGGCGCAGATGCAAATGCCAAGGATAAGGATAACGAGACTCCACTGCATCGTGCGTCGCATGAAGGGCTTGCTCGGGTTCTCCTCCAGTGCGGCGCCGATCCGAATGCCCAGAACAGCCACAACCAGACCCCGTTGCATCAAGCACTAGACGAGGGGAACATACAAGTCGCTCATACACTTCTCGAGAATGGGGCGGATGCAAATGCCCAAGATTCTGAAAACCGGACTCCGTTACATCTAGCGTCCCGATGGGGATACCTGGACGGTGTACGGTTACTGCTTCAGTACAGCGCCAATACCCAAACACAGGACAGCAAGGGCCATACCCCATTTCAGGTAGCCCTAGCAAAAGGACACGACGACGTAATACAATTGTTACTGGAGCACCGTACAGAGGGTCACAGGATGCTATAGCTTTAGACTCGGGACCCACTGGAAGGGGCATCGTGTTGGATGCCAGCTATCGTTGCAGTATTCCTACGCTGTATGTGACCCCACGATAGCACCAGTAAAACTTACGTTCCAATAACATAGAAATGACCCGGACATGTCAACAAACCTCGCACATGGATTGTACCGTACATTACAACTGATTCAAATAAATTTAGCTTCCATGTTATGAATGCATATTGCTCATCTTGTTCTTCTACTGTATTGAAAATTTCGGCTCAGCTTTCGAGGCCTAAATTGGGGCGGCGATAGTTAAATCATGAAAAAACGCCCAGCAGAACAGGTCCGACTACGGCGATGCGATGCTTGCTCTCCCGCGTGATGCCTGTCGCATACTTGGTTGTTTTTTCTGCTCCGGCCCTAACCGAGAAACCTCTAGCGGATACGCTTCCTTGCGGTCTGAGTCCATGTCAGCAAGAGCCATGGTCATTCCGAGCGTCCTGGTCGCGATCAATCCCCCTTGCCATTGACGATTCTCCATACCGAAACTACCAATGAAACGCTCAGCCCGTTTAATTGGGCTGATAAACCCCACCTGAGATCCATGGAGGAGGAAACAATTCAACTACGAGACAGCAGAGGACTCCGTAGAGTAGCACAATTAGACAAGTAAACGGTCAGAGCGCCAAACGTACAAAACATAGTTCATTATATTACACGCACAACATGACGAGCGAGAGATATTACCGGCGTGACTGAGGGAGAGGGGGGGAGAGACCGAGAAAAGCACCGCATAAGAATGATAGACTGTTGAGGACATAAATCCAAATGTTGCCAGCCACAGCAGTTTCGGAGGAGATTGTGAAGATCGAAAGAAAAGGAGAGAGAGGGTGAGAGAGAAGCGTCATCATGTTCGTGTCTTGGAGGGGGAGATGCGTTCAGTATGTTCAGCCGACAGCTGGCTACGACTGGACGTGGTAAAAGGTATTGAACACCAGGTCGGTACGAGCGAGCCACATTGTGAGCCTGTATTGGCTCATCGGCCAAATGAAACTACACGGAAAGTGAGAATGAGCCTGGTGTCATGGGAGCGATGTGGAAGAGAACGGACTACTGACGCTGGGCCGGGCATCGTCACATTGCACCGTCAGGTGGGATTAAGTATCGCGTGTATTGAGGCGCGCATACCCTCACTTCCCGAAGCATTGATCGGGTCAAAGTGAAATCCATCAAATCGGCATGTTGAACCAGACACCGAAGGTGGATTCTACCGTTTGATCCAGGACGTAGTCTTCCTGTCCTGCTTCCATTTGTATTCGCAGGAACGGCATCAGTCAACTCACTCTGAGTTGAAGCATCGCTGTTCGGTGCGACCGATTGAGCAAGAGTTGGGGCGCTTTCCCGCTAACACCCGTCGCTAACGAATTCGAGTTTGTATTGTGTGAGTGTGGTTGTTGTTGTCGCTGCTACTCTGGTTGCCTGGTATACTGGGGTGCTCGAACCTGTCTGCACTGTTGTGTTGGCGGTCCCTGCTGGTGTATGCGTGCCAATGCTGCGGCATCACGCTTATGTTTCGCCAACAAGCTTGTGAGGAAACGGGAGTACAACGTTGGGGTGTGGCGTCCATCGATGGTAATTTGCAGGGACCAAATCATGTTAATGAGGTGTTCAAAGACTTGAGCAGATCCCTGTGTCTAGTCCGGGGTGTCTGGGGTGATGAATCTCGAACACTCTGGACGTAGAGACTAAGGTGGGACAATGTCAGAGACTACTTGGATTCGGAGCGCAAAGGACGACTCACCTTGGGCACTGCATGAACGCGCCGAGCCGAACGCGGAAAATATGAATAGCCCCTATTGGGGGAGCGGTATCGGAGCTAACGAGAGATAGGTAGCCAGTTTACGCACCATCTCCCGCAAAACGTATGCAACCCGTCGGGACCAATCATCAAGAACAGAGGCAAGAAAGAGCCTTGGCATCCAGGCACTCAAAAACTGCCAGGCGCGCGAGGCTTCTTTTTTTTTTTTTTTTTTTTGAAAGCGATGTATTTCTTAATAAGTAGCTACTATAACTAACCTATCAAGACAAATACATGCCGCATGGCGGGAGACGAGCGTCAGCCCCATGTGGCGCGCTGAAGCCGGGCCATTGGGACCGGTGGTGAGGAGAAAATGCTTTTATGCACATCCCCTGTGGGGATAGTGTGGGACTCAGGTTGCGGCTTATCACCGGGATCTACTACCCACTAAAACCTCACGCATATTCATCCAGTTGTTCGGGAGGTCGCTTTCTCTGCTCAGGACTTTCTCCCAGGTGTTCGACACCAGTGTTGTGAACCCTTTGTTTCTTTTGATTTTCGATGCGGTAATTTTGTCATCGGTGAGTCTTGAGTTTATTACGTGGAGCCACCTTGATTTGATTTCCTGGTGGTTATGTTTCTTTTCTTGGATCACTCTTTCGCATCGTAGGGCCCAGATTAGGAAGGCCGACTCTGATATGAGGATTTTGAGGAGACAGGATGCACCCCTCAGGTGAGCGCTCTTTGGGTTTTGTTTGGGGACTTGTCCTGGATTCGCGATGGCTTGTGATACCGATAGGCACCCGCAGCCTAGGATCGTTCCCAGGTCGGTTTCGGGCCAGGGAATGTTGGTGTGGGGCCAGGCCTCTTTGGCTAGCTTCCAGATCAGGTGTGTGGGACTGCTGCGACAGTGAATAAGAATGTGGCTCATTGATTCCGTTGTTCCACAGGTGGTGCACAGGCGGCGTTTGGAGACGGCTGGTATGCAAGACCAGAAGTTTCCGATTTTGAAGACTTCGTGCATCACTTTGAACAGGAATTGTCTTGTCTTGGGACGAATTGGAGCTTTTTTCATGCTCATCCATATTGTTGCATCGGTTTCGTCGTTTCTGGTCAGGCGTTTAATCGCTTCTCTCGCCTGTTCTATGTTCTCCGCGGACAATTGGCAGATTAGGACTGGTTTCCTCTTGAGGATACCTTTGTATGCTATTGCTTGGGTGAGTGTCGATATTTTTGCTCCCTGGACATTGAAATTATTCGGGATATTCAGGTCCAGAACATCAGGAATTGGGTTTGCAGCTCCCTCTTTTGCTAGTCTGTCACTTTGCTCATTGCCTTCTACACCATCGTGGCCTTTGACCCATTGGAAGGTTGTCGTGGCTGTGCGGCGACGTAGAAGATATGCTGCCCTACGGAAAAATTGGGCATTTCCGACGCCGATCCATCCGTGATCTTCCCATGTTTGTAGGTGCGTTGTCAGGCCCTCTATTGCGTACCTTGAATCTGAGATGATTTCTAGTGGCTGGGAGATCGGAACAGAGGCTATAGCTACTATGATCGCCGCTAGCTCCCCCACCTGGTTAGATTGGGAAGGCCCTGGGACTCTGATGGCCGAGTTTAGGGGGTTCCCATGGCTTGTCCATATTCCGCCTCCACATGAGGCATTCCTTCTTCCATTATGCAGGCATGCACCATCTGTATATATTGTGACTTTTTGGCAGGACGGGTTCCGACCCACACGTGGGTGATGTAATGCTGGTTGGGTTGACAGGAGGTTCGGTTTTACGAAGACGCGGAAGACATCAGCTAGGCTCTGGCTACAGGTGAGAGATGGGTCAAAAGTTATTTTGCCATTGTTCAGTCTTTCCCGTAGATTGATGGCTCTCTGTTTGGGGGATTAGGTAGAGGCAGTCATGGGGGGTCCCAGCTCCTAGGGGGTTCAGCTTGGGGGAGATTTTCCTTAGTTTGGAGAGGGCCTCTTCGGCGCATTTGTGGGGGTCATTGCACCCTTTCTCTTTGGTCGCTAAGGCAGTCGTGGCATAGGCAGAAGGTGTATGGTCTGTGAGTATTTGTATAATGTTGATTTCTTATTCTTGCTGACACATTGACTAGGTCTGTGACCGTGGATACTTTATGCTTCTCTATGAGGCATCTGATTGTTTCAGAGTCCAGGGTGGACAGTTTTTCGTCAAGGTGATACCATGCGGGTAGTTCCTTGCAGAGGCGGGCGGAGATTTTAACTGCTGCAAGGTTTGTATTATGGTTCTTTGCTACCTTCAGCATGCGTTTGATATCGTCATTTAGGAAGGCTGTGCATGGGCCCCTTGAGGGGGGGTCCCAGCACTGAAGGAAGGTATTCTTTCTGACACTTGCAATGGTGTCTGTTTGTACTGAGGCGTCGATTATCAAGTCTGTTACGGCGGCCCAGGGTTGGTGTCTGGGTGAGAAGTTCAGGTATGATTTCAGCCACATCAGGTCTATTGCTTCGTTTCGTGCTCTGATATCCAAGATGTTTAGGCCACCCATTTCTTTTGGTTGTTGGAGGAATTCTGGGGCTATGCGTGGCTTTTCCCCTTCTTCCCATATAAAGTTATTGATGACCTTTTGTAGGGCCGACTCGATGTGTGTCGGCATCCCTTGTGTTTGAGTTAGGAATTGTGTGAGCCCTCCGACAAAGGCTTGGATGATTAAGCTCTTTCCCTCGATGCTAGGGCAGATCTTATTCCACTTCTTCAGGGTTTCTTTTACCCTATCTATAATCGGTTCCCATGGCGCTTGGTCCTCTGCGTTGTTACCTATCCATGCGCCCAGCATATGGACGGCCTCTCTATCTTTGGCGATGCGGATGCGGTTGGGGAATGGATTCTGGTCCTGGGGATTCAATTTTCGTGTCCTTATGACATTGCGCCTGTGATTTTCGGAGCCTATTGGTATGACTTCCGTCTTCTCTATATTGAATTTCGCTCCTGATGCCTTGCACCAGGTGTCCAGAATTCGTTGTACTACATCGAGGCGGTCATATTTACTAAGATACAGGTTTGTGTCGTCTGCGAACAGTTTTATCACAAGTTTTTCTACTAGACATGGGATGTCGAGGCCTCGAATATCCGGGCATTTCCTTATCAAGCATGCTAGGGGTTTGATTGCAAGATCGAAGAGGAGGCATGATAAGGGGTCACCTTGCCTTACACCTCGGGTTACCCGAAAGGGCTCGCTGAGCACACCATTAATGGCTACTCATGTATATGCATGGCTGTAGAGGGCTTTGACTGTTTTGATGAAGGGGGCAGGAATGTGGAAAGACTCCAGTACTTTCCACAGGTAGTCATGCTTGATGCGATCGTAAGCTTTCTCTTGGTCAAGGGCGATGATTGCACCATCTTCTTCCACAATTTCTGCATAGCTGATGATAGCTTTTGCTAGCCTGATGTGATTAAAAATCGACCTCTTTGGGATGAATCCTGCCTGGTCTTCATGGACCAGTATGTCTGCGTGATCTATGAGTTGTAGGGCAAGTACTTTGGTGAGTATCTTGTAATCTGTGTTTAGCACTGTTATCGGTCTATAGTTCTTAATATCTGTAGGATCGTTCTTTTTGAACAGGGGGCACATCCATCCCTCTGCAAAATTCGCTTGCTCGTCAACATCATGCTCCTGGATATCGCAGGCGACAATAGTGAGGGCTTTAATTATGTCAAAGCCTTCCTTATTTGCACGCCTCGCAGCTTCATGTCTTAGTTTGATTTTCTTCCACAGTTCATTTGGGCACCCATCCAGGCCCACTGCTGTCCCATCTTTAGACAGGTCGAGGGCCTGTCGGATGTGGTCCTCTTTGGCTGTCCAGTTTAGGGAGGAGTGTTCGGGCTCAGGGAGATGTTGGGATTCTGGTATGGCACGTAGAGCATCGTCGACGGCCCTCATTCGCTCCTCTGGGCATTGGTTATTGTCATCGTTTTGTATGCTTTCGTGGTGGTTGCGGGCCAGCTTGGCCATGTGTTTCGTGCAGCGCTCATACTGTGTAGGGTTCGAGTTTGGGGCTTTTAACCTCAGGATTAGGTTGCGTGGCTTTTTCTCCTTGCTTAGTGCGGACCATCTTCCTCCTAGGCGTTCCCCCGCGCAAGGCTTCTTGCTTTGTAACACCGGCAAGCTCGGACCGGATCTCGTTCTCGACCCTGTCCTTGTCTTGCCATGTCACCACCATCTGCCAGTGGACTGCGAAATGTTTTATCAGATTAAAGATGAGACCTGGACGAATTACTGACTTAGCCATATTGGTCATTATATTGGCTGGTGTGTTCAAGCTCGTGGCTTTCCCAGTGCCTGCACTTTGCTTCTATCCTCTGCTGCAGTGTAGAAATTCAGGGGTCATGTCGCACAGTGCTCGCAATGTGCGCATGTGCGCCAAGTCTATGATAACAAATTCCAGCATAATCCCAGCGCTTCTGTGCTTGAAATACTTCTGAGCACAGCATGTGTCCCCGTGGGAATTCGTTATCGATGCCAACAAGAGGCAGTCCACTTCTCCTTGGCCCAGCTGATAACTCTCTACCACAAAATCCCGCCCTCTATCTGCCATAACCTCGCCAAGGGCTACATCCTGTTTCATCTCCTACATCTCTTCCGTTCCAGATATGAGTCTCTCACCTTCCGCGTCCTTCCTGTTGTTATACAATTCCGCCTTGCAAGATTACACAACCCAGACGGGGACAAGTTTAGTCGATCATCCATTCGCCAAACAACTCGAGAAGTGCGAATCTGTCGACTCTATCTCTTCTCTTCTCCAGGAGAATGTACGGAGATTCCGCGAATTCCGAGGAGAAGATGGAAAGATCACCAAGTCACTCAAGTGTGTCGTCCACGTCCTCCACACACTCTCTACCGGTACTGTCCTTGGGGAGGGCGTCGGCCTGGTGCGCCCAAAGGCAATTATTCCCATTTCACATCTCTTATGCATATTCCATAGTCGTTCCCACCTGCAATCGCAGTATTTGCTGCATTCGCAATCTTACTCCAGGTAAGTGTCTTTCTGCAACTCTTACTCCTATATCCTTGTAACATTCAAGTGCGTTAGGCGGTAAAGGATGTTAGTGCGAGCTATGATGCTCTCGTCGAGTTATTCGAGTCCATCGAGAGATTCCTCAGCAGACTTGATATTTACACAAGGATCCCTCTTACGCCAGCCGTTACTGACGTCGTCATCAAAATATTGGTGGAAGTCCTCGCCACCCTTGCTATGGCAACGAGGCAAGTCAAACAAGGTCGATTAAGTGAGTCTCATCCCTGATGATGTGGTGCTTTTGCTGAATGCAGCACAGAGAAATTTGTAAAGAAAATTCTTGGAGAGAACGACATCGAGGCTGTCCTGCAGCGACTAGACAGACTCACTCTTGACGAGGCTCGGGCCACAGGCGCACAGACACTCGAAGTTGTGTGCGGCCTCGTCCAACACAGGCGCATCGTTTTGGATGGTAAGAAACCTTTTCGCGTCATGTTCAAGTTAATCGCATCTAAATGAATGATCATGCCTCTAGACCTAGATGATAAGGCGTCAGCAGACAGTATCCGGATGGCCCTCGGTCAGTTTTTTGATAAGAACCAAACCTTTACCTGACTTGCTGGTAGAACTCCTGCAGAAAATTTCGAGCGACCTCAACAAGTCAAGGCGTGAGTCATTCCTCGATGGCACCGCCTACTGGCTATGAATGCTGACAGTTTGAGATGATGGTCTCGCAGGTGAAGAATTGCAGAAAAACATTCGAAATTGGCTCTCTCCTCCTGATCCTTGGAAGAATCACAATATCGCGCGTGAATCTCAACACACCGGAACCGCAACATGGTGGATCCATGGTGAAACTTTCTCAAACTGGAAACATTCTAGCCCAGGTTCACTCTTGTGGCTACATGGGAAGCGTCAGTGTTTGACCTGTCATTATTTCCCCACAACTCATGATTTTCACCTTTGCAGCGGGAGCAGGGAAGAGCATACTCTGGTACATTAATCTTTTCATGTTTTTCCTCCGGAAACTAACAAGGTGCCATCACCCAGTTCCTCAGTCATCCAGGATATCCGCACCATGTGCGAATTAGGACTGGCATCACTTGCCTTCTTTTATTGCGACTTCAGAGAAGACCAAAAGAGGCACCGCCGTGGAATACTTTCCTCTCTCCTGGTCCAGCTTTGTCAACAATTTGATGCCTATTATGACGCCCTCTCCAAATTCTATTTGACACATCATGATGGCTCGCAACATGCGAGCGATAGTGAACTAGCCCAATGCCTGAAGCATTTGCTTGTGCTTCCAGGACAAGCCACAGCATATATTGTCATCGATGTCCTTGATGAATGTCCAATAACGACCGGACTGTCTTCCCCCCGCGAAGAAGTCTTGTGTCTTGTGGAGGAGCTTGTCAGATTGCAGGCTCCGAATGTGCGGATTTGTGTCACGAGCAGACCCGAGGCCGACATCGAGCTTGTCCTTAACCCTTTGGCATTCAGTTCTGTGTCGTTGCATGGAGAGAACGGTCAAGTTCAGGACATCAAAGACTACATCAAATTCGTCGTCGGCACAGATCGTAATATGAAAAAATGGAGAAAAGAAGACAAGGAACTTGTCATTGAAGTACTGACAGGAAAGGCCAACGGGATGTGAGGAATTGGGCTCGTCATCCGTCATGGTTTCTTTCTTACACTCGTAAAATAGGTTCAGATGGGTGACCTGCCAGCTTCAATACCTCAGACACTGTCTCCGACAACGCATCCGGCGGGCTCTCGATGAATTGCCAGACACACTCGACGAGACATACGATCGCACGTTGGAAGAAATCGGGAAGCAAAACTGGGAATACGCACACAGACTCTTCCAGTGTGTCGCAGCAGCTGCCCGCCCACTTCGCGTCGAGGAGCTCGCCGAGTTCCTCGCATTCGATTTTGACACAGATTCAACCCCCACACTCCAGGAGGATTGGCGCGAGGAGGACCCAGCACACGCTGTGCGGTCGACATGTTCCAGTCTGCTTGCGATTGTCGAGGTGGATGGATCATCCGTTATCCAATTTTCCCATTTTTCAGTCAAGGAGTACTTGACATCTACGCGCCTTGCTGAATCAAAGGATACCATTTCCCGATTCCACGTTTCTATGACACTGGCCCATACGATCATTGCGCAAGCCTGCCTAGGTGTTCTAGTACATATCGATGCAAGTGTCACCAAGGATGACCTGGAGCGGTTTCCCCTTGCCAAGTATGCTGCGGAGCACTGGGTGGGCCATGGCCGGTTCCAGGATGTATCATCAAAGATCCAAGATGGGATGAAACGTCTGTTTGACCCTGACAATCACCATCTTTCGGTCTGGGTCTGGATTTACGATCCAAAACTCGGATCTATAGCCGCCAGCTCCGAATACCCGTCACAGGACATGGCGACACCCTTACATTATGCGGCATATTGGGGCCTGCACGAGATCGCCCAGTTTCTGATCGTTGAGCGCTCCAAGGACGTAGACGCTCTGGGCTTTCCACTCGACGAGACCCCGTTGAGTGTGGCATCTCGACAGGGCTATCCTGAAGTTGCTCGAGTACTCCTTGAACATGGCGCAGATCCGGACACCATAGACGATGAAGGCTCGAGCCCGTTGTATAGTGCATCGGCGGAAGGACATGTCGAAGGGGTTCGGGTCCTTCTGGAGCACGGCGCAGATGTGGACTCCTTAGTCGTGAGTGGGGATACGGCCTTGCATACAGCATCGATGGACGGACACGTGGCGGTGGCTCGATTGCTCCTCGAGAACGGCCTGGATGCAAATGTCAAAGACGACAACGACTACACTCCACTACATTGGGCGACAAGCGATGGGATTGCTCGGGTTCTTCTCGAGTACGGCGCAGATCTGAACGCACGGAACAGCAGGAATGAAACTCCGTTGTATGGTGTAATGTCGTGTGATGGTGCAGAAGCCGCTCGAGTGCTTCTCGAGAATGGCGTAGATGTGAATGCACGAAATGTCGAGAACCGAACTCCACTACATCATGCGTCCGAATGGGGAGATCTTGATGGCGTACGGGTGCTTCTCCAGCACGGCGCCGATATCCATGCACGGGACGACAAGGGTCAAACACCATTCCAGGTAGCATCAGAACGAGCAGCATCATCATCATTTCCCAGGAACTATCAAGAAGTAATGCAGTTATTATTGGAGCATGTGACTGGAGCACAGGATCACCGGACGCAATAGCTACGGATGGACGAGGTGTGACTATTTCGGATAACTTTTACTTCCACCATCTATTACACGGAAGCTTCCCTTCCTTCCATACCCAATGTTGCCGCGTCGAATTGTTGAACTACGAAAAATTCCAATACACAAGGTGCGAGGGAGGCGACATGACCGTTGGCCACGAGGGCATCCATGTGCTACATGTTGCTGACACGTGTATGCCCTTTCTTTCCGCTCTGGAGGTATCTGGAAAACCTCGTGAAGCATTGTAGTTTGAATGGACATACAGTGCCTCCTCGTAATCTAGATGGAAGTCGACACGTTGGTACCCAAAAGTAAGACATGAACCCTGGCACAATCTTCCATCGTTTCAAAGGTGGGCCTTCTTAAGAACGAATGGGCGCAAGTGCTGCCCCAATGTACTGTATGTATGTCGGCGGCGGCGGCGGCCAAGCATAAGTGGACCATTGGTATCATTATAGTCTTGTCACGGGCACGTCCTGGCTGTGAATGCACAGCCGCCAAGTGAGACACAGCCTGTGAGCAAATGGAAATCGACATGCAACAAGCAAGAAGGGCTTGGCTTGATTCAGGGACAACACAACTTCCTCATGATGTGATGAAGAGTGCGATTGGACTTACGAGCTGGACTTGGTGTCTGACCTGCTACGTCACGGTCGTACTTATCCTCAGACACCACACCGGGAGTCCGGGACAGGAAGGTGATTAATATGCTGCATATTTGTACCCGGAAGCCACAAATTCCAATATGCATATGTTGTATTTTTCTCAGAAATCTACATCATAGGGTCAATGTGGAATGCGGCAAGTTCACGTTAGTAAGTGACCGGGTGGCAAAAGTTCAGATGGACATGGCATGAGAACATTTCGGACACCTGAGTACCTCGTGGGAGCAAGTCGCACCACGTGCAACACCTCCCATAACCACGTGGCGCGCTAATCACCAATGATGGCTCTGCACGGCTAAAACACCACCCAACGAGATGCTCGGCTCATTCGATTTGACTGATCTACCTCGGGAGTCAGGCAGGGGGAAACAATTCAATTGCTTTATTTAACGACTTTCGTGATACATAGATACGAGGAGCAATTACAACAGAGAGACAACTACTGCGGAGATAAGAGAGCTACGGAACAACAGTGAAGAAAAGCGCTCTGTAAAGTAACACAACCAAACGGTCAGGGACCCCGACGCACAAAACATTGGTGATTATACTACACGCACAACACGACGAGCGACCTGCGGGAGCTGGGTGAGACTGAGAGACCGAGATGAGCACTGCGCAAGAAAACATAAAGGAAATTGTTGAGGGGATTAAATTTGAATTGCTGCAAGCCACCGCGGGTGCGGTGGATGTGAAAATCGAAGGAAAAAAAAAGTGAGGATGCGGGGGTAGTAGAGTCATCGGGTCATGTCTAAGAGGGTGAGATGTTTTCAACCGACAGACTGCGGCTGGATGTTTTGAAAGGAATTGAACCCAAGATTGGTTCCGAGCGTGCCGTTGTGGTCCTGAATTTGTTCTTCGCTAGGCCAGAAGAAACTACACAGAACGGTGCGGATGAGCACTGACGAGAGCGACGTGTAAAGAGAACGGGACTACTAACCCTGGCATCATCATGTTCCGCCACCACGTTGGGTTCTGTATCGCTTGCATCGCGGCGAGCATGTCATCATTCCCAGGAGAAGTGATCGGGTCAAACGTGAAGTCCATCAAATCGGGTTGTTGGTCTTGGACACCGAAAGTGAAGTCTGCCGCCGTTTGATCTAGAACGTAGTTTCCGGTCCCACTTCCATGGGAATTCGCAGAAAGGGCATCATTCAACTCACTCTGAGTCGTCGAACCGCTGCTCAGTGGGGCTGATTGAGCTAGGGTTGGGGCGTTTGCGCCACTGACACCTGTCGCGAACGAACTCGAGGTTGTATTATGCGATGGTGGTTGCTGCTGCTGCTGCTGCTGCTGCTGCTGTTGCGGTGGTGGTGGCTGGTATACTGGGGTACTCGAACCAGTCTGTACCTGTTGTGTTGGCGGTCCCTGCTGATGCATCCGCCCAATTGATGCGCCGTCGCGCTTATGCTTCGCCAACAAGCTCGCGAGGAACCGAGAGTACAGCTTTGGTGTGTGACGCTCATCGATAGCAATCTGTGGAGAGCCGATCGTGTTGATCAGGCGTTCGATCACTTGATAGATCTCCGTGTCGAGTCCGGGCGTGATGAATCTCGAGCATTCTGGGCGTAGGAGCTGAAGCAGGGGCATGTCAGAAACGCTGACCATATTTGGAGCGCAGTAGAAATAATGACTCACCTTGAGCATGAAGGCCGACGCAAACGACGCAAATACGAAATAGCCTATAAGGGGAGCGGTGTTAGAGCTGACGAAAGTATAGTTGCCGAGGAGTTACGCACCATCTGGCGCGAAGCGTATGTAACCTGTCGGAACCAATGTGTCAACAAGCACCGTGACGACGGCCTTGGCACTTTCCAAGCTCTTTGAAAAATGCCCAAGTTGACGTTAGTGTTCAGTCGACACCGCACGACGCAGTAAGATCCTCACCCTCGTGAAGAAGACTTCATCGTCGGCTTCGAAGCCGCGCTGGAATGCCTTTTGGAACCCGAACGAGAACATGACCAATCTCGCGTAATTCGAGTAGCTAAGCACGATAGGACCGCACAAGAGTCCGGCAAATCAGGAAATGGAAACGCCGGAGAAGTGTCTAGCGACTCACAATGGCAGAAGCTTGACACGGAACTCGCACGCCCCATCTACATAACGTGACCGGGAAATGAATTCATGTAAGTGCGTTGCACGTGGGTGAAACGGCAGATCTCGCGCACCGCTGTGGTCAGAATCTCGTTCAAACCGTTCCGCCCACTCCTGGCGGTAGCTCGTAA
>Ga0307512_10002389_pt1 | contig 23867 bp, 33 predicted proteins | sample 14_EM_MG_FD_200267 | JGI IMG/M metagenome (GOLD analysis project Ga0307512, IMG submission 200267) | Populus trichocarpa ectomycorrhiza microbial communities from riparian zone in the Pacific Northwest, United States - 14_EM | ecosystem: Host-associated > Plants > Roots > Unclassified | place...
GTTGTTGGTGCGAGTTTTGTAAAGTATTCTCTGACGTCTTTGTCCGATGGGACCTCGCCATCTTGAGGTGACTGGGCGTAGCACGAATGTGATATGGCTAATGCCTGACCCACCAGTCCTAACGTAGGGAAAAAAGTCAAGAGCCGCATGGTGACAATTACTGGTTTTTCGAAACACCCAACGTCCGCCCTTTATATTGCGGGCCTCGCCTTCGCATATGGTTTCTCGGAACATCGTACGTGATCTCCAACTCCAAAAAGATAATTGAGCCAGGAGACCAGCTTATTCGTGAGTAATGAATAGTCCAACATCTTAGGAACTCAACAAGAAAGGCACCCAAAGGCCGGAAGGGATGAGAGAAATCATGAGCAAGCATATATAATTGATACCCGATATAGTTGACGTACTAAATATGCTTGCTTTGTCTGCGCGTCATGATGAGTGGCGTCATTAATCGCCTCCCGTCGTCAATTGTTCGGATCCGCTATCGGACTCCCTTATTCATATTCACGATGATGTGAACTTCAACCTCCTTGCTAACTAAGGGTGATCGACGAGCTCCACAGGAATGGATCGTAGGAAAATGAAGTGCCAGCAAACGGCGCTAATATTATCACTGTATGTGAAGCATGCTACGTGTCCGGTCCTGCCCAATCCAGGCAAGGAGATGACATGGAAATCACGCATAAATGTACTGTGACGCGATTCGGGGGCAAGTGAAAGAAAGTATGACATAAACCGAAGAAAGCAAGAGTGGCTTGGTAAGTCACTGGCCCTGGGGTGGCGGCGAGATGCCGATGATCGAAGAAGTGTATCTGACAACGGAATGGAAGTAGTACTAGTCCAGCTTCATTTCGGTGGTCATTAATTCTAGGAAATATACTGCGCATACTGGTATTCGTTACGAGTTACGACGACTAGAAAGATTCCCTCATGCGTACCCAAAAGTCACGTCCGTGATGGAATATCGATGTTCAAAGGACATATATTCGGGGCACCAAGTAGAAAAGCTCGTGACCTAACCCAACACACACTGTGACCAATCTCCCTCGGCTCGCTCGTAACATTTACGTCATCAGAAACGAGGGCATTTTCCGGGGGCCGCAGCAATAGACTGGTCACTGAAATAGTCATCAGAATGACAACGGTAACGACTTTGGCACCGTCAATCACCGTCGCGTGCCCACCCCAACGTGTAGAATCGGCGTAGCCTACGATTGGCAGTATCCGGCATGTACCACCAGTCCTCACCATGCGTAGGTGGTGTGGCGAAGGATCCAGCAAGGGGTTCGCTTGGCGTTCCAGAGTAGTCGCAGGGTGGACGTTGTCCTGATGAGTACAATGCACGAGCCTGAGCGAGGTATCAGCGTGCATGAGATGCCGTTCGCACCCGTGAAGCTTGCAGGTGAGTGGAAACTCCAGGAATCAGGCAGGTTCGGGGCCTGTGGGAGTGGTCCAGCAAGAGTCGGGGGAGCCTTACGAGCTCGAGGATGGGGATTTGCTAGCGGGGAGAACTTCACGTTCCAAGTAGAGGTCAGACCACCTCAGAGGTGGGAGGGATCATGAATGTACTCACAAGGGTTGCCAACTCGCTCAGTTCCTTCGACGTGATGGCCGCTGATCGGGGCTATGCATGCTATCACATGAGATATGACGCAAACGGGAGAACATTTAAATATGTTGGGCGGCGTGGATAGTACTTGTATCTTGGCGAGTGTTGTTGCTTTGGGCCAACGCCGTGTGTGGAGTCATGGTGGCGACGCAGGGACATGGCCAATGCTGGGTGTAACAAGGTAAGGAATGACATAACTGGGCCAGATGGAGATAGGCTGAAGAAGGGATGCGATGTGGGGTCAGTAAAACCTGTAGAAGGGCGGGGGTTGATGCGCTGCGGCAGTGTGGCTCCACCGAGAAGAATGCTTGCAGTGACATGTAAGATCTGGAGTGGTGCGGTGAGTGGTGCGTGACATAAGAGTGTGGTCGGTACAGCTAAGGCGAGGTCCACCACAACTTTGTCAGGCTTGTACTTGTGCTTATAGGTTCAAAGCATTAGGCAACGCAATATGGAACGCGAGCCCATGTGGGGTTCATAACGCGACGGCGACGCGATTGGCGCGTGTCATAACGGTCACGTGCAGTTCGATGAAACGTGAGGTGGTCTTGCCGGCCCGGCAGTTGGCAGTCAACATGGAACTCAAAGTGATGTGCTCTCGATATCTACCGTCGTGATTTGTCTCGACTCGAGACGAGGCGATTGAACCGCCACGATTCACCGTCGTCTCGGCTGTGACATTGGTACCTTCTAAATCGTTCCCGGCGTCTATCTCAGTCCTACCTCGTGGGAAACTGCCACTTGAACATTGTCCTTGTTTTGGTTAGGGCGGCTATCAGATTTCGATACGGGTGAAAAGTACCCTTGCCCTCACTTTTAATCTGTTGGATCCCCCGTACGTTCCCCCTATCATCTCGCAGCCAAAGAAACGTTCTTCCACTCGTCATATGGCTACCCACTCAGGGTCTTCCATATTTGAATCACTATTTCAGTCCGCTTTGGAGGAGTATAAAAAGGAGACTAATATAGATCTCGTCAAGCATCCACTTGCAGACCAACTTGAGCGCTGCGACTCCGTGGAGGCCATCACTCAGGCTGTTCAGGAGCAAGCACAGGCCTTCCGTGATTTCCGAGGAGGCAACAATAAGTTCATCACATTGCTTAAGAATGTGGTCCAAGCCTTTTATAAAATTTCTTCGTCCACCATGGATCTCGGCGACGCCATTGGTCTTGTATGTCGGAACCGTTGATGGCTTCTGCATTTCCTCGTATCTGACACTTTCTACAGCAGGTCCCATTCGTGAACATGATAAACACCAGCATGGGGATCCTCCTTTCCGTGAGCGTCTCCGCATCTTCTAAGTGCGAATCCTTGTGACGTTCAGGTGTATAGGGTGTCAATGACGTCTCAGCGAGCTATGATGCTCTCATCGATCTGTTTGAGTCCATATGTAGCTTCGTCCTGCGCCTTGATATATATACCAAAGTCCAACCAACGAGGGCTATGACCGAGGTAATTGTCAAGATACTAGTACAGTTGCTTCACACATTTGCCGTGGCGACGAAGCAGATCAAGCAGGGGCGACTCAGTGAGTCCGTCTCTGAAGATAGCTTGCACGACTGAAAGAGATGCAGAGAAATTCGGAAAGAAGCTCTTCGGGGATAATGACATCGAGGCAGTGCTTTATAGACTGGATAGGCTGACACCTGACGAAGCTCGCGCGGCTGCGGCCCAAACTCTCGAGGTTGTCTACGGGCTTTCTGAAAATTTGAGACAAGTAATGAGTGGTGAGCGAGTCCTCCTCTACCCCGTTGTGAACACTTTTCCAAATATCTATCTCTTAAGATGGAAATGCATCAACAGAAAGCATACAGAAGGCTCTAGGTCTGTTTTTGTCTGACGAGGGAAACTGGTGGGATTCCTGACTGAGGATTAGAAATGATGCAGCAACTTACAAGCGAAGTGAATAAGTCAAGGCGTCAGTTTTTAATCCTCTTGCGTTCACTTTTGATTGGGAATGCTGAGACTGACTCACAGGTGATCGGGTACAACGGGACATTCAAAACTGGCTCTCTCCGCCAGACCCATGGATAAACTACAACATTGCCCGCGAAACTCACCACGATGGAACAGCAACGTGGTTCATCAGAGGCAGTGATTTCGCAGAGTGGAAATCATCACCTGGTACTCGCCTCTGGGTTCACGGAAAACGTGTGTTCCTCTTACTCCTATGCCGTCGCTGAGAAAGATGACCTTGATTTCATAGCGGGTTCCGGAAAGAGCATACTTTCGTGAGTGAAATTTCTGATATTTCCATTTCAGTGCTCAATTTTCTCCAAGTTCCACGATTATAGAGCACATTGACTGTATGTGCAGGAGCGGATTAGCCTCCCTGGGATTCTACTTCTTCGACTTTCGCGATACCGAAAAGAAGCACCGCCGAGGGCTACTCTCCTCTTTGCTTTGGCAACTTTCTAATCAGTCAGACTCCTACTCCGACATCCTTTTCCATCTTTATTCGGCCCACCGTCACGGATTGCAAAGCCCCAGTGACGGTGCACTAGCACAATGTCTTAAAGATATCCTCGGTTCCCAGGGACAAGCACCAGTTTACCTCATTCTCGACGCTCTTGACGAGTGTCCAAATGCCTTTGACACACCGACTCCCCGAGAAAAGGTCCTATTGTTCGTGGAGGACATTGTTGATTTATGCCTCCCAAATCTGCGCATATGCCTAACCAGTCGCCCTGAAGTCGACATTAAAGCCGTCCTTGACCCGTTGAAATTCTACCCGATTTCCCTTCACGATCAAGATGGGCAGCAGCAGGACATCCTCGACTACATTCGGGCTGCTGTTCATTCGGATCGACAAACGCGGCGATGGAGAGCAGCAGATAGGGAACTTGTCATTGACGTTCTTTCGCAAAAAGCTAACGGAATGTGAGTTGTTGAACAATTCTTGATGTCGCTTGCCGATACATGCATCCAGGTTCCGTTGGGTATATTGCCAATTCGATTTCCTCCGTGGTTGCCTCCCGGCACGGATCCGGCGTGCCATTTCCGAGTTACCCGAGACGCTTGACGCGACTTACGAGCGTACGTTACGAGACATGAAGAAGGCAAACTGGGAATTCGCCCACCGCCTCCTACAATGCGTCGCAGTGGCTTCACGCCCGCTCCGTGTCGAGGAGCTCGCAGAGCTTCTCGCATTTGATTTCGAGACAGGACCCATTCCAGAATTTGACGAGGATTTGCGCCTGGAAGACCCTGTAGACGCCGTCCTATCTACTTGCTCCAGCTTGGTCGCCGTCGTCAATGTCGAAGATTACAAAGCGATACAATTTTCGCATTTTTCGGTGAAAGAATACTTGACGTCGTCTCGCCTGGCAGAATCGAGCGACAATCTGTCCCGCCAATATCATGTTTCTATGCCATTCGCTCACACCCTCGTCGCGCAAGCCTGTCTAGGCATTCTGCTGCATCTGGATAATGGCATCACCAGATACAGCCTGCAAACTTTCCCCCTCGCCGAGTATGCAGCGGAACATTGGGTCGGCCATGCCTTACTGGGGTGTGTGTCAGGAAACGTGGAAGATGGGATGAAACAGCTGTTCGACCCGAGGAAGTCACATTTTGGGATCTGGGTCTGGATATTCGACCCAGCGTCCCGGAGGCGGGCCCAACGAGCCGAAACACCATCGCGGCCCAGAGGAACGCCGTTGCATTATGCTGCAATTTGGGGATTGGAGTCCATTGCAAAGGTTCTTGTCGTTGAGCACTCACAGGACGTACACTCTCGCGAATTTGAAAAAGAGTCAACTCCATTGCATGAAGCCGCATCCAGGGGTCATGTAGGACTTACATGCCTCCTTCTCGAGTGCGGTGCGGATGTGGCAGCTCAGGACGAGAGGATGTGGACACCACTGCATCGGGCATCTGCCGAGGGACACGCGGACCTCATACGCATCCTCTTCAAGCGAGGCGGTGACGTGAAAGCTCGGGACGACCACGGGTCTATGCCACTACATTGGGCGTCACACAGGGGACAGATGGAAGCTGCACATGTCCTCCTAGAGTGTGGTGCGGATGTGATGGCTCGGGCCGACAGTGGGACTACACCACTACATGAGGCGGCAAACATGGGACATGTCGAAACCGCACGTGTCCTTCTCAAGTCTGGCGCGAATGCGAATGCCCAGAACGACAACGGATCGACACCACTGCATCTAGCCTCGCACAGGGGATATATCAAAATCGCACGTCTCCTCTTCGAGTATGGCGCGGATGTGAATACCAAGAACCTACGGTCGTGGACCCCACTGCATGAGGTATCGTACAGGGGATCGGCGGAAATCGCACGCCTTTTCCTCGAGTCTGGCGCGGATGTAAATGCCAGGAACGACATAGGGTTGGTTCCACTGCATTGGGCAACACTCTTGAATGACGTGGAACCCGCACGTGTCCTTCTCGAGCACGGTGCGGATGCCACAGCCAAAACCAACAAAGGGTGGACTCCATTGCATTATGCGTCGAACGCGGGAAAAGTAGGAATGACACGCATCCTTCTTGAGCGCGGTGTGGACGTGACGGCACAGGACAATGAAGGATCAACACCGCTTAATTTGGTATCCGAGGAGAGAGACCCAGAACTTTACAAGATCCTTCGCGAGGCGGCGGAGGCGCAACAGCAACGACACTAAGACAAGCGCTGTTTTCGTCCACCGTATCCGACACCGCACAGAGGACATCGGCGACATCGGGATAACATGAGGCTTCTTGAGTCTTCGACTAGCTCCGGTTGGTGGTAGTCGATTACAGGAAACGAATACCATTCTATGAAGTCCCGGCGCAAGGACCCCGTGATATTACGTAGCTAGTAGAGACTACTGTGAAGTGATGAATGTGAGGAGCGGGTGAATTGGTTGATAGCTGCCTGCGGGTCACATTAGAACGTGATAGGAAATGGATACGTAACTTGGAAGACAACGTAATGCCTATGATATTGATATGATGCGAACATGTCCAGCAAGCAAAAGAGATAATCATACGCCCCAGAAGGCCTGCAACATACCCCTCATCCGTACTGCGCGCGCTCGTCGAGCGTGAGATGCCCATCAGCCACGAATCCTGCTGGCGAGTAGAGAAATTCGGGGAGGGGTCGACCAGGAAACTGTAGGGGTGCCTTGCTGCACGAGTTGGAGGCGAGAGGGTTGGCGCGGCACAGCGTCTATCCCCCACAAGCGTGGGTTCGGGAACATCGGGCGATGCTACTCTTCGACGAGTCACTCACGGGGGTACGCATTACTTCAAATGTTGACGCACGAACTGAATCTCTGTCAGTCAGGTGACCATCGACTGATCTGTATACACAACCGCATCCCAGGTATTCATTCACCCGGCGGGAAAATGACAGAAAGGTTTGGTATTCCGAATCGGACTATACAAGAAATGATCCACATAAAGGTGATGCTAAAAGAGATTACGTCACGGCTCTAGACTATCTCCTCTCAAATGTGCGTCTGCACTGATTCGCCACAAGCCTTTTCAATGACCAGCATAACGATACCGGAACGTATCCACGTTAAAGTTTTGCTGACCCTCAGTCTCTTCAATGCTCGGGGGCTGCCAGACGGGCGCTGGTGGAATACCATCCGAGTGCGGAATGGGGTGGCCCCAGTTGGGTTGGACCAACCCTTTGTACGCGTCTATGACACCGAGAGCCGCCGCGATGCTGCGAATCATGCCGCGAGGTCCGTACGGCTTACCCGTCACTTTGTCGACGCACTGGACGAGGACATAATCCTCCGGGGTTGCCTTGGCGAGCTGCAACACGATCTTGTTCGCCCAGTCGTGCACGTAGTCGGTCAGGACCTTGTAACCCTGGGAGCCCTTCCTATATCGCTTGACAGAGATGCGCTCGTCAAACTGCTTCCAGAATTTGAGCGAGACTGGCGTGACATCGATGTAGCCAATCATGTCCCACGTCATGAGCGCGTCGTACAGTTGCTCAGCAGAGTTGAAAGAGGAAAAGAATTGTGGCTGGGAGACGTGGTAAGTTGGCGACATGATCCTCCTACATCTGACGGACTTACATGGCCTCCTATAAATTCGTCCTCTGTGAAGAAGCCATAGTATGGCGGTTGCTTCTCCGTAAAGTTTTGGCTGAGCGGGAAGAACGTCTTGAATCGGTCCCCAACAACTTTCAAGCTTGACAGAGCGCGAGGCGAGCATGGCTGGAACGTCGCATCATCGCAGCCAAGCGACGGGTCGAAATTATAGACGGAGACGGTGAGGGGGACGGATCCATAACCAGAGCGGCCCTTCTTGACATCTGTGGTGGTTGTCTCAGTCATGAATCCCTCCTTCTCGTTCCAAAATGTCTGTAAAATGGTTGGAATTGTATTAGTTTAAGGTCAGGAGTGAGCTACTCGATAGCTCCGTATTCGTTTCTCACCTGCAGATAATCGAGGATCATGGATGCGCGCGAGTCATACTCCTCAACGTTATTGTGGCGACCGAGCGCGCGTCCCAAGCGAGCACCGCCGCGGAGCGCACGGTACTGCAAAGACGCCGTCCAGTACGAACCACCCCAAACCGGTGGCCACCAAAGATCCCATCTGAGGGCAGAACACCCCATCAATCAAAAGCCACCCGCAAAGCAAGGACGTTTTCTCACGAGCTCTCGTTCCAGTGAGAAGAGATCCATTGCAGGTCAAGGTTGATGGTCGGCCACAGGACGTCGGTGACCCATGTCCCGTTGTTTTGTTCGGGCTTGATCAGCCACTCCGCATATTTGATCAGGATGTTGGCACGGAAGGGGGGGCCATCTATCCAAGCGTTCAGACAAGAGGGAATCGTGTTTAAAAAGACCCATATTTCACGCACCTGCTGCGGGAGAGCCAATGCGAGTTCCAGGGTCAATAAGCATGTTAAGTTTGACATCAAACACCGCTTCTTCGAGGCCACCGGTGAACACGTTCCCAGCGAGGCTGATCACTTGTTGCGTCCTAGTGAGGGCGTGGACTACATCATCGATCTGTGGGCGCAGACTCGTGTCGCCCAATACGGTGAGTTCGTTGACCCAAGGGTGGTAGACTTGACAGGCGTCACGAATCCAGTATACCGAATACTCGGGGTGGTTCGGATCCGGGATGACGGCGGAAATCACACCAACCTGAAGGGTCAAAAAAAGTATGTCACCATCGGTTTACCGATGACAAGTTTCGATGCAAAGTCGGTGCGGCTCGCGAAACAACTCACGTCTGCGCCGGCTTCTGGGCCTGTGGTTTCGTGAAGAGCAGTCCACTTTGTTGCGGGTTCCAACTTGGAGAAGTACTCCTTGACAGCTGCGTCTGATTCGGCGAGGGTCATCTCGAGTGGGTCATTGTAGCATGGGAGGGGGCCGGCGAAAGCTTGGGTAGCCAGGCCTAGGGCGGAGACAAGGGCCAAAAAATGCATGGTCACGACTGTAAGGGGGGTGCTACAAGTGGAAGCCCGCATTTATATCGTAGCTCAACCCTCTATCAAGACAAGAATAAAGTATGCGCCCAAGGACGGCCCGTGGTTCCTGCTCGGCATATCCAAAGTCAGATTACAGAACGTTTTGCCAGTGATTCTGCTGTTGTAGTATGTCGTCAGAGGAATAAAGAAAGAGAGAATCACAGTCCATTGTACGTTATGGAAGAATCCATAGACGGTTCAGGGGTTACTCCTCTCAGGGCAGTCTCGCCTTCCGAGATACGATACACGCGATACGTCGCTCCCGAACGACCGACGTGTTCCATGTCGGAAGTCGTGAAACCGCAATTAGTAACAGAGTCCTGTTATATAATGCTCTGACCGGCTATCACAGCACAACTGAGTGGCGTTGCTTTGGAACCGAATAAACTCGAACTCCTCGTAACCGAGAGCGCTTCATTTCCGCGACGTCCGTGCCGTGACAGCACGTGATTACGTAAGGACGCGTTGCCTTCAGGGGCCTTGTTGGATCGATGTCGTGTACAACAGAGACGCCAGTTGGAAGTATCACAGCGCCATCTGAGACGAGATATGGACGCCCGGAGTGAGGAATGGAGGAGCGAGTGATGGGTCAACCATACATGCCTTTCCGTCAACACCACTGCCTTACTTTGCGAAGAAATTTTAGAGGTGATGTCAGAGCATGCCACCTCGTCACCAGACCGAAAGGAGATCGCGATGACCGCTAGATGCTTTTGAAGCACTGTACCCGAAAGGGGGTTCATCCACTGGCAAGGCAAGGTATGCTCATGTTTACTGATGTCAAGAACAGTAGTGCCAGCTTATTACGGATCAAGGGAAAGCCGACAACTGAAAGTGTCCGACGAACAGCGTGTTAACGATTGCGTGCTATGGGCAAACTAAACACATGGATACTTCTCCTGAAGCAGGATTCTGTAGGTAGGAATGGTTCACCCCAACACCCGTCTACGCGTCAGTATGGTCTTGCGGTGGAGTATGATGAAAAAGTAAGCAAAGGTTACTTGGGCTCACCTCCAAACAGTGACCGTGTTAGACACGGTGGGTCCCTGATGGCCGACAGTGGGCAAAAATACAGAGGAACGCGTCGTCCTATCTGGACGGTTTTGGAATTTCACCGTCAATTACGTGTGAGAATTGCGTCCGGGGACTCCCTAGCCGTCTTTCTTCTTTTGTTTGAAATGAAAAAGTTGCTTTGTTGTTAATTTGCAAATAGCGAGACTGAATAAGAGGGCTGCGCTGGGCTGACTGATGGCCTGGAGCATGTTTCGATGAAACCGCACTCCGGCTCGATGATTTCTGTTGCTGTGGGTGTCAGTGTGTGAGACACCGATATGGAGAGATGATGATTGATGGGCTGGAGGAGTACAGTGTGGCAGTGTGGCTGTGGGTGACGTGACAGTGACGAGCAGGCACATCATAAACAAACCCATGATCGGATCGCGAAAGGCACAACCCCCGGGCCGCCAGCCGTCACTGGCCAAATCCAGCAATCTACAGTAATTTCCAACCTCTCAAAAAATGTAAATTTGTTATGGCCTCTCCTCCCTCAAATCTTGGCCATTTGCCATGAAACAAAGTGCATTTGGACTGCATTCAACAGTAGAATAGTACTTACTGATCTGTTTTGTTTTGTTTTTAAATTTAAGCACTGGCTGTTTTGACCCCAATTTGATACAAAATTTTAAACCCTCATTTTCTCATGCTCAAAACCCTTTAGATTTGGGCCCTAATTCATGGGCACTGAGGTACAAAACTAGATCCTAATTTGATACAAGTGCCCAAAAATATGGAAATATCAGAATCAACATATTTTTCCCACATTCTCACCTAGATTTCAGCAGTTCAGCTGGGCACTCAAAATTCCAGCTCCCACAGAGGGGTTGTAGATGAGTGCCTAGCACTATAGTGCAAACAACATGCAACCAAAAGCTGACCGTGGCATCAAACACGCAACCATGGTCCATAGATGCTGATCATCCCGCCAACCACCACGCCAGGTTCTATTCTCGTTCCATTTAAACTTTCGTTCCTAAATTACGACAGTTCCACCGGCACGAATGAAGGATTTTTCAGAAGATATTTAGGGTCGTTTGTCACCTTCCTCATCTGAGGGAACAGTCTAGGTAAAGTGGACTGTCGGTGAATACTGATAAATCGTCATTCATCGGCGGGATTTCGATTGACCCGCCGTAGGCACTCTAGAGTAGAAATGGATAAAAACATCGAAGATGTTTGGCATTGTACAGCAATACAACACGCCCAAAAGAGGTCACCTATCACACAAGCATGCCGCTACGTAAAAAGAAAAAGAAAAAAGGTCCAGGACAACGTCAGTACTCATGGACCGAAGAGGAGAACACTGAGAAAATACGCACGCAATGCCAGCAGCTTGTAACGTCGATATGAAACCACAAATCATCGCGCTGGCGCCAATTCGGGCAATGATGCGGGTACGAGACGGCGCGAGCGCCGACAACACGCCAATTTGGATCCCGAGCGATCCGAGGTTCGCAAACCCGCACAGCGCGTACGAGGCGATGGTGTACCCACGCGTCGACAGCGGATTCTGCGAGGCCATCAAGGCTTGTAGGTTGAGGTACGCCGCGAACTCGTTTTCAATCAGTTTTGTCGCGAGCAGCTCAGAGACTGGCAGAATCTCTGAGCGAGGTACGCCTGTATCGACCGTCGTCAGATACGGGAAGGAGGTAGGTGAATGGGACGGGGCAAGTCACGTACCGATGAAAAAGGTGATAGGATAGAAGACGTAGCGCAGCACGAGCTGCAGCGTAAGATGGTGGATTCCGAACCCGCGACCGATCCAGGTGAGCAGGCCGTTGATTGTGGCAACGAGAGACAGAATAGTGAGCACGTTGCAGAGGATCTGGCCGGCAACGACGAGACCGAACACGGCGCCCTTGGCGAAAGCGTGTAGCGCATTCACGGGAGCATCCTTAGCGTTCTCCTCGCCACGGTCGATTACGACGCGACCTCGGGTCACAGGCTCATCCATTTCAGGAACCCGGATCTTGCTGATTGCGATGGAAGCAGGAATACTCATCATGGAAGCCGTAATAAGGCTCTGGGCAGGGACTCCCAAGCTGATGTATGCGCTCATCACGGAGCCGGCAATGGTAGAGAATCCTTCAATGGTTCCATCTCAATCCCTGACACTCATCACATTCTGAAGCATGGAAGGCTCACCGGATGTCATGACGAGATGAATTTCCGACTCGGTCATGAAATCAACATAAGGTTTCACCAAGCAAGCTGATTCTCCCTGACCAAGGAACGGTGACGCAGCTGCGACGACCGCCTCAGCGCCGGACACATTCATGGTCTTGAAAAAGAACCAAGCAAAATGTTTGATGATCCACTGCATAAGTCCGAGATAATAAAGCATTTGCACGCATGCGATGAAGAAAATGATGGTCGAGAGCTATCACAGCGGTCAAAACACATCATCGAGTCGTTTCATTACCAACGCATATAACGTACCACATTGACGAAGAACCAGTGCTTCGTGTTGACGGTATCCTGATCGAAGAAAAACGCAGCGCCAACAAGACCCTGGTTGAGGAAATCGGACGCGAGGTTTGCAAGCCACTTGAACAAGCTGAAGCCAGCACCAGACTTGAGGACAAACAGCGCGACCACCTGTTGTAGGAAGAGGCCGACTACGACGGTGTGCCATTGGATGTGGGACCTATGCCTGGATGTCGCCCAAAACCCAAATTGGAAAACGACGAGGCCGAGAACGGAGATTGCGCGGTCACCATAGTTTGTGCCCTAGGTCACCAGACACGGATCAGTGAGTGGATGTTACACAGTTTTATCACGCGCATATATGTATGACGTGTTTTAAAAAGCGAAACAAATCATACGTTTTCAGTCTTGAAACCAAAGGCGGAACCCATGACGATCGCGACGAGCGCGAGCCACCCCAGGCCATAACGGACATATTTCGGGAGGGTGAAGAACGGCCTCTGGACAAGCGGAATCCAGACCGCTTCGACGGGACGCGTGACAACCGAGTTGGGGATAAACCGGAAAGCGATGACGGCAATGAAGGACCATGCGAGGATGGTTTGCAGGATCCACCTGTGGCGCGTCGCCTGCAAGACAATGGACGAGATCCACCATGCGAGGATGACCGCAGAAAGGGTAAAGAGCTCCACACGGCGCACGAGACTGCGGTTTCGGGTTAACCATGTCGATGGCATGTTCTCCTCTACGCTGACATCGGCGTCGCCAACCTCCGCATCGCCGCGGGGAATGTCTTGCTTCTCTTTGGGGAGCGAGGCCGTCGAGAATGAGGACTTCTTCTCCGGGTCATCGTACTGTATCGCCTGTGAAGCACGGTCGGAGGCCATCGCTAGCGTTTATCCTGCGCTACAGTTGTTGAAAACTGAGACAAGGATGGTCCGGGAGAGGGTAGCAAGGGGGAGAAGGGGGGAAGATTCGCCAATCACGACGAGAAGATTATGTTTGCCGGGTGCATGGTTAATATATCGAGAGGAAACCTCGCTGGCGATGGGTCTTCGTGAGTGACCATGTGGTACTATCAAAAAAAAAAGAAGGGAACCTGCATTCAACCCACTTCCCCTACCAAATAGGCCTTCATTTCCTGCTTCCCCGCGTACCCCGATAACCGATAAAACGTATCACAGGTTTCATATCTTCGGGAAGCGTCATTTTTTCAGCGGCCGCTACATTTCCCTCATGAAATAGGCTTCAGGGGAAAAGTCTTTTTTGGTTTGTCGCTCCTACCGGTCATTGGTTGGCGATTGGATGATAGTGTGAGTGTTCGATGTCGGTGTTGTCCATCGGTGAGGGCGCAGGTAGAAGTCGCGTGGTACGAGTGGCAGGAGCTTCGATCACCGCTAATGCCGGCAGTTTACACCGCTCCACGACGTCTTTGATCAGGCCCTCACGCCAACGCCACATTGTTGCTGGTCGTTGATTAGTGTCCGCATGTGTCGAGGGACACTAATACCACTATGGTGCTTTTGATTGTTTCGGGCTTCAACTGAGGCTCGTTGCCTCGTTGATCATGCGCCCGGCAATGCCCGCTAGCCCGGGCTGTAGTCGGTCCGCTCCGACGGAGGGCCACAACTGGGCCACAACGCTCTACCTATTTATGGCATTTTCCCATCCAACGTCGTCCCCCGCACTCAGCTGACAGCCGGGTGAAGAGATGACCCCGTCCTCGCACGAGATAAGCAACCGATAAGCACCATTGGACTGGGTGCCAAGATAAGCCCTAGTGGACGAAACAGCGATCTCCGTCCGACGTCGGGACACCGTCACACCGGGTCCTCGGAGCTGACGATAGGTTCCTCGACTCGGAGCACCCAAGTGGCTTTTACGGCCGTTTCCTTGATGACTGCTCAAATCGCAGCAGGCTCGGCTCCGATCTTGGTCCAAGGATATACAAGTCTGCCACGTCAATGGCTCACCAGAACTGGCACCTCTCTCGCGCACTAACATGTGCATTCCGAGTACTTCCTCGTACCTGCTTCCACCCAGCCCTGCCTTATGGGATACAGTGCGAAATCAAACATTCGAGTACGTCATAGTCATACTTTTAACCCTGATCGACATGCCCAAGACGACTGTGATCCACTCCCCGACAGTGACAGGCTTTAGTATCCGTGTGTCAGTCATCATGGGTGCGATCTGCTGTGATCAGGGGTAATTCGTGGCCTCGCTCTGTGCTGAGTATGTCATTATTGGGTCCGTGATTAATCCGCTTCTTTCCATCTGACGGCCTTTGGAGGGTTCAACAGAGAGCATACGTCGCGTAGCGTAGTGCGGGGGCAAGCATAAGGCGAGATGTCCCACAAAAGTCGTAACTGACAGTCATCCACTGGCGGCAACTCGTAATGGAACATGGGCCACTATATTTCCAGATAATCGATTGTATACTGGAGGTTCGACTAACGGTGGCGGCCATGGCGGAGGTATCGCACTTTTCCCAAATCACATGTATCCATGCATACAACGAACCGACCTTGGCCGCGCATCAATTTGAGGAGGATACAACTCCTCATCCAGGCCACCGCGACATCCGCGAATCGAATCAATAATCTGATCGGAAGATCTCTGAGTACCATCAACTGCGGATATAGCTTACCCGGAATTACCATCGACTAATTCTTCTGAAAAATTTCATCTGCCGTACCGTACAACAAACTTGAAGTCACTACCCTATACGGACACCGTTTCTCGGACGAATTTATACATTTTGCGATCCTCGAATACACCACGTAGCTATTACCATGAGAACAATCAAGCACTGGCATACACGACTACACGACACGGAATAGAATCTATCCATTCCCGTGTGATGCATGGGTAGTCGTCAGTCGATAGTATCACTGCAAAAACACGACAAGAAGATATCGGTGACGAAACACGACAACATCGTACAACAGGCTGTCGTGTTTAGTTTCCCTACGAGGTGACAACGCTGAGAAGGGTGAAAGGCAAGGAAATCCGAGTCAGTCAACATTTGCAACACAGCAAGACATGACAAGATATGGAAGGTGATGACTGGGAATACAAGAAAAGTTCGACACAAATGTTAAACCAAAGAATTTGCAGAAATCGTTGCAGACATGGCTTGTGCGAACTCTATGAATGATACAAGCAGCATTCAAGGAATTCCGCACAAGTCAAGTTGTATATTCCCTCGATCAAACATATGGCAATATGTTCGGTCGAGGGAACATACAATCAGCATCCACCTTCAATCCATTCGGAGGGTCAGCTCTCATGGCTTCGTCAGAGAATTTGCAGGGTATCAAATACGTGCGGTCGGGGACGCCGACATTATCAATAGGTGGGGGGATAGCTGACGAGCACTGTAGATGGGAAGCAGCGTCACAATTTATGACGCTACTTTTATTTACGATGCTCATCTTTCTGACTCCAAGACGACGTTGCCGAAATCATATGGCTTGTGGGAGGGATATCTGGTCTGGATGGCAAAGAGGTAAAATACAAGGTGTCGCCGCTCGTCACTGTGGAAGGATTAGAAGGATTACGCACTACTCCAGTCCGAAAGGTGTTGTGCAGCGCAGAGAGGGTTGCTAAGGGTGTAGAAATTGGCATTATAGATGATGATATCATCCTCAGGTTTGTCGCGCACCTGGGCCTGAGACGAGAGCGACGAAGTTCTGACGACCCTATCATGTTGTTGTTGCATTGTCAGAGTGCAAGCCCCTTTGAGGCGGCGCGAAAGGTTCTCCGCTGGCAGAACTCACGTGGGGTGATGGCGTGTAGTGCGAGATGGTGTCAATTTTCTGCGACCAGCTCTCCGTCAGTTTAATAAAACGCAATAAGGGCTACCAAAATTCGAAGATGGACGACCGATCCGAGTCGCATGGTGCCGCACGTCTAGCCATCACCTTGACGGCGAAAAGCAATGACATGAACATGTAACCCAATTACACAAAAACTGTTCGGTAACCCACGTCTTCGTTACGTTAATCTTGTCTCGTCCCGTCTCTTCCTAATCTTATCAGTGCTACAGTGCAGTGTTGTTGCCATGATTAGGAGTCATTTCCAACAATTTCCCCACACGTAATGGCCAATTACCTTCTCTGAACATTTCACACGACCAGGGGCGTGAATGAAAACAAAAGAATCCCCCGGAATTTGCAAATGTTTTGCTGTCAAGCTCCTCTATCGCACCATATGTCATAAAGATGACATGTTCTATTAATGAATAACGTAAGAGCCCCACTCATACGAGCATGCCACTTCGCGCGGCAAACGAAAAAGAAAAGGTCGAGAACTGCGTCAGCACAAACGAATGGACAGGCGCGGGGAAGAGGGGAGGGTGATCGAAACGACACGCACGCAATGCCAGCAGCTTGTAACGTCGAGAGGAAACCACAGACCACCGCGCTGGGGCCAATCCGAGCAACGAGACGAGTCTGGGACGGCGCCAGAGCGGACACCACCCCGATTTCGATGGCGAGCGAGGTCATGTTCGCAAACCCGCACAGCGCGTACGACGCGATCGTGAACCCACGCTTCGACAGTGCGTCCGGAGAGGCCATCAGCTCCTGCAGCTGGAGGTACGCCACGAACTCGTTCGCGACCAGTTTCGTCGCGAGTAGCTCCGAAACTCGCATGATCTCAGAGCGGGGCACGCCTACGAAATTCAAGGTGTGTCGATCATGGTCAATCATCAGGAGGAGAGTAACGAGTGGAAGGCGGGCATGTCACGTACCGAGGAAGAAAGTGATGGGATAGAACACGTAGCGCATGATGAGCTGCAGGGTGAGTTGGTTGATGCCGAAACCACGACCGATCCAGGTGAGCAGGCCGTTGATGGCCGCAACGAGTGATAGAATGGCGATCACATTGCAGATGACCTGACCCACCACGACGAGACCGAACACGGCACCCTTGGCGTAAGCATGTAGCGCGTTCACGGGAGCATCCTTGGCATTGTCCTCCCCACGATCGACAACGACGTGGCCTCGTGTCACGGGCTCCTCAATTTCTGGAATCCGGATTTTGCTGATAGCGATGGATGCTGGAATACTCATCACGGACGCCGTGACGAGATTCTGAGCAGGGACGCCAAAGTTGAGGTATACGCTCAGCAAAGTGCCGGCAATAGTAGAGAACCCTTGAATGGTTAAGTTCCCGACTGTCATCGCATGATAGAGCATGGAAGGCTCACCGGATGTCATGACAAGATGGATTTCCGACTCGGTCATAACATCGATGTAGGGTCTCACCAAGCAAGCTGCTTCGCTTGGACCGACGAGCGGCGACGCAGCTGCAACGACAGCCTCAGCGCCAGATATGTCCAAGGTCTTGAAGAAGAACCAAGCGAAGTGCTTGATGATCCATTGCATGGTGCCGAAATAATACAGCAGCTGCACAAACGCAATAAAAAAGATGATAACGGAAAGCTAACATACAGGGGGGAGAATAGATGTCATCGTCTCCTAGATTCCTTCCATCAGCAAAGTAATGACATACCCCGTTGACGAACAACCAGCGCTTGTTTTGGACGGTATCCTGATCGAAGAAAAATGTCGCGCCGACAAGACCCTGACTCGAGAAATCGGATGCGAGATTTGCGATCCACATAAAGATGTGGAAGCCAGCACCCGTCTTGAGCACGAAGAGAGCAATCGCCTGTTGTGTAAAGAGGCTGACGATGACAGTGTGCCATTGGATACGAGACCTGTGCTTGGATGTGGCCCAAAATCCAAGCTGGAACAGGACCAGTCCGAGCACGGAGATTGCGCGATCACCATAGTTCGTACCCTGGTTCCACAATACGCGGGTCAATGAGTTGGGGGTGTACTCAAAAGAAACGAACGTTCCGGAACGAACATACATTCTCAATCTTAAAACCGAACGCGGAACCTATGACGATCCCGACAACTGCGAACCAGCCAAGGCCATATCGGGCGTATCTCGAGATGGAGAAGAAGGGCCTCTCAACGAGCGGAACCCACACCGCCTCGACGGGACGAGTGACGACCGAGTTGGGGATGAAGCGAAAGGCGATGATCGCGATGAAGGACCAGGCAAAGGTAGTCTGTACGACCCACCGGTGGCGTGTCGCGGGGAGGACAGTGGCCGAGATCCACCATGCGAGGATGAGCGCGGCCACGACGCTGAGCTTTACGCGACACATGAGGCCACGGTGCCGGGCCAGCCAGGACCAGGTCGGATGTGTGCCTTGGCCTACGATGATTATATCATCGTTTTCCTCCGCATCGTCATGGGAAATGCCTCGCTTTTCATTGGGGAGTGGGGAAGTGAATTGGGAGGAGCTCTTTCGAGGGATATTCTCCTTGGGGCCTACTTGCGTACGTGTGCTAGCAAGGGACATCCTGAATGTGTATTCTGTGCTACCTGTTGTTGCAAATGAAGACAGGAATGGCCCCAAGCGTTGGGAGTAGAGATAGGGATAGGGATAGGGAAGGGACCGGCGTCAGAAACAGAGACAATGGTCCTATACACCAGAGGGCGCCGTGGTTCATATACCACGTGGAAGGGAAATATAACGATGGGATAGTGGGGTTCTATCAAACCTGCAAAAACAACACCGGCAAGACTAGGTCTTGTTAAGTCAAACAGGGGTCAGAACAGGCCACACGCTTCAAACTCACTAGCAGTCGGTGATTGAAAGTGCAGGGAGAGACTCGGATCTTGTAACGTCCTCACACGTGAACAGTGGAAAAAACACGGGGTTCGGTGACAGTGGTTCCACGACTGCTTTATGGCCGTTCTTTTTAGAGGAATTCTGGAAAGCGGAGCAGCGATAAGAGACTCTGGGTTCCAGGAATGCTCTGTGCGTGAGAGAAACGGTGATGAGTGAGACCCGCCGATGGGGACTAACGTCAGCCGGATACAAGTATGAAATGTCTGAATCCCTTTGGTGCTTTGCACTAGCCTCCGAATCCGCGTGTGTCACAATGTATGGGGCCCATTCTCAATCCACGCGGCCACGCCAGCGAAATTCACCTGAGCTGCCAAGCTTTTGACCCAGCTTGGTTAAGCTCGTCTACTTTAGACGGGCTACGTAAAGCCCGTCGAAGCTTAAAACTGCGTGCGGCGTTGATGCGTTCTTGCGTTTGCCTCCCGTGGTGGTGAACATAACATTGGTGCGGTGCAGGAAATGCCTGTCTGCACTGCATCTACCGAGTTGCGCTGCTATCGAAAATTTGGTGGGAAGCGGAAGGAAGAGGAAGAAAGCTCGGCGGTGACGGCGGCCCGGTAATGTTGGTCCTGGTCCTGGTCCGGCGTTTCCGTGAACGCTTGAGCTTGAGCGCCTCAACACATGAACATGGGCCACAGGCTCAGACAGCCACCACTTTGGAATTGAAAGGCTGGTCTACTGTAGTCGCCTTCAACGAGAAGTGATGACACGGAGGAAACTGTCAGTCATCATGGACCCGCGCTTATTATGTCATTTTTGCCTGTCACCTCTCAACTTGAGAAAGCGCGGCAGCCAAAAATGACATACTGTAATAACTTATCCCCCTACGGCGATTGCAAGATACGAAGATTGCGGCGGTGATCTGCTTCGAGGCGGAGGAGCGCGGGTCACGCCGCACCACGCTCGACCAAAACGAGAGTGTCTTGAAATTTTTTGGAACCCCTTCCTTGTTGAGGGATCTTGTGCTTGCGATCTATGTCTCAGCCACGTTCATCTTGGGTATCGTCTCGATCTATAGATTGTTTCACCCCTTACATGTTCGTCCGATCAACAAGTCTCGGCCAGTCCTCAAAATTTTAATTACAAGATCGGTTGTCTCACGAAAAATCAAACGCGACCGTCGCCACACTACGACATGCTCGCGCAGTATTGTTCTCACGTTTGTTTTATCTTACGGTTACGGCTGACGTGAATAGCGTACTTGTACAGTAACTTATAAGGGCTAGGTTTACGGCTCCAAAATGTGATCTCGTCCTTGTTCTTTTCCCGTCCAATTCCCTCGCGCGCTAAAGCTTTCGGGAGCCGGAAGCGCTCAGTTCCTCTCGCCCCTTTCCACTCCTTTGCGCCCCCGTTTGGAGCTAACCTCACGTCCGCCCCCTTGACCTTTTATTTTATCATTGTGAGTAACTGTTGCGCCCATAGAAGGGAATTGTTGCCACCTCGAGCCCTTGGATGTCGAGAAGAAAATAATACACTAATTTTTAAGGTTTACTACGTTGCCATATACCACGTAACCATATATTACATAATAATTACTGTCCAGTAACCAGTAAAAGTAGTCCTCATCACACGAGCATGCCACTGCGTATAGCAAAGAACAAGCGAGGAAAAGGGATCATATCAGCACTCATAAAATCAACAGGTAGATGATCAAAACAAAACGCACGCGATACCAGCAGCTTGTAACGTTGAGAGAAAACCACAGATCACCGCGCTGGGGGCGATCCGGGCAATGAGACGAGCGCGCGACGGCGCGAGAGCCGATAGAATGCCGATCTGAACGCCAAGCGTGCTGAAGTTCGCAAAGCCACACAGCGCATAAGACGCGATCGTGAACCCACGCCTCGACAGTGGGTCCGGCGATGCCATCAATCCCCGTAGTTGGACGTACGCCATGAATTCGTTCTCGATCATTTTTGTTGCGAGGAGCTCCGAAACCTTCAGGATCTCGGAGCGGGGCACGCCTGAAAGATACAAGGCGCATCGTGGTCAGACGTGGGGAGAAGGGCGGTGAGTGAAACGGGACATGTCACGTACCGAGGAAGAAAGTAATAGGACAGAAAAAGTAGCGTAGGATGAGCTGTAGGGTGAGATGGTGGATGCCGAACCCACGACCTATCCAGGTGAGCAGGCCGTTGATGGCCGCAACGAGAGACAAAATCGTGAGTATATTGCAGAGGAGTTGGCCCGCCATTACGAGTCCGAAAACGGCACCCTTGGAGAAAGCATGCAATGCATTCACGGGAGCGTTCTTAGCATACTTCTCCCCAAGGTCGACGACAACCCGACCTCGTGTAACAGGCTCGTCTAATTCGGGAACCCGAAGCTTGCTGATGGCGATGGAAGCAGGAATACTCATCATAGAGGCTGTGATAAGGTTCTGAGCAGGAACACCTAAGTTGATGTATACGCTCATTACGGAACCGGCAATCGTGGCGAATCCTTGAATGGTTCCATCCTTAGAGCTTGATGGTAGCATGATTCTTGAGCATGGAAGGCTTACCGGATGTCATGACGAGATGAATTTCCGACTCAGTCATAATATCGACGTATGGGTTCACCAAGCAAGCTGATTCACCTAGACCGACGAACGGCGATGCGGCAGCAACAACAGCCTCGGCGCCAGATATGTCCATAGTCTTGAAGAAGAACCAAGCAAAATGCTTGAGGATCCACTGCATGACGCCAAGATAATACAACATTTGCACAAATGCGATGAAGAAAATGATGGTAGGGAGCTATTGCAGCAGGCGGGAACAACACGTTGTTATCTACTTTCATTTCCAGCTTGTGGGGCACGTACCACATTGACGAATGACCAGTGCTTCGTTTCGACGGTATCTTGATCGAAGAAAAATGTAGCACCGACGAGACCTTGGCTCGATAAATCGGATGCGAGAGTTGCAAGCCACCTGAAGATGTGGAGGCCAGCACCAGTCTTTAGCACAAAGAGCGCGGTGACTTGTTGTATGAATAAGCCAACTATGATGGTATGCCATTGGATATGAGATCTTTGCCTGGACGTCGCCCAAAACCCAAATTGGAAAACAACCAGACCGAGCACGGAGATCGCGCGGTCACCATAGTTGGTACCCTGGAAAAACATGTGGATTAGCCAGTGGAAAACCATATACATAGCGTGATATTGGAGCCTACATTTTCAAGCTTAAATCCAAACGCGGAGCCCATGACGATCCCAATGAGTGCGAGCCAGCCAAGGCCATAGCGGGCATATTTTGGAAGGGTGAAGAAGGGCCTTTGGACCAGCGGAACCCACACCGCCTCGACGGGGCACGTGACGACCGAATTGGGGATGAACCGGAAAGCGATGATGGCGATGAACGACCACGCCCAGAACGTTTGCACGATCCACCTGTGCCGTGTCGCAGGGAGGATGGTGGCCGAAATCCACCATGCCAGGATGAGTAAGGCGAGGGCCCAGAGCTTCACGCGGCGTATGAGGCTGCGGTTTCGGGAGAACCACGACCTTGTCAGCGGCGCGTCCTCGCTTATGTTGAAGTTGACGTCGACGTCGTTAACCCCCACAACGCTATGGAGAACGCCTTTCGTCCTGTTGGGGAGGGAGGCTGCGGAACCAGGGGACTTTTTCTCAAGAACATGCTCATCCGAGGTCATGGGAGAACCGTCGAAGCTCATCCCGGGCGTTGGTTTTGTTCTACCGGTTGTTGCAAAGGAAGACTGGAACGGTCTAGGGTGTTAGAGAAGGGAATGTGTTTGTGTTTGTGTCAAGGACTGGGGGAGACGATTCTCAGCACTGGAAGATACATAGCTGATATCCCATTTTGAATAGAGGCTAAGCGACCCGTCCATGAGGTTCCATCAAAAAATTGAGAATCGGATTTCAATGGCTGCAATACAGTATAATCTGCCCTCACCTCCTGAACAACCTAATTCATCCCAAACCCTACAAGTGGCAGAACGGGACACTTGTTTCAGCTCACAGACAGTCGGTGATTGAAACCGCATGGGGATAACGTTCTCATAACGTGAACGAGAGGACAAAATGCGGAGTCTTCAGAACCATTGGTAATGGGGTACTTCTCAGCACTTTTTCAAAGTGATTATAGAACTTTGATCAACGAGAAGATTCACGAGAAACACATTGTTGATTGATACAGTACCTGCCATTGGTCTTCAGTTAACGTCAGGGCCGTTGGATATATAACCAAATGTTTGAATTCCGGCACGTTGCTACTTGCAGGCAATGTCAGCTGGCATCCACGTGCCACGATCCGCTTCCGGGGGTTGGGAGAAGGAGAAGGTAAAAAACTCAATGCAATGCAAAAAAGTCGCATCATCCGAGTCGTCGTTATGGCCCGGCCCGGGTTCAATTGGCATGACGTGACCGGGGCCCGTTATGAACGTGAACGCGTGAACACGCGCTGTCAGCTCGTCCTTGATCTCTCCGCCTGTGTTCCTTCAGCTCTATGTCGGCTAGAGCATGCAGAACCTAATAGCGTGTCGTCAAGGGGGTGTCAGAATTGCAAATGAGTACCGGGGGTCGATTTTTTTCAAGATGAGTTCTGGGCTAGGACTAACTAGGTATGTAAGCGGGCGCCTGTCCAAATATGGTAATGGCATTTCTATATATGTAT
>Ga0307512_10002390_pt1 | contig 23862 bp, 30 predicted proteins | sample 14_EM_MG_FD_200267 | JGI IMG/M metagenome (GOLD analysis project Ga0307512, IMG submission 200267) | Populus trichocarpa ectomycorrhiza microbial communities from riparian zone in the Pacific Northwest, United States - 14_EM | ecosystem: Host-associated > Plants > Roots > Unclassified | place...
GAAAGGTTCCAACCTTATCACCAAAGTTGAGGAGGCCAACAGCTAGACCGCCGAGCACGACAGTGAAGTGAAGCCAGGAGAGAAAAGTGCGCTCATTTGCAAAAAATACTTTCGGCTCTACCCTGACCGGGAGAGCAATTCGCTTGGTGGCGGTACGCTGAAGGAGAGGCTGGGTAGACATTTGTCGTCGTCGATGGAACAAGAGACGAAAAACTGGAGATGAGTGCTGCCTATTTGCCGACCAAGGAAGGCGTTTTTCACCTGAAGGTGAGAGGGGAAGGACGGAAGAACGTTCGAACCGGTACATGAATCCATTCAAGGCAAGGTCACGTGATCGAACGTGCCCCGGAGTTTTTCTCCGAAGTGGCTGAATTGCCATCACCCGTTGTCGGTGATCCCCGCGAGAGCATCATGGCCACCATCCAGCCCCCGACACCAGAGGAAGAAGGTGAAGATCTGTCTCCCCGCCCATCGCGTCGTGTGTAGCTGTTTACTCATTCACAGAGGCGATTATCCATTCTAGGATCACAAACGACGAAAAAGTCCTCAAAAAGGTCGTGAAACGGTTTCACACTTATGCGTCGGTCGCGCACCCGCTGCACCCCCCCGAAACTCGTCCCGAACCGGCGACTATCGAAGAAGCCAAGGAACTCTTCAGGGTAGAGCTCGAATCTTTCCATCTCACCCTCAAGAAATCTGTCCTCGTATGTGAGGCAGAGAGACGACAAGTGGAACAATATGAGCGGGAGAAACAGAGAATAGGTGTGTAGCGGCGGCGCACACGACCCTCCTGGGCTGACCCAACTCTTCCAGAGGATGAGCGCGAGGCTCTGAAGGGGCAGATCGAACAACTCAAAACGTCCTTGGAGGACGCACAACTTTCACGTCGTCAGATGATCGAATATGACCTCATCGCCGAAAAAATCAACCAACTGCCGTCCAGAGACGAGCTACAGCAGTAAGTCCTCTCCCCACCACGAACACTGAAAATCTCACGAACCCACCTTCTTGACAGATCTATTGATTCTCTCGAGAATGATATCGCGGCCATTCTTTCGGAACACGAGACACAAGCCCGCCTTGTTCAGACTCAGAAAACCGCGTTGGATACTATTATCAACGACATCAGTTCTCTGCGACTACTCGGAAAAGATCCGGATCTACAAGCAGACACTCCTGGTGAAGACCTCCAGGACCTCCCTGATGACGAGAAATTCTCCGAAGAACCTGTCCTCAACCCCACCGCCAAACCATTTACCCCTTCCCGATTCTCCGCCCCCACCGCAATCACATCCGTCGCCCAACGCCAACTCCAATCCAAAACCGTATCTTCTGGAATCTCCTCCCCTCTGGTGTCCTCGCCTATCCTGGCACCGACAAAGGATGACGACGATATCGAGATGGGCGAGTTGGCAGAGGAGCCTGGTGAGGTCAAATCACCGAAGAGGAAAGCGAGGGAAGAGTTGGAAGAAGGTGAGGCAAGCGACGGTAGTAGCCCTTTGTCTGCGGTTCCGGACTATGCGTAAATCACTGCGTTTCCTCAATAATAGTTGGTTTCCTTCCCTCTGCCAAGGCGCGTTTGGAAGGGATCTCGACGCTCATGAGGTCCCTTGCGCAAACGACTTCCTCGTTCCCGAATTCGGTGATAGCCAGGTACTTGATAGCCTCCATAATGGCTCGAGATGATTCATCGTTCCCGCCTGAGTATCGGGAAGAGAAGTGATTGAGGAACAAGCTCCTCGCGCCGATGCGTTTCGCAAATCTCCCAGCCATCTGAGACGTAGAGTGACCTCTCGACTTGGTTCTCTCCTCGACCGACTCGTAAGTGTCCTCCGGCTTAACCCTGTTGTCGACTCCAGGGAGATGAGCGTTCGTTGCTTCGTGAACGATTAGGTCCGCTTCATTCGCTAACTGTTCTATCGGTGACGGGTCATGTGTATCTCCCAAGATGACGATCTTCCTTCCAGGTTCCCTGGGTGGTCCTGCAAGGACGGTTCCATCCGCGAGCGTGACGGTCTGGCCCTTCTGGATCTCCCTCATCATCCTCATATCCGTCCCAGTGCGCTTGAGGTGAGGGATATAAAGCTTCGGGTCGACTTTCCCCTGGACCGGGGCTTCGTGGACCACGTATCCCACACACGGGATGGAATGGAAGATTGGGGCTGCGGAGACCGATATAACATCATCCTTGAAGATCTCGACCCATTTCCCGTCGACTTGGGGGATATTGCGACCCTCTGGTAACTCGCTGGGATGAAGACCCCGAAACGGGGAAGGAGAACTCACTGTTCCATCTGAGGGATCTCCGGGGAACCGGAGCTCGTGAACAACGTATGCACCCTCGAGAAGGGTATATGTGAGCTTCAGTCCGTTCCTTACATAGGCTCTCGTTCCCAGTGGACCATAGATTTCCAAAGGCTGCAGGCCAATTGTGTCCATACGTTAGATCAGATAAGTAATAGAACTCTTTGAAGTATACCCGTTTCGTGGGTGCGGATCCCACCCGTGGATCCTCGACGCCTGGGACGGTACCTCCGTCTCCATTCATAACGCTCGAGAGCAGACATAACAATCCACCGATATGATCACCTGGACGACCAACCCGTTATTCAAATCCTAGGCGCACAGGGACCAGAAAATTGTTCCTACAGTGCAGGTGCGTGATAAATACCTTCTCAATCTTTCCCATCTTCACTAGACTCGACTTCATGATCTGATGTTGAGTGGCTTCACCGCAATCGAATAACCAAATATCTCCATCGAGTCGTAGGGCCAACGATGAATGGTTCCGTGTTGAAGAAGGTTTAGCAGAGGCCGTTCCCAGGAAGGTAATCCCGAGTGAAGCAATTGGAGCGCGCATCAGTAGACGAAGCTTTCGGACGAGATATGAAAGAGTACCTGAAAGTCGGAAGAAAAAAAAACCGATTGAAGTGTCCGTACCAGGATTCGAACCTGGGTCGTCGCGGATTTGCGATACCACAACACGACGATCTAACCACTAATCTATACGGACCGAAATCTAACGCTCGAAAGTGCATGCCTGGTCGCCATAGCCAAGGTGGCTGGTATCCTCAGTGTGCGACTCATGACTTTCATTTCACCTTTGTCGGAAGTCTGTTGCTCGACATCATGTCTGTGATAGTCGTGAATTCATATTGCTTAGGTTCTTTCATTCCTTTAAAACTTTGAGGATGCTTCGATGCGGAATGGGTTCTTGTTCAGAGGAGCCAGCAGCAAAAATATACCGATAAGAGTGTCCGTACCAGGATTCGAACCTGGGTCGTCGCGGAATTGCGTTACCACAACACGACGATCTAACCACTAATCTATACGGACCGGAGATATCGATTTTCAATTTCATTAGGATCGGGTCAGTTGCTCGGGACACAGCTTTGAGTGAATTGCAGGACGAAAACGGGTTACAGTACTCAAAAAGTAAGAGGATCCGTTAAAAAAATGAGAAATAGACCACAACTAAGGAAAGGAATTGATGCCAACCACTAGCGACTCGAAACGCGCGCGATCGGGCCATCAATTGAGATGGAGGATACAAGAGAGGGAGGGAGAGAGGGAGGGAGGGGGTCATGACAAGAATTTGTGGACGATCGCCATGAAACTCTGCCTTTCCTCAAAAAAGGGTGTATGGCTAGAATTCTGGAATTTGTGGTACGTGATGTCGGACATCCTGTCGAGGAATGGTTGGACGACGAAATCTTGGATGTAATCCTTCGCGCCATTGATCACCAAAGTTGGAATTGCGATATTGGGGAGACGATCAATGGCTGTCCAGTTGGCCAAGGTGATGCTACTGTAATCGGTGCAAAAAAGTCAAGTTATATTCGTGAGGTCGATCGATCGAACCTGGAACGGACTCACGTCTGCTGGGTGACGGTGGGATCCGCAAACAGGGCATCAAAGGAAGACGTCAACTCGACCGGCCACGGAGATAGCGTGCATCCGTGGACCCGGAAGAACTTTTCCAAGCCCCAGCGATACCTCATTGGGTCCTCCCATCCTACCATGACTGCCTGTTGTACATCCTCTGGAAATTCCTTGAGAAGCTGAGCCTGAGACTGGATTGAGAGGCTCCTCTGGGGATTCGAATCGGTGAGCACCATCTTGTGCAACCCAAAAAATCCCAAAAATTGTGGATGACGAGCGGCATACTCCGTGGCCAACATTCCTCCCCAGGAATGACCGACGATGTCATAGCGGACTAGAGAGAAGAATTTAATCACGTTCTCGAGCTCGGCGATGAACAAGTCAATCGACCAGAACGAAGTCGGCTTGTCGGGGAGATGTGTAGACCGTCCGTTGCCGATTTGGTCGTAGAGGATGACCGGGCGGTCTCTGGCGAGATCCTTTAACGGATCCATGTAGTTATGAGTGAACCCAGGCCCGCCGTGCAGGACGATGATGGGTCGAGATAGTAGAGGAATGGCCGGCTTTTCATAGTAGATGTACCACGTCTGAAACACCTCGCCGTTGTATTTGAAGGGGATAAAGCCACGGTCAGGGGAGGCTACTGGAGGGGCAGCTCTGGCCAAGGAGAGGAGGGAGGCGAGAAGTGCGACAGCGGCAAGGAGGAAACAACTCATGGTCAATTGAGTCGCTGCTGCCTTTGGGAGTTTGTCGTGGGCGAAAGGCGGGTTTGACACCAGACCCCCGTGTTTTTCTATGTCCCCTTCCGGTGTCGGATACTTCCCGAACATGAGCAGAAACATATCCCTTACGATCAGATCATCAGGTAAACCCGAAGAGCGCAGCACATACATATACTTCCCCTTCGACTTCGCTTTGTGGACGATTTGAACCGGGTGCTTATTGGTGTTGCGTTCCCGAGGGAACAAAGGACGAAACAGATGCCATCAGGAAGTAACGATGATCAGAATCAATTTCATCTGCACCGACAGAACCCCAAAGGGGGTCTGATATCAGGGTGGGGTAACACATGGTAGATGTTCGATGACGATGACCACCCTATGCGGGGGAATTTAACGGACATGGAAGCCGGGGTATTGTCGGCACCTGAGAACCTCACCAGGAAAATATACTCTGGATTTTGTGCGATCGTGTATAATCAACGTGCTTCGGTGGGACTGTCGAAACGCTTCCACACTCTTCGGAGGAATTCCACCAAGCACTGTTCTTGGAAGGTCCCCTGAAGTTTTGTCTCCCACACTGCCGGTGCCCCGGAGATCGTGGTATGGGACTTGTGTGTCGTGGTCAATGCTAACTATACAAGAAGTGCATGAGAAAGGTACCTTGTTACGGCATACCTCATCCTACCCCCACTGTCAATTGCGGAAGTACTTCCAAGCACTTCCGGAGGACTGTCGAGCTTCGTGCGATTTTGAGTGCATGAGGGTTGACTCCGGTTTAGTTTTCTGATGCTCCTCACGTCGGGTAGCCTTACCCGAGGTTTTTTGACGTTTTGGTTGGCCGGCGCTGGTCTCCAAAACTCAATAGAATTTTGAATAAGTACGTTCTGCTGATGGCTAGTAAGCCCCCTGCTCAAAGGTATAGGCAAAACCCAAATCACAAACTATGCAACAGAGTCTCCTTCCTCCAGAAATATGTAGTGACGAAACTAACTGTTGGCGTGGGTCAGCAAGCTGCTATGACGCTTGAATCGTCAGTGAGCCAGAGATATTGAATTGTGGTGAAAAACGGGAAAGACCTCCGACGTGATCGAAAAAAGAAGTTCCGATCACCCTCCTGCTCACCATTTACGTCCATTATACCCAAAAGCCTCCTTTACTCTGTTGCTCGCAATGTTGTCTAGGAGTAAGCGGCGGGCCCTCACAACAGACGACCTGATGCGTCGTCAGGAGGTAGGCCCGCGCAAACGGCAGAAACGTATCAGAGATGAAGACGAGGACAGTTTACGAGGCTCTGATGAACCTACTTCCGCAGAAGACTCGCAATCCGAAGGATTATCGGTATTGGATGAAGGCGAGGATGATGAGGACTCTCCGCCTGAAATACCCGTATTGAAAGCAGAAGAAGACGACACCGTGCCATCCCGGTTCTCGTTCAGGCCTCGCCAAGGCACAGTCGCAAAGGAAACTACGGTCCCATCACATATTTCTTCCTCTCCATTTTCGACCTTTTCCGAGATGGGGGTGTCTTCGTCACTCATATCCGCAATGAGCAAGATGTCAATACGTAAACCTACCGAGATCCAGGCTGCCTGTATCCCCTCGCTACTTGATGGCATGTATTTTACCTATTCAGTATCATGACCTCAGTGTTGAATGTTTTTGCAAGGTAGGGATTGTATAGGGAATGCCAAGACTGGTTCAGGAAAGACCGTTGCCTTTGCAATCCCTATCTTACAGAGGCTTTCCGTTGACCCGTACGGCATCTTCGCCTTAGTTCTCACACCCACAAGGTAGCTATTATCGGCATACCAATTTCCGTATCCAAAATATCTGAATCTTTTTCGCAGGGAACTCGCTCTGCAGATATCGGAACAGTTTGCCGTTCTGGGAGCTTCGTTAAACATACGCACTGCAGTGATTGTTGGAGGGATGGACATGATTTCCCAAGCTCTAGAGCTCGAGAATAGGCCTCACGTTGTGGTCGCGACTCCAGGGCGCATCGTTGACCATGTCAAGAGCTCTCACGGGGGATGGGATCTCTCCAGAATCAAGTTTTTGGTAAGGAGCTATGGCGCGGTTACGTGTATCGGAAGCTAAAGATTGATACCTAGGTCCTGGATGAAGCCGACAGGATTCTCACTCCAACATTCACACCAGAATTGTCATATCTGTTCGACGTTCTTCCAAAGGAACGACAGACATGCCTGTTTACTGCTACTCTCACCCCTTCGATTGAATCCATCGCGGGGGCTCCGCCTAGGCCCGGGAAACAGAAGCCATTTATACATCGCATGACCGATACGTACGCTCGAACCCGATCTAAATCTCCGCTTCCTGCTCTTACCTGTTCTATCTAGGATCGAAACGGTGTTGACCCTGCAGCAGTATTACATCCTTACGCCCTCTCACGTACGAGAGCCTTACCTTTTTTACCTCCTCACCCATCCGCCGGAATCCATCCTCCACCTTCGAAGAGCTCCCCCAGAACCTGCATCGAAGAAGTCGAAAAGGTCCGGGACGAAAAGGGATAAGAAGAAAGTCAAGTCCGCAGTAGCGGAAGGGGAGACCGTTCAGCCTCCATCGACGATCATCTTCTGCACCCGTCCCCGCTCCGCCGCTTACCTCACGTGCTTGCTCAAATCTCTCGGCATCAGGAGTGCTGCGCTTCATTCCCGTTTGACTCAGCGGGAACGGCTTACTTCGCTGTCACTATTTCGATCATCTGTTGTCCCCGTACTGATATCGACGGACGTCGGTTCGCGTGGTTTGGATATCGAAGAGGTAGCTTTGGTGATCAACTGGGATATTCCATCGGAACCGGAGGAATACACGCATAGGGTAGGTAGGACAGCTAGGAAAGGTAGGGGCGGTGTGGCAGTTAGTTTCGTGACGGAGAGGGACGAAGAGAAAGTGCTCAAGATCGAAGCGAGGATTAGTACGTGGAAAAACGTTCTTTACCTCTCGACAAGGTCCTAATCAATGGGCTCACAGATACGAAATTGTCAGAGATGATGCTTCCCGAAGAGCAAGTACTTGGGAAACTAAACGCAGTATCGACTGCAAAACGGCTTGCAAACATGGTTAGCTTCATTTCCATTCTTCGAATTAACTTTCTTCGCATGTTCTATCCCTATCCTCCCCCCACTTCCAGCCCACTAGTATACTCCACTTTTTGATTACAAAACTCGTTTTTTGGTGGAACGTCATCTATGCGTCACCACATTTCATCCAGAACATTCTTTTTAAATACTGATTCTGTTTTTCTGGGATTTGAACATTTGGACAGGAACTCCACGATTCCGACTTCGGAAAACGAGAAGAGATCTACAGGATCAAAAAGCAAAAGCGCAAATCCGATCTCGCCGCGATCTCCGTCGCGCCCTGCGACCAGTAGGGGGTTTGGATTTTTGTACGATCGTGGTCTTCATCGTATAGCGGTTTCCCCTGCATTACCCTCATGACGCGGGGAATACGCGTGAACGGAACAATTATCGCAAGGCGGGGCCTCCATGTGCACTTTATTCGCACACTGTAAAACAGCGACAGAAACTCAGTACGCTGGGCGGGTGGAACCCCCGAGAACACAAGCGCCTGGCGCTACACCAAAAAAATTCAGTCTGCGTTCCGGTCCGAAAGCGACTTGAAGCAGAGGGCAGATGTAGAACTCACCCCACGCCGACTGAAATGATCAAGTCAATTCATGTCGCCTTTCATGTAGCCGCGACCTGTAGCTCTTAACCGGTGATGTGTAGCGTAGCCAGGAAATCGCGTGATCGATCGATGCCGTGTGCCCACTAGCCAGCAATCGTGAAGGTGGTCATCTCATTGGGGCTCCAGAACAGTGGGAACCCCAGTTACTGAGATGGGTTACTAGGTATTACACTGGCGTTAGAGGCCCCCACCGTCACTCCGACCCTGTACAGCGCGCGCCGGTGGAATCACTGGTAAGACTGAATCTAGGTTCGAGGCTAGGCACCCGACCGGCCTCCAGTCGCTTCTAGCCCATTGATCCGTTGTTCCGTCAATTGAGTGACAGTCCGGAAGAACATAACTGCACTCCCGTCTCTGCAATTAGCCTGAATTTTTACTGGGTCTGAGAACTTGCCAGGGGCGACGTCAGTACATGTAGGGGTTAAAGCAGATGAGATTGCAGTCCTTCCTGACCCAAGAAGACAGGCTGAGTTTCAAGCGGAACGGTTGTAGCGCTGCGATTCCAGATGGACGGTCTAGAGACAACGCCCATGACTCGACGCGGTGGACGGGGTCCTGACGATTCCCCTCAAAAATCCATGGAAATTTCCTCAGAACTACACCAGCTGCGGTCGATCGTAGAAACCACAGTGACTCGTGAGCAGAGGATCGAACTCCGAACCGAACTTTATATGCGGCAGTTAATGCAAATGGTTCGCATTAACATCGAAAGCGATTTTTGGCCACCCTCGCTCAGATGGAAGAACTTGCATTCCTCTCAAAATCGGGCAAGAAGGTGCGAAGCGCTCATTCAAAATAGTGTGGAGGTTAGCGTAAGGGGGGAAGTGTGACAGATAGGCGTGTGACAGTGTCAATGTCACATGCGTCACAGTCAGGACGCGAATGGGAGGAAACCCTCGTCTCTCCTCGCAAGGCGCATCGGTTGACCTCCGGAAGGATCCAGAAGTAGTTTATACAGGGTTGTCCGTTTCAAATGCTAGGCAAGATTTTTTTTTGTGTCATGTGCATTCAAGGCTTGTCGCAAGCATCCATCATTCTCAACATTTGACGCGCTTTCCAAACATTTCATCTCGGCCCCCGCAGAATAGCATAAGAATGGCGTGGGCGCCTAGGGGAAAAATAGGCTACAGGATGGTACCAAACCCGTGGCCGAAAGTGTGTGGTGTGAAGTGAGAAAATTGCGAGTATTAAAAGGAACCATCAGCTACTTGTAGCTTCCGCATCCCTCAAAAGTTGCTGGGGCTCAGAGGTGTCACTACGGGGGTTTTCACCTCGCGTCCGGATCCTCGTCTGTAATGGAACCTAACCGAACTTGGGTCGAAACCGAAGCTTTTCTCCATTACGAGACTTCAAGCTTCAAGCTTCAAGGTTTAGAAGCTTGTCGTTCGGTCCTTTTTTCCATCCGTTTGAACCCCTCGTCGCGTCGTTTTCCAGGAAGCAGTTTCCAGAACTGGCGGATAACTTTCATGGGGTCTTTGGTTCTCCATCGTATACGTTCGTGTACATTACTGTGTGTATGCCGCTTCTACAACACCACAGGAATGAAGCGGGGAAAAACATGGCGAAGGAACAAGAAAGGAGAAAGCAAGCCGACGAAACCAATGCGAAGAGAACGAGAACAACGTGAGGAGGGATGGTGACAGACAACGATTTACGATATCTTTAAAGAACAAAGCGGGAGCATAAGACGGAAAGTTGAGGAAAGACGTGAATTGTGTGCGAATCGTATGATGATTCAAGATCACAGATGTAGACGACCGGTAAACCACTCAAAGTCCCAAGAGGTGGAAAAATGTACAGACGCATTGACTATATGTTTACAGATTGGGGAATAATGAACATAGAAGTGGAATTTTGGTGTGTGCGAGAGGAACAATTTCCTGATCGGCAAGGGGGAGGGAGGGGAGGGACGCTGGGTGGAATTATCAAGGTGAAACAGTCGAGAAGAAAAGAAAAGAATAATGATAAGAGTAGCGAGGGGCGGGCGAGTTGCTGGGGTGTTCATGTACTGTGGTTCGTATATGGGTTGGGTGGAGGTAAAGTGGTATAGGGCCAAGGGGTTTGATCAAATCGTCCTCTGCCACCCCGAAAACGTAAGATGCCGGCTTGGAGGAATTCAAAAGAAACTGACCTTTACGCTCGACCATTCGATAATGATCTGTTTCACCCGCTGCCTGAGATTATTCCGACACAACTGACAGCTGAGGTGTTCCTGCAACGAGCCAAGAACCGAATTTATCGCGCTAGTTGAGAGATCTGATAACAAGGCGAATGAATTGGTGTCCAATGTGACAGTACTACGTTATGTGACAGACCTGGACGCGCATCCCATGCGAGATAAGCTGCAGCCAAAGCCCACGCGCGCGTAAGCTTTTTCTGTTCCGTGAAGTCGCATTGTGGGGTCGGACCATGCAGTGCAGGTGGAATGGACATAAGCCTCTTTAGTGCTTCGTTTCTGCCGAGGAGCAAGAAGAAAAGACGTTTGAGGTAAATTGGTCCGATTTGCGTAACAATCTCGTCCGTCAAGGTCGATAAATCAAATGACATCAAATGGGGCGAGATCGCGACCGCCAAATCATGTAAGTCATGTTCGGCAGAGATCGCGTAGAGTTCAATGGGGTGGAGTGGGGCCCTCGACAGGATGAGGTTGTACAGACACGCGTCAGGAGTTGCGAATGGCTCCAAAGAAACACCATATCGTTTCAAGGCACCAACGACTTTCGATATGACATCCGGAGAAGGACAGAACTGCGAGCACGGGATCATGTAGAGGAGGTGGAGGACGATATTGAGAATGCGGCTGTCCTCCGGCACAGTGATTATAGGGTGCGAGCCATCGTCTGAGGTCGGAGACACTGGGTATGGTGGAATGGAAGAATTGAACGAGTTTTTCGAGAACTGGAGAAGCGTTGTGCTGTGGACGTAAAAGAAGACTGAATCCGAACTGTGCAAAGTCAAATCTGGGGGGTGCGACTGGTCTAGCTCAGCCCCTGGAAAGAAGGTGGTCGAGACCGAGACAACGGTCGAACTCTCCCTGGGATAAGGCGAGAAACTATCTGAGGCCTGTAATCGGAGCAGACCAAAGTAAGGTTAGCGCCGTGGCTTAAAAAGCGAGGAAGCGGACCAAAGCGTACAGGGGGTGTGGGAACCTGTTGCAGATCCATTGCGATAACCTCGGGTACAAGCATCTCACGAGACAAGTACTGGAAGGTCTCGTCCCAGTCATTTGAATGGGATTGCATGATTTGTTGGTTTACGAGCGGAAATTCCTAGTGGGAGGACGAAGAGGGAGGAATAGGAGCGAGGGGGTTCTCCTTAAACCACCTGGCTGGTCGACATGTCAATTGACGGTGGGAAAAACCTGCCATAATAAGAACGGACTCGTGGCTATATTCAGTAAGATATGGACGCGAGTATCCATGGACTCTTAAGGGAGCTGCCAGGACCCCGACCGTTGTGTCGGGTCATGAATATTGCGTCTGGAATCGTGACGCTATAGCTGTTTCGCTTGAAATTCAGCCAGTATTCCAAATTATGGGGTCGGGAAGGACTACAATCTCATCTGCTTCGATGGAATTGGTGAACTAAGCGTCGAGGTAATGCCAGTACATGGTGGGGTTGGTCTACACGATGTGCAAGTTCTTAGATGTCGAGCAGTATATAACAATCTGCCACTAATGGCACCCTTCTGGGACGGATCGTATAGTTACGTTCTTATGGACTATCGCCATCTGGAGTTAGATCAACGATTATCTACTGGAAACGCGCCTCGCCGCACCGACCATTTTGTTATGTCCCAATTCAACTCCAAGGACGGCGGAGAATGTCCGTGTACGCGATGAACTTGTCCAAGTAATAATGTAGCGGCGATAAGCGATTCGTCACAAAGAATACAAGTGGTAACGCGCGCTTCACCATACATTTGGCTTTCTAGCCTGTCAGTGTCACCCTAATCACGAACACGAATGTCACATTGTACCCCAAGCAAAGAGCCGGACCGCAAGGGGAACCGAGAGTGTAGTTCTTGACCTGACTGCGGGCGGGATCAAAACCCCATTCCCGTAACCACCGAAAAGTACCGAGAGCCTTTATAGGCATCTGAATGCATTCCTTTCGACGACATGGGCGTGTACGAGGATCCCGACACAGGAAACACGAGTCATGCCACGGTGTCTTATCGTCATTATGCCGCCCTGACCAGGGCAACTGTAACAATGCTCCAAAAGGAAAAATGCCGTTAGACAGCGTAGAGACGGATGGCGGATACGTGCAGTAAACCACGATCAATGGTTTTCCAGAGACGGCTTCTGACCCAGGGTTTGAGCAGACACCCCGATTCATGTGAAGGCGAAAGTGAATGGTCTCGAGAGGTGGTTTCTTTTTAATCGCAAATTAACGAGTCACGAAAACACACATCGAAATCTTAATCCAACATCGGAGAATAGGGACAGGACGATGATTCAATTCGTATACAGGCAAGAAAAGCATGGATTCTGGAGCCCTCATGGATGTTCGAGTCTCAGATCCCAGCGCTCGCGCTCAGCGGTTAGACGATAGGCACTTACATCAGAGAATGAAACACGTGAAAAGCAGGATTTTCACTCTTCGCCCCCCCTCCACGGGACCGATGCTCCGGTTCGTGGAGATACCGACAACAGGTGTGATTGATATTCTTCGGAGTGGAGGTAAGAATCGAACTTACCGGCTCCCCGTGGAAGGGTACCGAGGGGGTATTGGAACGAGGGATTAGAACGAGGGATTAGAACGAGGGGATCGAAACCGCGCGGACGATCGACTTCGAGGCGAAACGGACGCTTTGGAGCGTGAGGACATCGCCCCGTTTTTCCGACACACTTAGGACCAGACTTCCTACCGTGATGTTTCGTGTATGACTAAGGCGATAGCGACTCTGGTGGGAGTCCCAGATGAGTGGTGGCGAACGGTGACTGGTGGCCGGTGACGTAGTATATGTGCCTGTAAATTATCGAGCTAAGCGCCCACTTCCGATCTTGCTCCAGACTGAGGCAGTCCATGCCTCATCCGATAATCGAAATCAGCGAGTTGACCCAACTCGTTGCAGATCACCTGCTCCCCGACGGTCAGAAGAGTCTCGTATCACTCGCGTGCACCTGTCGGGCTTTGAAGGAACAGGCACTCAGAACCCTGTGGTCAGAGCAACAATCGTTGAAGACTCTTGTTGGATGTACCCTACCACCGGGCACGTCCTCCTACTCCCAGCCGCTACCACAGGTACTCACTGGCGGTACTTACCTGGATTGCTTCTGATTGATGTATATAGCCTACAAGGATAGAGTGGGACAAGTTCCAACTTTACGCATCGTGGATGCGTCGGCTCCGCCTGGATTTTGGCTTCACTGTCCCAGAAGAGGTTCTCCGTATGATATCAGCCCACTCGTCAAATGGAATCGTGTTTCCTGGACTACGGGACCTGGCTTGGTGGGTCCAACCCCACACCCTACCCTTCTATCGCCTCTTTCTCTCCCCCTACTTGACGGAGTTCGTATTCGTATACCTACCTTTCGAGGCTGAAGTCACGGACGAGGTCCTTTCGGGCATGACATCAGTGATCCTGGAGCTGGAAACTTTCCCACTCCGACATTTGTACCTCGACGTTCCAGCAACAATGAGCCCGAGTCTAAACTCCGCAGTTTCCTCCGCCGTCCTCCGATGCGGGTCCTCTCTCGACACACTACTCGTATCAACGCCATTATCGGACGCGGCAGTCCAACACATCATGGGACTTCCCAAATTTACCTCGTGGTACGCGATGAATGGGCCGCCCAAGGGATTCGATCTGTCCCTATCTGATGCCTTCCCCCAACTCGAAATCCTGGAACTACGAACAGAAACATCGCTCGAATGGATTCCTGTTTTAGGGACGACTCCACGCCGCACTTCCTCAGGGCAGGATACTCACGCACCGTTGCATCGTGGACCTGGCCAGAATCTCACCGTTCTGGAGTCTTGTGTGGCAGCTCCAGTCGATGCTGCTTTCATGTCCCCTATTATACGACTCCATGAGTTGGTTGAACTGAGACTGGAATCATCTTGTTCCAATATGGGCGGGTGTACCTTCAGTCTGACGGATGGTGATGTCGCAGAGATCGCGACTGCGTTGCCCAACCTGGTGAATGTCACCTTTGGGGAAGTGTGTCCCGCCGATTCATGCAAAACCACCGCCCGCTCCCTCCTCTTCCTTTCCACTAGCTGTAATAAATTGGAGACCTTGGAAATCCACTTTAACACCAGGAATCTTCGCGACGACCTCGAGTCGATACCGGAGAACCCGCGGCTTCATGGCTTATGTGGGCTTCCAAGGTGTCGGCTCGAGTGGTTGACGGTAGCAAACGCACCGCTTCGTATATCAGAGGAAGACCACGGATCGGTGGTGGCCGGTTTCCTCCGTATTTTCCAATCGGTGGAAAGAGTCTCCGGGGTAGATGTGGGCTGGGACAAACTTAGTTCGAGGCTCTGCAATCAGGAGTGAATAACTTCCCGGAGCTCGGCTAATCTTTTGTTGATGCTGCGTAAGTCTTCATTTCGGCTTCACTTTGACTCCATGGCTGAGTTATCGACGATATTGAACCACAGACATCATCATGTTGGGTTTAGTGCCAAATGAACGAGGCTAGTGAAGGGTGTGGATGATCCGGTTGTCCATTTAACCGACGTTTAGTTCTACATATAAATACAAAGTCCTATCGCAATGCTCAGTACTATTCGATCTTACCTACCTTTCTCTGCTTTTGCTGGTTCGAAATAGAGTAAAGGATCGTACCAACGAACACCAATCCCGCACCTCCGGTCAAAAGTGATCGCTGCTGCCTATCCATTTCCCTATCTCCAAATAGCATCAGACTAATGATGAGTGATACCGCCTTCCTGACAACGAGAGTCAAGTTAACAGTCAATGAAGATACTCGTGAAGTGAGGCGGTTGACGCCTGCTACGCAGACCAGCTGCGTGAAGACATTCAAACCGAGAATAAGGTATGCAATTGGGATGGGGGAAGGGAACGATAGGGATGAGGTAGAAAATGCTGAAGTTTGTTGGAGGGTGTAGAGCTGCTCCGTGATGTCACCCTTTAATGACAGGAATATTGGCATCGAAAGGAAGTGTAGGTAGAACATGGATTCTTTCCACGGTGTATCACCAGTGCCTCGGAATTTGGAGTATGTTCGGTCCTGAACGATTCCTAGTAGGCCGCTCAGAACAAGTGCGACACTGAGGAGGGTGATCCCAGTGAGATACTGGTAGATGTCGCCGAGACGAGCCACGGAGTTGGTGTTAATCCCAGGCTTAGGTTTCTTTGCGCCGGAGAGAGTGGTGGCTATAACTCCCAGCGTCACAAGGATCACGGAAACCACTTGTAGGGTCGTGTATCTGAAAGACTGGTGAGTATCCGGGTTTCAAACGCCCAAAGCACTGCCAACCTTCTCCTCAGAAAGATGCGTCCCATGAGCATCGAAACAGCAAGGCCGCCACTCCTAAATATTATATGCACAGGCATAGGAATAAGGTAGGAGAAGGCCTTGTTATTGAGGATAGAGAGCAAGCAGAATAGGACCACTTGGACGACGTAGGCCGAAAGCGGGACCTGCCGCGGTTTGAACTTAGGTATCGGAATGCCCCTCCACCTGGTTATGGTAAGGTGTTTCGGTAGCCCATGGATTGCAACAACCAGAAACTGGAAGAAAGTGAGGAGATGACCGACGTTGGGGTATTTCGAGGTCAGCTCTTCGAGTGTTAGGGCATTGCTGAAAATTGAATGATCAGATTCTTGATTAGAACATTGAAATAACTTCACCTCACCTACAACACCCTCCAAAGACGAACCCGAGGGTGAGTATCCAGTCGGATGCCTGAGCCAGCATGGTCGGTCGAAACGTTGTGGCGTGGCCGTCTCGATCACTTGGATAAATGTTTGGATCTGTTTACACTCGGTTTCCAGATAGGGTATTTAGCCGCGGTGAGCGCCTGTTGAACTTCATCTCTCCTCCTCTCCGTCTTCCTCCTCCCTCAACCCATAGACGATCCAAAAATCCCTCGACGGGTTTACAATATTTAATAATCTCACTTTCCCTTTCCAAACAACTTGCCATGTCTTCCAGTCGTCTTCTTTGCGCTTCTCTACTCCCCAGGTCCAAGCACGACCCAGATCTCTTGCAACTTCTCCGCCAAAGGATCACTCCTGAAATGATTTCTTATATGGCTCAGAAGACTCGGTCTACTGTTTGGCCCGATGAGGAGGTCCCGGAAAGAGCTGGTATCCCGACACCCCCTCAGACCCCTTTCAAGACATCCTTTCCTGCTCGCTCGAAACTGGAAACCTTGAACTGCCTTGGTTTGCCTAGTCTGGAAACATTCATTTCGATGCAAGTTGACGCTTCGAACGTTCATATCACGACTTTTCTTGCCACTCTCATTTACTTGGAACGTCTTCGCCCACGGTTGCCCGAAGACGTCAGATGTATGTTCGACCACATCGTATATTACACTCCTGGGTCTTGGCTTACCCCACATAGATTCTAAGACTGCATGCCATCGGATCTTCCTGGCGACATTGATCATTGCCGCCAAGTATCTCAACGACTCTTGTCCGAAGAATATTCACTGGGCGAAATACACCGGTTACTTTGGCGTCTTCGAGATCACCAAGGCAGAGATCGAGCTGCTTGCTATCTTGGACTACGATCTTAGGTTCGACGAGACTGAGACTTGCTATCACTTTGCGCCCTTCATGCGAACCAGAGCTCAGGAGAAACGTGCAGCTGCTGTCAGCATTGTTGCAAAAGCCGGTCTTGCCCGAGCCCAGGCGCAGATGCCACCCACTCCTCCTCGCGAAAAGCCTTCTCAGTCTAGTTCTCTATCAAGCGTCCAAGGACTTGTTAAGCGTCTGTCCTCTGTATACCTCAGTTCTGCGACTACCGCTTGCGCATCCCCTGCACAAAGGCATCCAAGTGCATCCTCCTCTATCCAGAGTACCCCAAGTTTCACGAGTGATTCCTCGGACGTGAGCTCTGGTGCCGACTCGGACTCGGAGTGGCCTCTTCTCTCGGGCTCTGCTGTTGACGGTCGCGGTCATGGGATTGAACGACAACAGATTCCTCCCACAAACTTCCACCTCAAACCAGTTCCGGTCCATGCATATCGACGGCTGCGCAAGGATTCTACTGCCGCCTCGTCACCCTCTGATGCTGAAGCTGTGGAGCGTCCCCGTCTTACGAATCCCGTGAACTCGACTCCTTCGCCAACTCTCTCTGCGTTGACTATTCGGTTGATCAACGCCCCCGAAGATGTTGCTCTTGACCCTGAAAGCTCTGGACCTGTCTCCGGGATGCCCTCCAGGAGTGTTTCCTGGGGTTCTCTCCTGAAGAACGACACTAAAGGTCTTTCTCGCACTGGAACCATCCATTCCCGCAAGGAGGGCGGTTTCTTAAGCAGGATGTGGGGGGCTGCTACCAGAGGCATCCACGACCGAACCGATAAACAAGACTTGTCCAATCGCATCGATTTTATCGAACCTGAGGTTCAAGAAGAGTACGGAGTCGGAGCGATCCGTCATGTCACCCACTCGCGCTCGGCCATTATCCGAGCCAAAAGTCAGGAGTACCTCGTCTAGGAGTTCTGGGTGCCGTATCAGCTCGGAAGCCAAAGATGACACATCGCTAAACGACTTTCCCTACAACTTGGCCGTTCTTTTTGTCTCGTCGAGTGGATGGATGTATCTGCCTTGCATATATTTCGCTTTCGGACATCACTATCTGATTAGCTTTCCCTCTTCGCTATACTTTTGCCACGATTGTCCGCTCTACGTGTGCCCTTGGGACGGTTCCAAACTTGGGAGCTGGTCTTCGTTTTGTCTTGAACCTGTTCTTTCTTGCTTCTCCACACTAGTCAAATTCTCGCTCGCCTACGGTAAGTAGTGTAGTAGAAGTTATAGACACACATGTATACTATGGACAGATATCATGATTTTTTCTTTGGGTTCAGGATCGAGGAGATCGGTTGGGTGAAGCTCATCTCCACGTGATCGGAAAAGCGCGGTAACAGGTGACGCGATGACGGAGCAGGTTGAGTCGGACGAACCTTCTTGTCTTCTTGTACTCTGACGATGTCTTCGACATAACCAGATCCCACTCTGTGATGTTACCTCTTAGACTCCGGTATACCTATGTCGAAAGAGAGTCAACCTAGCTTCTTCCCTTCGGCTGCCCTAGTACGTCCGTCCGAGAAATCACGCATGACGGAAGGAAACTAACTCGCACGGAAATCCTGTAAATTCCGTAGGACCACGCCGCCGCAGGGATCGGAGCTGGAGTCGCCGCGGTGTTTTGCATGCACCCCTTGGACCTGTTAAAGACTAAGCTTCAGACGTCCACCACGCCAGGGAAGGGAAACGTGTTTAAGCACATCTGGTTGTCATTGGGAGAGATTTATACCAAGGATGGAGTCAAGGGGTTATATAGAGGCGTTGGGCCGAACGTTGCTGGGAATGCGAGTAGTTGGGGGTTGTACTTTTTGTTGTGAGTTTACTTTCCCTTCCTTGATTCCTCCTGGTCAGATGTTTGGCCCTTGTTGTGGTCTGACTCGAGTTTAACCGGTGTTTCTTTCTTTCTTCTTGGTGGTTAGCTACAACATGTTGAAGAACCGAAGAACCGAAGGAGGGGCAGAGTTAACGTCGGCACGGACCCTGCTGTACGCCGCGGAGGCTAGTCAGTCATATCTCGTCCCCTTGGGCGCCCATGAAATTGTTAAATATCGTGTTTTCAGGTGCCGTTACCGCGATACTCACAAACCCCATATGGGTGGTGAAAATCCGGATGTTCACAACGCATCCCAAAGATCCTACGGCGTACCGGGGCTTATGGCGTACGTCTCCTCTGCCCTATGATTGTGAAATCATGCGTATCTTGATAGAGACTGATGACCTACCCGCCGTGTAGATGGATTATCAACCATCTATCAAACGGAGGGAGTGAGAGGTCTCTATCGCGGGACACTCTTGGCTTTGGTCGGCGTCAGCAACGGAGCGCTACAGTTCATGGCTTACGAACGGATCAAAATGTTGGCGTTTAAGCAAAAACGGAGATTATTTGAGAAGACCGAGAAGCCCTGGACTACAGAAGATGATAAGCTGGTAGGTTTTCACGTCCTTACCAAAGCGTGGGTGTAACGTATCGTCGACTAACCTGTTTTCTTTATCTCTTTCGAAGTCTAACATCACGTACATCATGGCTTCCGGAGCTGGCAAAATCTTCGCGTTAGCTGTAACGTATCCGTACCAAGTCGTCCGAGCGCGAATCCAGGTGCGTATATCCTATTGACCATCCGCATTCGCTTGCTCAAACACCCAAACCTGATGTCACCCTTCACTATCACCATCACACCTATCCAGAACAACGCCACGGCGCACTTGTATCCAAACATCCCCACTTGCATCACTCGAACATACTCCGAAGCAGGCATCAGGGGGTTCTACCGTGGCCTCGGGACCAACCTCGTTAGAGTCCTACCAGGAACCTGCGTTACTTTCGTGGTGTATGAGAATATCGCGTGGCTACTTCGGAGATCTGCGACCAGAAGGGAAAATCTCGATTCGATGGAAAAGGACTGAACTCGTTCGCGTTACTCTCATGCTCACATATCACGATGCGTGAGGGTCGTATATACACATTCAACTTTTTTTATACACACTATCCTATCATTATTAGGATACCTCATATATATTAGGCACCCGGATAATACATACAACCCCCGACCCCCATACCACATCGTTCTCGAACGATACATCGCTTGCATCTACCACACGTTTTCACGCTTTTCTCTGTTCGTAAGCAATAGATGCCTCGAGCCCGCACGAACAACCGGTAAAAACTACGCCCGGCAGAAGTCCCCATGGCAAGACATAAACATCCCATGTTTGCAAACGTGACTTTCCCCTCGATTCTTCGATAAAATCCACATATCTCAGCGAGAAGTGGCCAAAATTCCCACCCTGATGTTGTCAACGGTCAACGGTAGATACTATGCAATTACAGCCACGAACAAAATGCGGTGGCCCCAACCAGATCCTGTTCCCCATCCTGGTATCAACGGTCATCGTCAGAGGTCATATTTACATGAAGGCCTATAGATAAGAACACGCAAGTCCGATCGAGCCTAAGGTTTTTAGTCGCCATGATGGGGGGTATCACACAACCATCGCATCTATTCCTCCCACTTGAGACCCAAAGTGTGAACGACGAAAGCGAACTTATCAACAGCGCTTATGATCCTACGTTTCGTTCCGCACACGAGAAATATATCAGAAAGTGTTATCATCGACAGACGCAACCCGGAACGGGGGGACGTACATTTGTTCAGTCGACCTCCCGGACCCATGGCCCGCCTTGGTCTCGAGCCTGATCAACAACGGATGAGGATTATCAGCGTTTAGGTATTGCAGCGTCGCAGCGTGTTTGAAAGAATGCAAAGGGACCACTCGGTCGTCGTCTACGAACAGATGTGAGACGGTAAATCCCGAGCTCCAAGCCGAGGAATAAAATAAAAGTTCACTCACGGTCAGCAGTGAACAAGATAGTCGGTGGTAACACTCTGTCTGAGGGTATGTTATGCAAAGGAGATATAGGGTAGATGAAATCGAAATCTTCTGGGACCTGTGGGTCGCCGTAGTCAGAAGTCCAGGCGCGTCCTATCGTGTACTGATCGAACTACAATACAGTATCGCTCATTAGCGATAACCAAACGCCAAGGAAGGCGGCAAGTACAGGGGGCTACAATACCTTGAGCATGTCTAAAACACCGACTTCGGCCACTGCGGCACCGAACGTTCCGGGAGGTGCGCGATTAAGACACGCAGCTACGAGCAGACCTATGCGGGGGGTATCATTCCAAAACTGGTTAAAAGGTAATCCAGTGCTCGCACCTCCGTTCGAGCCACCGTTGATCGTAAGCTTATCCGCAGCGACATACTTGTTCTTTACGAGGTACTCGCTAGAAGGAGCGTTAGCAAGCAACCAGGCGTTCGCGGGAAAGCGATGCTCACGATGCAGCGATGAAGTCATCAAAGCAATTGACCTGTGTGGGTAATCTAAGATTGGCACATATAGAAGGAGAAGCCTCGCAGGTTCCATACCTTTCGTTCCCTAGTACCAGCAAGGTGCCACTCCTTACCAAACTCGCCTCCACCTCGAATGTTTGGAACAGCAAGCACCCCCTTACATCTCTGGACGAACTTTAGGATGGCTCCGCTGAAGAACGGGTTGATGGAGATGTTGAAACCTCCGTATCCTATGATCCAGACCCCACAGTTAGCTCACACACCCCAGAAGAAGGAAAGGACGCGGGGTAAACGGACCGTATTGTAGGGCAGGGGCGGTTCCGTCTAGAGGGGTATCCTTGTGCCTCACGATGAACATCGGAACCTTGGTCCCATCCTTACTCTCATACCAGACTTGTTTCGAAATGAAATCGTCCTGTGGAAGACCGTTGATTTCAGTGGACCTCAGCATCCTCCACCTCTCTTCTTCCTTCAGGGCATCGTCGAAACGATACTGGTAAAGGAGTGAAGGGCTAGTGAAGCTCATGAGGGTGGCGAAGAACTGAGGATGCTGTCTTTTGCCCGAGATGGCGACCTCTCCGACAAACTCTGGAGCGAGTCGGGTGATGGATTTCCCAGTCTTGAGGTTGTAAATGTAGATCTCGTCTTTGACCTATTATCATTGGTTGGTCGTTATTTGTTTGTTCGAACAGGAAGGAAAGCCCGCGCACATCTCTCTTGTACACAACCACGAGATGATCCTTAATCAACATTCCGATCTCGAGTTTCGCATCCTTCTGTTCAGGGACCAGATCCTTCCGTGTGAAATTTGGGTCCGTAATGTCGATCGTGACGATCTTCTCTCGAGGTGCGTCCTGATTAGTTACTAGATAGAAGAGTGTACCGTCGTTTCCGATGCTTGATGTAGAAAGAACCACTGGGTTAGAGTACAGAACAGGGTCAAGTCTAACGGGTGAGAACAACCAACATGTCATAACTGGCGTCAAATTCGTTGACGAGCTTGATCCATTTCAAATTTGGACCAATCTCGTTCTTTTGGAGGTCTGCGACCCACACGAGGTATCTCTACATGAGTGAGATGAGGTCGAGTGAGTGGACCCGATCACAATTTGAAGCGCAGGGAGGGGAAGGTGGACACACTCTAGACGAGTCCTTGCTGATGGAAAGTTCGAGGTAGCGGCCGTCGAGTTCGGAGATGGAGACGGACCACATCCAGTCGGGATTTTCTGGATCCTTGAGGATCAAAGTGTCGGCAGCTGAACGTTGAACGCCCACACCCAGCCTCAGGTTACATCACGAAACCCGGGAATATGGGAAACGCTCACACTGCGGAGTGCCAACTCTATGGTAATACAGCTCGGCGTCGACGTCGCTGGTGGTTTCGGTTCCGGCCTTGTCTGATGAGGCATCTCCATGCGAAACGCGTTCGGGGTACCTCTGGATGGTAGAAGGTAAGGCTAGAGTATTATGTCTAGAATCGCGGTGTTTACCTGGTAGAAGAAACCCTTGTTGTCGTGGGTCCAGATTATGGAGCAGAATTTTGCGAAGCGGATCTCTTCGGGCAATCGACCATCGTTATGAGAAACACGGGCCTCACCCTCTTTCTGTACAAGGGGAGAAGTTGTTGGTCGAACGTAGATGGTGAAGAAGTCGGATCCCTATGGAAAAGCTGAGCGTCGACGCCCAGGTGACCGGAAAAAACACCAACAGATCTCGAGATTCCGTAGGCGAAGTATTTTCCGTCCTTCGAATAGGCACTGGTGCGTATGGATGCGGTCCCATCCTCACTCAACAGGTTTGGCTTGAATATGACGATGAGTTGAGGGATGTCACCCGATCAACGGCGATTTAGGTTGTGACTCACGTCGAAAAACACTTGGCCGATCTCGGTCTCCTTCTTGGAAAAGTCGGGGAGTTCCTCCGTCTTTGATCTCCAGATGGCTGATGGTCGGGGATAAGGGTATGATGAAGAATGGTATCGCCGCACGTGCCTGACTGAGCTTGAAGACCACTGTTGTAGTGCCAGTACCACCTATTGTCACCCTTGAAGGAAGGCGCGGAGAACTATAGTGCTCTTGTTCAGGATCGATCGCGGCTTGGAATGTCGTTGAGAGAGGGTGACCGTGAAGCGAACCGCACCTTGGCGTAATCGGTCACATTCCTGATGTCAGTCTCGATGCGTTTCCAGTTTGGGCTGGAGTGAAGGTATTCGCGAGTGTACTTTTCTTGTTCTGTGACCCAACGGGTGGTTTCTTCCGAGTTATCTTCGAGCCAATTGTAAGGATCAGGGACGTTTACGGTGCCCTTGGCCTTGCTTTTATAGACATCGACGTGATCAGAACGGCGCGACTGAGGATAGCGGTTCGGGATCCAAGCATTGGGAGCCATCGAGGTCAAGGTGAACCTACCAAAAGGACGAGGGGGAGGAGGGAGCGAGGAGGGGCGCGGGAGTTTACGAGACAA
>Ga0307512_10002391_pt1 | contig 23860 bp, 24 predicted proteins | sample 14_EM_MG_FD_200267 | JGI IMG/M metagenome (GOLD analysis project Ga0307512, IMG submission 200267) | Populus trichocarpa ectomycorrhiza microbial communities from riparian zone in the Pacific Northwest, United States - 14_EM | ecosystem: Host-associated > Plants > Roots > Unclassified | place...
GTCGACCGTGTGGTCGGCGGCCCGGCACGCAGGAGCCGGATCATCTCCGAGAAGGAGAAGAAGATCACGGCCTACCACGAGGGCGGGCACGCGCTCGCCGCGTGGGCGATGCCGGACCTGGAGCCGGTGTACAAGCTGACGATCCTGCCGCGCGGCAGAACGGGTGGGCACGCGCTCGTCGTCCCCGAGGACGACAAGCAGCTCATGACCCGCTCGGAGATGATCGCGCGCCTGGTGTTCGCGCTCGGCGGACGCTCGGCCGAGGAGCTGGTGTTCCACGAGCCGACCACCGGTGCGTCCTCGGACATCGAGCAGGCCACCAAGATCGCCAAGGCGATGGTCACCGAGTACGGCATGTCCGCCAGGCTCGGCGCGGTCAAGTACGGCAAGGACGAGGGCGACCCGTTCCTCGGCCGGTCGATGGGCCACGCGCCGGACTACTCGCTCGAGGTCGCGCACGAGATCGACGAGGAGGTGCGCAAGCTCATCGAGGCCGCGCACACCGAGGCGTGGGACGTGCTCAACACCTACCGCGACATCCTCGACAGCCTCGTGATCGAGCTGCTGGAGAAGGAGACGCTCCAGCGCAAGGACCTGGAGCGGATCTTCGCCGGCGTCGAGAAGCGGCCGAGGATCACGGCGTTCAACGAGTTCGGCGGCCGCACGCCGTCGGACAAGCCGCCGATCAAGACCCCTGGCGAGCTGGCCAAGGAACGTGGCGAGCCGTGGCCGCCGGTCCAGGAGGAGGCGCCGACCCCGGTGCGTACCGCCCCGGGCGGTGGCGAGCTGCCGGGTGGCCCGCCGCGGCCGAACCCGGAGTCACCGGGTGGCAACGGCGCTGTTCCGAACGGGCTTCCGCAGCCGGGACCGCGGCCGGGTGGCTACGGCCAGCCGTACCCGCCGCCCTACGAGCCGCGCGGCAACGCTGGCCCGCCCAACTACGGCGCACCGCCCGGGTGGACCCCGGCGACCACGCCGCAGGGGCAGAACCAGCAGCCGTGGCGTCCGTCGTGGGATCAGCCGGAGCCTCCGTCCGATCAGGACCGCCGTCAGGACGGGTCCGACGGCCCTGACGGGCCAGAATGGAATAGTGGTCGCTGAGGGGCCCCTGTTCGGCCGGGGCCCCAACCCGGCGACCGGAGGCAAGGCTGTGACGGTTAACGGGTCCCGGAGGGGCCCGCTGTACACCGGCGGGTCTGTGTTCGACCAGGAACGGGCCGAGAAGGCGGTCCGGGAACTGCTGCTCGCATGCGGCGAGAACCCGGACCGCGAAGGCCTGCAGGACACTCCGGAGCGGGTGGCCAAGGCGTACCTCGAGATGTTCGCCGGCCTGTACACCGACCCGGACGAGGTGCTCGACAAGACGTTCGACGAGTGCCACGACGAGGTGGTGCTGGTCACCGACATCCCGATGTACTCGACCTGCGAGCACCACCTCGTGCCGTTCCACGGCGTCGCGCACGTCGGCTACATCCCTAACGAGCAGGGCAAGGTGACCGGCCTGTCGAAGCTCGCACGGCTGGTCGATCTGTACGCGAAGCGCCCGCAGGTGCAGGAGCGGCTGACCTCCCAGATCGCGGACGCGATAGTCCGCAAACTGGAACCACGCGGTGTGATCGTCGTGATCGAGGCCGAACACCTGTGCATGGCGATGCGCGGCATCCGCAAGCCAGGCGCACGCACCACGACATCCGCGGTGCGCGGCCTGTTCCGCAGCTCGGCGACATCCCGTGCGGAGGCCCTCGCCCTGATCAGCGGACGCAACAAGTGATCCGCGCGCTACCCAGCCCCGGCCGCTGCGCGGTGATGGGCGTGCTGAACGTCACGCCGGACTCCTTTTCAGATGGCGGCCGCTACCTGAACCTCGACGACGCACTGAGCCACGGCGTCGAGATGTGGAACGACGGCGCGGACCTGATCGACGTAGGCGGCGAGTCCACCAGGCCGGGCGCCGACCGAATCGCCCCGGACGTCGAGATAGCCCGGATCCTGCCGGTGATCAAAGACCTGGCCGCGGCCGGCGTAGTCGTGTCGGTCGACACCACCCGCGCACGCGTGGCGGAAGCCGCACTGACAGCAGGCGCGGTAGTCGTGAACGACGTGTCAGGCGGCCTGGCCGACCCGGACATGGCCCGAGTCGTCGCCGACGCCGACGTGCCGTGGATCCTCATGCACTGGCGCGGCTACTCGAAGGACATGGACTCACTGGCCACGTACAACGACGTGGTGGCGGACGTGCGCACGGAGCTGTCCGCGCGGGTCGACGCGGCGCTGGCAGCCGGAGTGTCGGCCGACGCGCTGGCACTGGACCCCGGCCTGGGCTTCGCGAAACGCGCCGAGCACAACTGGTCGCTGCTGCGCAAACTGGATGTGCTGATGGACCTGGGTTTCCCGGTGCTCGTCGGCGCGTCCCGCAAACGCTTCCTGGGCTCGTTGCTGGCGGACAAACAAGGCGTACCACGCCAACCAGACGGCCGCGAGGACGCGACAGCGGCGATCTCGGCACTGGTGGCGGCAGCGGGCGCGTGGGGCGTGCGAGTACACGACGTGCGCAGGTCGCTCGACGCCGTGAAGGTGGCGGACGAGCTCTATGGCTGACCACATCACGCTGACCGGCTTGCGAGTACGCGGCACCCACGGCGTCTTCGACCACGAGAAGCGCGACGGCCAGGACTTCGTCATAGACGTGACGGTGTGGCTGGACCTGGAGCAGGCAGCGGAGACGGACAACCTGGCAGACACCCTCGACTACGGCGCACTGGCCTCAAGAGTGGCGGCCATTGTGGGAGGCCCGTCCCGCGACCTGATCGAGACGGTGGCCACGGAAACAGCCGAAGCCCTGATGCGCTGGGACGACCGCCTACACGCAACCGAGGTGACGATCCACAAGCCGAACGCCCCAATCCCCCTGACTTTTGCCGACGTAGCCGTGACGGTCCGCCGCTCGAGAAAGCGCCCCGGATGACAAGGGCGGTCCTGTCACTGGGCTCAAACCTGGGCGACCGCCTGTCGTACCTGCGCCTGGCAGTGGACGGCTTCAGAGACGTGCTGGAAAAGGTCTCCCCGGTATACGAGACCGCGCCCTGGGGCGTGACCGACCAACCGGACTTCCTGAACGCGATACTGATCGTCTCATCCCCCAAGATCGACGAATGGGGCTGGCTGAGCCGAGGCCAGAACCTGGAGGCGGCGGCCGGCCGCATCCGCGAAAAGCGTTGGGGCCCAAGAACACTGGACGTGGACGTGGTGACCGTCGACGGCGTGACCAGCAACCACCCGGACCTGCTGCTCCCACACCCAGGAACTCCAACAAGAGCGACGGTCCTGATCCCATGGCTGGCAGTCGCTCCTGATGCTGAACTGCCCGGCCACGGCCCGGTAGCGGCACTGCTGGCCACGCTCCCCGACAAGGAGCGGATGGACGTCCACGAACGCAAGGACCTGACGCTGACAGAGTGACGCGCGTGGCCTCCGGCCCCCGTTTTCCAGCCTACGACAAGCCACCGACACTCCAGCCCACCGAAGATCATCGACGACCGAGTTGTCCACAACTTGGGGGGTTGTCCCCAGCTCGCCGCCAACGCGCCTCGGCGCACCTGATCCTGTCGGTGCCCTCCGGTAGCGTGGTTCGAGGGGGCCGGAGGCCAAGCCGAATCGCGCGGGCCGAGGCGGACCCAGCTGGCCGGGCCAGCCAAATAGCCCGAGTTGACCAGGCCAAGCAAGCGGGGCTGGACGAGGCCAAGCCGCCTGGGGGCAGACCATGCCGAACCAGCGACCAGATCATGCCGAGCTAGCAGGATCTATCGGCCGAGACTAGGCAGCCGGGCCAAGCTGACTGAGCCGAGTCAGGCGGCCGAGCTGGGCAGACCAAGTCGAGTCAACCGGACCGAGCCAGCTAGCGAGCCAAGTCGAGCCACCCGGACCAAGCCGGCCGGGAGACCACACCAGCCGGGCCAAATCAGGTGGCAGGGCTGGGCATACCAAGCAGAGTGAATCGGCCGAGCCGGCCAGCGGCTCACGCCAGTCCGGCCGAGTGAACCGGGCCGAGCTGGCCGGCGGCCCACGCCACCCGGGCCGAGTCAAGCGGCTACGCCAGCCAGCCGGGTCAAGCGGGCTGAGTCAGCCGGGCCAACCCGGGTCGAGCCGTCCGGCGGCCCACGCCAGCCAGGCCGGGTCAAGCGGCTCACGCCAGCCAGGCCGGCGTCCATGCCAGCCGGGCCGGGTCAAGCGGGCCGAGTTGGCTGGGCGAAGCCAAGGCCACGTCGGGCTGGCAAGCCCAGCGGGCCGACCCGGCCACGCCGGGCGAGGCCGGGGGCCGGCCCGGCGCGGCTGTCAGCCGCTCCGCCGTCAGCCCGCCGCGCGCAGTGCGGCGATCAGCCACTCCGCTGCCGGGGCCTGTGCCGGCCACTGCGGCCACCCGTTGATCACCGCCATCAGCTGCCAGTAGCGCTCCGCCCGTGTGTCGGTCCCAGTCGCGATCTGGTCTGCCGCTTCTGCCGCCGACATCTCGAACTTCGTCGCGATCTCCGCCGCCAGTGTCTGCCCGGCCGCGGACCCCGGCTCCTCGCCGGCCGACAGCGCGGCCGTGGCCCTGGACGTCCAGTCCAGCCACTGGTCCTTCGTCGAGGTGTACGGCTCGTCCATGGTTGTACCTTCGGCGCGGGCGGCCGAGTGGGACTCGCTCATGCCTCGGATTCGGGCGCGGAAGTCCTTGTCCCGCACCAACTCCGCCAGCTCCAGCCACGCCTCCAACTGCTCGGGATTCGGGTCGTCCGGCAACATCGGCTTGGCCGACCGCATGCCCGACTCGAACGACGGGTTGATGTCCAGCCCCGCCGTCACCTCGTCCCAGAAGTCGTCGATCAGTGCCGCGCGCTCGGCATCGGTCATCGACGCCAGGTCCTTCATCAGTCGCACTCCGTCCAGTTCGGCTTCGGTTCTGGCGACCGCTCGCAGCACCGCCCGGCGTAGCCGCAGCACTCGGATCTGCTCGTCCAGCAGCGTCACGTGCTGGCGCGCCAACTCGGCCACCGAGGAACGGCCGTCGACCGCGGCCGATGCCTCCGGTAGGCCCAGGCCTAGTTCACGCAGCGTGCGCAGCAACTCGAGCCGTGCGAGGGACGCGCCGTCGTACAGCCGGTAGCCGCCTCCCGTGCGCGATGCGGGCGGGAGCAGCCCCTCGTCCGAGTAGAAGCGGATCGTGCGGGTGGTCAGGCCCGTTCGCCTGGCCAGCTCGCCGATCGTCAGGAACCCCATGTGCGACATGCTTGACCTTCCAGTTACTGGAGAGTCAAGTACGGTTGGTCTCATGCACTTCACCCGGGTCCGGGATCTGGTCCTCACCGGGCTCGTCACCGCCGTGCTTGTCTACCTGCTGGTGCGTGTCCTGTATGGACAGATGCCGCCGCTGCCGACCTTCGCGGGGGTCACCCTGCTCGTGCTCGCCGTCATCGAGGGTGGGCTCGCGATCTCGCTGCGGTCCCGCATCCGCAACCCCGGCAAGGGCCGCCCGCTCCAACCACTCACCGCCGCCCGCGCGGTCGCGCTCGCCAAAGCCTCCTCGGTGCTCGGCGCGATCATGCTCGGCGCCTGGCTCGCCATCCTCGCTTACGTGCTGCCGCGGCGCGACGTGATCTCGGCCGCGGACGACGACTGGCCGAGCACGGTGATCGGTGTGATCTGTTCCGCAGTTTTGATCGCGGCGGCATTGTGGCTCGAGTGGAGCTGCCGCACACCGCGTGACCAGGACAATCAGCCTCCCGGGCGGAGTTCGGGCAAGATCGGCTGATCCCTTTTCTGAATCGTAATGGTCTCGACCTCATAACGGGCCGGTACGGTGTGAGCCATGAACGCCCGCCGAGACTCTTCCGACGGGCCCGAGTTCGGCCCGTTGGGCGGGCGCGCACTACTCATCGGCGCGGTCGTCTTCGCCGCAGCCGCGACCGGGCTGCTGGTGCTGACCGACCAGGAGAAGTGGCTGCGGCTCGGCATCGTCGCGGCGCTGTGGGCCGCACTCACCGGCGCGCTGCTCGCGACGTGGTACCGCAGGCAGCTTTCCGACCAGCGTGACGCCGCCGCCGACCGCCAGGCGATCTACGAGCTGGAGCTCGAACGCGAGATCGCCGCGCGCCGCGAGTACGAGCTGGAGGTCGCCGCCGAGGCGAAACGGCAGGCGGAGGAGACCTCCCGCGACGACATCGCCGCGCTGCGCGGTGAGTTGCAGAACATGCGGCAGACACTGGAAAGCCTGCTCGGCGGCGAGTTCCTGGTCGAGCGGTACGCCCTGCAGTCCACCCGCATGCGCTCGCTGGGCGAGGACCGGCCGCTGGCCGCGCGGCGCGACGTCAAGCACCTGCCCGCCGCGGTGCCTGGGGACATGGTGGTCCGCGAGCCGGAGACCGAGATGATGGAACGGATCCGCGACCCGCACCAGAAACCCTCGCCCCGGCCGGAGCCACGGGTCGCGGACTCGCGCCCGCCGTCGGCGCCCCGCCGTCCCGAGCGACCGGCACGCCCCGATCGGCCGACCCCCGAACCGGTGAAGCCGGCGCCACCCGTCCAGCCCGCGGTCGCGCAGCAGCGGCCGAACCCGGCCGAGATGTCGGACCGCTGGTTCGTGCCGGAGGGGCTCGCGGAGACACCGCCGGCGCCGCGCCGCTCGGAGCAGCCGCGCCGCCAGGAGCCGCAACGTCCGACCGACCCGCCGCCGCAGCGCCGCCAGGTTCCGTCCAGTTGGGACGACGGCGAGCAGGAGTGGGCGCCGTCCTGGGAGACGCGGCAAGGGGAGCAGGTTCGCCGCCCCCTTCCGGAGCCCGCGCAGGCGCCGCACGGTGGCGGGACGGAGCAGATGGACTGGCTGGCGCGGTACAACCAGCCGGAGGCCCCGGAGCCGACCTACGGCAGCCGCGCGTACGTGCCACAGTCGCGTCCCGAGCAGGGATCACGCCCGGCGATGCCGCCGGCTCCGCCCACCACACCGGTGCCCGCGGCGGCAATGCCCGAAGCGCCAGCCGGAGGCGGCCACCGACGGCACGCCGAGCCGGAGGACGAGTCAGGCAGCGGCCGCCGACGCAGGGCTGACGGGCAACCGTCCTGGCAGGAGACGGTCGGCAGGCGAGCGGAGGAGTCTGGTGGCGGCTCCCACGCGTCCGGCCGCTCGGTGAGCGAACTGCTGGCGAACAACGGCCGCGACACGAGCCCCCGCCGCCGGCGTCGCCGCGAGGACTGACCCCACCGCCACGAGGGGCGGCCTCCGGCCCCCGGAATCCAGCCTAACGGTGAGCACCGACACTCTCGGGCGGTGAAGATCCACAACGGCTCGTGTGTCCACACCCGACCCGGTTGTCCACAAGCGAGCGCCGCCACTGCCCGGAACGGCCGAGCAGTGTCGGTGGCATGCCGTAGCGTCGAACCCGGGGGCCGGAGGCCAACCGGTAGCTACAAGCCGAACGCCGTCAGGGTGGCGTCGAGCATCGCCGTCTGCTTCGTGCTCGGGTAGGCGGCCGGGTCGGTGGAGGCGAGCGCGGCGGCGCCCTCGACCATCGCGATCAGTGCGAATGCCGTTGTCGCCACTCGGTCTTTCGGCCAGTCGGGGGCGGCTGCCGCGACGAGCCGGTCGATCCGCTCCCGCCAGACGCGGTTGTTGTTCTGGTGCAAGGAGATCAGCTCGTCGTCACCGACCGCGGCGGCCAGGAAGCCCATCCACACGATGCTCTCGGCGGCTGTCTCCTCGTCCAGCGCCAGGCCCTGGGACAGCACGGCGCGCAGCGCGGCCCGCGGCTCGGCGGCCTCGGCTTCGAGGCGGCAGACCCGGCTGAGGGTCCGCTCGTGCAGGAGCTGCCGCGCATGTCGCAGCAGGGCCTGCCGGTTGGGGAACCGGTGCATGACCAGGCCCGTCGTGCAGCCAGCCGCGGCGGCTACGGCCCGGATCGTGAGCCGTTCGATTCCCTGGTTGGCGAGTACGTCCCACACCGCGCGGGAGAGCTGGGCGTCGGCCATTCGTGCCATGGGAGCGACCGTAACATGTGTTACGGTAACAAATGTTATGGAGCGATGGACGATCGAAGTGCGGCCGTGGGACGACCCGGTGGGCACGGAGCTGCGACAGAAACAGCGCGAGGAGCTGGACTCCCGCTACGGCACCGGCGACCACGAGCCAGGCCCACCACCGTCGGCGGCCGATGTGGACCTCTTCCTCGTCGCTGTCGACCGCGACACCGGGGAGGCCATCAGCTGCGGTGCGCTGCGCCGGCTGGGTCCCAGCTCGGCGGAGATCAAGCGGATGTACGTCGTGCCGGGGATGCGCGGCACGGGGGTGGCCACCAGCGTGTTGCGGGAGCTCGAGAAAGCCGCGGTCGAGCAGGGGTGGCGCACGCTGCGCCTCGAGACGGGCACCGAACAGCCCGACGCCCAACGCTTCTACCGCCGCGAGGGCTACCGCGAGATCCCGCTCTTCGGCAACTACATCGGCTCCGACCTGTCGGTTTGCTACGAGCGCGAGCTGTACTGACGGCCCGGCAACCGATCACCGTAGGGTGGCTCCGTGCACCCTGCCCGGCCCCCGCTGCATCGGCACACCCCGCGACGGCAGACCGTCCTGTTGCCCGTCGCCGGATTGATGCTGCTCGCCGCGTGCGGGCTCGCCCTGCTCGCCATCTCCACGGCCCGCGTCGGCCTGCTCGCCGAGTTCGTCGGGATCGGCGCCGCGCTCGTGCCCGTCGCCTCCCTCGTGGCCGCCCTCCTCTGGATGGACCGCTGGGAGCCGGAGCCGGCACGCATGCTCTGGCTGGCCTTCGGGTGGGGCGCGAGCGTCGCGGCCATCACCGCCCTGCTGGTGAACAACACGGCGGCGGCAGTGGGTGACGCCCTGCTCGGCCACGGTGGCGGAGACAAGATCAGCGCCATCGTCTCCGCGCCGCTCTTCGAGGAAGGGCTCAAGGGCGCGTTCGTGCTCGGGATCATGTACTTCCTGCGCGACGAGTTCGACGGCGTGCTCGACGGTGTCGTCTACGCGGGCTTCGTCGCGGCCGGGTTCGCCTTCACCGAGAACATCTACTACTTCGGCCGCGCGTTCGCCGAGCACGGCTTCGGCGACACCGGCACCGGCGGCGTCGTCACGGCCTTCATCCTGCGTGGCGTCATGTCACCGTTCACGCACCCGCTGTTCACGTCGATGATCGGCATCGGCGCGGGCGTCGCGGTGCGCACGTCCAACCGGTACTTCCGCTTCCTGGCGCCCCTCGGCGGTTACGTCGCCGCCGTGCTCCTGCACGCGATGTGGAACGCGGCCGCCACGCTGGGCACCCCGCAGACCTTCCTCAACGTGTACTTCCTGGTCATGGTGCCGATCTTCATCGGCGGTGTGATGCTGGTCAGCTGGCTCCGCCGCCGCGAGCAGCGGATCGTCGCGCACGCGCTGCCCGAGATGGTGGACCGCGGCTGGGTGGACCCGGTCAACGTGCGCAGGCTCGTCACGCTCGCCGCCCGCAGGCGCTGGCGGGTGCGGGCCGGTCGCAAGCTGGGGCGGAACGCGGCCAAGGCCGTCGGCGCCTACCAGGCCGCCGTCACCGAGCTGGCCTTCCTGTGGCACGCGATCCGGCTCGGGCTCGCCGGAGGCGACGCCCAGGACCGCGAGGCCCGGCTGGTCGCCGTGCTGCACGCCGCCAAGGCCGGCCTGCCGCGCCAGCAGCAACCGCGCTGAAGTTACTCTCTGACCAGGAGAGGAGGGCGACATGAACCGGCCAGCGCGACTTGCTGTCGGGGTGGTCTCCGCGGGCCGCGTCGGCGCGGTGCTCGGTGCCGCGCTCGCCCGTGCCGGACACACCGTCGTCGCCGCCTCCGGCGTGTCCAAGGAGTCCGTGCAGCGTGCGGAGGAACTCCTGCCGGACGTGCCGCTCCTCCCACCGGACGACGTCGTCAGCCGTGCCGACCTCGTGCTGCTCGCCCTGCCGGACGACGCGCTCGCCGGCATGGTCCGCGGCCTCGCCGCCGCCGACGCGCTGCGGCCAGGCCAGATCGTCGTCCACACCTGCGGCGCGCACGGCGTCGAGGTGCTCGCGCCTGCCGTCGACCACGGCGCGCTGACGCTCGCGCTCCACCCGGTCATGACCTTCACCGGCCGTGCCGAGGACCTCGAACGCCTCACCACCTGCTGCTTCGGCGTCACCGCCGGCGACGGCGACGAGGCGGCCTGGAGCGTCGGCGAGGCGCTCGTGATGGAGATGGGCGCGGAGCCAGTCCGGATCCCGGACGCGGCCCGCCCGCTCTACCACACGGCGCTGGCGCACGGCGCGAACCACCTGGTCACGCTGGTCGCTGAGGCCGCGGACCTGCTGCGTGAGGCCGGCGTCGGCGACCCGAACCGCATGCTCGGCCCACTGCTGTCCGCCGCGCTCGACAACGCGTTGCGGCACGGCGATCGTGCGCTCACCGGCCCCGTCGCTCGCGGCGACGTCGGCACCGTCCGAGCCCATCTTCGGGTGCTGGCCGAGCACGCCCCCGACATGCTGCCCACCTACCGTGCACTCGCCGTGCGCACCGCGGAACGGGCTGAGGAGAGCGGGCTCCTGCGTGCAGACCTCGCCCCTGACGTCTTCGCGGCGCTCAAGTCTCGAGAGGATCGCCGATGACGCCGAGGTTTACCCCCGGCCAGCTGCATGTCCACAGTGGACTTGAAGACACGATCGCGACCACGCGTGCTCTCAGGGCGGTCGGCAGGAAGATCGCGTTCGTGCCGACCATGGGCGCGCTGCACGACGGCCACCGCCAGCTCATGCGCACCGCACGCAGGCTGCCCGGCACCGTGCTGGTCTCGTCGATCTTCGTCAACCCGCTGCAGTTCGGGCCGAACGAGGACTACGACCGCTACCCGCGCCCGGTCGAGCAGGACCTGCGGGCGTGCCGGGAGGAACGCGTCGAGCTGCTGTTCATGCCGTCGCGCGAGGACATGTACCCGGGCGGCCCCGAGGTGACCGTCGACCCCGGCCCACTCGCCGACGAGCTGGAGGGCGCGTCCCGGCCAGGCCACTTCGCGGGTGTGCTGACCGTGGTCGCCAAGCTGTTCAACATCATCCGGCCGGACTACGCGCTGTTCGGCGAGAAGGACTACCAGCAGCTCACGTTGATCAGGAAGCTCGTGCGCGACCTGAACCACGACGTGAAGATCATCGGTGTCCCGATCGTCCGGGAAGCGGACGGTCTGGCCCAGTCGTCCCGCAACGCGTACCTGGATGACGTCCAGCGCACGGTGGCCGTCACACTGTCCTCGGCACTGGCTGCCGGCGCTCGGGTCAGCGCAGGTGGCGCCGAAGTGGTGCTGGAGTCGGCCAGGGCCGTGCTCGACAAGGAGCCACTGGTCGAGGTCGACTACCTGGAACTGCGCGGAAAAGACCTGGGGCCGGCGCCTTCACGTGGGGAGGCGCGGCTGCTGGTGGCCGCACGCGTGGGCTCGACGCGGCTGATCGACAACGCTCAGGTGCTCCTGGGTGGTGAGGGGGAGGGCTGACATGAGCGGAGCTTGCGGAGCGAATCATCGATGTTCAGGCCGCCGCCGAGTCCGTGGAGTGGCGACGGTAAGCGGAGCCTGCGGAGCGTTCCGGCGCCGCGGAGCGGAGGAGGTGGCGGCATGTTCCGCACGATGCTGAAGTCCAAGATCCACCGGGCGACTGTGACGCAGGCCGACCTGCACTACGTCGGCTCGGTGACGGTCGACCCGGTGCTGATGGAGGCGGCCGACCTGCTCGAGGGCGAGCAGGTGGCGATCGTCGACGTCACCAACGGCTCGCGGCTCGAGACGTACGTGATCGCGGGCGAGCGGGGGAGCGGCGTGCTCGGCATCAACGGCGCCGCGGCGCACCTGGTGCACCCCGGCGACACGGTGATCCTCATTTCCTACGGCCTCATGGACTCCGCCGAGGCGGCCGGGTACCGGCCGAAGGTCGTGTTCGTCGACGAGACCAACTCGATCGTCGACCGCGGCTCGGTGCCGGCGCACGTGCCCGACGGCCACGGCCTGGTCAGTGGCGCCTCCGTGGCGGAGACGGTCGACGCCGCGATGCTCGACGCGTTGCTGCAGTCGGAGCGCTGAGTGCTCCTCACGATCGACGTCGGCAACACGAACATCGCGCTGGGGCTGTACGCCGGTTCGGAGCTGGTGCACGACTGGCGGATGCGCACCGACGCGCGCATGACCGCCGACGAGCTCGCGCTGACCATGCGCGGGCTGCTCGGCGAGCACGCCGACTCGGTCACGGGGGTGTCCGCGCTGTCGACGGTTCCCGCGGTGCTGCGTGAGCTGCGGGTGATGCTCGGCAGGTACTACGGCGGGGTGCCGAGGGTGATCGTCGAGCCGGGTGTGCGGACGGGTGTGCCGCTGCTTGTCGACAACCCGAAGGAGGTGGGCGCCGACCGCGTGATCAACACGCTCGCCGCGCACCACCTCCACGAGACGGCGTGCGTGGTGGTCGACTTCGGCACGTCAACGAACATCGACGTGATCTCCGAGCGCGGCGAGTTCCTCGGCGGCGTGTTCGCGCCCGGCATCGAAATCTCGGTGGACGCGCTGGCCGCGCGGGCGGCAGCATTGCGCAAGGTGGAGCTGGTCCGCCCGAAGTCGGTGATCGGCAAGAACACGGTGGAGTGCCTGCAGTCGGGCATCCTGTACGGCTTCACGGCCCAGGTGGACGGTCTGGTGCGCCGCATCATCGACGAGCTGCACCGCACGGCGCACCCCGGCGAGGTCACGGTCATCGCGACGGGCGGCCTGGCCCCACTGGTGGTGGACGAGTCGGAGACGATCGTCGACCACCGACCGGACCTCACACTGCTGGGCCTGCGCCTGGTCTTCGAACGCAACACGAGGTGACAGTGGACATCCGCCCGGCCCGCGGCGAGGACGACGCGGCGTTGCTCGCCATCGACACCGCGACATGGACCTCGGCGGTGTCGCCCGCGCCGATGCCGACCGACCGCACGTCGTTCTTCTCGGAGAGGAACCTGCCCGACGACTTCCTGGTCGCCGAGGTCGACGGCGTGGTCAGCGGGTACGTGTCGCTGCACCAGATCATCCCGCTGGACTCGCACGCGCATGTGCGCCAGGTCACCGGGCTGGCCGTCGACCCGAAGGCCCAGGGAAGAGGCGTCGGGCGCGGCCTGGTCGAGGCCGCGGTGGCCGCGGCGGCACAGCAGGGCGCCACGAAGGTGACGCTGCGCGTGCTCGGCCCGAACACGGGCGCGCAGCGGCTCTACGAACGGTGCGGGTTCGTCGTGGAAGGCGTCCTCAAGGGAGAGTTCATCCTGGACGGTCAGCTAGTCGACGACCTTCTCATGGCCTACTACCTCTAACGCCGTCGCCAGCCTGTCCCGAGCTTCCGTCTGCGCCGCGATCCGCGCCTCCAGCACGGCGAGCCGGTCACGCGCGATCCGCAGGCCGCGCGGCGATGGCCGTGCCGTCGACATGTCGCCGTCGAGGCACGCCTGGAACGCCTGCACGTCCTCGAGGGTGAGACCGGCGGCCAGCAGGTAGCGGATGTTCCGCACCCGTGCGACCGCACCCGACCCGTAGTCGCGGTACCCGTTGTCCGAACGCGACGACGAGATCAGCCCCGCCTGTTCGTAGTGCGGCAACGCTCGGGGCGACGCCCCGGTCACCGCCGCCAGCTCGCCGATCCGCACACTCACCCCACCACCGCACCCCCGTCCACCGGGAGCACCACGCCCGTCACGAACCCGGCCTCGGCGGAGGCCAGCTGCACGATCGCCCACGCTACCTCGCCCGGCTCCCCGACCCGCCCGAGCGGCGTGTGCTCGAGCTGCCACTTCCGCACCTCGGCCATCCTCTCCGGCGACCACCCCTGGTTGACCGCGATCGGCGTCGCGATCGCACCCGGCGCCACCGCGACCACCCGCACCCCGCGGGGCGCCAGCTCCAGCGCCCAGCTCCGCGTCAACGAGTCGAGCGCCGCCTTCGCGGCCGGGTACACCGAGTTGCCGGCCCAGCCGCGTTGGCCGATGGCCGTGCTCACGTTCACCACGACGCTCCCGGCGGACATCAGCGGCAGCGCGGCCTGGGTCAGCATGATCGGCGCCACGAGGTTCGTCGCGAGCAGATCGGAGACATCCGAGGGCGTCAGCGAGCCGAGCGCGCCGCCACGCACGATTCCCGCGTTGTTCACCAGCACGTCAAGTCGTCCGTACCGCGACTCGACGAACTCCACGATGCGGTCGGCCTCGGCGACGTCCGCCACCAGCGGCTCACCGGCATCCGTCTCGACCAGCGGCTCGAGCCGCCGCCCGACCAGCACCACCCTGGCGCCTCGCGCGGCGAACGCACGCGCCGTCACCCGCCCGATGCCGGAGCCCGCCCCGGTGACCACCACAACCTTGTCGTCCATGGCGACCAGCGAACAACCCTGCCGCCAACGGAAAGGTCAACGCCGTGTGGCGCGCAACACCTTGGTCACCATCGGCAGGTCGAACTCGCCGCCCGCCGTCTCCGGCCGCGACGCCAGGTACTCGCGGATCCGCGCCAGCGCCTCGTCCCGCTCCGCCCGCGGGATCACCAGCATCCGCGAGTGCGTGCCGAGCATTTCCGCCAGCGAGCCGATCGTCCGCCGCTGCGTGTGCGGGAACGCCGTCTCCTCGACCGGCGTGAACAGCGGGTGCTCCGGCAGCAGAAGGCGCCCCCGGTAGCCGTCGGTCACGCTGGTCTTCGACGCCTCGAGGAGCCCGGCCACCCACTCGAGGCTCTTGTCCTCGCCGTTCCACAGCGCGCCGAGGACACCACCCGGCCGCAGCACGCGCCCGATCTCGGTGAGCGCCGGCACCGGGTCGAACCAGTGGAACGCCTGCCCGACCAGCACCGCGTCGACCGATCCGGTCGCGAGCGGGATCTCCTCGGCGGTCCCGGCCAACGCGGTGAGCCCGGGAAACCGGCCGACCAGCTCGGCACGCATGTCGTCGTCGGGCTCGACCGCGGTCACCGCCAGTCCGAGCGGCAGCAGTCCTTCGGCGAGCTTCCCGGTGCCCGCGGCCAGGTCGAGCACGTCGTGCACGGGCCGGGCCGCCGCGGCGAGCGCCCACCGCACCCCGTCCGCCGGGTAGTTCGGCCGGTGCTCGGCGTAGTCGAACGCCCGTGCGCCGAAGGAACGCGCCCGTTGATCGTCCATGGGACCAAACTAACCCGATATCGCGAGGCCAACCAGCGACCGTACCCTGTTCTACCGTGACCGACGAATCGCAGGAACCGCAGCCCGACGACCTTCCTGAGCAGCTTCGGGTCCGTCGTGAGAAGCGGGCGCGGCTGCTTGCCGACGGCGTCGAGCCATATCCGGTGGAACTGCCGCGAACACACTCTCTCCGGCAGATTCGCGAGTCGTATTCGGATCTGCCCGTGGACACCAGCACCGGTGATGTGGTGGGCGTCACTGGACGCGTCATCTTTCTGCGCAATACCGGCAAGCTGTGTTTCGCAACTCTCCAAGAGGGAGACGGCACCGAACTGCAGGCGATGCTCAGTCTGAACAAGGTCGGGGAGACCGCGCTTTCGGACTGGAAGACGACCATCGACATCGGTGATCACGTTTTCGTTCGTGGTGAGGTAATCACGTCCCGTCGCGGGGAGCTCTCCGTTCTGGCCGACGAGTGGCGAATGGCGGCCAAGGCGTTGCGCCCGTTGCCCGTCGCGCACAAGGATCTGAACGAGGAAACCCGCATTCGACAGCGGTATGTCGACCTGATCGTGCGTCCGCAGGCCCGGGAAACGGTACGCACCCGCGCCGGTGTGGTGCGCGCATTGCGTGACAGTTTCGACCAACGCGGTTTCCTCGAGGTCGAGACGCCGATGCTGCAGACGATGCACGGCGGTGCCACGGCTAGGCCATTTGTCACACACTCGAACGCGATGAGCATGGATCTCTACCTGCGTATCGCGCCTGAGCTGTTCCTGAAGCGCTGTGTGGTCGGCGGTATCGAGAGGGTCTTCGAGATCAACCGCAACTTCCGAAACGAGGGCAGCGACTCGTCGCATTCGCCCGAGTTCGCGATGCTCGAGTACTACGCCGCCTACGAGACGTACGACTCGATGGCCGTGCTGACCCGTGAGCTGGTCCAGGAGGCCGCGCAGGCGACGTTCGGCACCCAGGTCGTCACGCTCGTGAACGGCGAGGAGTACGACCTGTCAGGTGACTGGACCAGCCTGTCCATGTACCCGTCGCTGTCCGAGGCCCTCGGTGCCGAGGTCACCCCGCAAACCCCGGCTGAGCTGCTGCACAAGCACGCCGCGGCCCACGGGCTCGAGGTCGATCCCAAGCTAACCCACGGCAAGCTCGTCGAGGAGCTGTGGGAGCACCTGGTCGGCGACCACCTGCACGAGCCGACCTTCGTGCGCGACTTCCCGGTCGAGACCTCGCCGCTCACCCGCCAGCACAGGAGCATCCCCGGCGTCGCCGAGAAATGGGATCTCTATGTCCGGGGATTCGAGCTCGCCACCGGATATTCTGAGCTGGTCGACCCGGTCGTGGAACGGCAACGGCTCGCCGAGCAGGCCGCCATGCGGGACACCGGCGATGACGAGGCGATGCGTCTCGACGAGGACTTCTTGCGTGCCCTCGAGTACGGAATGCCGCCGAGTGGCGGTGTCGGAATGGGGATCGATCGGCTGCTCATGGCACTCACCGGCCTCGGCATACGTGAGACGATCCTGTTTCCGCTCGTGCGACCAGAATGACCCGACTCGCGACACGGGACCCACTAATCTAATCAAGGATTTGCGCTAAGCTGGTTAGTGGGAGTATTTGTATATCGAGCTAGGGTCCCCGTGTCGCAAACCTGAGGAGGGCGCACATGGCGCAGAAGGTGACGGTTAGCCTGGTCGACGACCTCGATGGTTCCGAGGCGGAGGAGACCGTTGAGTTCGGTTTGGATGGTGCGTTCTACGAGATCGACCTCTCCGAGGACAATGCGGAGCGGTTGCGGGACGCACTTGCCGATTACGTTGAGCACGCACGCCGGTCCGGTGGCCGTAAGCGGGCAGGCGCTCGGTTGGCCGTCGCGGGACGTCCGCCACGCACCGCCTCCGCGGATCGGGAACAGAACCAAGCAATGCGTGAGTGGGCACGTAAGCAGGGCATGAACATCTCGGATCGCGGCCGAATCCCGAAGGAAGTCGCCGAGGCGTACAACGCACAGGCCTGACAACTGCCCCATTGTGCTGAGACATGATGTGAAGACACCGGATCCCGCATTAACCGGGTACCGGTGTTTTCACATCGGATCTTACGGCGATCGCCACCCATACGGCGACGCCGAGTGTGGCGACCCCGGCGATTGCCATCGTGACACCGACCGGTAGGACCTCGGTCAGCCCGCCGAACGCGAGCGGCCCGACGCCCTGCAGCGTCATCAACCCCGTCGACATCAGCCCGAACGCCTGGCCACGCGAGTCGTCAGGCAGCGCGTCCCTGAACGGCGCCTGTAGTCCGAGCCCGAAGGCGTAGCCGCACCCGAGGATCGCCATCAGCGCGGCGGCGACCACCGGCGCCACCCCGAACCCGAACGGGATCAGCGGCGCGCCGAGCAGCACGACCAGCGGCGCGACCGCCCGGTCCCGAATCCGCGGCGTGAGCAGCCGGGCCACCACCAGGTTCCCGGCGAACATGCCGGCCGGGACGCACGCGAGGATCACGCCGGCCGCGCCGTCGGGGAAGTGCCGCAGCGTGGCGTAGGGGATCAGCAGGCTGGTTCCGCCGATCACGAACGCGGGCGGCAGCCAGTTCGCGAGCATCAGCCGCCGGATCGTCCGGTCGGCGAGCAGTTCGAGCGCGCCGTGGTAGCTCTGCCGCACCAGTGACCGCTCGCCCTGCCGCCCCGGCGACGGCAGATCGGGCAGCGCGACCCGCGCCCAGACCGCGGCACACGCATGGCCGGTGGCGGCGATCAGCAGAGCCGCGTGCGGCCCGACCGCCGCCACCGCCACCCCACCCCCGGCGAGCCCGAGGATCTGCGCGGCCGAACTGGCGAGCTGGAACATGCTGCGCCCGACGACGAACGCGTCGCCGTCCAGCGCGTCCGCGGTCAACCGGCCCGAGGTGCCGTTGAACACCGGCGCGAGGCAGCCGATGCCGGCGACCAGCAGCAGGCTGGCCCACACGGGCAGGCCGATCGCGAGCAACGTGGCCGACACGGCTTCGAGGGCGTAGCCGATGACGAGCAGCAGCCTCGGCCGGAGCAGGTCGGGCAGCGCGCCGAGCACCAGCCCGCCGATGACCTGCGGGAGGAACGAGATGCCGTAGGTCAGCGCGCCGAGCAGTGCCGAGCCGGTCGCGGTGAAGACCAGCACCGACAGGGCGACCGTGCGCAGCGTGTCGGCGCCGATGGCGAGCGCGCGGGTCAGGAACACCGTGCGGTAGACGGGCACGGCGAGGACCTGGCGGAAGGTGACGCGTTCACTCACGGCCCCAGCGTCACGGTCGAGGCGGTCCACCCACCAATGTTTCGTGCTGGGGCGTAAGGTCATTGGCGTGCTGAGGTTCGTGGCGAACCGGGAAGACCTGCTGAACAGCCGCTTCGCGCTGTCCCCGATCGTCGAGCTGGAGAACCTGCTCCGCAAGCTCAACCGCAAACGGACGCCGCTGCCGCCGGAGTGGGCGGCCCGCGTCACCCCGGCCTACGAGCGGCTGAGGGCGGAGACGGCTCTCGACGCGGTGCTCGCGTTGCAGAGCGACCGCTTCGGCGCGGCGTTCATCGTGCAACCACCCGCGAGCATGACGCAGACGGTCGAGGAGGACGTGGCGGCGATCCGGGCCACTCCGCTCGCACAGGCTCGGCGGGAGATCGAGCTGTGCCTGTCCAAGCAGTCGACCTCGGACGAGCGGGTGCTGAAGGTGCTGCGGGATCCCTCGGTGGCGACGATCCTGGCCGACACCATGGCGGTGGCGTGGCACGAGTTGGTGGCGCCGGACTGGCCGGCACTGCGCGCCGTGCTGGAGCGGGACGTGGTGCACCGTGGAGCCCTGTTGAGCAGTGGCGGCTGGAGTGCGGCGTTCGCCGGCCTGCACAAGCGCCTGCGCTGGCGCGACGGTGTCATCGAGCTCGACGGGATCAGTGGCGGCACGTACTCCCTGGACGGCGCCGGCATGCTGCTCGTGCCGTCGGTGTACGGGTGGCCGAAGGTCGGCGCGTACACCGAGCCGCCCTGGCCTCGGACGCTGGTGTACCCGGCACGCGGGACGGCCGCCTTGTGGGAGCCGGGCGTGGGGGCGCCGCCGGATGCGCTCGCGTCGTTGTTGGGTCGCACGAGGGCGCGGCTGCTGGTGGCGCTGTCGGACTCGGCCAGTACTACTCAGCTGGCTCAGTCTCTGGCGTTAGCTACCGGCGCGGTCGGTGACCATCTGGCGGTGCTGCGCAACTCCGGTCTGATCAGCAGGGCTCGTGCCGGGCGCTCGGTGCTCTACCGCCGCACTCCGCTCGGCGACGCGCTGGCCGCGGGTGGGGGCGACTAGTCCTTGGCGCAGACGCGGGGGCACGTCTCGCAGACGCCCTGGCCTGACTTCATGAGGTAGTGGAAGCAGCAGCTCTCGCGGCGGCGCGTCCAGGTGGTGTGGCCCATCAGGTCGGTCACCGGGCGCAGCGTGGAGGCCGACGTCAGCGGCTCGAACCGGTTGGCGAGCACCAGTTCGGCGTCCAGCACGCCGGACGCCTCGTCGCCGCCGTAGCGACCGGCCAGCCACAGGGAGTTGTCCAGTGCGTCGGTGGCTGCCGACCACAGAGTGTGACGGCCGAAGCGGGTCGTCTGGCCGAACGCCGCCACGAAACGTGCCGCGTGCGCCGTGAACCGGCCCCGCAACACGGCCGCGAGCGCCTTCTCGGACGGCACCACGGTCGCGTGCGGCGTGCCCGCGGCCGGGTCCTCCGGCAGGCACACGAAGTTCTCGTCTAGTACCGCGATGGAGTCCGGGTGGGGCCTCGGTCGACTTTTGTGGAACGCGAGGTGTTCCGGCCGCAGCGACGGCACCCGGCGCTCGTGGTGGAACAGGAGCGCGGCCAGGTACGCGGGGACCGACAAGTACCACGACATGACGTAGCCGGCGGTCGTCCGATCGGGTGCCTCGCCGTACCGGTCGTGCAGCCAACCAGCGAGTTCCTTGCGCCAGATGGTGAAGCTCTCCGGTGCGGACAGTAGCTCCGCGCAGTTCACCCAGCCGGTGGAATCGTCCGGCAGACCGACCCGAACGTCGGTTTTGACCTGGCATGATCCTGCTCTGGCCACCGATGTGACGAGGTCAGCCTCGTATGCGGGGGTCACAAGCCGTAGGCTTGGACTGGTCCGCATGGGTGTCCTCCGTCAGCGATTTAGGTGAGCCTTCCCTAAGTTTGACGCAAGGACATGATCATCGCAAGTCGAGTCCTGAAGGTGTTCGCGCTCAGCGGACATCTACATCTGGCGGAATCCGCCCTCCTTGTCGCACGTTGTTCTCCATGAAGCCCGCCGATAGCCGCAAGTGGTACTGAGAGCGACAGGCTGGACGACTACAGTGGTCTTCACGGTGCTGAACCCACCGAGGTTGGTGGTGTTAGGGCCGCCGGCGCAGCAGTCAGGAGTGCAGATGTTTGAGAGGTTCACCGACCGCGCGAGGCGGGTGGTTGTCCTGGCCCAAGAAGAGGCCAGGATGCTCAACCACAACTACATCGGCACCGAGCACATCCTCCTGGGCTTGATCCACGAGGGTGAGGGTGTCGCCGCCAAGGCGCTCGAGTCACTGGGTATTGCCCTCGAGGGCGTGCGGCAACAGGTCGAGGAGATCATCGGCCAGGGCCAGCACGCGCCGAGCGGGCACATCCCCTTCACCCCACGGGCCAAGAAGGTCCTCGAGCTGTCGCTTCGGGAGGCGCTCCAGCTCGGCCACAACTACATCGGCACCGAGCACATCCTTCTCGGGTTGATCCGCGAGGGCGAGGGCGTCGCCGCCCAGGTCCTCGTGAAGCTCGGCGCCGACCTCAACCGCGTACGCCAGCAGGTGCTGCAGCTGCTGTCCGGTTACCAGGGCAAGGAGCCCGCGGAGACCGGCGGCCGCGGCGAGGGCACGCCGTCCTCCTCGCTGGTGCTCGACCAGTTCGGTCGCAACCTCACCGCGTCGGCGCGGGAGGGCAAGCTCGACCCGGTCATCGGGCGGGCCAAGGAGATCGAGCGGGTCATGCAGGTGCTGTCCCGCCGCACCAAGAACAACCCCGTGCTCATCGGCGAGCCAGGCGTCGGCAAGACGGCCGTCGTCGAGGGTCTCGCGCAGATGGTCGTCAAGGGCGAGGTGCCGGAGACGCTGAAGGACAAGCAGCTCTACACGCTTGACCTCGGCTCCCTGGTCGCCGGCTCGCGCTACCGCGGTGACTTCGAGGAGCGCCTGAAGAAGGTGCTCAAGGAGATCCGCACGCGCGGCGACATCATCCTGTTCATCGACGAGATCCACACGCTCGTCGGTGCGGGCGCCGCCGAAGGCGCGATCGACGCCGCCTCGATCCTCAAGCCGATGCTCGCCCGTGGCGAGCTGCAGACGATCGGCGCGACCACGCTCGACGAGTACCGCAAGTACGTCGAGAAGGACCCCGCGCTGGAGCGCCGCTTCCAGCCGATCCAGGTCGGCGAGCCGACGCTCGAGCACACGATCGAGATCCTCAAGGGCCTGCGGGACCGGTACGAGGCGCACCACCGCGTCACGATCACCGACCCGGCGCTGGTGGCCGCGGCCACGCTGGCCGACCGGTACATCAACGACCGGTTCCTGCCGGACAAGGCGATCGACCTGATCGACGAGGCCGGTGCCCGCATGCGCATCCGCCGCATGACCGCGCCGCCGGACCTGCGTGAGTTCGACGAGAAGATCGCCGACGTGCGCCGTGAGAAGGAGAGCGCGATAGACGCGCAGGACTTCGAGCGCGCCGCGAAGCTGCGGGACAACGAGAAGAACCTGCTCGGCCAGAAGGCGGAGCGGGAGAAGCAGTGGAAGGACGGTGACCTGGACGTCGTCGCGGAGGTCGACGACGAGCAGATCGCCGAGGTCCTGGCCAACTGGACCGGCATTCCTGTGTTCAAGCTCACAGAGGAGGAGACCACGCGTCTGCTCCGCATGGAGGACGAGCTGCACAAGCGGATCATCGGCCAGGAGGACGCCGTCAAGGCGGTCTCGCAGGCCATCCGCCGCACCCGCGCCGGCCTGAAGGACCCGCGCAGGCCGTCCGGCTCGTTCATCTTCGCCGGCCCGTCCGGTGTCGGTAAGACCGAGCTGTCCAAGGCACTGGCGAACTTCCTGTTCGGCGAGGACGACGCGCTCATCCAGATCGACATGGGTGAGTTCCACGACCGCTACACCGCCTCACGGCTCTTCGGTGCCCCTCCGGGCTACGTGGGTTACGAGGAGGGTGGCCAGCTGACCGAGAAGGTGCGGCGCAAGCCGTTCTCGGTGGTCCTGTTCGACGAGATCGAGAAGGCGCACCAGGAGATCTACAACACGCTCCTGCAGGTGCTGGAGGACGGTCGCCTGACTGATGGTCAGGGCCGCACGGTCGACTTCAAGAACACGGTCATCATCTTCACGTCGAACCTGGGCACGCAGGACATCTCCAAGGCGGTCAACCTCGGTTTCTCCGCGGGTGGCGAGGGCCAGACCTACGACCGGATGAAGCAGCGCGTCGACGACGAGCTGAAGAAGCACTTCCGGCCGGAGTTCCTCAACCGCATCGACGACATCATCGTGTTCCACCAGCTGACGGAAGAGCAGATCGTCAAGATGGTGGACCTGATGATCACCCGCGTCGAGACGCAGCTGAAGAACAAGGACATGGCCATCGAGCTGACCCCGGCCGCCAAGAAGCTGCTGGCGACCCGAGGCTTCGACAAGGTGCTGGGTGCCAGGCCGCTGCGCCGCACCATCCAGCGCGAGATCGAGGACCAGCTGTCGGAGAAGATCCTGTTCGGCGAAATCCAGCCGGGCCAGATCATCATCGTCGACGTCGAAGGCTGGGACGGCGAGGAAGGCACGTCCACGGACAAGGCGGTGTTCACCTTCCGAGGCGAGCCGAAGCCGGCCAACGTTCCGGACGCCCCACCGGTCAACATGGCAACGTCTTCTGGAGACGACGCCGAGTCAGCCTGACCAAGCAACACACGAAGGCCGCGCCCCCGTTTCGGGGCGCGGCCTTCGCGCATTTCCAGGGCGGGCAAGTCCTGACAAGTGGCGTTGGCACTGGCCACGGCAACTGAGGCCCCTTGTGGGCGCCTCGGGCCTCGGGCCTGGCCGACGAGACCAGGTTGCCCGATGCCCCGACGGGGCCTTTCAGGACGTTGAACGACGTTGAACCCGAATCCATCGATGCTCTTCCCTGGGGTCCGCCCGCCCCGCACGGCCCGGCGGGCGAAGCCCGCTTCGCGGGCGAAGCCCGCTTCGCGGGCCGGGCGCTGCGCGCCCGCCCCGCGAGGGGTACTCGACGGGTGAGGGGCGGGTTCGGGACATGGCCCGATGTCTTGAGGGTGCCCTTCAGGGCGTTGAGCGTCTTGAAGGGCACCCTCAAGGCATCGCAGCTGTCCCCATAGCGCCCCTCGGGGCGTGCCACCCTGCGGGTGGGCGCGGGCGCTGCGCGCCCGGCGCCCGCGAAGCGGGCCTGACCAGGTTCCACCTCCGCGAGACGAGAAACCGCGGCAAGATCATCGGTGGGTCGAGGTTGAGCGCCCCGAATGCGCCTTTCAGGACACCGCGCATGTCCCGAACTCGCCTGCCTTTCGGGACACGGGGGATGCCGGATACCTGCAGAAACGACGTTGCCGGAGCCCTGTGGAGGCATCGCGTCAGCTGACAGCGGCTGGTTCGGCTTCGCG
>Ga0307512_10002392_pt1 | contig 23858 bp, 30 predicted proteins | sample 14_EM_MG_FD_200267 | JGI IMG/M metagenome (GOLD analysis project Ga0307512, IMG submission 200267) | Populus trichocarpa ectomycorrhiza microbial communities from riparian zone in the Pacific Northwest, United States - 14_EM | ecosystem: Host-associated > Plants > Roots > Unclassified | place...
CAACGGCAAACGGGAATCGTGGTGGGAACTCACCTCCACAACGTACGTCCACACAACTTGTCCTTGTCGCCGGCCGGAGGCTTCTCTCTCCCCCTTTCCGCGTCCGCTTAGAAACTGGTGCCGCACTTCATCATCCTCTAGTAGCGGTATCATATCGAATCGCTCCATGTATCTCCTGTATAATTCCGCAACCGTCGAAACGTCCCTTTCCTCCATCTCCCTAAGGCCAGCGCGGGAGAGTGCCGGAGTCGATGCCACCTTGAACTGCCGAATCATGCGGGCGATGGTCATATTGCGAGGCACGTATGTGAACTTGGCATCGACAAGCTTCGGCACGTTGAGCGTGCGGTGATAGTATCTGCATGTAGAGATGGGCGTGGGGATCACAACCCCCGCAGTGTAAATCGCTTGGAAAATGCCCTTGAGATGGCATCGTCGAGTGATTTCTTTAACGAGTACAGGCGTGAGACGTTTGGATCGTAATTTCTTGTGTACACAGAGATAATTGATTTCAACCGCATGGATATCTCTGGCGCCACGTCAGTACTGACGAGCATGGAATGGGCGAAGAAAATTCACTTCTGACGAACGCGGAGATGTATGGGAACACCAGAGATAAATGCCACTAGTTTCCTGTTGGACGAGACACGAACACCGATATGCCATTCCTTGTGCCATCCCGGGGGCATTAAAGCCCTATGAATAAGAGGGTCAGCCACTTACATCGCCGAGGGACAAAGATTGACATTAAGCGTACCACTCCAAGAACTCGGCTGTGTATCGAAATCGGAATGCAGCCTGGTCATCCTCGACATAGTTAGCTGACAGAAGCTCGTAAACCTCTTTGAGCTGAAGCAAGAATAAATCAACATGTCTGTCACGATGTAATGGATCCATTCGAACCTGGGCAAACTCTGTTGTGTCGAGAACACTCCATTCAAAGTCCTTCGGAAGTGGGTAAGGGTCTTGCCTGACCTCTTCTTTGGGTTTTGAAGGTTCGATGTACCCATCTTCCTCCGGCACTCCATCATCTAGACAAGTCGGGATGATCAGAGATCAACAGACGGTATGTATGCGGCGCACCGTAGTGAGGTACAGGTTGTGTCGCCCAGAACTACGCCAGCGAGCTCCATCAGTGCCAGAACGGTGATCCATTCCCAATCGACAACATGCCTTGTGGTCCCCGGTATCTTTTCTGCCCTTTCCGCCGAACCCGGCCTTTCCCTCGACCACATCCTTCAGCTTAAGTTGTTTAAGCAGTTCGCGAATGGTATCCTCGTCTGCGGCAGCCGAATCTTCGCCGTGCTCCTCCTTGACCTTCGCAACGACCGTGTCGACGACAGCCTGAGGCACAGAGTCACCTTTAAGCGCAGCGACCGCGCGCGCGATCTTTGAACGCTTCTTTTTCTTCTTTTTGGAAGGCTGCGATGGGCCGGACTCAGAAGCGGCAGCTGCTGGGACCTCCGCATCCGATTCGGAGCTAGACTCGTCATCTGCGCCGGGATCCGCCTCGGCTATGGGTTGCTTTTCTGGAGATATACTATCTTCTGGTGCTTTTGATTTGGAGGAAGGCATCACTGGGTATGAACTCGTGGGGTAAACCAGACACTGTAATCAAATCGAGGCCCAGCGTCAAAGTCGCGTGGGTGCCGTAATCCAACTGCTGATCTTCAACGTCACGATCAAGTTTCTGAAATTAGTCTCCACAACCCCAAATAGTTTGCTTAGACCATAAGCACCCCGTAAGGGATCGCGAACCACACAGGTTTATTGCGACTATCTCTCGACCCGGTCTTCTAAGAATACCAGAGCCAAAGCTTAGGAGTAGGCGTGCGGACATTATCTAGGCATGTGCGATGCTCGTCGTCGTTTCTTTATACGCTCTGCCAAACTGCTTCCCTCCATATGGCTGTCCTCTGTCCGTGGGGTATTTTCTGCGTCCTGAGTCGATACCTGCTTTATTCTTCGCTTGCGTGGTGAAGTGATCGGCGCCGATATATACCCTTCTGGGGCTCGCGAAAATGTCGTGGCTTTGCTTGGTGAAGGGGTCGGCGTGAGCAGACCGTAGTCCGAAAATGCTTTCAGATCTGCAGTGAATAATATCTAAAGACAGTGTCAGCACGCTCTTCTTAGTGATGTATGAGCCTCACTGAATGCGCCCAGCCGGCATATTCTCCCCACACATTGCAGAACTTTTCGCTTATGGCCTCGTACAACTTTGGTGACATTGCCTGTTTGGTCCCAGACGCACCGCGGAAGCCATAATGTTTCATCGCGATCTGGTGAACGTGTGTATCGACGGGAATGACCTCGGGCTAACCTAATGACTAAGACCGTTGAGAAGGCAGCTATCAACATAGATGACGGACCTTGTCGAGACTCATAAGCAGAATGCAGTCTGCGACTTTACGACCAACCCCCATCAGCTTCAACAACTCCTGCCGGGCGGCTGTCGTCGTCATCTTTCGAAGGGTATGAAGCCATCTTTCTGGACCTTCCTTCCCTTTTGAAGACGGGCCCGCTTCATGCGCGTCACTAAGCATTTTCGCCGTTTTCTGAATGAAATCTGCACGATACCCAAAACCAAGAGAGCGGAGAGTTGCAGAAACATCAGGCGAAGCAAGCCGAGACGGTGGGGGGAAGGGGTGATAGTTCTCCAACTCCGGCTCAGGTGTTGCAGAACCAGATTTAGTGCCATCTGATTCCGATGGAGTAAGCATTCTGGTCGCAGTCGGCATCGGCGGAGGGATGGACACAAGAGGTGGGGAATATTGGACGCAAAGTGATTTCACCATTTTCGTGATCCGAGTGATGTTATTATTCGACGAACATATGAACCTAGAGAAGAATGAGTATCTCCAAGAAGGACGAAGAATACGGACACGGACGAGATAAGGTTCTCCCATGGATCCTGTCGAAGCATCCGGATACCTTCAAACCTCGCCCTCAGCTTGGCAAAGACGGGGTCCTTCTCGCTCCACTCGTCATACAGCTTTACGAGGTCAACATCCAGCTGGAAGTAATCGTTAAGCCATAACAACGTTTCAGCATCACGCGCGGTTTCCACCACCTCAGGAGATACTGGTGAGTCTGGAAACACGGTGCGGTAAAACAGCGTGTCAGGGGATTGACGGAGACAAACCACGCGATCCTGCAAACACAAGCGATACTCGTGGGAGGGATCCAATGGTAATGCCGGATGAAGAGGGTATATTGACCAGCGAAAGGATTGCCCGCATTTGAGTACAGCCGCGAGGGATAATTGAGCAAGAGGGAGCGGGAGAGCGCGGAAGCCGAGAGGAGCCACGATCGCCATCCGTCGAGAGCGAGAAATGAACAGACGGGCAGGTCCGACGCGGGAATCGACGCGTTCTGCATCGACATGCCCGGCGACGGCAACTCGTTTCTACCTCGCCTTCGATCCGTTTTCTACGCTCACTTCGACGAGTCCAAAGGCCCTGAAATTGCATATCAAGTTCCCGAGGGTTTGATCGCTACCTCCGGCGCAGGGGTGATCTCTGGCGCTGCTTCACCTCTACACTCGGGGAGCTCGTGCGCGTCCAGCATCGTCTTTGGACCATCCGAATCCCGCGTAAAGGTCTCCCCACACAAGAATAATTCTCTCTCATCGACCCGCACCCTCCTCAACTTTGACGATATCTCCAAGTACATCATCGCCCAGAGCCCCCTCTGCGGGCGCCTCGTCACCTGCGCTGCCGGAGATTACAAAGTTCTCGGGTTTCCCGTCGAGCTATTGGGGAATTATAAGCGATACTACTTTCGGTTCAACATCTGCTTTGTATTCGATGCCTCAGCGGATCTGAGCTGCTATGAACCTGTGGTCCGAAAGGTGAACCGTGTCCTGACGGCGTGCGAGGTAAGCTCGCACTTGTGTTTGTCTCGCAGGTGCAGCATAAACTCTGAAATTTGAAGGAAGAGTCGTCGTTCCTGTCGTCACCAGAGACATCCTTTAAAATCCACGCCATCTTGGAGCAGCTTTACGAAGACCTGAACTCCTACTCCGAGACGTCTATTCAAATAGACAAGTTCAACTCCATAGAGTTGAAGATTTTCCCTTTTTACCCGAACCCACCTCCAGTCAAAGATTGGATGGTTCCCGTGGCCCTCATCAGATTTGACAACATTATGGAGCAAAATTGGGATTTGACCATGGCAAAGGTACGCTCGATCCGGTCCTAAAATTCTTGATATGGACAATTATCAGGTTTGCAAATATATCGATGGCACCAATCATGTAGCCCGGATCGCACATCTTTCAGGTTGCGATATTGTGCTGGCTCGCCAGGCCATTTCACATTTGTTGTAAGTAGATTAGCCTTCTTTCGTCTGTCGGTCTAACAGTCTACGCTATCATGTGTCAAGATACTATCAGGTTATCATGACCATCGATATTTTCCAGTATTCGAACATGTACACGCTTCGCAAAAGCATCCAGTGGCTTGCAGATGAGCCACATTTGAAATACGAATGTGGTCCCTATGTTATCAAGGAAGGTATGATACACGAATACCATACCACGCTCGCACCTGGCTGACATTCCGCATGACCCAGGGAGGTCAATCCCAGATTGGCCGAAGCTCCTTCATCTGTACTCACGGATGAGACCGGGGAAAACGATCTTCGAATGGATGCAGGACCACGACGTGCGCAGCCTCGGTATCGACGTTCGAAGGTTTGCGAGTTTCGGAGTCATCAAGGTGCCGCATCTTTCTCCCCAAAAAAGTTCGAAAAGTGCGAACAACGGCTGATTCTCACACTCCACACAGGCATTCCTCCGCCGCGTTCATCGCTGGCCAGTGCTCCTCACTGACGAGGTCCAGCAACCCCTCGAATCCAGGCCAACAACTCTCCCTCCATCCCCCATAAGCCGCAAGCGCGCCAGCAGCTTGACCGTCGTCACGCACCCAACGTCCATACGTCCCAGGCGCCGCACGTCCGAAGCAGCGCTAGCGTTTGCGACCGTGAGCGCTCACTCGCCGAGCGGTACCGTCTCGCCCCCTTCTCGCGCCGCCGAAGCATCTCTCGGCGGTTCGCTGCGCTTGCGGGTGGCACCGTCGAGTCCACAAACCGTCCGGGTGCGCGAGCCTCGACGGCATTCGACGACCACGCCCGCTTCTCTGTTCGAGATCGCGCAGTCACTGGCAGGACCAACCGAACCTCGTCTGCAACACGTGCGTCCCAGGATCTCCCGCTCGCCTTCTTCTCCAGCCATCAAGACGCAGGCGAATGGGGCTGCCCCGGCGCCTACGCCTGTGTTAGTGTCGCAGCCGTTAGCATATCCGCCTGCGCTGGTGCCACTGCTCGATGGCGAGCACCACACGGACGAGTTGTGTTCCCGCTTTGAAGTAGGGTGGCCGACGCTGGAACGCTGGTTGATCGCTGTGGGAAGGGGATCAGGCGATGGCGACTTTGGCAAGGTTTTGATCATTTATCGATAGCATGACTGTAACAATACGTTGGATGTACTAGTAATTTTACTCCCTGACAACTTGAGCCTCAAAGTAAATATCATCGTGACTGTATTATGAGGACCATTCAACGGTTGGTAGTACGATTCCTGGGAACTCCTGTATCGATCAAAAACTCCTAATGATGGTGATGGATCTGGGACGCCAAGATAGCAGACGAAGTCAAGGCAAGCCGTCACAATAGCTCTGCGGCGCTCAAATGACAGACTCGATGCCCGGTGGCCTTCAGTCAAGGCCTATGTGATGCTTCATGACCTGCTACAGCTGCGTCGGTGGCCCCGAAAATAGTGGATCTGCAGTCCCTACCATCGCACCAGGACGGGCAGGACTTCTATTCCCACGAGCAGACCTTCAGCCAGCCCACTGAAGCACAGCGCGGACCTCTCGGCAGATTCACATTGTCACGCCAACGTCCGGTTTGTGTTGACGTAGCCGGTACCGTAGCACGAGTACAAAAGATCGGACGATTGGCCCGACTTATCAGCGGGAACGATCTTGAACGATGTACCGAACGCGTCCCTGACGTCTCGCAAAAATTGGATACTATGGGGAAAGCAAATTAGGTGTATTGCACATCAGCTTTCGTTCATCCACTCACGTTCGCTCTGTGGGTTCTGCCATTCTACAGCGCCCAACATCTTCACTACCAAGTAGCATCAGAAGAAGAACCAGCGTTTGGTGTCGTTGATCAATACATCCGCCCCTCTCAATCTCACTAAGTAGAGATCGCGTAGCTTGAAGAGCAATGTCCTCTGGCGCTTCGCCAGGCCGCGAGACGGCTTCCGCACAATGGAGTGCGGACGTCGTGGTTTCGGCAACAAGGGAGAGCGCATATCCCGGGGATCTATCAGAGTATTCAATTTTGAGTCCATTCGAGGAGGAGTGAGACGGCCGCACTTCCCACTCTCCTCGCCTTTGTAGACGTCGGAGTAAAGGTAGATATCGGGGATGTAGCGGTTGAGCACAGAACGAGCAGCCTCGATCATGCGATTGGAAAATTGTGGGCTCACGCGTACCGCGTGTCTGTAAGGCATTTTCAGAGGACCAGAATGGTTCAGTCAGGATGATGACAGCATACGCGATGCCTCGGATGCGCTTGATTTTGCCAGGTTCGACAAAATTGAGAGTTTTCACTTGCTTAACGATCGGACAGAGAAACAGAACCTCGCCTCCACCTAGCGGAGGTGAGCCCCGTTTCTTAATCTTAGGACACGGGTGAGCATTATGTCAAGGAGAGAATGGATCACTCACTTTGAGTTCCAGCCCATCAGAGATTCCAAACGGCTCTAAGTGGGGGAGAGTGACGGTGCGTATGAGGTCGACCTTGAGAAGAATGAGTAGACGGATCCATCGAGATGTCTGAAGTGGACGCACAGATAGATCTTTATCGTCTGTGGTGATGCCCCTCAGGGTCAAGGCAAGTAGATTTTTCGAGAAGGGTGCGAGCAAGATTATTGGCTCTAGAAAGTACCCTATCGAGCGCGAAGTAGGGCATTCGTGCGTGACTGACCCTCCAGAGATGATTCCGGGCTTGACGAGGATTGCAGTGCCTAACCTCGTCAGGTCCACACCGAATAAGAGAATATAGAACACACCTGTGAGAGATATCTCTATAACGGTACCATTCGTCACCTTTTCGATCAGTCTTAACAAGCTGACTTCATAATCTGGTGGATAGGCGTTCTTTGAATGTCGTTGTTTACCTCTGTGTCTGAGGCAACCTACCACGAAGTCCTGGATTTTTGTCTCCCGGACGGATTTTGTCGATTTTGATTGTTTTCCCAGTGAGGATAGAGAGGACGAGGCGATGGCGAAAGTACAGGTGACCGCTGTATTGAAGTGTAGTTGCTGTCATTGCTGTTGACGACTGACCTGGTTCCTCCAAAGGCTCAAATCAAAGTAAATTTTGAATTTGAGGACGTAATGAACGCGTCGTAAAAAGCAAATCACGTGTACTGAGCGCGCGTCACATCTATCGACAGCCACCTCGACTCACCCTTCCCAGGTTCTGTAGTCTATTACCATGGCCACCACTAATGCACCTATCACCAATGGAATTCATTACCCAGACTGGGACGACAGATACTATCACATAGATCAGGTCCTTGACCGTCCAGGACCCCGAACGGACCCTGACTCGTTCATGGCAGGGGACGGCGTAAGTGATCTCGTATCTATCCTGCTCTCAACTATCTTATACGCGTCTTGTTGTCCTAGGTTAAAAGCTTTTTGCGGGACAAATGCAAAATCCTTGTCATCGGCGCAGGCGGTTTGGGGTGTGAGATCCTCGCGAACTTGGCTCTATCAGGGTTCAAAGATATACATGTGATTGATATGGATACAATCGACATCAGCAACCTCAATAGACAATTTCTCTTTAGGTATGTGTAGCTGTTCATGTTTCGCCCGGATCTGTCCCACACCCCTCTTTCGCAGACCAAAAGACGTCGGCCAGTCAAAGGCTACCATAGCAGCAGAGTACATCATGAAGCGTGTCCCTGGTGCAAAGGTCACACCGTGAGCCTTTCCGACCATATTTCTTAAATTATCTTCATGACATTTTGTGAAAGTTATCATGGAAAAATACAGGACAAGGATGACGAATATTACCTGCAATTCAATCTCGTCATCTGTGGTCTTGACTCAGTGGAGGCACGACGTTGGATCAATGCAACACTCGTGAACCTCGTGGATCCGGAGAACCCAGAGAGCTTAAAGCCGCTAATCGATGGTGGCACAGAAGGTCCCCATTCAACCCTTCGTCATTAAGTCATCCCTGACCAGTCCAAAGGTTTCAAGGGGCAAGCGCGTGTCATTCTACCCACAGTGACATCATGCTATGAATGTTCTCTCGATATGCTTAACAAGCCCACCACATTCCCAATCTGCACAATCGCAAACACACCACGTCTTCCTGAACACTGCATAGAATGGGCATCCGTCCTAGAATGGCCGAGACTGAAAGGAGGTACGGATTATATCCGTTCCAACGCGTATTTGATTTTGCTACCACCCTTATGAAGAGACGAAACTCGATACGGATGACCCCGAGCATATTCAATGGCTGTACGACACCGCCCTCGCAAGGGCTAAGGAGTTTAAGATTGAAGGCGTGACGTGGTCACTAACACAAGGTGTCGTGAAGAATATCATCCCCGCAATCGCTTCGACCAACGCTATCATCGCCGGTATGTCCTTCCATCACTTCTAGCCCTTGCGCTCACTGTTAGTGTAGCGTCTTGCTGCAACGAGGCATTCAAGATCGCAACTAGCTCAGCGGCATACCTCAACAATTATTTCATGCTCATTGGCACAGAAAGCGTATATTCCTATACGTTCGAGCACGAGAAGCGCAGCGACTGTCCAGTGTGCGGCGGAGAGTCACTTGAGATCTCTATTCCGGCCAGCTGGACAGTTGAGCGTCTCATTGAGATGCTGGTCGAAAAACAGGACATGTACGTGTTCGCTTGTTTAGTATTCCACTGCCCATGGATTGGATGTCTCTGCAGACAAATCAAGAAGCCTTCGCTGTCGACACCAACGAAACACATCTACTTCCAGGCACCACCACAGCTCGAGGCAGCGACACGCCCGAATCTAGAGAAGAAAGTATCGGAGCTGGTCCCAGATGGAGGGGATGTGACCGTGACAGCTTCGACCCTTCCATTCAACCTCTCCCTGCGTATCACGTATGAGTAAAACTGTTCTACCACGCACTACTCGTAATCTATATTGTTTTCCATCAGACTATCTACAGCGGGTTCTCCAGAACAAGTTTGATTCGCCCGCGACTTTCCCCTGCACCGTACGGGACTCACCCACCATCCGCCGATACAGACCCAACTTGGCAAGTTCCCCTCTTGTCACTCGTGTCTTCATGGTAGGAGGTGATCATCGTCTTTGATCTATTCTTCTTTGTGGTATCTGGTTTAAGTCGTCACCTCACCCCAGTGTCGTCAAGTGAGTCGAAGTCGCTCAAAGTCTCAAGCCACGGAATTATTTCCTTGGTTAATATTCAACACACGCTGGTCGACTTCACATCTTAAGGTGATGTTTCTAGTCTGCTGTCGTACAGGATGGTTTTCATTTGGGGTGTGAGTCATGTGACCCATTGTTTTCCTTTTCCTTCCTGGAAGGCGTTTGATAGCTGACTCCTATCCCATCTATCATCGTTGATCCTTCAGTTTTGCGTACTATGTCCAAGAACAACTTGAAAATGTTCGTGAATCGCAAACCCTTTGATTGTAGATCCAATTAATCTACGAGTCGAAAAGGGTCTACCTATCACTTCAATTCATTTCTCCTGGTCTCCGGGAAAGTTCCGCAGCGAACAAGACCTTCATTTCTATCGGTAAGTTGTTAGTCGGTCCAAGCTTCCTGGAAGCTCAAGCTCAAGAGGAGAAAACGGCGCCAGCCAGGAGATCAGATCAGGTCAGAACTTATCAATCTTATCTTTATCTAATTGCTGCCAAAAATCAATTTCTCAATTCAGTTTCTCCCGAACGCGAATGACGGCATTCCCCAGGCCCATCAGTGGACATCACCGCCTTCCCCAACGTAATTGTACATTGTATGTGCTACTGCATGAATTTGTCCTTAGGCCTCAATGACACAGCTCTGTTACCAGGAGGAAGAGCTCTTTGCTCTGTGTTGAAATGTTAGTGCGTGGAATGGGATATACCAGATCCAACACGTATTGGTCAGGGCACGCAAGCGCAATCTAGTTTACCCCCCATCTTTTTTTCCGCAAAATTCTTACTGCGACGTCATCGCTGGTCGAACTCACAAATGATGGCTATATTAGCCGCTCTGACGACACCCTAACGACGGCCTCCGAGGCCGCGTCTCCTGCCAAACGAAAGGCATCACGTGCATTATTTTGCCGCGATTGGGTCCCCAGCCTTCAACTGAAGTTACTGACTGCGGCGTCTGCGCCCGATGAATCCCACCGGGGTCACTGTTGACCATAAGGCTGACTCTGCTTACTCACTCCTACTCTCAGTGAAGGTACTGTATACAGGACAACAGCTAATGAACAAGTATCGAATTTTTGTACAGGTTGCGATGTAGTAAACGATCTTCCTTTTTCAGCCTTGACCTGACAGGGCTGTGCATTTCAAGCGATCTTATAGGTTTTGCACGTCCTTGGTAATTCTCTCTTCCCTCTTCCTTCCTCCGCCCCCCCCCCCCCGGGCGGCTTGCACAAGGTAGGCACCACGAAGTCAGATCCCTCTTTACACACTACGAGTCTTCCGCACCGCATACGCCCCTCAACTTCCTCATTTTTCATTTGTTAAGATGGAGTCTGCGTCTACGGATCGCCCGCATGGTATTGACATAGAGGCTCAGTGGGTGCCTTCACTGGCTCCTGGTGCGTCCCGTACAAACCTCATTCCTGTCAGTCAAGTCAAAGATCTTCATAGTTCCCGAAGAAAAGTTGGAAGGAAGAGAGACCGGGGAGAGGGGCGCTCCTCGCTCTAAGACGAAGATCGACGCCACTGAAGCTCCGTGGATCTCCACGAACCAGGGAGTTGATCCTGAGGCACTGCTGACTATTTCACAAGCCGCAGGTGTGACTTCTATCGTGTCCCCCCTCATAATTACTCACCCTGCGATAAATAGGAGGCAACGTTCATACGACACGCGCCCACCCGCCTGAGCGTGGTGGCGCTACCGCACACGCGCTGGCACAAGCAAAACAGGAAGACAGTGAGACTGAAGTAGACCGTGATTCAGGTGTGTGTTGGCGCTGTGATACCGGAAATCTTGATTATCTCAACCATCGGTGGGCAGTTCCAGACAAACAATCTGTCGACTCTAGCCCTCGTGGTGGTAGCCCTGACCAAGAACAACAAGAAAGACGCATGATAGGAGACTTCGACAGTGGCGCCACCGCACTCTGGACCCTCTATAGAGACGAAGCTAAGAGCCACGACGAGGCCCGCATTCGATCTCTGAAGGAAGACATGGATGGTGTCCTTATATTTGTTCGTTCATGTTCTGTCTATTCTTGTAACAGACTTGCTGGCACTGATGCACATCGTAATAGGCTGGTCTATACTCTGCTTCTCTCACCGCGTTCATAATCGACAGCAAGCAAAACTTGAATGTGAACCCTGCAGATCAAATGGTGTTTTACCTCCGGCAAAACGTCGCTATGCTCAATCAGATCTCTCAGCAAATCTCCTCCATCTCCCCACAGTTTGCCATCCCTTTGTCTCCACCCCCGACTTTCCCCGCCTTCAGTCCACGACCATCTGTCGTGCGCGTTAACGTTTTCTGGTTCATGGCCCTCATCTTCAGCCTCGCAGCAGCTCTCCTCGCAATACTTGTCCAACAATGGGTTCGGGATTACATGAACGTCTTCCAACGGTATAGCGACCCTTTGAAGAGTGCTCGGCTTCGGCAATACTTGAATGAAGGCTGTGAAAGGTGGTACATGCCCGTGGTGGCGGAAGCTGTGCCTGGTCTTCTCCACGTCTCCCTCTTTCTATTTTTGGTGGGACTTGGCGACTTCGTACTGCACATCAACACCACAGTCGGTCTATGGTCCGCTATTCCTATTGGGTTTAGCGGCCTGCTCTACACCTTCACTACGCTTGCACCCATCGTTTATCCGCAATCACCTTACCAGAATTCATTCTCAGGCCTCATCTGGTATCTGATCCAGAGGTTGCATGTGCGGACATACAAGGATCGGGGCCCCGAAGGCATATCCAAGGCAGTCAGCACAACCAGGTCGCAAGGACGGATGCAACTTGCGATGGAAGAGTCCGGAGAGCGCAAGAAGCGAGACGAACGGGCAATTCGATGGCTAGTCGATAACTTGACGGAGGAAGCCGAAATGGAACTGTTTGTCATGGCGATCCCAGGTTCCTTTAATGCAGAGTGGGGCTTGGAGGTTTGGAAAGGGATCTCCGAAGTCGATGAAGACGAGAACAAGATCACGAACCGGAATAACATTTCTACGGTGCCATCCCCCGAAACGAGCGGCTCTTCTGTCGACATGGCGGCGGTCCTTCCAGCGCTGTGTGAATATAATGATCCTCCGCCCATCGTTATGAGCTATTCACAAAGCGAGAATGTCGTGCATGAGCTCAGCAGGCGTGTGGCTCAGTTGTTAGAGACGTGCAAAAACCGTGGTCTCTTTGCAGATGACAAACAGTGGCGCAGGCGTACGCGTGCATGTGTCGAGACCACAGCAGCGCTTGTGTGCTGTGCCAATGCTGAACTTGCTTGGTTTGGGGATGTTGGAGGACTGCTTGGAGACGTAGGAAGGTTTGAAAAGTTGGGCGAGTCGTTGTCGACGGGCATGGACCGCTCTTTCGCCATACGCTGGATATGCCTCTCGATCATGGCTATTCGGCCAGTGCTGAGCGGCAACGAGCTTTTACGGACAACGGCAAGCGACATTGTGGACAGTATTCAAACCTTTCAGGAACAAGAAGGGACGCTAGATGAACAAGCTTTGAAGAACGCTAAGAAGATCGACGAATATTTCTCTGATGCATACAGTTGTCTATTTGGCTTGGCCTTATTTCGGGCACCCGACTTGACAGAAGACGAAGTGGAGGGGTCCATCATCACCGAATTAGAGCGCATCAACACTGAAGCTGGCCCCTTGATGCTGGTCGATCATCGCTGCAACTTTCTTCTGCGCCACCTGGACCAAATTACGCATGGAATAACTAGCCAACTACCCGGCATCCAAAGCAGATTCCCTCCTCTAAGGGCCATTCCTTTTAGTCAAGTTTTGGAATTATTTACTGATCCTCTCAAATTTCCAATAATATCACCCGGACAGGCACTCCAGAGCTTGTGTTGTCTTGCCCCAAGATTCCGGGACTCTCTACAGGGAGAAGATGCCGAAGAAAACCGAGAGATAGTTATGTACTTTCAAGCCATCAGCGGTGTCACCAATCGGGCCAGATGTTCGCTGCAACGACAGTTGTGGCGCCTGCAGGATCTCCGCGATGGCGGTGGGCTTGGCTTCATCGTCGAACTCTTTTTCCGTGCACTCAAGCAACTATTATCCACGTCTTTGTCGCAAGTGTCCCAATCTGCGCTCTTCATCGGCACTTTTCGGGCCATTACATCCGACTGGCGCTTGTACAAGCATTCACTCGGGACACAGACAATCCTCCTTGACGCAGTGACGTCAGAGGATGGTACCTTTTGCGACTTCAATTACCCAGCTTATATCACGGATGAGTTCTTTTTGCTACTGCAAAATATACTCGACGGACAGACAGCCCCACTCGCCGCCAGCGCCCGGGACCAGCTTTGGAATTATCAAGGATCTCTTGAATTGAAGGCCAAAGCAATGCAGCTCCTGGATCTCATTCCTCATCCACAGCCAGACGTATAGCCCCGACACTGTTTTCATAGTCTTGTTTGCGGTCCTGTCACCTCTCCTGAGAAAATATTGTTATCATTATTATGACTATCTACGGGGCACCCCTTACTGTATCACGGCTAATTCTACATCTCTCTAATATGGTCTAATATGGTTACAAGTAAGCTGTGTGCTGTAGATTGCGTTACTTCAATGATTTTATGCTTTTAGATTCCAAGTCACCGACCAGGGACGATCACACCGGAACATTACAGCACTTCTCGTTTAGTCTCGCCCTGCGTCCTGAAAATATTGTGTCTTTATCTTTATCTATATAATACTAAAGTAAACAATTGGAATCCGATCATGCTGGGCCTCGGTCTGTGATTCGGGGAATAGCGTGCGAAGCTAGATGGTGTCCCCCTCTAAAGTCTGGGTGCCTGTCTCTTCTGATCAGTGGGATGGACCACTTATTATATTGTTTCAGCTGACAGTAATATTCGCTTTGACAGCTGCAAATTTCGTTTCGCATGTTAGTTAGCATCGACGGAGGTGTCCCAACGCCCGTCTCAGATTTGGGTCTAACTACCGACATTCCTATCGCTACGAAACGTGTAATCCATTCTGACATACTCTTCTTCCAGGTTCTTTCAGCCTTCTGTACTCTTCATATTTACTTGAACAAGGGAGCTGTCGACCCAGGCTCCCGGCTTGTCAGTAGGCCTATAGTACATATACCAATTCACCTTCATAAATATCTCTTTATTCTTATGGCCGCTATATTCCATGCCATTACGATGTCATAGGAGTAACTGAGGGGCCACGTCATTGGCACAACCCGTATTTAAGTTGTGCAACTTTGGTCTCGTATTCAACCGATACGTGAAGTGAGGATTGAGAAGTGCTATATATTGGGCGATTTCAGGAAGTGCCAGCGAGGCGGCACCAACTTACATATGGTGAACCAATCTTTCACAGTCGCACAGCATGCTCCCTTCCTTGTTTCATATCATTTTGTTGTTTCGCAGTGTCAGAATAGAAAATAGAAACAGAAATCGAGGTTATGTTGCCGTGTGGCGCCGCCGATGACAATCGACCAAAAATAAAAACAGCCAATAACAGAACGGGTTAGGGTTCAGTTTCATCCTGCGAATGGAACCCGACATTGAGGTTAGGGACCGCTGAGTCATCCAACAATGCAAACAGTTTCGTGATCCTCTCCATCTTTCCTATCGTTCACCGTCGACCTCATAGCGTCTCAATGCCACCTAAAGCTGATATAAACAAGGCCGGTTGGGAACAAAGTGAATTCCCCATCCTTTGCGAGACATGTACGTCCTCTCTTATCTCGCAGAGTCAACGCCTTTCCAACACAACCTGGTTTTCCCGAAGGTCTGGGGGACAACCCCTTCATCAGAATGGTAAGCGCGCCCCGTTGTCATAATTACGGGTTTCTCCTTCAGCTTTCTCAAAACTCTCATTTCTGGCAAAACAGTCAAAGCAAGAGTTTGGACGGGAATGCGGAACGTGCGCCCGGCCGTTCACCGTGTTCCGCTGGAACCCGGGCGCGGGCATGCGCTTCAAGACGACGGTCGTCTGCCAAACGTGCGCAAAGACGCGCAACGTGTGTCAGACGTGCCTCCTCGACCTCGAGTACCACCTCCCGACGCAGGTCCGTGACACCGCGCTCGGCGTCTCGAACGAGGCTCCCACGAGCGACATCAACCGGGAGTACTACGCGCAGAATCAGGAAGCCAAGGTACGTGTCACACACCCTCTCCCTGGCGAATCGGCTGTCAAATTGACGCGAACCATCACGGCTCCCGCCGTTGTTAGTTCGCTGGAAGCGAGAACAACAAGTTGAACGAGGGCCGGACGTCCTCGGCAGGTCGGGAGATGCTTAAGCAGCTGGCACGGACTGAACCCTATTACAAACGCAACCGGCCACATCTGTGTTCCTTCTACGCCAAAGGGGAGTGCACTCGTGGCGACGACTGCCCTTACCGGTGCGCTCTTGTTCATCTTTACATACTTTTTATATGCAAGCTGACCGTCAAACTTAGACACGAGATGCCCGAGAAGAACGAATTGTCAAAGCAGAACATCCAAGACAGATTCTTTGGGCGCAACGACCCTGTCGCGCGCAAGATCTTGTCCGGGAACGCGGAAAAGCAAGGTCTCCAACCGCCAGAAGATGAATCTGTGGTGAGTTCCCTTCTTGCACGAGGATGGGTTGATTTCCGATTCTCAATGCCCCACCTCGACCAGATGTCGTTATTCCTTTCCTCTTTGCCTGCAACCGCAACGGATGAAACCATCCGCACACGCGTCATCAAATCATTGCCTGGCGTTGACCCCGCATCTTTACGTTCAATAGTCCATGTGGCAAAATCAAGGTGAGATTACGTCGTCTCTATCGTATCCCACCTTTAACCAATGGCATTTCTGTACCTCAGATGTGCGTTTGTTAATTTCAAGGATCGTATATCGGCGGAGCGCGCCGCCGAAGCGTGGGCTAATGGGCTAGACATGGACGGCGAGCGTCTTGGTGTCCGTTGGGGACGGAGTAAAAACCCTCCTGCGTCAACATCCTCTGTACCCGCCGTTGCGTAGAAGTCAATTATCATCAATCATATTTCTGGTATTGATTGATTGCTTTGTATCTTACACCCCACTTGGGCTCTATCAGCATGTCGCAATACAGTAATGATAAAAAATTGGGGCATGATTAACGTGGCAAAAGAATGGCGGGAAAATGCAATGGAACGTCATGATGGCACCAAGAACCCTCCAATGATAACGGCAGTCAGCCACGTCGCGAGCGGCCTTATGTCGGCTCTAGTCGCGAGTGCCCAACCGAAGTTGACCAACGCGGGGCCGGCTATATGGCGCAATGCACAATGATGGTCGTCAGCAGCAGGCCAGACCGAGTACAGCAGCGCCAGGAGGACGCAAAGAGAACTTACGGCAGATCCCCTCAATTCCCCACCCGACCCCAAATAACGCCGCACCAGTTAACAGCCGCGCGTCGACCTTCCCCTTGCTTTGCACGCGCACCCTGCCAAAGCGATAAAGCACCGACGCGAGTGGGATGGCGCCGACCGCGAGGTACACGAGTGATGGGTCGAACGCGGTGTGTGCCGGCGTCAGCAAGAAAGCAAGCACGCGCCGCGGATCTGAGAGATTCGACAGGCGCAATGACAAGGCGAATGCAAACGCGGAGCAGAACGCGACGGCCTGGCGCGCGCGACTAGCTGCCTTCATGATTCGCGAGGCGACGAGGGTGGAAGCGAGCGCTGCGAAGCCACTGGCGAGGAACGCGCCGCCGTGGGAGCCGAGTGATGTATCCCCTGGCAGGGGTGCCAGTGCACCGTGGAAGAGGCGAGCCGTGAGCGAGGCTGTTGCGCTGAATGTCGCAGTTGCAGCGATAGACCTGGAAAGTATGGTTGTTGTTGTTGTTGTTATAAGCTTCAAGGTTGGAGGGAGGTGGCGGTTTGAAATTCCTACCCACCTGATGGAGAAATGTGATAGTCCACAGATCATGTGTCTGCAGGAGAAAGGTGAGCGATAATTGCCGTTTCAAATCACGAGATAAGAACCGTCCATACCCAGACGTGCAACCATTGCTCATCTATGCGCAAGGGGCAGGCCCCATAGTGTCAGAGAATGATTCAATACCCCCAGAACTACCCGGAACACACCTTGGCACCTACGCCAACGAGCAGCCCAGATAACGCGAGGGGAAGCGGGGCTGAATCTCCAACTGTAGGCTTGGTCCCCTCGATGGCAGCTACGACAAAACCACCAGAGATAAGACCAAGAACAGACACAGCATCCTCTAGATTCCCGCGTGCTGCACCATGTATGAAGCCGGAGATGCCAAAGGTCTCACTGTTGAGAGATAGGAGCGCCTGCGCGGGAAGGGCGAGGCCAACGCCGCCGAGAAAAGACTGGAGGGGAGTAGGGCCGGGCCTGGGCATCGAGGGCGAGGAGATGGGCGTGCGGGGGGAGAGAGCAAGTGAGACATTTTTTGAAAATGTGAAAGAGAGAGAGATGATATATGATAGAGTTACGGTCCACCTGACAGCTTTATTCGGGTCAATCCTGGATCGTCGTCCGACTCGGGTTCTTTTTAGCAGAAAACTGTGACCACATTTGGTATTTCAATATACGACTGGAGAGAATGTTCCACCTAAATCAGGCCAAATTGAGCACCTTCGCTGTTTTTCGATTTGCGTGTGGAGAATCCGAGTTTGTTCTCGTGACGTTTATTTCGTTCTCGAAACAGATCCGGTGGCGTGGCGGACCTTGTCCGGAGCCGCCATCGGCTGCTATGCCACCCGATCAGCGTACACGTGCACAAGGGAATCGCTTTCTTCCGATTGACGCCCGTAAAATCGCCGATTTCGATTTTAATGCATCTGGTAATATGTAGTTATGTACAGTACCATGCCGTATGGTGAATCAAACCAAGACGACAAGTTCGAGAAAATACGGCAGCTATATGTGCCATGGCATGCAGCAGCATACCATAGAATGTTCGACATGATGAACTAATTAAGAACCATATCACATCCTTTTCTGCCAGGGCGTAATATGCAGGAAGCATGACAGGCCCCACATGTCGCCTTTGCCAATGTGCATGGGCCTGTGCCTTACCCTGAAGCCGTGCTTCGTGGATAGGTCCCTAATTGCCATAAGGATGCCCTGGAAACATGATAGAGTGAGCAGAGCGCTTGCCGGAATAATAAGTGTTGCCCCGCGAGCAGGAAGGGTGCGAGTAGTGAGAACACGCAGAACAGCTAGTGCACAGGCAGCACTGGTCAGATGCGCCGCGGAAATCGGAGGTGACAGCGGCAGCAACCCGAGCCGGGCAGATTGTTCCTGTTCCTGCTAGTACGAGGGGTGTGCCCAGCCCACGGCTGTACTGCCGTGTACGTATACAAGAAGCCGCCGGGAAGGGGGAAATACCGGCAAGAACATGAAGTTACCGCCAATGCCCCAATGCGGTGGAAGTGCGGCGGAAACATCATTGTACTGCACAGCGTCGATGACACTGGTAGGACTCACCATAGAAACCAGAGGCAATTGACGCAGACGCAGAGGTAGCTTACTTAACGTCGTGAAAAATACCGTGAATTACGTGCCCGTGCCCGGCACTCGCCTCAATGTTCATCCACAGGGGCACACAAATTGAAGGGCGTCATCAAAGGCATATCAAACTTGGCGGCTTGTGCGTGTGAATGTCCCAGGAGGACAGGGGTTCGGAGTCAGCCGCTTAGCCACCGCAGCCTCTGAGAGCAGCACCAAACCCTTCCAAACGAAGTTGGACAACACGAAGTAGGGTGCGAACGGAGAGAGGTATCAGTGGTGTAATACCACACCAGGGGCGACTAGCAAGGGGAATGGCAGCAGCGTGGAGCGCCTAATCACTGGAAATCTGACACGTTCCTCGACCCCTGGCTGATTTTGGCTTGGCACTGGCTGCCTCGCACCACTCTCGCACCTTGCCGCGGCCTTGCGCCCACGTCTACAGAAACACAGCGTGTGAAATCGTGGTAGATGCCAATTGTTGGGGACATCATCGTACGGTTTCACACCGCAATGGTCGTACTCAACGATTATCGATGAGACGTAGACGTATCAAAAATTGAGTTGGCCAAGGCCTTTCGAGACTGCTAGAACTAGAAACCACTCCTTGGTCTATCGATACCCGATTATGGTCCCGACTCCCGATATGTGGGCCCCGGTCTGACTGAGGACCTAGACAACTTGCTCGCCGCCCCCAGAGGGGTGTTTGGACTAGGCCGTGGGCGCCTTCAAGACGAAGAATGAGTCGAATGACTAATGACTGTCCTTTCACCACGTCATATCATATGCCATAACACAAACATGCAAGCCAATTTAATAGTAGCGACACCTCTACCTGTAATTCTATCGTGAAGTCAATAAGATGACACTACACCCTCAGAGGCATTGCCATATAATAATCGGACAGTAGTTGTACAATCTCGGGCCTTGATGCCGCGTCGGAAGGCGTCCTGCCGTGACTGTCAGATATATTGGGATCCGCGCCGTGTTCCAGTAATAGCCGGACGACATCAATGTGTCCACTTCCTGACGCCCTGTGTAGCGGAGTCTCGCCGTCATCAGTAGTACGAGCATTGACCGCTGCGCCGTGCTCAAGTAGCATTTGAGCAAAATCAAGTCGTCCTTCCCATGCCGCCAAGTACAAAGGAGTCCAGTCTTCGTTATCCCGGGCATTGACATCTGCACCGCAATCAAGTAGATGCTGCCCAATCTCGAGCTCTCCCCTCTGCGCCTTGTTCAACATCAGCATTCTGTGTAGCGGGGTCTGGAGTTAGCGGCCGCGAATATCGGGATTTCGTAAATGCTCGAGTAATAATGAAGAAACGTCGAAATGACCAGTTATCACAGATGCGTGTAACGGAGTCACTTCGAGACCACCCTCGGCGTCTACATCTTCTGGATTCTCTGCAAGAAGGTGTGCTGCCAAGTCACGAAGTCCGAACAGTGCCGCGTAGTATAGGGGGACTGCATCCGGGTTTTCTGGGAACGTCGTGCGCATGGAACGACCGTACTCCGAGTCTTCGTTATAAACCCAGAGCCAAGCCGCAAAGTGTGGTTTGTCCCCGTCGAACAGACATTTCATCCCGTCCTCAATGTGGGACGACACGTTTTCGACTCGGGCGTGCTTGACCCAGTGTTCGGCAGCGTATTCGGCAAGGGGGAAGTTTTTGATCTTGTCACGGTCTATGTGATCGTCTAATTGGAGGAGAACCCCGAGGCATGCTTGCGCAAGGATCGTGTGCGCTGGCTCAAGTAGAATGTGATACCGCGACACGTCTCTGCTCGACTCCGCAAGCCGACTTGACATCAAAAATTCTTTGACCGAAAAGTGCGAAAACTGAACGATCCGTGAATCCTCCGAGTTGCCCTTGACCACAATGACCAAACTCGAGCATGCCGACATCACTGCTTCTTCTTGATCCTCCCACCGCCAAGCCAGATTCAATTTTGGGATCCCTTCTGCATTGAAGTCAAAAGCGAGGACTTCTGCCAATTCCTCGACTCGAAGGGGGCGAACAGCTGCTACGAGACACTGCAACATCCGATAAGCATGTTCTTGGTTCGACTTTTTGATCGCCCTCAGTATCCGCTCGTAAGTCTCGTCCAGGCTTTCGGGCAGCTCTTCAAGGACGCGACGAACACTTGGCGGGAAACAGTGCCGCAGGACTTCCAGTTGGCAATACACCCATCGAAACCTGTGTCATGAGATAAGAATGGCTTACAAGCACCCGATAATATCCTTACATTCCATCCGCTTTTTCCGGCAATGTCTTAATCACCAAGTCCTTGTCCTCATCCCGCCACCTTCCCATCCTTCGGTCTCCGTGAACAAAAGACCTGACATAATCCGCGATATCCTGCTTTTGCCCAGTTTCGTCGTGAAGAGATACAGGGTGTGGGGCCAATGGTTCAAGAATGGTCTGAATGTCAAGCTCTGGGCGACTGGTAACACATATATGGACATCCGGGAGGTGAAGGCCAACCAGTTCCTCGACGAGCTCGAGTACCTCTTCTCGTGGAGATGGAACACTTGATGTGAGCGGACACTCGTCGAGTGCGTCCATGATGATGTAGGTAGGGCCTTGAGCATCGAGAGTGAGCATTTCCTCAAGACAGTTTATCATAGTACGATCATTAGGCTTCCGAACTCCCCGATCGTGTGAAGAATAGAGTCGGGAGAGGACGTCACAGCGGATATCAGACCGAGCGGAAAGCTGAATGAGAAGGGAAGGGAGCAGGTTTTGAAGTTTTGCTTGTCGACGTCCTTGAAATCGAAATAAAAATAGGCCATCGAGGCCCTCCCAGCATCGTGCAAGGTCATGATATCTTGTATGACCGAGGAGCTGAGTACACCATGTGAGTCTGGTAGGATAGAACGAGTGAGGAAGGACGAACCAGAGTACAGTCTTCCCAGAACCCGCTGCACAATTGGGATGATCAGGCCTGATATCGCAAATTGAGGACTAAGAGAAACACACGTTTTCCGTGTACCCACAAAAACGAACCAGCGGACTTCCATTCGTTGAATATGCTGCCTTGGAAAAACCATTGAGCTGTGCCATGGTGATGTGCCTTGGATGCAATGTTATGATTTGTGGATGGGTCTGAAGGGGAAAGCCAACGCAGGAGGTTATCGCGGAATAGATTTCCTGCGAAAAGATCTGAGAATTCGGAATGAAAAAGTAGGAAAATTAAGAGATGACGAACGATTAGTATCGCCCAATTTGCCATGGATACCCTGGACCTCATCATCGATGCATTCTTATCGACACCTTGCACCCTGTCGTCGACATCTTGAACCTTCTTGCTAACACCTTGTACGTCACCCCCAACCTCTTTTACCCGCTCATCGATACCCGTCATTTTCCGCTCGATGGTGTGCGCGGTGGTCAGCTGCTGTGCAGCTGCCATCTTCGCCTCCTCTTGTGTCAAGTTGTCCAACCTCCGTAGACTTTCTTCGATGTCTGTGTTTCCCATCAACTTCTTCAGATATCTCTCTGAATAGAATTCTGGTCAACGATGGAAACCAGCGCTGGATAAATCTACTCAATGCCCCACGTTTCACTTCCTTTGTCGCGATCCCAACGATGGTGAGTACCTCCACCATTATATCTATGGCTATGCCCGTCATGACAGTAGTAGGTGGTACCTCTGTGTAGATTTCAAGCCGAAGGAAGAAGTATCCAATACGGCCGAGCAAATCCATGAGAGTGTCCTGGCGGGCGTTGACGTCTTTGGCAGCCTAAAATTGTACATGTCAAATCAGCGGCATAATGGGATTAAAGACGCCTGACCAAGAGGAGAACACCGATGCCCGTAAATATTGCATTTGCTGGTGAGAATACCTGAGAGACAGATATTAGAGCACAAATTTTCAACAGGATGACATCGTAACAGTCACTAGACCAACACCATCGCCAAGGGTGGCGGTAAACGCGTATAGAACGTTGATGATTGGAGTGAGACATTTTGCAAATCTTCCTTCCCCACTCTGTGATTGATTGAGCGCGGGGATTTGCCTTCGAAGAACGGCGAGTACGGTATCAGGAGAATGGCAGGATTGAAATTCGGTAGCAAGAGGATGTGAGGTGATGTCTTTCCCGGTCTTCTCGTAGGCTTGGAGAACGGCGTTAAACATGGAATCAAGGTTTGAGAGCGAGGTGGATGGGGAGGGGGTACTGGACATTGTGCTCCGTGATAAATGTGGAAGGTGAGAGATGGGTGGTGAACGGAGCACAAGGATAAGTAGACGCCCAAAATTGTCTCTCCAAGGCACCAGCGCCCGCGGCCGCACCATGCCAATGCAAGAGGGGAGATGGACTGGGCTGTCGCATCTGCACCGCGCCCGAGAAGAACGCGAGCGATTCCCACCACCCCTTTGGACGATGCACAATGCAACGGGGGTACACCCAATCCTTGGATTGGGCTCTCACATCGACGCAAGCGACACGTACATCACCCCTACCTGACACACAATGCAACGGAGTCTTCCCGTGCTGAGCCTGAGCTGACGCATCCGCGCCAAGCTCAAGGAGCTTTCTGGCGAATTCCGCACTCGATTTGTTGGATATTATATACAATGGAGTACTGTATGCCTGCCCAGAGGTAGAAGCACTGAGAAAGGAGCGGATTGCTGACTAATATAATACTCTGTTGTATGGTGTTTGCATCGAGCGGAGCATCGAGCGGAGAGAAAATCATACGACGTCTTGACGGTCTTGCTCACTATTTTCCTGCCTGCTTTACTTTCCTGGCAGAGCGTCGCATAATCAATTAAAGCACTCACAGAAATCACTGTCCGTCCTCTATTCACCTGATTGTAGCTGATCGATGCCTTGGTCTTTTCATAGGCGAGGCGCATGGGAATTTTCTTAACTAGAACCTATCCTCAACGTGAAGGGATCGACTATGGGGAAGCTGTGTATTCGCCATTCCCCTCTACC